>Ga0209011_1000245_pt1 | contig 22811 bp, 22 predicted proteins | sample BlaSpr_A8_OM1_M3_FD_187986 | JGI IMG/M metagenome (GOLD analysis project Ga0209011, IMG submission 187986) | Forest soil microbial communities from Thunder Bay, Ontario, Canada - Black Spruce, Ontario site 2_A8_OM1_M3 (SPAdes) (version 2) | ecosystem: Environmental > Terrestrial > Soil > Boreal... | reverse complement strand
AAACGAGCCCTCGAGAAATACGGAAAGCCGCCGCAACGCATCGGCATGCATTCGCATGGGCTGGTGGCGAGGACCGACCAGGAAGCCGTGGACATTCAGTGGCCTCACTGGGCCCATGTATTCGAGAACGCCGCGGCCGAGCGCGGATGGGCCCGGCCGACGATGGATCGATTCCAGGCCGAGGTCGACGAAGGATCGCTGTATCTGGGGTCGGTGGAAACCGTTGCGACCAAGATCGCGTGGGTCATTCGGCTTCTCGGGCTCAGTCGCTTTGACCTTGCCTATGCGACCGGGCGAGTACCACACGAGCAGAAGATGGCGACCATCGAACTGTACGGACGGGAGGTGATCCCGCGAGTCAGAGAGCTGCTCTCGGAGCCACCCGAGGAGCTGAGACCACGCGACCAGATCTCGGCGAGCGCGAACGCGAGATCATCTGGTGTCTAGCAGCGCGCCCACCGAGCGCCGCCTGGGTATCGTCGGAGCCGGCAAGGCCGGCACTGCATTCGCCCGCGCGGCCGTGGCCGCTGGATACGACGTCGCAATTTCGGGGTCGGGATCTGCCGACCGCATAGAGCTGATCGTTGAGGTGCTCGCTCCAGGCGCACGCGCTCTCACAACCGACGAGGTCGTGGCCTACGCCGGCGTCATCGTCCTGGCGATACCAATGCACCGCTATCGGCAACTTCGACGCGACCTGTTCGCCGGCAAGATCCTCGTCGACGCGATGAACTACTGGGACGAGATCGATGGCGTCGATGGGCCATTTGCGACTGCACCGGCGGGCACGAGCACGCTCGTACAGGAGTGGTTCCCGTCCGCGCGAGTGGTAAAGAGCCTCAACCATCTCGGTTACTTCAAGTTCGAGAAGAGCAGGCGCCCACACGGCACGCCGGGACGCATTGGCATGGCGGCCGCCGGCAATGACCGCTCCGCGGTGGCTGCGGTGATCGAGCTGATCGATGCCCTCGGATTCGACCCCGTCGATGCCGGGAACCTCGAGTCCGGGATAGCCCTGCAGCCGGGTGGCCCGGTCTTCGGAGCGGGTCACAGCGCCGAGGAATTGTCGAAGCTGCTTTCCAGTGAGGCCGCCTTACGGCACTGATACGTGGCGTTGGCTCCAAAAGCACCTAATCAAGCCTGCTCATAAGTGTCGTTGGCGCCAAAAACACCGAATCTATTCCAGGTTTGGTCTAAGGGGTGGCTAGCGGGATTTGAACCCGCGACAGCCAGATCCACAATCTGGTGCTCTGCCATGCTGAGCTATAGCCACCACGGTGCGGGCCCAAACGGGCGGCCCTGAAGCGAACCCCGATTTTACCCGCCCCCGTTGTCAGAGAATGGAGAGGCGATGGGAACTCAGGCCGAGTTCGACCAGATGATCAAGTCCGGGGAGCTGATCGAGTCTCCCAAGGAGATGACTCCTGACTACCTGAAGGAGCTCAAGCACACCCTCATCGTCTCGGGCGACACCGAGCTCATCTCCGCCCCCGCCTACTACCTCGCGGCCAAGCGAGCCCCCTCGATCAACGCCTTCATGACCGGCATCGCGATCATCCAGGACGAGCTCGCCCACGCCCACATCGCGTACCACATCCTCGAAGACCTCGGCGAAGACCAGGAAAAGCTCATCTTCAGCCGCGACCCCAAGAGCTTCCGCTACCCATACGCGTTCGACGTGCCGCTCGACAGCTGGACCGAGCTGGTGGTCGCCAACGGCATGTACGACCAGGCCGGCTTCTGCCTCCTCGGCGACATCCACGACAAGTGCTCCTACGGACCGTGGAAGCGCGGCCTGAACAAGGTCATGGCCGAGGAGAACTTCCACCTCCGCAACGGACGCACGTGGATGAAGCGCATCAGCGCCTCCGGCGGTGCCGCGAAAGAGGAGCTGCAGCGCGCGGTCGACTGGATGTTCCCGCTGAGCGTCGAATGGTTCGGTCTGCCCGACAGCATGAAGATGCACTCGACGCAGCTCGAGTACCGCCTCAAGGGATTGACCAACGACCAGCTGCGCCAGTGGTGGCTCTCGACGGTGGTCCCCTACTGCGAGCAGATCGGCATCAAGGTGCCAGCGCACAAAGAGGTGCGCGATGGCAAGGACGTCTGGGAGCTCGACTATCCCTTTCCGTGCGAGTTCGACGCGGAAGCAAAGCGGTGGGACTTCAAACAGCCAACCTCATGGGACGACGTGCTCGTGCGCTGGCGCGCGCGCGGCCCTCGCAACGCCGAGATGGTCGCGATGTTCCAGGAGGAGTTTCACAAGTTCCGCAAGACGCACCAAAAGAACGGGTCATGACACAGCGTCTGTGGGACGCACTCACAGAAGTTCAGGACCCCGAGATGCCGGTGAACCTCGTCGACCTCGGCGTCATCTACGCCATAAGCGAAACAGATGGCGTGGTCGCAGTCGACCTCACCTTCACGGCAATGGGATGCCCCGCTTCTGAGTTCATCCTCGAGGACATCCGCGAGCGCTTGCTGCGAGAACCCGGCGTCAGCGAGGTGCGCGTCAACATCGTGTGGGATCCACCGTGGACAGTCGCGCGCATGACCGAGGCCGGCCGCGACGCGCTGGAAGCGTGGGGACTCGCGGTTTGACGCAGTACAAGCGGGTCAGCGGCGACGCAGTCGAGTACGAGGTGTTCGCCCGCAAGACCCGCGCCGAGCCGCTGCACCAGGTGGGCAGCGTGGTCGCGCCCGACGACGACCTCGCGGTCGCGTACGCGCGCGCGACTTATGACGAAGAGCGCTGGTGCGAGATGGCGATAGTGCGCAAGGAGCACGTCATCGAGCTCTGGCAGCCGGGCGAGCCATGAGCCTCTCGGACGTCGTCCTCAGCATCGCCGACAACAAGCAGATGCTCGGGCTGCGCTATGCGGAGTGGGCGACTCGGGCTCCGTCACTGGAGGCCGACATCGCCGCCGCCGCAATGGGGCTTGACGACCTTGGACACAGCCGCGTCCTTTACGGCTGCCTGGAACCCCTCGGGTCCGACCCTCGCGGACCTGATCGAGAGTCCGACCCGGCGAGCCTTCGCGCCCTCGCCTACTTCGACGAGCCCTGGTCCGAGTGGGCGGAGTTCGTCGCCGCAAATGCAATCCTCGACACCGCCTTCACGGCGATGATCGAAGCCTGCGTCAATGGTTCGGTCGAAGTGCTTCAGCACCGACTGCGCAAGATGCTGATGGAGGAGCGCTACCACTTCCTCCACGGACGCAGCTGGCTCAAGTCGGGGATCAGCCAGGAGCCTCTGAACCGTGCGTGGGTCGAAGCGATCGAATGGTTCGGCCCGCCGGATGGCGAGGTCGCCCAGCTGCATCGCGAGGGCAAGCTGAGCATGGGACCCGATGAGCTGCGCGCCAGGCTCGAGGAACAGCTGGAGACGAAATCGCCGAACGTCAAGCTCGACTGGAAGCATTGGGATCCCACCCGCCGCCGCAGCCGGCCCGGCGCCATCGACGAGCGCACCTTCGGCATGCTGCGCGGACTCGAAGAGAAGAAGTTCGCGCCCTCCAGTGCCACGGCCAAAGAAAACTGAGCGTGGTCCCCTCCCGGCCGGGCCCGCTTCGCGGCCCGGGCCCACCTCCCCGCTGAGCGGGGAGGCCAGAGGGGATCCGCGCTGCCCTCATTGCCGCGCGCGGGACGCCGAGGTCATCTCTCTCTTCGGCACGCAGGCGATGACGCTGCAGTACCGCTGCCGAAAGTGCGGCACGCTCTTCGAAGCGATCAAGTACGAATGAAGCTGGCGATCGTTTCGGACGTCCATGGCAATCTCGCCGCCCTCGAAGCGGTGATCGAGGATCTTGCCGCGGTCAAGCCCGACCTCGTCGTACATGGTGGCGACCTCGTCTTCAACGGACCTCATCCGGCAGAGTGCGTCGACCGGATCCGCGAGCTGCGTTGGCCCGGCGTCGTCGGCAACACAGACGAGGCGCTCTGGACGCTGCCGGCAGATTTCCCTGAGAACGCGGCGCGCACATTCAATGTGATTGCCGCCGCGACTACGAGCTTGCTTGGAGACGACCGCGTGGCCTGGCTCAAAACCTTGCCACTTGTATGGCGTGACGCTGACCGCGTGGCGCTTGTCCACGCAGTGCCCGGCGACACGTGGAAGGTCGTTCCAGTTGAGGCGAGCGACGCTGAGCTCCAGGAGATCTACGGTCCGCTCCACGCGCGGTTGGCGGTGTACGGCCACATCCACCGCCCGTTCGTCCGGAGTGTCGGTGATTTCACGCTGGCGAACAGCGGCAGCGTCGGTATGCCGTTTGACGGGGACCGGAGAGCGGCTTACCTACTGGTTGAAGATGGACGGCCGGAGGTTCGACGAGTTGGCTACAACGTTCGGCGCTACGTGGCCGACCTGGAGCAGTCTGACTATCCGACCTCCAAATGGCTGATCGAGCGGGCGAGAACCGCGACAGGCGGCCCACTCACGCTCAACTCTTAGAAGTTGCCTTAGCCTCGTCCTCTTCTGCCTCGCCTTCGCCATGCGCGCGCCGCCTCCGCAACATCGCCAACGGAAGCCCCGCCAGCAGAACTACCGCGATGAGAATCGCAACCACGATCGGCAGCACCTGGCTGCCGCCGCCGATCCGCAGCACTCCCGACGCCGCCGTTGTCTGGGGATAGCCGGCCGCGAAATACCCGAGTGAAGCGCTCGTGGTCGTGATGGTGAACGGCATCGCGTCTCGCGCCGCGCCGATCGACCTCCATGGACCGGCCGGGTCGGCGGCCTGGTAGATGGCGGTGGGAGCCGGCTCGAGATTCGAATAGACCAGCACCACGCTGGCCCGCTTGACGAGTGGCGCGCTCGCGACGACGTGATAAACGTTCGTGACGAACCGGATTCCAGGTGGCTGCGGGCATGTGGGCAGCGGCGTGATGTCGACGGAGATCGTGGTCTTGCCGGTCGCGTCGAGGGCGCCGGGCAGGAACCCGACCACGATCTGGCCGTCGTTGGTGAACGCCGAGCCCGCGTCGCTCACACCGCCGATGACCTTGATGTCAGCGTGACCTGAGCTCGGCTTCAGGTTGGCGCCGGCCTGCGGCGGCGGACAGGTCCAGTTGTAGGGCTGCTGCGGGCCGAACCCGTCGTAGAAACCTGGAGCCACCATCCACGCCGCCACCACATACGTGACCACTGCAGCCGCCAAAAGCGCGGGGCGCCTCACAGCGCGAGGTCCGCGATCACGTGGCCGATGACGGGCGCCACCAGGTCCCGGCACGCCCAGCGCCAGAGCGCCAGCAGCAGACCTGCCGCAGCCACCGCACCGAGGAACTCCGGCGGATGAGAAAGCGCATGCGCCGCCGTCCACAGGACGGTGCTGCCCACGATTGCGAGCGGCGCGCCGCCAAGCTCATCCAGCGCTGCATAAAGTGCCCCGCGGAACGCCAGCTCCTCTCCAAGCGAGATGGCGACGGCCGCGGCGGCAAGACCCGCCGGCAGGATTGGAACCGCGCCGGACCGGGCTGCGGCGGGCAGCAGGAGCACGGCGCCCAGCGCGAAGCCCCCGATGATTCGCAGGCCGATCCTCGAGGTGCCGAGGCCCAGGCGGTCCGCCGGCCAGCCCACCGCCACGAGGCCGAGAGCCACTCCGCCCAAAATGAGTGACAGGACGAGCGACGCGATCGCCATGCGCGGCTGTGTGGCGATCAACGCTCGCGCCCACTCGACGCACAGGATGTACGCGCCGACCAGCACAGCACGCACAGCCGGGTGCGCGCGATTGCGAACCGAGATCACTGCGTCAGGCGTTCGGGTCCGGCATAAACGTTGAACCGCTCTCCACGCAGAAATCCGATGAGCGTCTGGTTGAACTCTCGCGCGAGCGAAACGGCCAGGCTCGAAGGCGCGCCGACCGCGGCGAGCACGGGTATGCCTGCGCTGATCGACTTCTGCACTATCTCGTAGCCCGCGCGCCCGCTCACGACCAGGATCGACTCCGCGGCAGGCAGCTCTCCATCGAGCAGTGCCCTACCCACCACCTTGTCGACCGCGTTGTGGCGCCCGATGTCCTCGCGAAGGTGCTCGAGCCTTCCATCCGCGCTGAACAGGCCCGCGGCGTGGAGGCCTCCGGTGCGCTCGAATACTCCCTGTCCCGCACGCAGTATCTCGACCAAACCCGGAAGCACCGACGGATCGACCTTTGGGCCCGCGGGCAGCGTGGCGAGGTCACGCCTCAGGTCTTCGATCAAGACGGTGCCGCACACCCCGCATGCCGAGCTCGACAGCATCGATCGCTCCGGCTTTCGTCGCGGCGCGCCCACCGGGTGCACGTCGATCTGGTTCGACTCGAGGAGGTCCGACTGGACTCGTATCCGACTCTCGGTTTCCCCCGCCTCGGCGCTGATGCGGACGAACCGCAGCTCGTCCAGCCCGCGCACGATGCCCTCGGCGAACATCAGGCCGAGGCAGAGCTCGATGTCCTGCCCAGGCGTGCGCATGACAACGGAGAGCGGCTCGCCATGCAGCATGACCTGGAGTGGTTCTTCGGTGACAACGGCATCGGGCGAATCCGTCCACTGACCCGCGGACCATTTACGTACGCGCAATCCTGGCGCCGCCGGCTTTGCCATCAGCCCTCTGCGACGCGCAAGCGGCGGGCCGACCGTGGCACGGCGGTGGCGATCGCAAAGCCGCGCCACGAAGTCACGCGCTCGGGTCTCAACTCCATCGCGAAAGGAACGTCCCCCGGCTCCATCCCGTATCGCTCCGCGATGGCATTTGCATCCGCAGGGCCGCTGAACGTGCCGCGCACGCAGGCTCCCACCATGAGCGAGGGCCTGAAGCGATGGTGTGACTCGACCACCAGCGCGCCCGGCGATCCAGCTCGCGGCCGGCCGCTCTCTGGCGCCACGGTGACCTGCCCACGCTCTACCTCCCAGAAAGCCGGGACGATGAACGGCATCCCGCTTTCCATCCAGCACGCGTAGCCTCGCGACACGCCGGCCAGCCGGCGGCTCACCTCGGCCGGAACGGCGGGGACTCGCGCCGCCTGGGCCGCGGGGAATCGAACTCCCTCGATGATGTCGGCGTGGCTTGGCCGCAGCCGCAGGACAACGCGGTTGTAAGGAAGCCACTCACGCGGCAAGCTCGTGATGTCGAGCATGTAGCCCGCCACGAAGGGAGCGTTCTTCAATGCGTAGCCCGCCATGCCAAGGACATAGCCCGGACCGTCGAGCATGGCGCGCACCTGGCTGGAAAGTGATCGCGGGTCGAAGACTTCGATCGCGCCGCGCAGCAGCAAGGCCTGCGAACCGCCGTCAACCAGGAACCCGGCTCGCGGGTCGCGCCGGGCGAGCATGGTCTTGGCCGCAAAGCGCGAGGTGGTCAGCCACAGGGAACCGGCAGCGAAGCTGAACACGGCGGGGTTGACCAGGGGGAGGCGCCCCGCGCGCAGGGCGAGCATGCCGATCCGGGCCTGGCCGAGGATGGCGTGCGCATCGCTGGTCAGCCTCATGCGCCCACTTTAGCCGGGCTCCTCCTCGAGCTTGTCTCGAATCCGTTCCAGGGCCGTTTTGAGCCGGCGCCTGACCGTCCAGTCGAGGCGGCTCGCAATCGCCGCCCCGAGAAACCAGGCAGGCGGTTCGTAGGCGATTCGGAGCTCGATGTGCACCCCGCCGGGAACTTTCGTGAACGTGAAGCCGCCCTCCTGCTTGATGAGGCCCGACTCGGAAACCCACCCGATCTCATGCGGTTGCCGCCAGCGATTCAGCCTCAGCACGCTCTTGAGGGGAAACCCGAGGGCCGTCATCTCGACGTTGTAGCGGGCTCCGAGGCCGGTCGCTTTGGCGCCGATGGGCTCCCAACGTCGCACGCCCTCGAGCACTGCCGCGACCGGGCGAGTGTCGGCGAAATAGTCGAATGCACGCTCCGGGGTGCATTTGACGGTCACTTCCGCCCCGAACTCGACCTTCGCCATCCCAAGCAAGATATGACTGTGCTCAGGGTGGCTGACGGGAAGGTATCGGTCGAGGACTCCGTCGACGTCCCTCGTGCGCCCTCAGGCCGCGAGCTCCGTGACCGCTACGTCGAGGACGTACCGGCGCTCACATTCGGCTTGTTCCACATGCGCGGCAGCTCGTTCCGGCTTGGTCCGTTCGAGATGCTGCGCTTCGGCGCCGCGAAGGTGACGCCCCACGCGGTGGAATGGCCGATCGAAGGTGGAGTCCTGGCGCGCGCGCCGGGTGGCAGGTTTCGCATCGAGGCCGCCCGCGGCCGCTTGATGGCATCGGTCGATGACTACCGGCCACGCCTTCCTCTGCCGCTTTACCGGTTGACGCAGCTCCCGATCCATCACCTGTTCATTCGCCTGCATCTACTGCGCGTTCGCGGCCCCGAACCTTCTCCCGGCGTTGCTGCCCGCTCTCAGGAGCGCTGGCGAGCGGCGATGGTCGACCTCGCCCTGTGCACCGTCCTGACCGGCGTGATCAGCAAGCGCCCCAGAGTGTCGCTCTTCCTCGGGATCGCCGCGGCTTACCACGTAACGTGCTGGAGCACCTCGGGTCGCACGCTGGGAGGCCAGGTCATGAGGCAACGAGTCGTCAGCCTCGACGGTCAGCGGCCGACAATCGGCCAGTCATTGGTGCGCCTGCTGGCGCTGCCAGTCGGCTGGGCTCGAGGGCGCCCGGTCCATGACGAGGCCGCCGGCACAACCGTGGTCAAGAGCTGAGCCCTCGTAGAGTCTCGACTGTGGCAGCTGCGGCAGACCTCGTCATCTTCGGAGCCTCAGGCGACCTCACGCACCGCAAGATCCTGCCGTCGCTGGGTCACCTGGTGACCCGCGATGGGATACCGGTTCGCATCATCGGTGCGGGCCGAAGCCACACCTCAACCGAGGACTTCCGCGCACAGGTCAAACAAGCGAGCGGCAACCAGCGCCTCAGCGCCAACGCCGAATGGGTCCAACTCGACTACGCGGAGCCGGCGAGCTTCAACACGCTGAAGGAGCTCGTGACCAGCTCGCGAACGGTCATCTTCTATCTCGCGACACCGCCTGAGACCTTCAGCGACATCGTCGCCGGCCTCGCTCTTTCAGGTCTGGCGAAAAAGGCCGACGCGACGCGACGGATCGTCGTCGAAAAGCCCTTCGGCCACAACCTCGCCTCGGCGCACAAGCTCAACGCCGAGCTGGCGGCTGCATTCGAAGAGGAACAGATCTTCCGCATCGACCACTACCTGGCCAAGGACACGGTCCAGAACGTGATGGCGCTGCGCTTTTCGAATTCGCTCTTCGAGCCGGTGTGGAACCGAACCTTGATCGAGACCATCCTCATCACCGTCGCTGAAGAGGAAGGCATCGGCAAACGTGCCGGGTATTACGACCAGGCCGGCGCGGTGCGCGACATCATCCAGAACCACATGCTTCAGCTGCTCGCGCTCATCACGATGGAGCCGCCGACGACGTTCGACCCGGAGTACGTCCGGCGTGCGAAACGTGCTGCGCTGCGCGCGATGTCGCCGATCGATCCCAGCTATGCGGTGCGCGGGCAGTACGAGGGCTACCTCGACGAGGAAGGCGTCGCGCCCGATTCTCGGCGAGAGACCTTCGCCGCTATGCGTGTCTCGATCGACAACTGGCGCTGGGATGGTGTGCCGATTTTCTTGCGCACCGGCAAGGCGCTGCGGCGGCGGGTCACCGAAGTCGTGATCAAGCTGCGCGACGCGCCAATGCTGCGCATCGGCGGCCGGCGCCAGCGCGGCATCCCGACGCTGATCGTGATCCGCATCCAACCGGACGAGGGCATCTCACTTCGCATCGGCGCGAAGCGCCCAGGGACGCGCTTCGAGATGGTGCCCGCCGGGATGCGACTCGACTACGCGCACCTCACGAAGACTGCGCTGCCTGAAGCGTATGAGAACGTTCTCTCAGAGGTGCTCGCGGGCGGGCACTCGGCGTTCCCTGGCGCGGAAGAGATCGAGCTCTCGTGGGAGATCGTCGACCCGCTGGTCCGGGCCTGGGAGACAGAGGGTCACCCGGAGTCCTACCCGGCAGGATCGTGGGGACCGAAGGCGGCGGACGACCTGGTCAGCTCCGGCGGAGGCGGGCGCTGGATCGTCAGCGGCGACGAACCGGGCACCGCTTAATTTTTCGCGCCGGCAGGTTTCCTCTCATACCTAAAAAAAAAGGGGCAGCTCGCTGCTGCCCCTTACGCACTGACGGAGATCTAGGCGCGGGCGCCTGAAGCACCGCCCTGCATCCAGAGCGCGGGCTTGTTCGGGTAAAGAACGAGCAGGAGTACCGCGGCGATGATAGCGACGACGAACGCGATGACGTCGAAATGACCGACCGAAATGCTTAGGAAGATCTGGTAGACCACCTGCAAAATCGCGTAGAGGATGAGAGCGCGGACCCAGCTCACGTTAGCGATCGGGTCGAAGCCCGCGATCATCAAACCTGCGCCGAAGGCCACCCCCGCCACCGAAGCAGAGACGCCGAACGTAGAGTCGAAATTGAAGATGGTGGTACCGATGAAGGCCACACCTGAGCCTGCGACGATCAAAATGCCCATGACCCACATCAAGAGCTTCAATGCCAAGGGATTCCACTTTGCCACTAGTTGACTTCCTCCATTTGACCGCGGCTAATTCGAATTTGGGGATGAGAGGCGGTCTTTTCAGTGCAACTTGTACGCGAAATGCACGTATTTAGCAACTAAATGTCACGCGAATACTTGCGCACCCCCTCGCCACACCAGGCGTGGTTTGAGCCCGTAGGCCCAGGCAAAGGCCCCCTCGTGGTCGGCCTCCCAGAGCACCAGGTCAGCCAGCTTGGTGGCGGCTACGACCCCCCGATCTGATCGGGAAACCGAGTGGGCGCCCCCCACGGTGGCGGCCAGGAGCGCCCGCTCGGCGGACATCTTGAACACCCCGACCGCAAGCGCGATGACGAGGCTCATGCTCGTGGTGCCGCTGGTACCAGGGTTGTGGTCTGTGCCGAGGGCGATCACGGCTCCCGCCTCGGACAGCTCCTTGACGGGCGGCAGCTTGCCCATCGAAAGCGCAGTCACCGGCGCGAGCGTGGCGACCACCCCGGCGCGAGCCAGCGCCACCGCGTCGCCCCTGTTCGCCTGCAGGAGATGGTCGGCTGAGACCGCGTGGAGCTCCGCGGCCAGGCGGGCGCCACCAGTGCGGGCCAGCTCGTCGGCGTGGATCCGCGGGATCAGCTTGGCCTCGATCCCGGCCTTCAGGATGCGGCGGGATTGCGCGACGCTGAAGTACCCCTTGTCACAGAAGACGTCGCAGAACCGCGCGCCCGCGACGTGGGCCTCGCGACACCACTCAGCAACCTCTTTCGTGTAGGCGCCAAATCTCGACCAGCGGTCGGGAGGAAGCGCATGCGCCGCCAGGAAGGTTGTCTCGATTCGGGGCAGGTCTTTGCGCTCGCCCAGGCGCGTGAGCATCCGCGTGGTCTCGAGCTCGCCTTCGCGATTGAGGTGATAGCCGGTCTTCGCCTCGACGGTGGTCGCCCCACCTTCGAGCCACATCCAGAGGCGTCTAGCGGTAGCCTGCTCCAGCTCGCTCATCGGTGCGTCTCGCGTCGCGAGAACTGTCGAGCGGATGCCGCCACCCGCCTTCGCAATCTCCGCGTAACTGGCGCCGGCAGTGCGCTTCGCGAGCTCGGGCATGCGGTTGCCTGCGTATGCGGGATGAGTGTGTGCGTCGATCAGACCTGCGGTGACAAGACCGCCGGCGCAGTCGTCATCTTCGCTGACGGCTTCCATCAGCTCGTGCGGCTCCTGTCCATGTGGGCCGCACCACGCGATCTTGTCGCCGTCGCAGATGACCGCCGCGTTTTCGATCACACCGACAGAAGTGCCGGTGAACAATCTGCCGATATTCCTTAGACGTCTCATTTGGCGACCACTGTCTTGCCACCGACGACAACGTTCGTCACATCGCGCGCGGAGTACCCATAGATAAGGTATGCGGGATCGAGGCGCCGTCGAGCGGTGTGATGCGGCTGCTCCAGCGTGATGAAGTCGGCGAGCATGCCCGGTTTCAACACGCCGGCCTCCCACCCGAGCGAGCGCATCCCATCGACCGTGGCCGCGCGCAACAGCTCTTCCGGTTGGTGCAGGACCCGAAGCCCGGTGGCGCGGCGCTGATCGAGCTCGAGAGCGCGCGCCTCCTCCAGGACGTCGATCACCGCGTTGGAGTCGCTGCCGACCGCGAGCGTGCAGCCTGCGTCGACGAGTGCGCGCAGCGGTCCGACCCTATCGCCAAGGTCACGTTCGGTTGTCGGGCAGGCGCACACGGTCACCTTGTTCGCGCCGAGCAGAGAGATGTCGTGGTCCTCGACGTGGATCGCGTGCACGGCGGTCAGGTCGGGGCCGAGAATCCCCTCGCGCTCCAGCAGCTCAGCCGGAGTGCAGCCCTCTTCATTCCTGCATTCCTCGAACTCGGCCGGTTGCTCCGCGAGATGAATGTGCAGCGGGGCATTGCGCTTGCGCGCCCACGCCGCAACAGTGCGCATCGAGGCCGGATCGACTGCGCGAACGCTGTGAATCGCGGCACCGATGCGCACACCCTCTTGATCCTTCAGCTTGTCGACCCGCTCCACCCAACGATCGACGTCGCCGTCGGAGAAGGACCGCTGAGGGCCCTCGAGAGGTTTGCCGCCAAATCCTCCGCGCAGGTAGCACGCGTCGATCAGCGTAATCCGGATTCCGACTTCGCCTGCCGCCTGGAGCAATGCCTCTCCGAGCTCGTTGCCGTGGCGGTGCAGGTAGTGGAACTCTCCCACCGCAGTGATCCCGGCCTCCAGCATCTCCTGGAAGACCAGGCGCGAGTACCTGTAGTAGTCGGCCCACACCCAGTCCGTTCGCCGGTACATCTCGGTCCGCCACGCCCAGAAGTCTCCGGCGCCTGACTCGACAGCTCCGCGCAGCATGTGCTGGAACGCATGGCTGTGGACGTTGGCGAGGCCGGGAATCGTCCAGCCGGTGAGGGTGTTGACTCCGGGCCGGGGCGGGACGCCTTCGGTGACGGACTTGATCCGCCCCGCGTCGACCTCAATGAGGACGTCCTGCGCGGGATAGCCCAGCCAAGCCTGCTCGGCGTGCCACAACCCGGATCCCTTCAATTGCCCGTCATCGGGATGTGGACTCCGCGCTCTCGCGCCACGTCGATGGCGCGCTCATAGCCGGCGTCGGCGTGGCGCATCACTCCAGTGCCCGGGTCGTTGGTGAGGACGCGTTCGAGCTTGCGCGCCGCCTCATCCGATCCATCAGCCACGACCACCATCCCCGCGTGGATCGACCGGCCGATACCGACGCCCCCGCCGTGATGAACGCTGACCCACGAAGCGCCGCTGGAGGTGTTGAGGAGTGCGTTGAGGATCGGCCAGTCCGCGATCGCGTCCGAGCCGTCGAGCATCGCCTCCGTCTCGCGATAGGGCGAGGCCACCGATCCCGAGTCGAGATGGTCGCGGCCGATCACGATCGGCGCCTTGACCGCGCCCGTTCGCACGAGCTCGTTGAATCGCCGGCCTGCCCGCGCGCGCTCGCCGTAGCCGAGCCAGCAGATCCGCGCCGGCAGGCCCTGGTATTTCACGTGCTCCTGGGCTGCCTTGATCCAGCGGACGAGAGCGGGATCGTCGGCAAACTCTTCGACGATGGCGCGGTCGGTAGCCGCGATGTCAGCCGGGTCGCCAGAAAGTGCGACCCAGCGGAACGGGCCCTTGCCCTCGCAGAACAGTGGACGGATGTAAGCAGGAACGAATCCCGGAAAGTCGAAAGCGCGAGTGCTTCCCCCCAACAATGCCTCGGCGCGCAGGCTGTTGCCGTAGTCGAACACCTCCGCGCCGCGGTCGAGAAACTCGACCATCGCATCGACGTGGCGGGCCATGCTTTCTCGCGCTCGCTTCACGTATTCGACCGGATCGTCCAGCCGCAGCTCCTGCGCGTCCTCGGGTGAGAGACCTGTCGGGATGTAGCTGAGCGGATCGTGCGCCGGCGTCTGGTCGGTGACGATGTCAACTTCGAAACCGCGAGCCGCGAGCACCGGCACGATGTCGGCCGCGTTGCCGTGCAGGCCGATCGACAGCGTGCGCTTTGAGTGCTTTGCGTCTACAGCGAGCTTCAGCGCGTGGTCGAGGTCGTCAGCACGGACGTCGAGATAGCCTTGCTGCAGACGGCGATCGATGCGCTCGGGGTCGGCCTCGACGCACAGCGCGACGCCGCCATTCAACGTGATCGCCAGCGGCTGCGCTCCGCCCATCCCTCCGAGACCGGCGGTCAGGGTGATGGTGCCGGCGAGAGTGCCTTCGAACCGCTTGCGCGCGATGGCGGCGAACGTTTCGTATGTGCCCTGCAGGATCCCCTGCGTCCCGATGTAGATCCAGGAGCCGGCCGTCATCTGCCCGTACATCGTCAGCCCGAGAGCTTCAAGGCGCCGGAACTCGTCCCAGGTCGCCCACTCCGGCACTAGCATCGAGTTGGAGATCAGCACGCGCGGAGCCCATTCGTGAGTGTCGAAAACGCCTACAGGCTTGCCCGACTGCACGAGGAGGGTCTGGTCGCCCTTGAGGATTCGCAGCTCGCGCACTATCGCGTCAAAGGCTTCCCAGGAGCGGGCGGCTCGCCCTGTCCCGCCGTAGACGACGAGATCCTCCGGGCGCTCGGCGACCTCGGGATCGAGGTTGTTCATCAGCATCCGCATCGCCGCCTCCTGCGACCAGCCGAGACACGAGATCTCGGAGCCCCGCGGCGCCCTGATCACCCTCCCCGCTCGGCGGGGAGGGTTGTGGTGGGGAAGTCCGCTCACTGCAATTGACCTGTCACCGATTCGGCGGCTTCGAGGATCGCGCCGGTACGGATCAGCTCTTCCGCCGCCGCCAGCTCAGGCGCGAGAAAACGATCCGGACCCACCCCAGGCACGTGCTTGCGCAGCAGATCCCTGACCGCCGCGGTCGCGGGCGACGCCTTGAGCGGACGGCGAAGGTCCTGCGCCCGAGCTGCCGACAACAGCTCGACGGCGAGGATGCGCCTGACGTTGTCGAGCACTATGCGCAGCTTCAGCGCCGCGCCCCAGCCCATCGAGACGTGGTCCTCCTGCATACCCGAGGTTGGAATCGAGTCCACGCTCGCGGGCGCGGCCAGCCGCCGGTTCTCCGCGACCAGTGCAGCCGCCGTGTACTGCGCAACCATGAGGCCCGAGTTGACGCCAGGCTCCTCGGCCAGGAAGGGCGGAAGCCCCTCAGAGCGATGCGGATCCAGCAAGCGATCGACGCGGCGCTCGGCGATGGCGCCGACCTCAGCGACAGCGATGGCCATGAAGTCCGCCGCGAACGCAAGCGGCTCGCCGTGGAAGTTGCCGGTCGACTCGACTTCGCCGGTCTCGAGCACGACAGGGTTGTCAACCGCGGACGAGAGCTCGACAGCCGCAACGCGCCTTGCGAAGTCCAGCGTGTCGCGCGCCGCGCCGGCGACCTGAGGGCTGCAGCGCACGGAATACGAATCCTGGACCGCGTGGTGCGAGTGGCGGTGAGATGCGACGATGCCCGATCCGCGCATCATCAGGACCAGGTTCGCGGCACTGGCGAGCTGTCCGGGATGCGGGCGGATTTCGTGCAGCCGCGCCTGGAATGGCCGGTCGGTCCCCAGCAATGCCTCGGCCGACATGGCAGCGGTGATGTCGGCTGTCTTGAAGCAGACCTCGGCGTCGGCACAGGCAAGGGCCAGCATGCCGAGCATCCCGTCCGTCCCGTTGATCAGCGCCAGACCTTCCTTGGTCTCGAGCTTCAGTGGCTTCAGCCGGGCGGCCTTGAGCGCCGCCGCAGCCGGCTTGATGGCGCCCTCGGCATCGACTACCTCACCCTCGCCGACCAGCGCGAGCCCGATGTGCGCCAGCGGGGCGAGGTCGCCGCTGCATCCGACTGAGCCGTAGCGCGGGACGACCGGCGTGATCTCAGCGTTCAGCATCGCGAGCAAAGCCTCTGCCACGACGGGCCTCACGCCCGACAGCCCCATGGCGAGAGTTCGGGCGCGCAGCAGCATCGTCGCGCGAACCACCTCGTTCTCGACCGGCGGGCCCATCCCGGCAGCGTGTGAACGGATCAGGGAGAGCTGGAGCTCCGGCTGCCGGAGCGGGGCCACGCGGGTTCCGGCCAGCGCCCCGAAACCGGTGGAGACGCCGTAGACGGGCTCGCGCGACGAGGCCGCCCGCTCCACTCGGGTCCGGCTGCGTTCCATCCTGGTGCGCGCCGTCGCGGCCAGGGCGACCTTCTCGCCGTGACGGGCCACGTCGACAACCTGGCTCTCCGTCAGCCCGGCGCCACGGAGCGTGACCGTCATTCAGGAGTGGCCCGACGCCGGGGTCCGCCGCAGATTCGCGGCATCGGCGGCCGGAGCCCAGGAAAGGGTGGCGCAAGGAGGAGCGCATCCGTTGATGCGTGACTCCGCAGCGCCGGGCCCCTTGACGCAGGCTTCAGCGCCGCAGGCGCCCGGCCGCCTAGGCCGCGAAGATGCAAGGACCCCCGACGGCGGGACACTCAACAAATCTAACCGATGTTCTTGAGGGCTTCGCGCCGGCTCAGTCCGCTCAGCTGTGCCTCGTGGTCGCGAACGTAGCGCGTGACCTCCATGGGATTCGTCCACGCGTACTGGCGCAGCGCCCAGCCGATGGCCTTGCGGATGAAGAAGTCGCGGTCCGCGAGGTTCGGCTCGATGTTGGCGTAAAGGAGCTCGAGGTCCGTGTCGCGCTTGAAAGACAGCTGGCAGATGATCGAAACGCGCCGCTTCCACAGGTCGGGGTCCTTGCTCCACGCGCGCATCAAAGGCCGGATCTTTTTCGGGTGCGAGCGAAGCAGCTCACCGACCACCTGGGCGAGCGCGTCCACGTAATCCCACCATGCTCCGCTCACGATCATCTCCTCGAGCATGGGCATGAGCTCAGGCGACCAGCACTCGCGGTGTCGCTTGAGCGAGATGAGCCGGATTGCCACGTAACGCTCCTCTCGACGGCGAGCGCCGCGCCACAGCTCGAGGACGGCCGCCTGCCATTCAACGCAGGATGGAAATGGATTCTCCGCGAAGACCTTTCTACAAATCGCATCGATCTGCGGCGACGTGACGCCGTAGTACTGCATCGTCGATTTCATGTACGCCTGCATCGCGACCGCTCTCGTTGGATCCGCACCAGCGGCCAGCTCGGCGTGCACATGCCTCGTGAACTTGGACACTCTCACTGCGGGTCAGGAATTCCGCACCGCTGGTGCCAAAGATGCGAAATTGCCATTCCCAAAGACACGTCTGGCGCCAAACGTGCGGAATCCGAGGGCGTCAGGGCGCCGGAATGTAACGAGCTTTCACGAAGGAGCCGTCATCGACTTCCACGACCCACGTGGCGCCCTTGTCGTAACCACCTTCCCCCGCCCTCGCTACCTTCCGGTTGACGAGCTCCTCGACCAGCTCCCACATGATGTCGCCGTGAGTGCAAAGCACCGCGCGCTTCAGCTTGGTGTCGCCCATCAGCTGCATCGCGCCTGCCAGCCCTTTGCCTTCGCCGAGCGACGGCGTCTGTTTGAGCGGGAGCTTGAGCGCCTTGGCGAGTGGCTGCACGGTCTGCACGCAGCGAAGATACGGGCTGGAGTAGACCGCGGAGATCGGGAACGGTTCGAATACGTCAACCAGCGCCTCTGCTTGCTTTTGGCCCTTTTTGGTCAGCGGGCGGAGCCGATCGTCTCCGGACCACTGGCTCCTGCTGCCGGACTTCGCGTGTCGCACCACATAAAACGTCCCCACTTACAAATCAGGGCATCCACTGTCGCAGCTGCTTCCGATCGAGCGCCTTCCAGACCTTCGGCCATTTCGCTCTCGCCTCTTCGGCGGCGACGTGCTCCATGGCGATGAGCTCACCCGCGACGAAGGCGCGACGGCCGCTGATCCGAGCAGCGCGAAGCCACGCCTGCGCGGTCACGCTGTCCTGATGCTCGCCAAGCACGGTCTGCAGCTTGGCGGCGGCTCGGGCGAACGCCAGCGCGGCGCTCCCCACGACCGGGGCCACCGCCTCCGCGGCGTACCGCGCGCGCTTCGCGAGGATGCGGATGCGATGGAGCTCGGGGTCGGTCGGCGGATCCGGAAGCTGACGGACGGCTGAGCGCAGCCGGCGCCACGGGCCCGCCGCAAGCGGGGGGAGCACCTTCAGAGCCGGCTCGTCCGCGTCAGGCAGCGTGACCGGCGTATGAGCAGCGATCACGAGCCGCTCCAGCAGGTCGACGTAGCGCAGCGAGCCGAGCTCGACCAAGAGCTTCTTGCGCAGAGACTCGATCTCGACCTCGAGGATTTTCAGAAGAGAGGCAGCCGACTTCTGGTCGCTCGCCGGCAGACCCTTGGCGCGTTCGCGCAGCCGTTCGAGCAGGACCTCCCGATCGCGGACGGCTCCGAGGCCCATCGCCAGCCAGCCAAGCTCCGAGCGCAGCGGCTCGGTCCACTCGGGGTCCAGGAGAGGCCCGAATGTACGCAAATGCGAGCGGAGCTTGCGCGTCGCGACGCGAGCTTGATGGATCGCTTCGGGGTCGGTGCTCGTGCGCACCAGCGGGTCTTGCCGCAGCAGGGACGCGATGCTTTCGGCGAGCACGTACTTGATCACGTCTTTGGCGGGCGAGTCGGGCTTGATGGCTTCCGGTGAAACCTCGGGAGGTTCCATGGCGCGCGGCCCGAGCGCGCGGATGTGCTTGGGCGTCGGGTCCGGTGCGCCCGCACCGGCTCCACGCAAGCGCGACACCAGCGGCTCGACGATGCCGTTGCCGCCGTTCTCCTGCGCCATGACCTCGACCTCGATCTCCCGGAACCGAGCCGCGACCCGGCGGCCGTCCCTCACCGACACCTCGTCGTCCACGACCTCGGCGACCCTTGCGCCAGCACCATCGACAAGCCGCACTCGCCGGCGCACCGTCGACAGTCGAGCTACGGGCACAAGGTCAGCCTTACGCACGTACGCGCGCACGATCTCCACTGCCGCTTCGGGCGGTTTCTTCGAGCTGCCTTGAAACGTGAGCTCGTCTCGCTCCAGGAGCTGGCCCGGCGTACCGGTAACGGGTTTCGGCGGCAGCTTCAAAGTCCACCCCTCCCCCGCGCGATAGCGAAGCGAGACCCCCCACCGCGCGAGGCGCAGGTCTGCGGTGTCGTAGTAAACGGTCTCCATGCGCACTGCCTCGGGTGGCCCGACAGCCACGCCTTCGACAACCCCGGTGAGGTCGGGCAGGTGGAACGCGGGTCCTGCCCCGAGCTTCACCTCGCGCTCAAGCATTCGTGATGCGGTGAACCACTCCATTGCCGCGCGCGGCCTCTAGCGCCAGCTCCTGGAAGCGCTTGTGCGAGTTGAGCCCGCGAATCGTGGGCACACGCTGCCATACGGCATCCGGGCAGAGCTGCCAGGCCAGCACATCGTCGGCGAGCAATGTCTCCAGGATCTGCGACAGGCGGACGCGCAGCTTCGCATCGCTGACGGGGACTACCGCTTCGACGCGGCGATCCAGGTTGCGCTGCATGAGGTCGGAAGACCCGAGGTAGTACTCCGCATCTGCGCCATCGCCGAACGCGAAGATCCGCGAATGCTCGAGGAAGCGGCCGACGATCGAGCGCACCCTGATCCGGTCGGACATCCCGGGCACTCCTGGCCGCAGCGCGCACATGCTGCGCACGATCAGGTCGATCTGCGCGCCCGCCTGCGAAGCGGAATAGAGCGCTTCGATGATGTCGGGATCGATCAGGTTGTTGACCTTGATGATGATCCGGCCGCCCGCCTTGCCTTCACGCTCGATCAGCTGCGTGATGCCTGCGCGCAAGCTGGTCGGCGCGACCATCAGCTTGCGGTAGCGGTGCTGGCGGCTATACCCGGTCAACAGGTTGAACAGCTCGGTGATGTCGGCGCCGAGATCCGCATCCGCGGACAGGAGGCTGACGTCTTCGTACGCGTGAGCGGTCGTCGGGTTGTAGTTGCCGGTGCCGACGTGAAGGTAGTGCTGGATGTGCTTGCCCTCGCGCCTGACCACCAGCGTGACCTTGGCGTGAGTTTTCAAACCGAGCAGTCCGTAGACCACGTGCACGTTGGCCTCTTCGAGAGCTCTTGCCCAACCGATGTTGGCCTGCTCGTCGCCGCGTGCCTTGAGCTCGACCAGCGCCACGACCTGCTTGCCCCGTTCGGCGGCGCGAATGAGCGCTCGCACCATCGGGCTGGCCGGCAGGGGATTGCTGTTGGCGGTCGGGGCGGTATAGCCCGAGGTCCGGTACAGGGTCTGCTTGATCGCGAGGACGTCGGGGTCGCTCGCGGCGTGGTCGATGAAGGCTTCGACCGACGTGGCGAAAGAGTCATAGGGATGGTGCGCCAGCACGTCGCCCGCGCGCAGCACCTCGAACAGGTCCGGCACCTCCGCGCCCAGCCCGCGCAATCGAGGCTGCGTGGTCGGCGTCCAAGGCTCCTCTCTCAGGTCGGGACGGTCGAGCTGCGCCAGCGCTTGAAGGCTGCTGAGGTCGAGCAGCCCGTCGGACTTGTAGACGTCCGCCGGCTGCAGCTCAAGCTCTCTTGTCAGCAGCTCGAGGACTTCCGGCGACATGCCGGGGTCGACCTCGAGGCGCACCACTCTCGCGTGGCGGCGGCGGCGGCGGAGCTCGGTCTGGATCGCGGCGAGCAGGTCCTCGGCTTCGCTGTCGACGTCGTCGAGATCACCGTCCCTGGTCACCCGGAAGGGATGGTGCGCAACCACCTCCATGCCCGGAAACAGCGCTTGCAGGTGAAGGGCGATGACGTCCTCGAGCGGGATGTAGCGCTGCCCCTCGACCAGCGGGATGAACCGCGGGAGCACTGGCGGCACTTTGACGCGCGCGAAATGCTGCTGCTGGCGCTGCGGGTCGCGGACGAGCACCGCCAGGTTCAACGAGAGATGCGAGATGTACGGGAAGGGATGGCCTGGGTCGACGGCCAGAGGCGTCAGCACAGGGAAGATCTGCTGGCGGAAGACCGAGTGCAGGTGACTCAGCTCGCGCTTGGTCACCTCGTTGGCGCGAACCAGGGTGATCCCCGACTCGGCCAGCGCCGGCGCGATTTCGCGATTGAACAGGCCGACCTGGCGCTCGACCAGCGATTCGACCCGAGCCCGGATCGCTTTCAGCTGGTCGAGCGGCGACATGCCGTCCGGCGACGCGACGGCGACCGCGGCCAGGACCTGCTCCTTGAGCCCGGCGACGCGAACCTGGAAGAAGTCGTCCAGGTTCTGGCTGAAGATGGCCAGGAACTGGACCCTCTCGAGCACCGGGAGGTGGGTGTCCTCGGCCATGGCGAGCACGCGCTCGTCGAAATCGAGCCTGGAAAGCTCCCGATTTACGTACCGCGGGCCTTCGGGCAGGGGGGTCGTAGGCATGGTCGAATCCGCTTCCACATGAGTCCCCACCACCACAAATGGAAGATTACCGCCTGCCGCTCGAAGGTTGGTTAGAGGTTGGTTAAGTACCTTCAGATCCCTTCCTTTCTGGTGACAAAACGCCGTTCTGGGACCTGCTACCTACCTTCGATAGCCTGGCTACGCAGCCAAAACAGGAGGCTATCCTGCGCCCGGCGAGACGTCCAGCCAGGCGGCGGAGTTCGGCGGAAGGATGAGCCGGCCCCGGCGATGTCGAGCCAGCACGTTGCTGGCGGCGATCAGCCGGCCTCCCACCTCAAGCCGGACCGGCCGGCTTAGGAAGTTGCAGGCGACGACAAGCTGCCAGCGCTGGTACAGAAGGACGCCTTCCGGGGCCGGACGCCACTCGATCCCATCCGGGAGCCGGCCGGCCAGGCGCCGCCGCAGCCCCAACAACCGGCGGTAGAAGCCGAGCATCGAGGTCAAGGAGCCCATCTGGGCATCGACGGCGTACTGATCCCAGCCCTCGGGCATCGGGAGCCACGGCGGCGCGGTCGAGAAGCCGGCATTCGGCTTGCCTCTCTGCCAGGGCATCGGCACGCGACAGCCGTCGCGTCCAGCCTGGCGGCCCCGGCTGTGTAGGAAGACGGGGTCCTGGCGCTGGTCGTCGGGAAGCGTGACCTCTTCCAGACCGAGCTCTTCGCCCTGGTAGAGGAAAACCTGGCCGGGAAGGCCCAGCAACAAGAGGAGGGCGGCCCGAGCGCGCTCACGCCCAGTGTGGCCGCCGCCGAGACGCGTGACCTGGCGCACGATGTCGTGGTTGCTGAGCGTCCAGCTCGGGTTGGTTCCGGGTCCATGCAGAGCGTTGCGGTCCACATCGATCGAGCGCCGCCACAGGTAGGCGTCCCATCGCGAGCGGATCAGGGCGAAGGCCATGTTCAGCTGGTCGGGAAGGATGTAGCGGGTTTGGCGGCTGGGCTCGAAGATCTCACCCACGAGGACGCGGTCGGGCTGGTAGGCGTCGGCGATGTGGCGCCAGCGCCGGTAGACCTCGTGCAGCTGGGGCTGGTCGGTGATGGAAAACGCAGGGTCGGGCTCGAGGATCCCGGTGACCGGATTGCGGATCATCGGCTTGTCGGCGAGGTCCTTGCGCTTGAAGAGCGCGGACGCGACGTCGATCCGGAATCCATCGGCGCCACGATCCAGCCAGAACTTGATGATCCGCTCGAACTCCGCCGACACCTCCGGGTCCCACCAGTTGAGGTCGGGCTGCTCCGGAGCGAAGAGGTGGAGATAAAACTGTTGGGAGTTGGCTGCTTCCCCAGTTGTGGGGAAGCCGGCCGGATGGGGCGGTGGAGTTGGCACTTGCGTCCACGCCGGCCCGCCAAAGTTCGATTTCCAGTTGTTGGGCGGCGCTCCGTCCCGCTTGCCGTCCGCGAAGTGATAGCGGGAGCGAAACGGGTTGTC
>Ga0209011_1000244_pt1 | contig 22835 bp, 16 predicted proteins | sample BlaSpr_A8_OM1_M3_FD_187986 | JGI IMG/M metagenome (GOLD analysis project Ga0209011, IMG submission 187986) | Forest soil microbial communities from Thunder Bay, Ontario, Canada - Black Spruce, Ontario site 2_A8_OM1_M3 (SPAdes) (version 2) | ecosystem: Environmental > Terrestrial > Soil > Boreal... | reverse complement strand
GTCGTCCTCGCCCATCTGGCCGTGACCGATGGCAACCCGCGCCTCCGGTACCAATTCCCGGATTCGGTCGGCGGCTTTCTGGATGGTGCGCACCCGGTTGTGCACGTAGTAGACCTGTCCTCCTCGCTGGAGCTCGCGCGCGATCGCTTCGCGAATCAGCGTGTCGTCATCCGCGGTCACATAGGTCTTGATCGGCTGCCGTTCTTCGGGCGGGGTCTGGATCACGCTCATGTCGCGGATTCCTCCGACCGCCATGTGCAGCGTTCGCGGAATCGGCGTCGCGGACAGGGACAGCACGTCGAGCTGTGTGCGCAGCTTCTTCAATCGCTCCTTCTGCATGACGCCGAAGCGATGCTCCTCATCGATGATCAATAAGCCCAGCCGCTTGAAGCGGACGTCCCGCTGGAGGAGCCGGTGGGTGCCCACGACGATGTCGACCTGCCCGCCCTTGAGGCCGATGATGGTCTGAGCCTGTGTCTCGTCGTCGACAAATCGCGAAAGCATCTGGACCACGACCGGAAAGTTCTTCAGCCGTTCGCTGAAAACATGGAAGTGCTGCTGAGCGAGCACCGTGGTCGGCGCCAGCACGGCAACCTGTTTTCCGCTCATGGCCGCCTTGAACGCGGCTCGGAGTGCGAGCTCCGTCTTGCCGAACCCGACGTCGCCGCAGAGCAGCCGATCCATCGGCTTGTCGGACTCCATGTCGGCCTTGATCTCCGCCAGCGCAGCCACCTGGTCGGGAGTCTCTTCATAAGGAAACGACGCCTCGAGCTCCTGCTGCCATGCAGTGTCAGGCGCGAAAGCGATGCCAGGCCTGGCCTCTCGGAGCGAGTAGATCTTGAGCAGCTCGTCAGCCACGTCCTGGACGACCTTCGTTGCCCGTCCCCGCGCTCGCGACCAGTCGCCAGTCCCCAGCCGGTGAAGCACGGGTTGCGTCTCGCCTCCGAGGTACTTCTGAACTCGGTCGAGGTTCTCCACCGGGACGAAGAGCCGGTCGCCCTCGGCGTACTCGAGCTCCAGGTATTCACGGTGAGCGCCCTCCGACTCGATGAGCCGCATCCCCTTGAAGCGGGCAATGCCATGGTCGACGTGGACGACAAGCTCATCCGGAGCAAAGTCGAGAGTGAATTCCTTGGTCAGGTCCTGCGCTCGCGTGCGGCCGCGCCCGGTCCGAGAGGGTCGCCGCAGCCGCCCGAAGAGCTCGGCGTCCGTGGCGAGATGAAAGCCGATTGCGGGCTGTGCAGCTCCGGCTGTGATGTCGATGTCGGCTCGCCTCAAAGCGGGCTCGAGCTCCAGATCGAGGTCCAGCTCAACCTCTGGGACTTCCGTTTTGACTCCGTTCTCATCGAGCACGGCCCTCAGCCGCTCGTCTTGTTCGGTCGCGAATATGACCGTGGCGCTCTCCGACAAGGCAGCCAGGTCGGCAACCGCACGCGGCCGGGCGACCAGCGGCTCCAATCCAACCCAGCCAAGGTCTAGGGACTCGGGACCCGCCTCACCGGCCTTCAGCCGGAGTCGAGGTCGTCCGGAAAAATCATCGAGGCGATCGAGACCCACCATGGGAAGCACAAAACCGCCGGGAAGCTCAGCCCCGCCTGCTTCTGCCGCGGCGAGCATCTCTGCCTCTTCGATCAACGACCGAGCGTCGGCCAGCTGTCGTTCCGGCTCGAAATCGAGCACCGCCGCCCCGGCCGGAACATGGTCGAGCAGCGAAGGCCGTGACGGATCGAGGTAGGCGGCGTAGTACTCGACGCCTGGAAATGCAGAGCCTGCCTCGAGCCTTGTGAGCTCGTCCTCCCAATCCGAGAAAACGTCCGCGCGAAGAGCCAGCAGCGACACCGATTTGCGCAGACGCGCGACTGCCGCCGCGCCGCGTTCTGGGCCGAGCAGCAGCTCCCGGCCGGTCCGGATCGAGGCCTCGGGAACCGCCATGACGGACCTCTGGTTCTCAGGGTCGAACAGGCGGAGCGTGTCGATCACATCCCCCAGCCACTCGGCGCGCACCGGCGAGTCGGCGGCCGTGGGAAACACGTCGAGGATGCCGCCGCGTAGAGAAAACTGGCCGCGATCCTCGACCAGCGCCTCTCTCGAATATCCAAGCTCCACCAGGCGCCTGGCCACCGTCAGGGGATCCGGCCCGCGGCCCGGAGCGAGCAGAACCGTTCCTTCGGCCAGGTCTCGAGGGGAGATGGTCTGCCTCGTGATGGCCCGCCGCGAAGAGACGATGACGGCGGCCTCGTCGTTCGCCAGCGACGCAAGCGCCTCCAGGCGCTTGTTCACCGCCTCGTCAAAGGCCGGCGGCCGGTCCAGAAACGAAATGCCGACCTCGGCGAAGACGCGTACCGGCGGATCGCCGGCAAGCCATGGACGCAGCTCGTCGGCGAAGCGCTCCGGCGCAGGCACCAGGATCAGGACCGGCCGTCGTCGCGCGCCGCAGGCGCGAGCTATGGCTCCGGCGACGATCGGCCACGCGGGCCGAGGCAACCTGCCGACCTCGAGGTTCGTCGAGGAGCCGCCGATCCACCGCTCCAGCTCCGGCGCTGCCGCGATCGTGCTCTTCCAGAGAGAGCTCATGGCAGCTCCTCACAACCGAGCGCATCGGGGCGGTTGTAGCGGTCCATGGCCCGCTCGACTCCGGCTTCCAGCGCGAGCTCGAGAGCGCTCGCCACGCCGTCGATAACTTTCGGTAGGCGCGCGGCCTCAGATTTGTTGAAGCGCCCGAGGACGTGCTTGACCCCCGTCCGAGATCCCTTGGTCGCCGGCTTCCCGATGCCGACTCTGAAACGCACAAAATCGGCGGTGCCCAACGAGCTGATCAAGGATTTGATCCCGTTGTGTCCGGCGGCGGAACCCCCCTTCTTGATTCGCATCCGGCACAGGGGCAGGTCGAGCTCGTCGTACACGACCCAGATTTGCTCGGGCGTCACGCCTATGTCCTTGACCGCCTTGGCCACAGCCTCGCCGGAGAGGTTCATGAAAGTCTGCGGCAGCATCAGCCAGACTCCGCGCGCCTTCGAATGACCCACCAGCGACTGCCAGCGCTTGCGATCGACCGGTACATCCAGCCTTCTTGCCAGCTCGCGTACGCACGCAAACCCCAGGTTGTGGCGCGTGTCGGCATAGTCGGCCTCCGGGTTTCCCAGACCGACGATCAACCGCTCGCCTCCTGCCTCGACCTCTTCATGTGGGTCGTTTTCGACTGCTTTCTTCTTCATCCAAAATCCAAATAGACGCACTTAGGCCCGCGGCGAGTGCCGCAGACCCTTTGCTGGGAGCGAGTTTACGCCGAGCTCAGAGACGTCCTTGTGCCGGCCGCAATCCGGACAGCGCGAGGGCGGCGATCGTGAGCCGCGACATCTCCTTTCGTTGCGCTGCTGACGCGTGATCCCAACCCAATAGGTGCAGCAACCCATGAACGGACAGCAAAGCCAACTCCGTCTCGACCGGATGTCCGTACTCGCGCGCCTGGCGGACGACCGTAGGCCACGAGATGGCGAGGTCTCCGACGTGCAGGCCGGAGCCTTCGAATGACAGGACGTCGGTCGCCGAATCATGGCCCGCGTATTCGCGGTTCAACCGTTGCAGCTCGTCATCCGCGGTCAGCCTGAGGGCGACGATCGCCGTCCCCGCCGGAAGGCGAGCTTGGACTTCGGGTACTGAAGCCGCTCGCTGCAGCAGACGGCGCAAGAACGCCGGTGGAACCGGCACACGGACCGCCTTCACCACCTCGATTTCAAGCCTCGCGCGCTCAGCCACCGTCAGCAAGTAAACCGGTTAGAGTCAGTCGCCGTGCGAATCCTGGTGACTGGTGGGGCTGGATTCATCGGCTCCCATGTCGTCGACGCGTACATTGCCGCGGGCCATGAGGTCGCAGTGCTCGATGACTTCAGCACCGGGACCCAGGACAACGTCAACGCGGCCGCCTCTGTGTACCGCGTCGACCTGCGCGATCAACCACAGGTGGAAAGCGCGTTCGCTGCATTCCGGCCTGAGCTTGTGAACCACCATGCCGCGCAGTCGGAGGTGCCCAAGTCAGTCGCCGACCCCACGTACGACGCACAGGTGAACATCATCGGCGGGATCAATGTTCTCCGGGCTTGTGTGAATCACAAGGTGCGCAAGGTGATCTTCAGCTCGACGGGTGGCGCGCTTTACGGTGAGCCGGACGTCGTGCCTGCCGCGGAGGACCATCCGATCCGGCCTCTATCGCCTTACGGCACGAGCAAATTCTCGTTCGAGCAGTACCTGGGCACCTTCCGGCGCACCTTCGGGCTGGACTACACGGTGCTTCGCTACGCGAACATCTATGGCGCGCGACAGGATTTCTACGCCGCTGAGGGTCGCGTCGTCGCCATCTTCGCCAGCCGGATGCTCATGGGCAAACCCGTCACGATCGACGGGACGGGCGAGCAATCGCGCGACATGCTTCACGTCGGCGATGTGGCGATGGCAAACATCGGCGCCCTCGAGAAAGGATCGGGCGGTACTTTTCATGTGAGCACCGGAATGGCGGTCACCGTCAACGACCTGTTCAGAAAGCTGGCACTGCTCACCGATTACCACCTCGAGCCCAACTTCGGTCCCGCTCGTAAAGGTGACGTTTTCCGCATCGCGCTGGACAACCAGCGGGCCAAAAACGAGCTCGGTTGGGAGCCTCGCGTAAATCTCGAAGAGGGCCTCAGCCTCACCGTTGATTATTTCCGCGAGCAGGTCTCCAAAGCGCTTCCGTGAATGTCCTCAGCCCAATTGCCTTCCTTCACACCCTCGGCGCCCGAGTGTTGCTTTTGTTCGCGCTTGCGCTCGCGATTTGGGGCACCTTTCAATACTTCCGGAAGGCCGCCATATCCGCCGGCTTTCGCTCGAGCTACCTGATCATGGCCGGCGTGACCGCGGTTCAAGGCCTTCTGGGCCTCGCCGCATTTGCGACCGGTGGCCACCCAAGGACGCTCCTGCATCTCGTCTACGGAGCTTTCGCGGTGCTGTTCCTTCCCGGCGCGTATTTCTGGGCTCACCGGGGAAATCCCCGGCGAGAAGCAGTGATCCTCGCCGGCGCGGCGTGGGTGGTCAGCATTGCTTTCTTTCGGGGCATCGCCACCGGCTGAAGCTAGACGTGGAAAAGCAGGCCCAGCCTCTCCGGCGCGGCCATTCGCGGTTGATTGTCTTAACGTGGTGCCCCTGATGGATCCGAGTGCGCTGATGACGGAACCCCGATCGTCGCCCAGCGCCGAACCACGCCCGACCCGCGCGGGCTCCGCACGAAATGCCGGCCGCCGCATCCTCATCACCGGGGGTGCGGGCTTCCTTGGGGTCAACGCAGCCCTGTATCTGATCGCTGACGGATGGCACGTGACTCTTCTCGACAATCTCAGCCGGCCGGGCACAGAGCGAAACCTCAAGTGGTTGATCACCGAGCATCCGACTCGAACCACATTCATCAAAGAAGACGTGAGGATCGCCGGCGCCATGACCGACCACGTCAAGAACCAGGACGCGATCCTGCACCTGGCAGGACAGGTCGCCGTGACGACCTCGCTGCTCGATCCGATCACCGACTTCGACGTCAACGCGCGAGGCACCCTGAATCTGCTCGAGGCAGCACGGTTGCACAACCCTGAGGTTCCGTTTGTTTTCGCATCGACGAACAAGGTGTACGGAAAGCTCGACAAGAACAACGTTGCCTGTAAAGAAACCCAACCCATCGATTTCCACAGTCCGTACGGCTGCAGCAAAGGCGCCGCGGACCAGTACGTCAGGGACTACGCCCGCTGCTTTCAAATGAACACTGTCGTCCTGCGCCAGAGCTGCATCTATGGGGCGCATCAGTACGGGACCGAGGATCAGGGTTGGGTCGCGCATTTCGTCCACTCGATCCTCAACGACCGGCCGCTGACGATCTATGGCGATGGCACGCAGGTGCGCGACCTGCTCGACGCGCGAGATCTATGCGCGCTGTATGCAACCGTCATCGAAAAGATCGACAAGACGCGCGGGCAGATCTACAACGTCGGCGGGGGCCCGAAGAATCAGCGGAACCTGATCGAAGTCATCGCTCAGATCGGTGAGCTGACGAACCGCAAGCCGCAGTACTCGTTCGCAGACTGGCGCGAGGGCGACCAGACGTATTACGTGAGCGACATCACCAAGGCAAAGAAAGAACTTGGCTGGACGCCGCAAGTCCCGTTCGATCGCGGCCTCACAGACCTCATCGCGTGGGCGGCTTCAGTCGACTAGAAGTCAACCTGTCCGCTTCTCAATCCCGGACGCAGGTGAAGTGACCTACGCCTGAAGGGAACCGCCGCAGCAATCGCGACTCGTACCAGCCGAACGCGGCCGCGGCGTCCTTGACCCATCGCAGCACGACGCCTGGCAGGTCGCGCCTGTGGGCGAGATAGTCCTCGACTGAGGTCGCCGCCGGGCCCCGGACCTCGAGGAAGCTGAAATACCCGATGTCCACCAGCGAGTAGAGCCAGTGAAAGCTCCACCGGACGCCGTGCACCGGCATGCCCTCGGCCTTTGACATCACCTCGAATCGGTTGGCATCGAAGAGCTGGATGTGTCCGCAGTGGTGGAGTTTTGCCTTCCAGCCCATGCGCGTCACGAGCCGGTAGAACGTCCATGGCTGAACTTCCAGGGGCAGGACGATGTGGAACACGCCGCCAGGCCTCAGCACGCGATGTATCTCACGTAGTACCGCGGCGGGATCCTTCAGGTGCTCCAGGACGTCGAGCATGACCACCGCCGACATCGACCCGTCCTTATATGGAAGGGACTCGGCCGGGGCCATCTGGAAGTCCAGCTGTGGAGCCGCACGCCGCGCCGCTTCCAGCGCGCCTGCGCTGACGTCGACGCCGTGGACTCGCAGCTCGGGCCGGCTTTCCGCGATCGCACGGGCAACGTTGCCGGCGCCGCACCCGATGTCGAGCACATCTCCCTCGAGCCCCTTCAGCGCGTCAAGAAGGATGCGGAGCTTGAGTCCCTGCACGTACCAGGGCCGCGGCTCGATTCGAGTCGAACCCCAAACTTTGGCCTCGTAGTCGAATACCGGATCTTCACTCATGCCCGCGCCGCCTTGCCCGCCGCGGAGCATTCCCCCGCCGGCGGCGCCGGCAAGTCGGTCCGGTAGACGACCCAGTCATAACTGGGCACGCGTGCGGCCGCGGAGAACCAATCGGGATGGTCCGCAATGAATGCCACGTAGTTTGGGTTCAGTCCTTGGTCGACCACGAAAAGCCGTGTATGAGTATCGGACAGCCAGCACTGCATCAACACCCCGGCCACCTGCCGGTGGTCCGTGTACGTGAAGCCGCCGGGCAAATCGTAAAAAGGATCGTAGAGCTGGCCGACGATGTGTCTGCCGTCGATGCCTTCAAACCTGGCCAGGACGTAGGTCAGGTCCGATCTGGTCTGAGGAAAGTTGACGACACCATCTCGGTTCTGCGGCTGACGGTAGATGCCCCCGATGAGCTGGCCCGCGCTCAGGGTCTGAGCCCAGCGGGGTTCAGTCGTCCGGTACACAGAAAGGATGGGCGCCCAGGCCGCCTGCACCGCAACCAACGCGACAATGCCGGCCGCGGCCGCAAGTGGCAAGGCAGCGCGCTCTCCCAACCAGCGCGGCAGCAGGTAAAAGAGCGCGATTGCGGCAAGCACGCCGGCGAACTGGTAAGGGAAATCGAAGAACCGGATGTACCAGAACCACCACACCCACGACTTGAGGTACTGCGTGAAGCCCAGGGTGCCCGCGGTGAACACCCAGTAGCCCATCCCGAAGGTGAGAAACATGTAACCGTTCGGCCGCTTCCACAACGCCCACGCGAGCCCGAGCACGGCAAGTACCAGCAGCACGCCCAGCACCGGCCGCACGGCGATCTGTTCGGAACTAAGGGTGGTCGCGTACTCCCAACGTCCGAGAGCATTGTTGAAGAAGTTCTCGGAGAGCGGATAGATCGGGTTGCCCGTGTGATCGAGCATGGTCTTCATGTAGATCAGAATCGGAACGAGCCAGCCCGCAATCAAAAGGAGGCGCTGCCGAGCACCCTCCCTGCGCAGGAAGGCAGCCACGATCATCCCCATTGCATAGACCCAGGCTTCGGCTCTCGCCATGGCAGCCAGTGCCCACGAAATGCCCGTCCACAGCCCGCGCTTTGGCCACAGCCAGATGCCAAGTAGCGTGAGACCCACGCCGATGGGCTCCAGGATGCCCTGCCCATCGTTGAACACCGAGGTCGGTACGAGCGCGGCGAACAGGCTCGCGGGCACGGCTACGCGCATCCCCCAGTGGCGGCGGCAGAGGAGAAAGATCATGACCACCACCAGCACGCCGAAGGCCACCGATAGAAGGCGCTCCAGGACGACGTCGATGGATCCGGTGACATAGAAGAGCGCCACCAACATCAGCGGCTGCAGCACGCCCCAGAAATATTCGAGCCCTTTGAGGTCCCAGAGGCGCGGGCCGCCTGGAGCTGTCAGCCCCACCTCCTTGGTCAGGTATGCAATCTGCCAGTGGTGGTACGTATCGCCGTACCAACCGACACCGGCGTTCTCCGGATTGGAGACGAAAAAGATGTAAACGAGACGTGGCAGAGCCGCGACCACAACCAGGCCGGCTATCCAGTACCACCCCAGTGACGTCGCCGCCGCGACAGGCGAAGCAAACGCCTGGTTCTCCTCAGCGGTCCGGCGATCTTCCTCGTCCTCGTCCACAAAGAACCGAGGCATGAGCTTCACGCCGTGGCAGCCTCCGCCGCGATGCGCTCGTGAGAGCGCGCGACCTCGAGGACGGCTTTCTCCATCGTGTCGATATGCCTTTCCCAGTCAAACCGGCGCGCCCATTCGAAAGCACGCACTCCCGTCGCCTGGTTTTCAGCCGGATTGTCGAGAAGAAGTGAAATGCCGGCGGCGTAATCGCTCACCTCGAGCGGTTCCGCCAGGTGACCTGTGCCAGACCCCACCGTGACCGTCGGTCCGGCCTGGTTCCACGCCACGACCGGCACGCCCTTGGCCATCGACTCGATGACGCCCATGCCAAAGTCTTCCTCGGGCGCCGGATACACATAGACGGCAGCGCCTTCATAGAGCTGCTGCAGCTCATCCTCGGCAATCGAACCTAGAAACAGCACCGCGTCCGCCAGATCCAGTTCCGCCACCAGCGCTTTGAGCGACTCCGAATGCGCTGTAAGAGGACCGGGGATGACGAGCTGCACACGCGGGTGGCGCCTGCGCACCTCGGCAATCGCCCTGATCGCAAGGTCGAACCGCTTCTGCGGGTAGTGGCGGTTGGTCAGCAGCACGTACGGTCGCCGGATCGGATATCCGTTGATGGTCAGGCCGCCCGAAAAGCGCGCCTCGACCGGCAGCGGGAACCCGGAAGCCGCGACATGGCAGCCAGCTGGGCAATCAATCGCTTCGCGACGATAAGTCCGCCGGATGATGTCGCCGATGTAATCGCCGTTGACGAGCAGCTGGTCCGCCTCCTGCACGGAGCGGCGGTCGGCCCAAGCAACAAGGCGTTTCGCGCGCACCACGATCGCGGCCAGCAACCTGTAGTCGGCGTTGGTCACCCATCCCGTCTCACGGTCGATGTTGCGCGGATACACCAGACGGTTCGGCTGGTTCAGGTAGACGACATAGGGCACGTCCATCAGCCTCGCCGCCCACCACGCAATCCACGCGCTCGGCTGGTTGCAGCCGACGATGGCATCGACACCGCGAAAGCGCCACGCGTAGAGCGGCATGAGGAACGAAGTTGCCCCCATCTGGACTGCCTCCCGGAACGGGAACCAGCGCGGAAGCTGCGGCAGAAATGTTTTGACGCGCACCTCGCCGATCAGGTCCGGGTAGCACCGCGACTGATCGACGGTCGGCGCGTAGCACTCCACCTCGTAGCCACGTCTCCGCAGTCCCAACACCTCTTCGATGACGATCCGCTCGCCGCCACCCGAGTACGTGAACCCGCAGTGGAAGACCGCAACGCGGCGCGGCCCGCCCGCGCGGACCGCTCGCCGGCCTCCGACGAGAAGGAAGCCCAGGAGTCCTAGCGCGAGGGCGTTGCCGGCGGTGATCGCGTGATAGAGGACGATAGCCCCGGCGGCGACAGCCGGGGCTAATCCGAGGCCGCCGCCGAGGACGAGCGACCCCGCGACCTCGAGGTTTCCGACATATCCGGGTCCGGCCGGAACAGCGAAGCTGAGCAGCAGCGCCGGATACGCGGCCATCGCCTTCAGCGGCGGAACCGAGATCCCCACCGCGGCGAAGAGCAGCGTGAAGTTGAAAGCGTCGATCACCAACGCCAGAACGGTGAGGAGAGCCAGGCGGCCCGCCAGCGCTGGCGTCCAGAGCCCGCGAGCGCCGGCCCGGAAGGCAAAGGCCTGTCCTGCGATCGCGGTGGCAAATCCCGCGGGCAGCAAACTTCGAGCCAGCCGTGACCGCGCTAGGCGCGGGCCGACCAGCGCTGTCCCTAAAACGCCGGCAAGCAGAGCGATCGCAAGCGCGGCGGCTCCGAGCAATCCACGTGGAGTGTTCACGATCCCGGCCAGGGCAAGCACCTCTAACAAAGCCAGGACCACCGCCACCGCGGTCAGGTCGCAGGCCTTGTCGATCACGATGGTGGCCAGTGCGGATCCTGCCGGCACGCGATGGCGCCGCCACAGCCACCACGCGCGCGCGGCATCACCCGAGCGGATCGGCAGGACGTAGTTGAGGAGGCCACCGGCGGCATTCATGGCGAATGCCCTCACCATCCCCACCGGCGCAAGCGGGCGCAGCAAGAGCAACCAGCGTCGCGCCCGGATCAAGCTCGTCACCAGGAACAGGACGATCATCAGCGCGACCGGCCACCAGCTGTGGACGCGGGCGTGGCCCAGCACCTCGGTCAACGAAACAGTGCGCAGCCACAACCACAGCAGCAGCAGTCCGATTGCTGTTTGCAATGCGAGTCGAAGCCAGCGGTTCACGCGACCACCTCCAGGTCGCCTGACGGCGCCGAGCCCAGAACCCACCGCTGAACGAACATCCAGAAAGAGAACAGAAACAAGATGACGAGGAGGGTGCCGCCGTAGTCGTGAAAGAGGACAGCGGGCGTGACGCCGATCGTGGCGGCGATTCCGGCGACCGCAGCGACCCGCAAGAGGTTCAGCAGCATGGTGCCCGCGACCCCGATGAGGATGACCTGGATGCGTGCTTCGATTGGATGGCGTCCCCTCAGCCCCGATAAGAAGCTGACACCGAGCAGCACCAGGCTCTGCCACCCGATGCAGTTCCAGGAGATGAACAGCGTATGCATCGAACCGCTTCCATCCCAAATCACCAGATGACTCTCCGACGCCGCGGCGTGAATGCCGGCCAGGCTCAGCAGGCCGACCACCATCCGCGCCTCGACCGGGACTATCGCTTGCAGCGGGTTGTTCGCGCCGAGCTGCATCGCCCAGGTGGTGAGCAGCTCGTCGAACGTGGTGACCAGCGGCAGCAGCATCAGCAGCCCGCACACGACTGCAAGCAGGGTCAGATTCAGGTTGTCGCGGTCTTGCCGTTTCATCTGCGCACCTTCACGAACGCAAGAAGGCGCTTGCGGCCGGTGAACACGGGTATCAACAGCGCTAACGCGGCGAAGCCCAGAAGCGATTCCGGTACGACGATGCTCGGCGGCACCAGTCTCGTGTCGCCTACTCCTGTCGTGCCGTCGTAGACCATGTCGAGGTTGTTGCCATTTCCCTGGCTCGCATCCACTCGCAGGCAGAGCGAGCCGCCTGGCGGGATGACCAGAGGTAGCTGGCTGGCGCTCGTGTTGACTGTGAACGGGCTAGTGGTATGCACTCCGGCGGGTCCGAACGTGGTGGTCCACGTGGTACCGGCGTTTGGGATCGTGGCCACGAATCCCACGCAGCTGGCGCCAACCGCTACCCCTGCGCTCACGTTGACCGTCGTGCTGGCCCCGGCGACGCCGCCTGACCAGTACATCGTGAACGACCACGTGCCCGCGGCCACCGTCTGAGCTGGCAGGTTCGAAAAGGACCAGACCCCGATCGCCCCACCGCCAAGGTGACAGGTCGAGACCCTGGTGCCGACGATCTGATCCAGCGTCGCCGGAGTGCAACCCGGTGCGGTCCCTGTGCCGTGCAGATAGAGCGGGTTGCCGGCGGCATGGACCACTGGGACATGCGACGCGAGCAGCGCCATGCCACCGAACGCTGCCACCAATGCGATCGCCACCGTCCACCCCACCCAGCGACTGGGACGCCGGCCCGCGATCCGGAGCGCCGGTGGAGCTGTGGGCGGCGCGAGCCTGAGGTCCGGGCGCCTTGCTCGCGGACCCAGCAGCCAGCGACGCAGGAGGTGAAGGCGACGCAGGTGGTGGACCTCGTCGGTGACGCGGCCCGTCTTCGGGGTTCGGAACCACGGTCCTTCGTCCTTGCTGATGAGGCCCTTGAAAGCCGCCCAGGCCTGGAACGGCACCAGCGCAAAGGAGAGCACCAGCGCGCCCAAGACACCCTGCATGTCACGCCTCGGCGCCTCTTCCAGGATCAGGCCGCCAACATTCATCAGCGGCAGCGCGAAGATGTTGGAGAAGAGCAGCGACCATCCGAGCAGCGCCGTCCAGCCGGGCACATGGGTGTGAAACACGGTCTCCGACATGAGCCAGCTCACAGTTCCCACCACGAACAGCCCGGCCTGCAGGTAATAGGTGGAGTCGAAGAGGAACTCGCCCTTTTCGAGCGGGGTCAAATAAGGCGACCGCATGATCGGCAGGAAAAACTTGCGCACGTTGTGCGTGTGGCCTTCTGCCCAGCGCATTCGCTGACGCGCCAGGCGAGCGAAGGTGCTTACGCATTCGGCGGGTGTCTCAGCCCACGGCGTGTAAGCCACCTTGTAGCCCCGCGCGTAGAGCTTGAGGGTTAGCTCCCAGTCTTCAGTGATGCTCGTGCCCCAGCCAACCTCGCGCAGCACGTCTGCCCGAATCATGTAGGCGGTGCCCGCGATCATCTTCAGGGCGCCAACTGCGTCCTGGAACGGGCGCTCGATCATGTAGCTGCCGGAGTATTCGGCCCTCACAGCTTCAGTCAGCCAGCTCTCCGACTTGTTGAGAACATGCCACTGGTAGCTCTGCACGGCAGCGACCTCGGCCCTGCGCTTGATCTGGCCAGGGTCCGAGGGAGCTTCGTCCCGGCCGAAAGTGGACTCCAGGGTTCGAGCGGCTGAGCCTTCGCTGATTCGATAGAAGTGCGGCAGCAGCCGCTCGATCGAGTCTGGAAATGGGACGGAGTCGGCGTCAAAGATCACCACGTACTCTGTCCGGGGATCGGTGACCTTCAGCGCCTCCTGGAGGGCGCCTCCCTTGTAACCTTTCCGGCTTGAGCGGTGGAGGATCTTGAAGCGCGGCCTGTCCCTCCATCGCTCCAGAATCTGCACCGACTCGTCGTTGGAGTCATCGACCACGATGACTTCGTACTCGGGGTATTCGAGCTGGTCGAGCGCTTGGAGCAGCCGCTCGATGACGCGCTTCTCGTTGTAAGCGGCTACGTGGACTGAAACGAACGGGTGATAGCCAAGATCGATGTGGAACCCGTTCCCGTTCCCGTTCCCGTTTCCATTGCTCATGCGGCTGAGGCCCGTGAGGTTGGGCGGGCTGGACAGGGCGTGACCGTTTCCGTTCCCGTTGCGGGGGCTGCCGAAGACCAGCGTGGTCAGCAGCACCATGACAGTGCTCAGGTAGTACTTGATCGCGTACGCGAAGAAGATCGCGCCTAGAAATAACCCGGTGAACGCGAACCCATAGCCGACCCAGTCCGCCCCGCTGCGCGTCTTCGACTCTGTCACCAGCTCCAGAAACCCGCGCCCGATGGCGACGATTGGGATCACCCCCAGGACGACGGCCGCGATCAGGATGACGTTGAGAAGGACGCTCCACGCCAGCTGGTTGCGGTCAGACCGCGACTCCTGATTCGAGTTCGTGCCGTTCCCAGCCATCAGGTGCCCGTCACCTTCGCGTAGAGCGAGTCGTAGATCTCCGAAGGGGAGAAGCGCCGATGACCGCCCGGCGTGACGGCGGCGGGACGCAACCGTCCCTCACGGACGGCCCGGTTCACCGTCTGCTGGCTGATGCCCAGAAGCCGTGCGGCTTCTTTCGAGCTGACGAGGTCTGCGGGCCGCGTCTGGACCCCGAGCTGCCGGCCGAACGCCTCGATATCCTCCGGCAGGAAGCGGCGGTGGCCTCCAGGGGTGACTGCGGTGGGCTTGAGCAGCCCCCTCGCCACAGCACGAAGAACTGTTGCCCGGCTAACGCCCAGGCGGGTTGCTAAATCGTTCGAAGTGATCAAAGTGTGCAAGTCGTTTGCTGAAGCCAACGCATCCTAGGGATTTGGGAGTCGCCTGCACAATCCTTAAGCTTGGTAATCCCAGAGTGACGTAGTCGTTTCGTCGTTGAAAAAGTGCATAGATCGCACATCTTGCTCGCGGAATCCGCGCCTTTCCGCTCCTACACTTTTTACTTGCGCGTGTCGTCGCGCGCCGTCAGAACGGACGGGATTTGCGAGGAAAAGTTAATTCGGGGAAATCATCATCACTTAGATCCTCACCCCCCGCAGCCAAGCTCGGTGCCGGTGTCGAGAAATCGCCCGGCCCGAGCCTTTTTTATGCCTGCGAGAGGCGCCTGACTGCCCACTCGTGCAGTCCATCCCGCCAGGGTCGCAGCGCTCCCGCCCGAGTGGATTCCAGGCATCCGTTGCGCGGTCGTGGCGCCGCCGATGCAAGGTCGGCCGACAGAATGGCTTTCACCTCCGCCGCGACCCCAGCCTCCTCCAGTGCGGCGCGGGCGAATTCGTCCCAGCCCGCGCAGCCCGCTGCCACAACGTGGACGATCCCTTCAAGGCGGCGTTCCGCCAGCTCGATCGCCGCCGGAGCCAGGTCGCCCGCGTAGGTCGGGTTGACCTTCTGGTCCGCGACAACCCGCAGAGGCTCGCCGAGCCGAGCACGCGACACGATGCGTTCCGGAAAGCTCCCTCCCTTGATCGCCGAGCCGGTGTCACCAAAGACGGCGGAGGTCCTGATCACGAGCGTCTGCGGCAGCAAATCCAGCACCCTCTTCTCCCCCTCGAGCTTGGATGATCCGTACACGCTGAGCGGGGCCGCCGCGTCCGTCTCGACATAAGGCCGCTCGAGGGCCCCGTCGAACACGAAGTTGGTCGAGAAATGGACGAGCCGGATGCCCTGGCGCGCGCACGACATGGCGACATTGGCCGGGCCTTCGGAGTTGATCGCGTACGCGAGGTCGCGTTCAGTCTCCGCCCGGTCGACCGCGTTGTATGCGGCGCAGTTGAACACCAGCTCCGGACGCCGGCTGCTCAAAAGGTCATCGAGGGATTTCTGATCTGTCACGGAGACTTCGTCGCGCGTGACTCCAGAGCCTTTACCGATCAGCCGCACCAGCTCTGATCCGAGCTGGCCCGCGGCCCCAAGCACAATCGCATTCACAGCAGGCACCCTACCCGATAGTCACTTCCCCGCTTTGCGGGGAAGGTGGCGGGAGAGGTGGCTTCCCCGCTTTGCGGGGAAGGTGGCGGGAGAAGTGGCTTCCCAGCTTTGCGGGGAAGGTGGCCGGGCGCGCAGCGCCCGGACGGATGGGGAGCGCGCCGGATGGGGGAGGTGGAACCCAGCCCGGACGGGGCAGCTGATCCCGTTAATCAGTCCAGTTGTTTCGCGAGCCCGGAGTGAGCAAGCAGCAGTGCGGTCATGTCCTTTTCCGCGGTCGGCCGCCCGACGAGGAATCCCTGCGCCGCGTCGCAGCCGGCCTCGATCAGGACAGCTTCCGCCGCCCGGTCCTGCAGACCTTCCGCGACCACGCGCAGACCGAGGTTGTGACCCAACCCGACGGCCGAGCGCACGATCGCGCCCGAATCGGGGTCGGACGCGAGCGCCGACACGAAAGAGCGGTCGATCTTGATCTCATTCACTGGCAGGCGCATCAGGTACAGCAGCGAGGAGTAGCCGGTCCCGAAGTCGTCGAGGGCCAGCCGCACGCCCATCTCGTTGAGCCTGTGCAGGGCCTTGGCCGCTGCCGCCGCCATCGCCACACCCTCTGTGATCTCGAGCGTGAGCCGCTGCGGTTCCACTTTGAACGTGCCGAGGGCGCGCGCGACCATCTCTTCCAGCGAGTGGTCTTCGATGTTGCGAGGCGAGACGTTGAGCGAAACCGAAACGTCCAGCCCTTCCTCGAGCCACTTCACCAGCTGCGCGAGCGCTGAATCCAGGACCCACGCGGTGAGCGGATGGATGATGCCGGTCTCCTCGGCCATCGGGATGAATCGATCGGGTGGCATGAGTCCCTCGCGGGGATGGTTCCAGCGCACGAGCGCCTCGACCGAGTGGATCGCGCCCGTGGCGAGCGTGACCTGCGGCTGGTAATGCAGCACGAGCTCGCCCTGCGGGATCGACCGCCGCAATTCGCCGGCGAGCCCCGAGCGTCGCAATGTCTGCGCCTCCTGCTCCGGCGCGTACACGGCGTACCCGCCGCCCGAACGCTTGGCCACATACATCGCGACGTCCGCGCGCCGCAGCAACGTGCTCGGATCGTCACCGTGGACGGGGTACATGGCGATGCCGATCGAGGCGCCTGTCTCGACCATCTGGTCGGCGATCGCGAACGGTCCTTCCAGGGCGGCCAGGATCTTGCGCGCGGTGGCCACCACGTCGTCGGGATGCTTGGCGTCGATGGTCAACACCGCGAACTCGTCTCCACCGAGCCTGGCAATCGTGTCGGTCGCCCGAAGGACGCCGCGCAGCCGCGCCGTGACCTCCTGCAGGAGGCTGTCACCGCGGTCGTGACCGAGCGCGTCGTTGATGTCCTTGAAGCGATCGAGGTCGAGCAGCAGCACGCCGAACATCTTCTGGTTGCGGCGCGCAGCGAGCAGCGCCTGGCGGAGTCGGTCGCCGAACAGGCTGCGGTTGGGCAATCCGGTCAGCGCGTCGTGCAGGGCCTGGTACTCGAGCGCATCCGTATGCGCCTTGCGTTCTGAGATGTCCCGGAGCGTGGCGATGAACAGATGTCGCGAGCCGATCTGCATCGAGCTGACGACGAACTCGAGCGGAAACAGACTTCCGTTCTTGCGCTTGCCCATCGTCTCGTGCGCGCCGCTGACCGGAATGTCGAGCTTGAGCCGTCGCTCCAGGTAGTTGATGAAGGCGCTGCGATGCGTGGTCGCGATCAATACGTCTGCCTGCTGGCCGACCAGGTCCTGCTCTGAATAGCCGAACAGCTTGACGACGGCCGGGTTGGCCGACTCGATGATTCCGGTCTGCTCGATCGTGGCGAGGCCGTCCGAGACGTTGTCCAGGACGGAGCGCATCCGCTTCTCGCTCTCCTGCAATGCCACCTCGGCGCGCTTGCGCTCGACGAACTCGCCGATCTGCGAACCGACGTCGTTCATGACCGCGAGCAAGCCCTCGTCCAGGTCGCGCGGTGCCCACGTGTGAAGCGCGATCATGCCCACGACCCGGCGACCACTGCGCACCGGGAATCCGACGATCCCCTTGAGACCCGCGGCGACAGCGGCGGCCGAACGTGGCGAATCGTCGGAGGCGACATCCGGCACCGAAACGGGAGTTCCCGTTTCCCAGACCCGGCCGGCCAGTCCCTCGCCGCGCTTGTAGCTGGTCTGAGACGCGGTGGCCTCGTAGGTGGAGGTATCCCGGCCCGGCCTTTTCCAGGAGGTCACGAAATGCATCGCTTCGCGTTCCGCGTCGACCTCCCAGTACTCGGCAAGCTCCCAATCGAGCGTCCGGCACAGCCCTTCGAGGACGCCCGGCGCTGCCTTTTCCCAACCCGGCGAGGTGACCAGCGCCTGGGTGACCGCAAAGCGGGCCGCCTGCAGAACCTCGGCTCGCTTGCGATCGCGAATGTCGACCGCGACTGTCTGGAGGTACAGCGGATTGGTGTCCGGGCCACGAACCAGCCTTGTCGTGACGTCCACCCAGACGGGCTCGCCGTCCTTGCGGGTGTAGCGCATCTCGTTGCGCGTCCCCTCCTCCTTGCCCGCGAGCATGCTGAACATCGCCTGCTGGAGGTAAGGCACGTCTTCGGGATAGGTGATGTCGACCAGCGACAGATTGCGCAGCTCTCCATCGGTGAAGCCCACCAGCTCGCAGAAAGCTGGGTTGACTGTGGTGATGTGGCCGTCAAGGCCTGCGAACGCCATGCCGGCCTGAGCCTGTTCGAACAGGGTCCGGAACCTGGTCTCGCTCTCGCGCTCGGCCTCCTCCATCCGGTGCCGCTCGCTGACGTCGTGAACGAGGGCGATCAGCCTGTTCTTGCCTTCGGCGGCCAGGCGGCGGACCGCGGTCTCGACCTGGATGTGCCGGCCGTCCTTCGTGATCAGCGCCGATTCGTAGCGGTGCGGCACGTCGCCGCCGATCAACCGGTTGGACAGCTGCTCGATCAGCCCTTGGCGGTTCTCTTCGGGGGCCAGCTCGATCAAAGATGCAAACGTTCTGAGCTCGGCCGAGTCGTAGCCCGTCAGGGTCTGGTAGGCGGCGTTGGAGGCGACATAGCGGCCGTTCTCGGTGATCACCAGCCCTTCGCCGATGTCGCTGATCGCCTGGAGGAGCGAAGCCTGGCGTTGGGCCTGCCGCCCGATGTTGCGGTCGAGCGCGTGCTGGCTCAGGTACGCCAGGCCGGCCAGGACGAACAGGGCCGCGCCCCAAGCCACCAGCTCAGTGGGGCCCACGCTGGCCAACCACAGCCGGTAGCCGACCGCAGCCAGGATGAGCGTGGCGGCAATCCCGGTGAATACGGGAAGCAGTCGGGCCCAAAGCTGCAGGCGGCGGCCCTCGTTGGCCCATCCCGCAACCGCGTCTAGGGCGGAAGTGGTCGTGGACGCCGGTAAGGACGGCTCTTGATCGCTGGCCAACTCGATCACGATAACGAACGAACCGGCGGTTCAGTGCGCATCGCCCGCCGGGCCGGGCGGGCTAAAGGGCGGGGACGGCCCCCCTCGTTACTTGCCCGATTTAGTCTGTGGGCGCTGGGGAACGGTGCGCTTGAGAGGCGGGCGCCGCTGGGCGTGGAGGGCGCTGGCCTTGTCGGCTTCCTTGTCCGAGGTGGTAGCCCGGCCCGCGGCGGCGTGCAGGGTCCGCAGCTTGACCAGGCGGTCCTTCTTGGCCGCCAGAGCGGTCTTCAGGGCGTCGGAAAGCTGGGTGTCGTTCATGGGAACCACCCGGAGCCGAGCTTCCAGCTCCAGGACCTCCACTTCGGCCCGCGTCAACTCGAGATCGATCGTCTTTGCCACTCTCTTCCTTCTTATATACGGCTCAAAGCAACTGCCGAATCTATTAACTACCCCAACGGCCCCGAAGTTATGCCAGCTTAAGGCTGAAACCCTCTCAATCGAGGCTGATGGCGTCCCGAAGCTTCTCGAAAAAGCCCTTGGCCACCTTCTCGGGCTTGCCGGTCAGCCCGCCGACCTTCCGGAGCAGAACCTTCTGCTCGGGGGTCAGGTCCTTGGGCACGACCACCTGCACGACGACGTACTGGTCGCCGCGACGGCCGCCCCGGACGTCCGGCATGCCGCGCCCGGCGAGGCGGAACGACTGGCCGTTCTGAGTTCCGCCCGGGATGGAGATCTCGACCTGCCCTTCGAGGGTCGGGATCTCGATCCGATCGCCAAGGGCCGCCTGGACCATGTTGACCCGGAGCTCGTAGACGATGTCCTGCTCGTGCCTGGCGAGATGCTGATGGGTTTTGACGCGCAGGACGACATAGAGGTCTCCTGGCTGGCCGCCCCTGAGCCCGGACTCCCCTTCCCCGCTGATGCGAATCTGCGATCCAGTGTCCACGCCGGCCGGGATCTTGACCGAAAGCCGTTTCGGCTTTTGCACGCGGCCCTGTCCGCGGCATTCCTGGCACGGGTTCTTGAGCAGGCGACCTGCACCACGGCAGGTTGGACAGGTGGCAGTGGTGACGACCTGGCCGAAGATCGACTGTGCTTGGCGCCGAACCTGGCCCGAGCCACGGCACCCGGGGCATGTCTCCTCGCCTGTACCTGGCTCGGCGCCGCTGCCGCTGCAGCGATCGCAGGTGGCGAGTCGCGCGATGTCGACCTGCTTTTCGACCCCGGTGAACGCCTCTTCGAAGGTGATCGTCAGGTCGTAGCGGAGATCGTCGCCGCGGTTGGACCTTTCGCGTCTTCCGCGACCGCTGAAACCGCCTCCGAAAAAGGTGTCGAAGATGTCTGCGAAAGGCATATCGGAGAAGTCGACGCCCGGTCCCGCGCCGGACTCGACCGCGGCGTGGCCGAACATGTCGTACGACCGCCGCCGCCCTGGATCGGAGAGCACCGAATACGCCTCGCTGGCTTCCTTGAACCGGGCGGACGCGACGGCGTCGTCAGGATTGCGATCGGGATGCGAGTCCATGGCGATCTTCCGAAAGGCGCGCTTCAGGTCCTCGGGAGAGCACTGCCTGGCCACACCCAGGACTTCGTAGTAGTCGCGCTTGACTGCCAAATTCTCTTCTGAGTGATTTAGCGGTCGGAGGGCTCGGGGGGCCGCGCCAGCTTGACGAGCGCCGGCCTGACGACACGATCGCGGATCCGATAGCCGCGCCGCAGCTCTGAGGTCACCGTGTCCTCAGGCTGCTCGACGGACTCCTCATACCCGATCGCCTCATGGAGCTTCGGGTCGAAAGCCTCGCCGACCGCCTGGATCGGCTCCAGGCCGTGGGCTCCAAGGGCCTCCTCGAGCTTGCGGACGCTGAGCTCGAGGCCCTTGACCCAGGCGTCGTCAACTCCAGCCGGCCTGTGGTCGAGCGCCTTGCGGAGGTCGTCGAGGGCCGGCAGCAGCCGGGCGATCAGGTCGGCGGACGCGTGCTGGATCGTGTCCAGCTGTCCCTGGCGGGTCCGCTTCTTGAAGTTGTCGAAGTCGGCGGCCAGTCTCAGGTAGCGGTCCTTGGTCTCCGCGAGAGCAGATTCCAGCTCTGCGATTTTGGCTTCCATCGACGCCATGGCCCGGGAATCAGGCGCATCGACAGTCTCGCTGCGGAGCTCGGGCTCGTGTGGGTCGTGAGGATGCTTGCGCGTCGTCATCAGTTGCTAGATACCGCGAAAAAGCTGCAGTTCAAACTTTCCCTCACTGCTCAGCCATGCGCTCGCTCGCGCTTCGGGCGACCGCCTGGAGGCGGGCGACCGTCTGGCTGTACGCCATTCGCGTTGGCCCGATCACGCCAAGCACACCCTTGAGCCGGTTGGACGGCCCATAGGTCGTCAGCACCACCGCACACCCCTGCAGTTGGCTCGAGGCGTTTTCCGACCCGATGACGATCTGGAGGTCTGACTCACCGATGAGCTGGCGCAGCAGGACGGTCAGGTAGCGGGTCTCCTCGAGCACCTCGAGCACCTGATGAAGGCGCGAGGATTCCGCAAACTCGGGCTGGCGCAGCAAGTTGCGCACGCCATCATGGACGACAAGGCTCTCGGAGCCCTGCTCGTAAAGGTCCAGCACTGTCACGACCCGGCCAAGCAGCTCCTTCTCGAGTCCGAGGGTGGCGGTGTCGTAGTAGCGGCGGGCATCCTCGCTCCCGCGTCCGGAGAGTGTCGAGTTGAGCTTCCCGGTGAGTTTGGTGAGCTCTGCCTGGGTTGCTTCCTGCGTGACCATGACCACCTGCTGGCGCAGGAGGTTTCCTTCCAGCAGGAGGATGAGCAACACCTCGCTTGGCTCGAGGGAAACGAGATCCAGGTGTTTGATCCGGGCCTGTGAGCCCTGCGGCGCGCTGGCCACTGACGCGTTCTGGGTGACGGCGGCCAGCGTCATCGCCACCTTCTCGACCATGCCCTGAACGTCCGCGGGCGCCTGCCTGAGCTCATGGTCGATGAAGGACCCGACGTGTTCGGGGATCTTCTCGAGGTCCATCAGAAAGTCGACAAAGTAGCGATAGCCCGAGTCTGTCGGCACCCGGCCGGCCGAGGTGTGCGGCTGGGCCAGATAGCCAAGATCGGCCAGCTCAGCCAGCTCGCTCCGGATCGTGGCGGACGAGAGGTTGACGAAGTAGCGGCTCTGGAGCGCCTGGGAGCCGACGGGCACTGCGCTCGTGGTGAACTCGTTCACCACCGCCCGGAGAATCGCCTGTTTCCTGTTTTCCATTGTTTTCAGCACTCTGCCCGGCAGAGTGCTAGCTAGAGTACCGAACTTGCAGCGGCTTCCCCGCTCTGCGGCGTAGCGACGGGAGAAGTAGCTTCCCCGCTTTGCGGGGAAGGTGGCCGGCCGCAGGCCGGCCGGATGGGGGGCTGGGAGTGAGACTGCTTCCCCGCTCTGCGGGGAAGGTGGCCGGCCGCAGGCCGGCCGGATGGGGAGCTGGGGATCGCTCTCTTTACAGGCTGGGTAGTCGGCGCGCTGTGGATTTCGGAATCTTCCATGCATGCCTTCTCGCCGAACCACGAAAGCCCGCCGTCTCCGGACCAGCATGCAGCACACCGAGTGGCGTGTATGGGAACGCGTACGCGGCAGAAAGCTCGACGGTTGGAAATTCAGGAGGCAGCATCCGATCGGCCCGTACTTTGCTGATCTCTACTGTCCTGCGGCGGGGTTGGTGGTCGAGATCAATGGACCGACGCACTACTCGGATGCGGAGAGGGCTTATGACCAACGCAGGACTGCTTGGCTGGAGGCCCAGGGTTATCGGGTATTGGAGTTCGCGGTGACCGAGGTCGATGAAGACATGGACAGCGTGATCGACACGATTCATCGCGAGCTTGTTGCGGTGGGCATCCCCGCCAATCGGTTTAGACCAGATAGGCGAGGTGCGGAACTAGAGGACGGCGAGCGCGATCTGGTTGTGCAAGTCCATCCCGCGTCGAGTT
>Ga0209011_1000243_pt1 | contig 22996 bp, 21 predicted proteins | sample BlaSpr_A8_OM1_M3_FD_187986 | JGI IMG/M metagenome (GOLD analysis project Ga0209011, IMG submission 187986) | Forest soil microbial communities from Thunder Bay, Ontario, Canada - Black Spruce, Ontario site 2_A8_OM1_M3 (SPAdes) (version 2) | ecosystem: Environmental > Terrestrial > Soil > Boreal... | reverse complement strand
CGCCCGCCGGCAGTCTGCTCACATGTGGATCCTGCTGGGTGTATTGCTCACGCTGGCCAGCGAGATGAACTCGACCGCGGTCCACACCTATCGCGCCGAACTGTTCCCTACTCACATTCGTGCCAAGGCCATCGGATTCATCTATTCGTTTTCACGACTAGCGAGTGCGCTCAGCCATTTCGTCATCGGGTTCATGCTGCTGCGGACAGGAGTGCAGGGCGTGTTCGTATTCCTGGCGCTGGTCATGGCGGTGAGTATCAGCGTCATCATCGTCTGGGGACCACGAACGCTTGGGCGATCCCTCGATGAGATCGGCACGCCGATGGTGCCCTCGAGAGGCTAGTCAGTGCGGCGGCTCATGGCTGGACCGAGAGCTCGGCCCGGCTGGAAATGCGCCGGTTGAGCGTCAGCCAGAGCGCGGAGCGCGCCGGGTCGACCGTCGCGAAGTAGTCGATGCCGTCCGCGATGGCGGCGCCTCCCAGGGAAACGGCGGCCGGGGGACCCGCAGCAGTCCAGCCTTCGATGCGGAAGATTGGGTGGAGAAGCGCGCCCAATCCCGGCTCGAGGCGGAAGGTAGCGCTTCCGCTGGAGGCCGCGTTCACCACCCATACCCCATAGGTGGAATCGTAACCGGCAGGCTGATACGGAACGCGATCCGCCCTGCCGACGCCGCCGGGCCCGCTCGCCGGAACACTCCCTACGGTGGCGCTGAGCGCGGATGCCGCGGCGACTTCGATCTCGGCCACCTGGGCGGCCGTGGGCTGATCGCTTCTCTTTCCCAAGACGAGAATGACCGAATAGCTCTGGTATGGATAGCCCGACAGCGAACGGCGGAAGCTGCTGTATGCGGTCTGTCCGACGGCGCCAAGGCTCGAGCCCCAGGCCATTCTCTTCGAGGTGGTCACGAAGGGGAGCTCGTATTGATTGAGCTGGAACGGCCAGAGCCAATCGCGCAGGAGGGCACCAGCCGGCTGCAGAAGACACGAACCCGGGCTCGCGCTGGTGCGGCCCCAGCAGTCGGCCAGGAGCCCGCCGCCGTAGTCGCCGCCGGAGACGTGCGCATCGAACGTCTGCGTCTGCACCGCGCCCATCTCCGCGTCCGTCGTTCCGGACCACATGACGGTGTACGGCACGGCATTTCCTCCCCGGTAATCCCAGGCGGAGTCGAAGGTCACCGGGCCGGAGCCCGTGGTGGTGAAGCGATACTGATCTCCCCAACCGATTCCAGCGACCGGGCCGTTGCCGTTGGCGATTCCCTCGAAAATCAGATTTCCATAGGGGGAACGCGCATCGGCCGCCACCACGTCCGGGCCTGCGGGGGTGGCGTCGTGCGTGATGGCATAGACCGGGTTGGTGCGGCCGGTGGCGAAGAACCAGTGCACGGTGAGATCCACGGGCCCTCCCGGCGTAAGGCGCACTTTGAATTCGTGAATCGAGTGGTGGGTGCCATTCAGGACGGTCCGATAGGAGCCGGCCACGTCATGCGAGCTGCGGCTCCCCGCTGCATGGTGATTGACCGAGTATCCCCAGCCTTCATAGCGTGTCCCCGAGGGTCCGGCGCATTGCCTGGTCAGGCCATCGACCTGGTAGCTGAGTTGCCGCAGGTAACCACCGTGGCCGCCGCCTGGATCGACAGCGTCGTTGCGCACCAGCGTGGCCGAGCGTGGCAGGCAATTCGCGTCGTACCAGTTGTACACGTCGGAAGCGTATCCGTTGACAGAGACGCCGTTCTGCACGGACATGCGACGGCAATCCGCCTTCCCGGCGGGGGGGATGCCTCCATCGGCGGCGGGGGAAGGTCCACCGTCGGGGGTGGCCGCGCTGGGCACGTCGAAGCCCAGCGAGTGGAAGTAGAGGGTGGGCAGGGTCGTTCCGCTGTCCTCCTGGATGGCGATCCCGCTGATGGTTGCGCCATCCGGTGCGATGGCCGAGAGCGCGATGTCGCAGCGCGACCAGGTGTTGGCCGGCACCGCCCCGCCGGCGCAAGCCAGCCCGAGACCAGTGCCCGGCAGCCACACGCCACCGACGTTCGCCGTGACGCGGAGCGCGACGCCGGCCCCGCTGGCGCCGCCGTTCACCCAGAGCGAGAACGTGGAGTGGCCAGCCGTGGAGAAGCCGGGGTGCGCGAAGTAAAGGGCTTCCCATGGTCCCATCGTCGCCGCGATCGAGTTCGTTCCCTCGGCGGCAGGCGCGGTGTTGGCGAGGCTGTGCGGCGTCCAGGACCAGTCCTCCCAAGGGCTGACGAGCGCACCCTGGTAGATCCACTCTGTCGGCGCGCTGGGGAGAGCGGCGCTGAGCGCGGCGGGATCGACCGTGGCGCCAGGGACAAAAGAGCTCGTGCCGGGAGTCGACGAGCTCCGATCCACTTCAGACGCCCCACCGCAGGCCGCAAGCACAGCCGTGGCGGCACCTAGGACCAGATGCTTCTTCATGTCGTCTTCCCTATTGGGAGTTGGAAATCATCAGGCCGCGGGTTTGCAATCGGAGCTTGCGCGCGGAGCGCTGGTTCAGACTCGAGTCAGCGTAGGGCAGCAGGCGGGGGTAGGGTCAAGGAATTAGCGCGCAGCACATTGCTGCGGCGCTGAACCGGGAGGTCTCGATGATGACTCGATGGGGCCGGCGCTGCGACCTGGTGCGCGCCGCCACGTGCTGCCTCGCTTCGGGGTAGAGTGCCGGTGTGAAGACGTTCGCCGAGTTCTGGCCGTTCTACCTGCGCGAGCACAGCAAGGCCGCCACGCGGGCGCTGCACCTGACGGGCACGTCGCTGTCGCTGCTCATCCTGCTTGCGGCGGTGGTGTCGGGGCGGCCGGCGCTGCTCTTGGCGGCGCTGGTCTGCGGCTACGCCTTCGCCTGGGTGGGACACTTCTTCGTCGAGCACAACCGCCCGGCGACATTCAAGTACCCGCTGTGGAGCTTCCGCGCCGACTTCAAGATGTGGGCGCTCGCTCTGACGGGAAGGCTGGGGCCGGAGCTGCAGCGCGCCGGCGTCAGCTGAGCCAGACCCCCGCGCGGTGTGATACGCACCAGCCGTGACCTTCAGCCTAAAAGCCATTTTTCAACGGGACGACAAATACGAAGGCGTCCGCAGGATCAATATCTACCTCTTGCGGCTGGTCTATATATTGATGTTCTTCGTGCTGGGAAGGGATACTTGGACGCATATCCTCACCCACCACGGATCATGGGAACCAACAGATGCCGTGGTGTGGTGCGTCTGGACGGCCTTCGCGACTTTGGCGGGCTTGGGAATCATCCGGCCTTTGAAAATGCTGCCGATCATGCTGCTAGAGATATTCTACAAAGTCCTATGGCTTATCATCGTGGCGTACCCACTCTGGTCACAGGGCAAGTTGGTGGGTTCAGAAGCGGAAGGTATCACCTCGGCCTTCTTGTGGGTGATATTACCCATCGTTGCTGTACCGTGGGGATATGTCTTTGTGAATTACATTTACAAACCAAAGAAGTAGAACATGTTCTTTGAGAGCGCTATCAGCGCGACGCGGGAAGTCTCCGGCGAGGGGACGCCATGAATGCCAAGCCGGACCTTGTCCGTCACGGGCTGACGCTGTTCCTGGCCGGTCTCGCGACCGGCTTCATCGTGCCGCTGACACGCATGCCGCGGCAGCAGCTGCGGCGGGGGCTGCTGGATGATCTTCCACGTCCAGTGGTCGATCTCGTCAGGCAGCGCCTTGCGTTCTAAGTGACGATGCCGTACGGGAAAGTCGTGCACGGCCATGCGGGAGAGCAGCGGGGGGTGCCGCGCTCAGGGTCGGAATGAGCACGCCCCGCGTTCCGCCAGCCACGGCAGGCGCGGAGGCCTTGCGGCGCCCCGCGTCGCCTCGCGAGCTGTTCGTCGCGTTCACGCTCCTGGCGCTGCAAGGTTTCGGGGGCGTGATCGTCGTGGCGCAGCGCGTGCTCTGCGAGGACAAGCGCTGGCTGAAATCGACCGAGTTCGTCGAGATGTTGTCGATCGGCCAGGTCATCCCGGGCCCGAACGTCTGCAACGTCGCGCTCATGCTGGGCGACCGCTTCTTCGGCTGGCGCGGCGCGGTGGCGGCGCTCGGGGGCCTTCTCACGGTCCCGTTCGGGATCGTCCTCGCGCTCGTGGCCATCTACGCGCGCTGGGCGGCGAGCCCCGCCATCGCGGGAGCGCTCCGCGGCATGGGCGCAGTGTCGGCCGGGCTCATCGCCGGCACTGCGTTGAAGCTGGCGCAGTCACTGCGCTTCAACCCGCTGGGCGTGCCCGCGTGCGTGGTGCTCGGCGCGGCCGCCTTCGTCCTGGTGGGCGTGCTGCGCCTCCCGCTTGCCTGGGCGTTGCCCGCGGTCGGCGCGGTGGCGTGCGGTCTCGCCTGGCGCCGCGTCGACGGCGGCCCGCGATGACCCGCCTCGCCTGGGCGGTGCTGCTCTGCCAGATCCTCCTCCTGTCGCTCCTGCAGATCGGCGGCGCGCTCGCGATCGCACCCGACCTGCACCGGCTCGTGGTCGAGCGGCTGGCGCTGGTGACGGACGCGCAGTTCGCGGCGTCGGTCGCGATCGCGCAGGCGTCGCCAGGCCCGAACACGCTCTACGTCGCGGTCCTCGGCTTCCAGGCCTCCGGGCTCGCCGGCGCGGTGGCGATGCAGGCCGCGGTGCTGCTGCCCTCGTCGATGCTGGCCATCCTGGTCGGGAGGTGGGGGAACGCGCGCCCGGAGCGGCGGGTGGTACTCGCGTTCAAGGCCGGCATGGCGCCCATCACCATCGCGCTCCTCGCCGCGACGAGCTGGATCATCGTCGCGGAGACACCCGGATGGCGGCACGTCCTCCTCGCTGCGACGGCCGCCGTCGCGGTCTGGCGCACCCGCGTGCACATCCTGTGGCTCATGGCCGCCGGCGCGATCGCCGGAGCGTTCGCGTGGATCTGAGGACAACTTCTAGCGGGCGACACCAGGCTGGTATTGGCGCTTGTCGTCCCGCGTGCCGAGATAGGCGACGCTTCCGTAGCGTTCGGACTCCGCCGGCCGGGCGTCGGCGGCTGCGTCGCTGCGGCGAATCGCCTCGTACTCGGTGACGGTGAGGCGTCGCCTGCGCTCGAGCGGCTCGGAGAGCCGCAGCGACTGGGCGAACGCTCCGGCTCCGCGCGCAACGGTGCCGGCGAAGAACTCGGCGGTGCAGCCGGAGCCGTAGCTGAAGAGGCCGATGCGCTGGCCCTCGAGCGTGGCCGCCTCTGCCTCGAGCAGCGAGGCGAGCGAGAGCCAGAGCGAGCCGGTGTAGATGTTGCCCACCTGTGCCGGCAGCCGCAGCGAGGGAGCGACCTCCTTCGCGAAGCTCGCGTCGGCCTCCGCCTCGCTGCGCCCCTCGAGCGCGAGGACGTGACGGTGCGCCTTGCGGGCCATCTTGCCGTAGGGGACGTGGTAGCAGCGGCGCGAGAGCTGTGCGCCCGGCGCGACTTCGCGGAAAGCCGCGTAGGCGCCGGCGAGCGCGTCGAGGTAGCACTGCACCGAAAGCTGCCCGTCCACGAGCGCCTCCTTGCGGTGGAGCGGCCGCCAGAAGTCGTCGACGTCGCGTGAGAAGGAGCCGGACGCGCCGGGCTCGAGCTCGAGCAGCCGCGGGGATTCGGAGAGGAGCAGCGCCACCCCGCCCGCGCCCTGGGTGGGTTCGCCCGCGCTGCCCAACTCGTAGCGGGCGATGTCGGTGCAGACGACGAGCGCGCTCTTGCCCCGCGCCGATCCCGAGGCGATCCAGTCGACGGCGGTCAGCACGCCGGCGGTGCCGCCGAAGCAGGCGTGCTTGGTCTCGTAGACGCGGCAGCGCTGGGGCAGTCCGAGCAGGCGGTGCAGGAAGGCGGCGACGGGCTTGGAGTGATCGACCGCGGTCTCGGTGCCCACCACGCAGAGGCCGATGCGCGACGCCTCCGCGCCGCTGGTCGCGAAGAGCCGCCGGGCCGCGTTGGCGGCGAGCGAGACGGGATCTTCGTGCGGACCCGCGATGGACATGCGCTGGACGCCGAGGCCTTCGAGGTACTTGGCCTCGGGGACAGAGCGCGCCCGCGCGAGGTCGGCGAGCTCGAGGTAACTTTCGGGTACGGCCACGGCGACGGCATCGATTCCGACTCGCATGGAGCGATCAGTGCGAGGAAAGCCGCCGCGTCGCCATGAAGATTCCGTGAAAGTCAGGTCGCGTACTGCGCGACGCCGTTGCCGAACGAGCGGTCGGCACGACGCTCAAGGCATCGAATTCCGGTACACCAAAGGTGTGACTCCCTTGATGCGGCGAAACGCAGTCGTGAACGAGCTCTGCGAGAAAAAGCCGCATTGCGCCGATATCTCGACGATCGAGATGCGCGGGTTTTCCAGGAGCCGGCACGCGCGTTCGATCCGCTGAACGAGGACGTACCGGTACGGCGTGAGCCCCGTTGTCTGCTTGAAGGCGCGGGCAAAGTGACCCTGGTTCAACCCGACGACGCCGGCGAGATCCTGCAGCGATAGATCCTTTTCCAGGCGATCGTGGATGTACTCCATCACGCGACGCAAACGATTCGGTGGCAGGCCTCCGCCCGCCGGAGGATCGAAGGGGCGATGCGCCGCGTAGTCGCGCAGAAGATGGGCGACGAGCGCGTTTCCGAGACAGTCGCCGTAGAGCTTGCCGCCGGGCAATCCTTCGAGCAGGTCCTTGCGCAAGGCATAGAGGACCTGCGTGATGAAAGGGTCGCTGGCGGAATAGCCATGCCGAAGCTCGAAACGCCCGGTTGCAACATCGTCCCCAACCGCCTTCGAGAACAGCTCCGGCTCGATCTGCAGCCCGATGCTGGCGATGGGATCTCTCCATTGCCCTTGGACGGGCACGCCGGCGGGAAGGAACAGAATGCTCTGGGGCATCAAGGTCCTGGAACGAAAGCCTTGCCCCGGAACGCGGTTTTCGAATCTCGTCGGAAGCCCGATGTGCATCCAGACCACGTGGTTCACGCAAACGTTCTCAGGCGCTTCGGCTGGCTCGGATTCTCCTTGCTCCAGGCAAATCCCTGTCCATGAATCCTTGCTGCAGAGGCTCTCCTTCCAGGGGATGATCTCGTTGCTGCGCTGGTGCTGATCGGTCTCCAGGTTGACGACTTCGATCATGTCGTTCTCCGAGAGTCGAAGGGCCTTGCCAGCATCGGCTGCGAGGGGCCGGAAGACTCGCGATCACTTCGCGCTCATTTTGGTGAAGAAATGCGCGGATCGAGAAAGCCTACCCCATTCGCGCGGCGTGTACCATCCCTGTGGACCGGGGGTTCATCGGAGGAACGCAGGAAAACAACCGGCGGGTTTCATCCTTGGAGGGGGAAGCACAGGGAGCGCCGTTCGCCAGCGGCATTCCCGTCGGAACGAAGGGAGGTAGCAGTGAGCCGCATCGCGGAGAGGAACGCCGCGCGGGAACGGGACCTGCTCCTCGGCCAGCGCGAGATCATCCGAGACATCACTGAACGACAGCGCGCCGAGGATGAGCTGGACCGGCGGGTCCGCCAGCAAGCGGTAGTGGCCGAGATGGGCCTGCGCGCGCTGCGGGGGGATGGCTTGCAGGCCCTCTTCGTCGAAACAGTGGCGTCCGTCGCCGCCGCCTTGGACGTCGAGTTGTGCGCGCTGATGGAGGCGCAGCCCGAAGACGGCACGCTCAAGATGCGGGCCGGCGCCGGACCGTGGAAGGAAGGCGCCGTCGGGAACACGACCCTCCCCTCGACAAGCGGCTTCATGGGCTTCAACGCCATGAGCGCGAAGGAGCCCGTCGTGGTGGCGGACCTCGCCTCGGAGACGCGCTTTCTCCCCTGTCCGTTCCTGCTCGAGCACGGCATCGTCAGCGGGGTCAGCGTGCGCATCCAGGGCCGCGGCGCTGTCTACGGCGTCCTAGGCGCCCATTCCCGCAGCCGGCGGGACTACGGCCGCGGCCATCTGAACTTCCTCAAGTCGATCGCCAACGTGCTAGCCGCGGCCATCGAGCGCGAGCGCGACGAGGCAGAGCTGCGCTGCCAGCGCGAGCAGCTCCAGTCGCTGTCGCGCAAGCTGATCGAGGCGCAGGAGGCCGAGTGGCGCGCGATCGCGCGCGAGCTGCACGACGACTTCGGCCAGGTGCTGACGGCCATCCGCCTGAATCTACAGAGGAGCGGAAGCGATCCCTCAGAGAGCATCCAGCTCGTCGATCAAGCCATCGGGCGCATGCGCGATCTGGCGCACGATCTCCGGCCATCGATCCTCGACGATCTCGGGCTGTCCGCGGCGCTGCGCTGGTACGTGGCGCGCGAGGCGAAGCGGGCCGGTCTCGAGGCGCGCCTCGATGTGGCCGACCTCCCGCGCCTGCCCGCTACGCTCGAGACCACCTGCTTCCGCCTGGTGCAGGAGGCGCTCACCAACATCGCCCGCCACGCGCAGGCGCGACAGGTGCAAGTCGAGCTTGCCGGGCGCGACCGCTCTCTCTTCTTGACCGTGCGCGACGACGGCAAGGGCTTCGACGCGCGCGCGGCTCTGGGGCGCACCGTGCAGGGCCACAGCCAGGGACTGCTCGGCATGAAGGAGCGCGTCTCCCTGGTCGGCGGAGAGCTCGAGATCGATTCCGCCCCGGGCCACGGCACCTCGGTTCACGCCCGCCTCCCCGTCCAGGACGAGGCCAACTCGGTGTTCTTCGGTATGCCCGCCGCCGCCATCGAGGCCGGGCTCGCGGAGGAGAACCTTCAGCTCGAGCGTGCGACCCAGGCAAAGTCGGACAGCCTGTCGCCGCAGGCGCTGGTTCAATCCCTTCTCGCAGGAGGCGGCTCTTGAAGCTGCTCATGGTCGAGGACAACGAGCTCAACCGTAAGCTGCTGCGGGAAGTGCTCAGGCACAAGGGACACACCGCGGAGGAGGCGGCGACGGCCACGGAAGCAATCGCGGCGCTTTCGAGGATGCCCGCGCCCGACGTGGTCCTGCTCGATATCGACATCCCGGGCGGCGGGCTTACAGTCGCCTCGCACATCCGGTCCACGCCGGCGTTGGCTCGGACCACGGTGATCGCCCTCACCGCCTTGGCGATGCAGGGGGACCGCGAGCGGTTCCTCGCGGCGGGCTGCCACGGGTACATCTCCAAGCCGATCGACGTGAGGACGTTCGTGGCGGAGATCGAGGCGATCCAGCGCGGGCGGATCTGAAGTCGGGCCAGTTCCGACGCGCTGACAGGCGTCGCGGTCGGTGGTCGCCGGGGGGACATCTGTTGCCAAGAACATCGCGAGCAGGCGCGCTCGGCTGCGGATGGAGCGCCCGCTACGTTCGACGCGGTGCGCTGCGGTCGTGCCTTCGCCGGCGGGCGAATTCGGGGAAGGTGAAAGCTGGGTGAAAGCTCCGGAGTGGGAGGCTGCGCTTCGCGGAGACCCGCAGCGATCCGACCTTCGGAGGATGAATGAAAAAACTTTTGATGACGGTCGCTGTCTTCGGCGCGGCGGCAGCGGCGCGCGCCGACGAAGAGCCGAAAAAACCGAGCATCGTTTGCGTGGAGGGCAAATGCAGCGAGCCCGCGCCGGCACCCAGCCGCGAGCCCGGCGAGAGGTTCCTGGAAAACCTCAAGTTCGAGGTCTACGGCATCGCCGACATCGCTTTGCTCTACCGAGACAACATCGCCACCAATGGAAAGGACAACAAGGCCGGCTTGCAGAACTACCTCACCCTCGTCAGCGGCGGCCGCAACCAGTCGCGCCTCGGTTTGCGTGCCTTCTACAAGCTGGGGCCAGGATTCCGGGCGGTGATCGAGCTGGAGAAGGGCGTCAACTACATGGACGGCACCATCGAGGACGGCACGGGCGGCGATCCGACGCAGTTCCTCAACCGGCGCGCTGCCATCGGACTGGAGATGGACGGCATCGGTCGGCTCAGCGTCGGGCGCCAGCTCTCGCCAATGTACGATTTCCTCATCCAGATCGATCCGATGAATTACTCGCCGACCTTCTCCTGGGTGCCGACCACCGGCTCGGGAGATCCCACCACCTTCAAGGCCAACGCGGGCCGTTACAGCACGCGCGTCGACCGGAACATCAAGTACGCCGGCCGTTTCGGCGGCCTGCAGATCATCGCTTACTACGCCATGGGCGACTCGCTCAGCGGCATCGTCAACAATTCGCGCTTCGGCGGCGGCGCGATGTACACCGCCGGTCCGCTCAGCACGCTCTTCGTCTACGACCAGCGGAATCTCACGGTGACGGCGACCGGACTCCCCAAGGAGCAGGCGGGCTCGTTCTGGGTCCGATACAGGCTGCTCGACAACTTGCTGACGCCCATCGTCGGCGTGCGCAGGTACGTGGCCGACTACAGAAATGTTTCCGACACGCTCTGGATCGCGGGCCTGCAGATCCGGCCGACCGACAAGTGGACCTTCGTGATCGCCGACTACTTCGACAAGAAGACGGACGGCACCGGCCAGGACGACAACCTCTTCGTGCTGCGGGCCAACTATGCGCTGGGAAAAATCGTCGAGTTGTACACGACGTATGGCCACGCCTCTTCGTCGAACGGGGGACTGGCGGGCGTGATGCGCGCCAACGACGCCGCGCCCGTCGCGGACTATCAGAATGGCTTCTCGCTGGGCCTCCGCATCCGTTACGGCTACCCGGCCGCAGGCGCGGATTAGGACCGAAGACATCACGGACACGAGGCTTCCCATGCCAACCATTCGCCGATTGGTCCTGGTTCTCCCCCTTCTCGCGACGGCCGGGACGGCCGCTCCCTTCCCGGCCACTGCGCCCTCGGTCATGGCCGAGGCGGAGAAAGAAGGAAAGATCATCATCTATTCGACGACCGACACGGTCTCGGCCGCGCCGCTGCTCAAGGATTTCGCGGCGCTCTATCCCAAGCTCACCGTCGAGTACAACGACATGAACAGCACCGAGCTCTACAACCGCTTCATCAGCGAGGCCGCGGCCGGCTCCGGATCGGCCGACTTCCTCTGGAGCTCGGCGATGGACCTGCAGATGAAGCTGGCCAACGACGGCCATGCGGCCGAGTACGACAGCCCCGAGGCGAAAGGCCTTCCTTCCTGGGCGGTGTGGAAGAACCAGGCCTTCGGCACCACCTACGAGCCGGTCGTCTTCATCTACAACAAGCGGCTGCTCAAGCCCGAGGAGATTCCGCATTCCCACGCCGAGCTCGTCAAGCTGCTCAAGAGCCACCCGGAACGGTTCAAGGGCAAGCTGACCTCCTACGATCCCGAGCGCGCCGGCGTCGGTTTCCTCTTCATCACCCAGGACGCGAGCGTCGATCCCAATTTCAAGGAGACGGTGCAGGCCTACGGCAGCGTGGGGCCGAAGCTCTACCCGAGCACCGGAGCGATGATGGAGAAGGTCCTCTCCGGCGAGCACCTGCTCGGGTTCAACATCATCGGCTCCTACGCTATCCTGAAGCAAAAGAAGGACCCGTCGCTGGGGATCGTCTACCCCAGCGACTACACGCTGGTGATGTCGCGCATCGCGCTCGTCCCCAAGGCGGCCAAGCACCAGAATGCGGGCAAGGTCTTCCTCGACTATCTCCTCTCGGCGCGCGGGCAGAAGATCATCGCCGACCAGTCGCTGCTCTTCTCCATCCGCTCCGACGTCGAGGGAGCGACCTCCGCCGCAGGGCTGGCCAAGGAGCTGGGGCAGAGCCTCAAGCCCATCCCGGTGGGGGAATCGCTTTTGACCTATCTCGACCAGTCGAAGAGGCTCGAGTTCCTCAAGCAGTGGCAGCAGGCGCTCGGGACAAAATGACTCGGCGGGCCGGGCGCTCAGGCCACGTCGGCCGCTCTCGCCAGCGCGGCGCCGGAGCGGACCTCGACGCGCAGTCCTTTGCCGCCCGGCCCGCCGGTCAGCACGCGGTCTAACAGCGGGACGGGCTTGAAGCGCGCTCGCTCATTCCACAACCCGGACTGCCGCGCTGGTCACCAGCAGGGATCGTTCGCCATTTCGGTTGAAAGTGCCCGTCAATGTCAGGACAACTGCTTCGCCGGCTGCGACGCTGCGTAGAGCGCTCTTGTCGAAGGTGGCGATTAAACTGCGCCCATCCGGAGACAAGGACGAAAACAGCGCAGGCGCGCCTTCGGCCCGAAGGTCGCTCACGCCCCAGTCTGCGAGGTCGTAGCCCTCCGGCACGCTGAGGACTCCTTCAAAGATACCTGGTGTCGTCAAGTCGAGCACTCCAGGCACGACGCGAAAGTCGACCGGCGGGGAGTTCTCCGCCGGGAAGTTTCGAGGATACGTCCGTGCGAAGAATGGCTGCGGTTCAAAGCCCACGTCGAAGAGACACGCTTCGCCGTACTGCAACCGTGCCACGGAGCATTCAACGACGATCTCATGCAACGCAGGCTTGTCGCCCGTCTCAACCCATCTAACGAGCCCGCGGAAGAGGGCGGCGTACTCTGGCTGCTGCAGGAAGCTGTGCTGGCGCTCTTTCGTGAAGGTTTGCTGTAGAAGATGGCCCGTATTCGCGCGCTCGAGCACCTCGCGGTATGCCGACTCGAGCTCGACGAATGCAGTCGGGTCGTCGATCGCGTGCACGTTGAGGACCGGGATCGAGATCTTGCCCGTCAGATTGCTATCGTAGGCGAGTTCGAGAGCGGCGTCCGTGTCGGCCTCGAAGCGTTCGACGCCCTGGTTGAGAGCCGCGTCGTCCGTCGAGCCCGCGTATTGAACGTCCCAATTGGAGAACGGGCTGCGGCCATCGAGGCGCAGCATGACGAGATCGCGGAAAGTAAACGTCGCGAAGTTGAGATGCGAAGCGAGGCTGCTCTCCGGGATTTTGACCACCTTCAGGATGTTGGTGAGGTTCTGCTGCTGCTGCGCCGTGCGCTGCGCGGCTGGCAACAGGTTGCCTGTGCACTCGTTGATGCGATCGCGCAGTTGCGCCGTGGTCAAAGTCGAATCGAGCGGCAACCCCATCCAAACCGGATACCAGGGCTCGTCCGGACCGGGGTGGTTCCGGCAGTAGTACTGGTAAACGGCTCGCAAGTCGGCACGGAACAGATAATTGTGGGTTCCCCCAGGACCGACGACGCCGCTGGAGAGCAGGGCTCCATGGTACTTGGGGACCGGTCCGGCATTATAGAGCTCGATCACCTTGGCCGCGACGTTGGCGCCGAAAGACTGTCCATGGATGAGCGTCAGCCGGGGACGAGGGAAAGCCTCGAAGAAGATCCGTCTCAGGTTCTCGGTGTCTTCGGCGGCCATCCTCACGCCGTATCCTCCGCGGCGATAGGTCGAGCCCGCCCAGGCGAAGCCCTCCTTCACCGTGATCGCCCAGCGGGTGAGGTCCTCCTCCGCCCTCCCGAGCGTCGCTGGTCCGAGGTTCGGACCGCCATGAGCGTGGAGGACCAGCATCCTGTTCCAATTCGAGGGGATGGCAACGAGGTAATACGCCCCGTTTTGATCCTGTCCTGCGTAGCACCGGGTGTCGACGGGCAGGTCCGCAGGGCAGGTCGTGGCTGTTTGCGCCTGCGAAGCTCCGCTCGAAAGTCCCATCGCAGCGACGACGATGGCAGCTCGAAGCACGGTCCCTCCCCGATAGCAGCGAGCGCCAATGGACCGGAAGGCCTACGTCATTGGCCCGAGCGGAATAAACCGGCGGCAGGCTAATCAGCGGCCGCTCAGGGTGTCAAGTCTGCAAGGCGGCGCAGAAGGCCGCGCTTGACCTGGAGCGAACTCTAAGATGTCTAATGATCGCTCCCCGACAACGAAGAGGAAGGCCATGGGCGCAGCCGAGAACAAGCAACTCATGCAACGGATTTTTTCCGAGCTGGCGAAAGGCAACGGCAAGCCGTTCGTCGACAGCCTGGCCGATGACTTCTGCTGGACCGTGACTGGGTCGACCAAGTGGTCGAAGACCTATCTCGGCAAGCAGGCGGTGCTGAAAGAGCTCCTGCAGCCGCTGTTCGCCCAGTTCGCAGACCAGTACACGAACAGCGCGCAGCGCTTCATCGCCGAGGGTGATCACGTGGTGGTCGAATGCCGCGGCCGCGTCACCACCAAAGCGGGCAAGCCGTACCACAACAGGTACTGCTGGGTCTGCCGCATCGCCGGCGGCGAGCTACAGGAGCTGACCGAGTACATGGACACCGAGTTGGTGGCGAGCACGCTGGCGGCGCCCGCCCTTGCCTGACGGCTGCCGCATCGGGCAACCTTCCTCGAGGCGCTGTGGAAGCCGAGGGGTGGAGGCCATCGACTACTTCAAGGAGAACTCCGCGAAGACGGAGCACGACGTCACCGTCGAAATCGACCGCTACATCGTCATGCCCGGCCAGGCACATCACTTGTCTGGCGAATCGTCAGCCTAGCAGACCAGCACGCGGCCGTGCCATGCACCGGCCGCGCAGGGCCCGCCTTGCCGCGCGCAGCCAGAGATGAGCGCAGATCAGATCCTGGTCGGCGAATCAGGAACCCGGAGGAGCCTTGCCTCCAGGCTACGTGGCTGGCGTGGCGATCGCCTGGCGCCGGGAACGGAACACCACATGGGCAGCGAGCGCGAGAGCGACCACCTGGGGAACGGTCGCCACGAAGATGAGCGCCTTGCCCTGCACCGGCCCGTCATAGGGGAACACGGCGTTCAGGACCAACCACGCGAGCGTGAGCGGGATCCAGGCGCGCGCGCTCAGGGGCGCTCCCGCCGCCACGAGCGTGCACAACCATATCGGCGCGAAGAGGGCGTATTCTTGGGGGGCGAACGGGCTGCGGAACGACGCGAGCACGAGCAGCGCCAGCCAGAACTGCGACCGCTCGAGCCGAGTCGAGGGCGCCCGCAGGCACGCCGCCCCTACGACGACGGCCGTGAATACCCACGAGACGAAAGCCGCCGCACCGCGGGTGGCCCCCGGCACTCCCAGCGCTCGGAGCTTGAGCACGAGTCCGCCCACGGAATCGTTGATGGCCGCGCTGGCCGCGTCCACGGTGAGGAACTGGAAGGCTTCCCCGCTTCCAATGCGCGGCAGCTCGTAGGTGAAGAACGCCGCGAACGGCGCGCGTCCGAAACACCAGAGCGCGAGAGCGAAGTAGAAGGCGCCAAACGCCGCCGTCCACCCGATCGCCCGCCATCGCCGCGCCATCGCGAGATGGATGAGGAGGATGCCGGGAAAGATCTTCGCCCATGTCACGAACGCCAGAACGGACGCGCCGAGCAGCACCAGGCCCGACTCGAACGCGACCATTGCGAGCATCGCCGCGCAAATCGCCGCGAGTTGGAAATTGCCAAATTGCAGCGTGATCAGCGTCGGGAGGGCGGCCAGAACTCCGGGCCCGATGAGCATCGCGCGCCGCCCAATGGGTCCCGCGAAACGCGCGATGCCGGCCAGCGCGACGATCAAGAACGTGAGCTCGAATGCGAACCAGGCGCCGCGGAGAACGAAGAAGTTCCGAGACGCCCGCAGCGCGAGGCGCGGCAAGAGAAGGAAGGGCGGCGGATAGAGGAACTCGTCGAGCTCGAAAGGGCCGATGCTGCGGTAGTCCGTCGTTCCCGGGATCATATATACGCGCGGGTCGTAGATGTTCGGGACATCGGGGAGGAGGCGCGCCGCTTCGAAATAGGCGGAAAAACACGAGTGGTGCACGGTGAATTCGCCCGGCAGCGCCGACCCGTACGTGCGCGCGGGATCGATCATGAAGCTCGCGAGCCTGCCGAGCTGGAAGATGGCAAACAGCGACGCGAGCACCCACACGACGGCGACGACGGGGTGCCGGCGGAGTTCGAATCCTCGGCCGCCTGTCATGTGCGCCACGTGCGCCAGCCTAGCAGACCAGCACGCGGCCGTGCCATGCGCCCCGCAGGGCAGGGTGCCGCGGTAGCTCGCGTGATAATGAGGTACTCATGATGCTCCTGTCGGACATCATGTTCGCCCTCGCCGCCGTGATGCACGGCTGCTTCCTCGTGCTCGAAATGTTCTTCTGGGAGACGCCGCTCGGACTCAAGGTGTTCCGGCAATCCCGGGAACAGGCCGCAGCGACGGCGGTGCTGGCCAAGAATCAAGGGCTTTACAATGGATTTCTCGCGGCGGGCATCGCCTGGGGCCTCGCCGAGGGCCACAGCGCCTACGGGATGCGGGTGCGGCTCTTCTTCGGTGCGTGCGTGGTGGTGGCAGGGGTGTTCGGAACGATCTCGACGGGCAAGCGCACGATCCTGATCGTGCAGGCTCTGCCTGCGCTCATCGCGGTCTTCGCGCTCTTGTTTGCGCCGAGCTAACGGCTCTCCCTGAGCACCGGTCCTTAAACGATAGCCGTCCAGACAAGCAGGGATCTTCGCCTTGCGCGAGTCTCGCGCGCAGGGTGAAGTGCCCACCACAAAGAATGGATCTCTGCGCCGAAGGCTCGCGGATGGACGTGGCCACGTGACGGAAGGCCATTTGAAGGCGGCTGCTCGAGGAGTTCCTCGACGCTCGCTGAACGGTCCTCCGTCACAAAGTATACCCGAGCAAACGACAGCTACCAGCCGGCGGCGTGACCGTCCTTGCGGGAGTCGGAGCCGGCCCGGTAGACGCCGTTGATCGGCCGCGTCGAGTTGCGATCGTCGTTGCCGTCACCATCATCACTCCGGTCGCCCTCACCGTCAGGCGCGGGGAGGTTGGGGTCCCGCTCGAAGAGAATCCCCTGGTACCCACCCGCGTGGCCGAAGGCGCGGCTCAGCTTGTGGCCCATTCGCTGCAGGTCCGGCCCGACCAGGTCGAAGAGATACGCGTCCAGCGCAGTGACGTCGCTCTCCTGGCTGTGATCGAAGCGGGCCACGTCGGTCGTCGCCTGCACGTTCATCCCGAGGTCGACCAGGTTGACGACGTGCTGGGCGTGCGCCTGCGACTGCGTGCTGCCGCCCATGTTGCCAAACGCCATCACCGGCTGGCCCTGCCGGGTAATGAACCCGGCGATGATGGTGATGAAGGGCCGCTTGTGCGGTGCCACCACGTTCGGATGGGTCTCATCCAGCGTGAAGCCCGATCCTCGATTTGCCAAGACGAATCCATAAGGAGGAATGGTGACGTAGGATCCAAAGCCACCGAAGTTGCTGTTGACGAACGACACCATGTTTCCCCAGCGATCCGCGGTGGCGAAGTAGACCGTTCCAGGGCCCACATTCCCGCGCACGTCGGCGGGGCGCGCATGGTCCGGATCGATCTTCGCGCAGAGCGACTCCGCGTAGTTCTTCGAGAGCAGTCTATCGAGCGGCGGCGGATTGAACCTGGGGTCGGCGTTGAACCGGTGGAGATCGGAGTAGGCGAGCTTCTTCGCCTCGATGAGGAAGTGCCAGTACCGGGGGTTGCGCGGGCCCAACTCGGTCAGGTTGTATCCGCTGAAGGGCAGGCAGGCCTCGACGATGTTCAGCATCTCCAGCGCGGCGAAACCCTGCCCGGGCGGAGGTAGCTCGTGGATGTCGTAGCCGTGGTAGCTGGTCGAGACGAGCTCCACCCACTCGGACCTGTACTCTGCGAGATCGGCGAGGCTCATGACACCGCCGGCTGCCTTGGACTTCGCCACGATGGCCCTGGCGATGTCGCCGCTGTAGAACGCGTCCCGCCCTTCGCGCATCAGGAGTCGCAGTGCCTTCGCCAGGTCCGGGTTGCGGAAGATGCTGTAGAGCGCGGGCGCCTGCCCGTTGATGAGCCACGTCGCCGAGGAGTCCGAATCCTTCTTGAGATTCGCGACGGCGCCCATCCATTGATCCTGCATGCGCTCGTGCACCCCGTATCCCTGCTCGGCATAGGTCGCCGCCGGCTCGAGAACTTCCTTGAAGCCCATCGTCCCGAAGCGCCGGAGGAGCGCGTCCCATCCAGAGACGGTTCCTGGAACGACGGCGGAGTGGATTCCTGTCGAGGGCACCTTCTGGACGCCGAGCGTGTTCTTGAAGAATGCGGGCGTCCATGCCTGCGGCGCCCAACCGCTCGAGGCCAGCCCGTAGAGCTTCTTGTCGCGCGCGGACCAGACGATGGCGAAGAGGTCGCCTCCCAGCCCGACGCTCATCGGCTCGACGACGCCTAGCGTCGCCGATGCGGCCACCGCCGCGTCGATGGCGTTGCCGCCGGCCTGCAGGATCTGCAAGGCCACGGCAGTGGCGAGCGGCTGGCTGGTGGCCGCGATCCCGTTTCGGGCCAGCACCTCCGAGCGTCCCTGGTTGACGTAGCCGGCGGGGCGCGTGGCCGGCACCGCCTTGTTGTTCTTGCCCGGGTTCGGGACGCCGGGCGTCGGCCTCCCGAAGGCGTTGGGTGAGGGACCCGAACTTGCCGCCGCGAAATCGTCCGCCGCGGAAGACCCCAGTGCGAGCGAAACGAGCAGAACCGGCGCGAGGCGCCATGGCCTTGTCTGCAGCATCCCTGATCCCCCTCCCGGCGGCTGCGGCGGTCGCGAGATGGACGGGCGAGCCGTCTGGGGGCGCAGACTACGCTCTGCGCGGAGCGGTCTGTCAACCTCCACAGCCGTGATCTCACGCGCCGGATGCCCCTGCTTCCGTGGTTGCCTGCGGGAGCGGGAAACGCGCGCGCAGGGTGGTGCCGGCGCCCGGCGCCGACTCGATCTCGAGCTGGCCGCCCACGAGCTCTGCGCGCTCGCTCATGCCCACCAGCCCCAGACTGCTGCGCGGCCGCTTGTCCACGTCGAAGCCGACACCGTCGTCGCGGACCGCGACCCCGAGGGCGTCGCCCGTCATCGCCAGCGTCACCTCGACGTGGCGAGCGCGCGCGTGGCGGGCGACGTTGGTCAGTGCCTCTTGCACGATGCGGAAGCAGGTGGTCTCGATCTCGGCCGGGGCCCGCAAGTCCGTCGGCGTGGCGGTGAAGCTCGCGGGTATCCCGGCGCGCTCGCCGTGGCGCGCCACCAGGCTGCGCAGTGCCGCGACCAGGCCGAGGTCGTCGAGCGCCGACGGGCGAAGCTCGAAGGCGAGGGTGCGCACCTGCTCGAGCATCTGCTCGATGACCCGTCTGCTCTCGGGGACTTTTGCGCGAGAGGCGGGCGGGAGGTCGCCCTTGATTTTCTCGAGGATCAGCGAGACACCGACGAGCGACTGCCCGAGCTGGTCGTGCAGTTCGCGGGCGAGCGAGGCGCGCTCGTGCTCCTGCATCTCGAGGAGGCGGCGCGACAGCGAGCGATAGCGCTCCTGCGACGCGCGCAGCCTGTCCTGCGCCTGCTGGAGCTGCTCGAGGTTGGTCATCATCCAATCGGTTTCGTGCCGCGGCCAATCGGGCGAGAGGTACTGCTCGGGCGGTACGTGATACGGGTTGCGACAGACCCGATCACCGACGACCACCAGCGGGTGCACGATGATCATCTCGCGGAGGGTCTCGGGCGAGAAACGCCGCCGATCGAATTGACAGAGACCGGCGCAGGCGTGACGGGTCCAGACCTGATTGAGGTTGAGCCGCGCCTCGAATTCGGCGAGCGCCGTCAGGCTAGCGGGGTCGCCCAGCGCCCAGGTCATCTCCCCGACGATCCGGAAGCCGGCATAGCCGGCGCCGCGGGCCTCGCCGGCGTGCTGATCGATCCACCCCAGCATCTGTTGCAGCTTGAGCCCCTGTTTGAGCGGCTTCTCGAGGATCGCCAGGCGACCCTCGCGCATCGCGGCGTCGACGTCGACGCCCTCGGACGCGAGCGCACCGAGGATGCTCGCCCCACCGTCGTCAACGACACAGACGCACAGCTCTCCGCGCTCGAGGCCGGCGCGGAGGTACGAGACGGCGATCGCCACCTCCTCTTCGCGCCGGTCGTACAGGGTGCAGACGTGGTCCGTCGGACCGAGCAGCTCGATTGCAGCGCGAATTTCCTGCAGGCGATCGGCGCCCTCCATGGGTCGCCTCCAGAATCAATTATATTGGCTTCGCCGGAGCGATGAAACCCTACGCATACTGTCGCGCAGGCGCACTACGACCAACGTCGCGGCGAAGAGCGGGGCCGCCGTGACCGCGTCCCTGTGCGTTGAAGCCGCCCTTCAAGCGATCGACCACCGCATTGATGTCGACCATCCGGCCCGCTCCGTAACGACGACATGCCCGCATGATATGTCGAGCCGATCCTCCAGTTGGAGAGCCGGCATGAGCAAGACCTTCCGCACCGTCCTTGTCGCCTCCCTCTTTGCCGGATGCACCGCGAGCCGGCCCGCGGCCCGGCCGGAGGCGGTGGCGATGTGTCGCTGCACGCCCGACAAGCCGTGCTGGCCGGCGGCAGCGGACTGGCAACGATTCGGAGCGGGCCTCCACGGCAAGCTCGAGCAGCCCCAATCGCCGCTCGAGCCCTGCAGGGGCGACGTGGCCGGCGAGGCCTGCGCCGCGGCGATCAAGAATGCGAAGAATCCTTTCTACCTCCAGGACCAGGCGGGCGGCACGCAATCGACGGGCTGGCTCGGCGCGTGGACCGCCGCGACCAGCGCCTTCGCGGTGGTGGCCGAGGACGCGAGCGATATCGCGGCGGCGGTCGGTTTCGCGCGCCGGCACGGATTGCGGCTGGTCGTCAAGGGAACCGGCCACGACTATCTCGGCCGATCGAATGCGCCCGACTCGCTGCTGGTCTGGACGCACAAGATGCGCCGTGTGTCGGTGCTCGACGCGTTCGTCCCGCGCGCCTGCCCGGCGACGCAGGCCGCGAGCGCCGCCGTGAGCGTGGAAGCAGGCGCGCGCTGGCTGGAAGCGTACCAGGAGGTCACGGTGAAGCACGGCCGATACGTCCAGGGCGGCGGGTGCACGTCCGTCGGCGCGGCCGGCGGATTCATGCAAGGGGGTGGATTCGGGAGCTGGTCCAGGAAATTTGGAATCGCCGCGGCCAGCATGCTGGAGGCGGAGTTGGTCACCGCCGACGGCAAGTTGGTGATCGCCAACGCCTGCCAGAACCAGGACTTGTTCTGGGCGTTGCGCGGCGGAGGAGGAGGCACTTTCGGCGTCGTTACCAAAGTGACGCTGCAGACGCATCCTCTTCCGGTCTGGTTCGGAGGGGTCGACGGCAGCATCTCCGCCAAGAGCGACGCGGCCTTCAAGGAGCTCCTCGGGCGCTTCCTGCTCTTCTATCGCGAGCGGTTGAACAACGAGCACTGGGGCGAGCAGGTCCGCATCCGGAAGAGGAACTCGATCGACCTTTCGCTGGTGTTCGAGGGCATGCGCGCCGACGAGGCCAGACTGCTGTGGCAACCGATGCGGGATTTCGTCGACCGGAACCCCGACGCCTTCACGATGAAGGCGAGCGTCTACGAGGTTCCGGGAAGCAAGTTGTGGGATACCGCATTTCTCAAAGAGCATGTTCCGGACGCGATCCGGAGAGACGAGCGGGCCGATCAACCCGGCGATCGATTCTGGTGGGCGGGCGATGGAGACCAAGTCTCGGCGTACTGGTATGCCTACCAGTCGCGCTGGATTCCGCTCGAGCTCTTCGAGGGCGCGAATGCAAAGGCGTTCGCAGCCACGCTCTTCGAAGCCTCGCGGCACTGGTCGGTGGCGCTGCATTTCAACAAGGCGCAGGCGGGAGCGTCCGCCGAGGCGGTTCAGCGGGGCCGTGAGACGGCGATGAACCCGGCGGTCTTCAAGGCGGCGGCTCTGATCATCGTCGCCGCCGACGGTCCAGGTTTCCCCGGCGTGCCGGGGCACGAGCCCGACAAGACCCAGGGCGAGGCTGCCAGGGCGGGAGTCTCGGCCGCGATGAAGATCATCCGCGACGCCACGCCCGGCACCGGCAGCTACGTGAACGAAACCGATTATTTCGAGCCGGATTGGCAGCAGTCGTTCTGGGGCGAGAATTACCAGCGGCTGGTCGAGATCAAACGAAGATACGACTCAGAAGGTCTCTTCTATTGCCACCATTGTGTGGGCAGCGAGAGCTGGTCGAACGATGGGATGTGCAGGCTTGCAAAGTAGATGAAGGTGCGGTCAAGTTTGAAGGCGGGCATCTGATAGCTGATGGTTTCCTCCGCGCCCGGGACCGCGCGTTTCACGATCTTTCTCATCTCTTGCAGGATACTTCGTACGTCGGGCGAGACCGTTGCGATGTAGTCATCAATGCTCGCGAACTTCGGACGTTGACTCATGACGCGGAGGCAGCAATGGATTCAGATGGAATGTTTTCACCTGTTCGAAGAGCGGGCTACCAGAGGCGAGGAAACGCAACGATTCCGGCGGTGACGCGCTAGCTGCGCCCGGCACAGCCGTGAGTCTCGAGCCGCCCGCGCACGATCCGATGCGGATCAGCGCTCGACGTTCTCCTCGCTAATCGGCCGTCGCGCGGTCATGTTGAACCGGCCGTCGTAAACGGGGCGCGCCCCGGTCGTCGGCCCCTGGTACTGGACGAAGAGCATGAGCCCGCCGGTCTCGGTGATGAGCGGCGGCTCGAAATGCGGGTCGGTGTAATAGAGCATCGTGCCGGGGCCGTACGTCGCCTCGCCGATGGTGAAGGTGCCCTCGAGGATGTACCAGACCTGCGCGAAATCGTGCTTGTGGAACGGATGATGAGCGCCGGCTTCGTAGCGCACCAGCCCGGCGTTGGGGTCCGCGGGTGCCTCCGCGTGCGGGTGGAACAGCATCTTGCTCCACTGCCCAGGCCAGCGCAGCGTCTCCCATTCCCGCTCGTCGACGTGGACGGCGGAGAGCGGCTGGTGCGTCAATGTCTGGCTCATGGTTCGATTCCTCCCGGCGCGGTGGAGTGTAATCCCGTCCTGGCTACAAATTCCATCCGCGCGTAGCGTACCAACGCGAGCGCATGAAGATCGAGGGGGCCGCTGCGGTGCACCTCGACCACCGCATAGGCGTACGTGCGATCCAGGGGCCGCACCGTACCGTCCTCGAACGGCGAGCGCCCGATCCGACGATCACTTGCCAGGCGTGTCCCCCGCTCGCGGCACGAGGCTGGCGAACGTCGTAGATGTGCTCGTGGCCGCAGAAATAGGACGCGTCGTATTGCTCGATGGTGCTCCAGAAGGCGTCTCGCCCGGCCAGGTCGCTCACCGCATCGAGGCCGCTGGGTTTGGTGCTGAGGGTGCCGTCCGCGAGCGGATAAAAATAGCTGTACGCAGGCTTGTGCCTGCCGCGGCCCATCGAGTGGCTCACCGACAACGGCGCGCCG
>Ga0209011_1000242_pt1 | contig 23004 bp, 24 predicted proteins | sample BlaSpr_A8_OM1_M3_FD_187986 | JGI IMG/M metagenome (GOLD analysis project Ga0209011, IMG submission 187986) | Forest soil microbial communities from Thunder Bay, Ontario, Canada - Black Spruce, Ontario site 2_A8_OM1_M3 (SPAdes) (version 2) | ecosystem: Environmental > Terrestrial > Soil > Boreal... | reverse complement strand
TGAGACAGCCTCCGCGATCGCCTCGGCATCGATGTAGTCGCTCTTGTTCGTCTTCACGTAGGGCTTCACATACTGCGCCGGAATCAGCCGCACTTCATGCCCTTGTTCCCGCAGGGCGCGGCCAAGAAAATGCGCACCTCCACAGGCTTCCATGCCCATCAACTCGACGTGTACGTTGGCGGTGAAGCGCAGCAGCTGTGTACGTGAGAACTTCTTGCGCACCACGACCTCGCCGTGCAGGTTAAGCCCTACCAGACGAAAAACTGTCTTACCAAGATCAATGCCGATGGTGTGTAGGTCCATAGGACGCCTCCTCCGCAAGCCTCTCATACACAGGCTACTGACTAGGTAAAGGCGGCGGACCATCCCATTAGTAATGCCTCCGGGTTGGCAGATTGCTCCCGATAAGCGTCCACCGCCGGGCGGCTACGTCCAAACGCGCATCTCGTAGTGCTTTATTCCTGAAGAGATGCCGACTTGTCGGTACCGATCCCCATGTCGCAATCTGGATTACTGTCGCGTCGATGAAGGCGGGTTAGACAAACACACCCGTTGTCGTGACCCCCGCCCCGGCTCAGGGTGTATGATGCCCCGCGTAGTGCGGGTTGACGTTGCCACTGAACTCAGGCGTTGGCTAGCGGGCCGGGAATTCCGCCGCGCGTGCCAATTGTCCAAACTTGGAGGTTCTGATGATGAAACATGTTTTCGCTGCCGCGACTTGCCTGTGTGCCGTCATACTGACCTCCAGCTGGCAAGCAAAAACACAAACTCAAAAGTCAGGAAGACCCGTGCTCGAAGCATACGTGTCCGCTTGGAATCGACATGATTTCGCCGCATTTGATAGGCTGCTGACCGCGGACGCGATTCACGAAGACATCGCGTGGCCTCCTCAGGGATTCCGTGGTCAGGGACCTGCGCAAATCAAGGACTTCATGCGTGCCATGATTGAGGGTCAGCCAGATCTTAATTGGCACCTGACCACAGTCGTCGAAGCAGGCCCAGTGGTGGCTGCTGAGTGGACGTGGACGAGCACGTATACGGGCGAAAGCCCAATTGGGCCTGTGGTACGCAAACGAATCTCGGCACGCGGTGCTTCGATCGCGGTGATTGAGAATGGCCGGATCAAACGCTTTTCCGACTACTACGATCTGGCGAGCGCTTTTCGTGAGCTGCCGGCTGGTTCGGCCGCGGCCAACAAATAGATCAACATAGCGCCGTACCCATAGACATGAATTCCGTGAGGGCACCGTCCGTCCGCTTGGGGGACATCGCACATGCTGACGCGGTCCCCGTTTCTGGATCGCAGGCTTGCGTGTCCGGATTGCTAGTTCTGCGACCTGATTGACAGTTGCATTGCGGGCGGATGACGGGCAAACCTGAAGTTATCGCCTTGTCTCTAATCGCTTCGGAGAACTGGAAACTGTGACGGCAACTAGCGCGATACGTTCTTGAAGGATAGCGAAGAAAAGGCGAATATGATATTTTCTGGCTATGGCCGTCCGATCTTGCCGCGTAACGATCCAAGACATGGACGGTGTATCGCATACCGTCGAGGTAACTGCGGCCACGCTGTATGAGGCCGTAGCTCAAGGGCTCGCCGCGATTCGAGGCAATGAGTGGGTTACTGGGATCGCGCAGGGACTTAATGCGGTTAAGGTCTCGGTCGCGAACGTGCGCGTCGAGCATGAAGTGAAGTTGATGGATTTTACAAAATGGGTGGATCGAACGGGTGGTTCGCCGCGAGAGATGAGTGACCGTCAGCGTATTCGGTCGATCCTGGGCATGCCAGTCTCAAGGTGAACATACTCGAAGGCCCGGACGTTGGTACGGGGAACTCGTGGCTTACATAAAAGAGCACTCCGGCGAGAGCTGAAATATCTCAAACCCACCGCGTAGCACTCCTCTCACCCTTTTCTTACGCTAGTGCCGATGTTTAACTCGATCCAATTCGCGAGAAGCGCCAGGACGTTAATTTTGTGGAACAATCCTGGCAAGGGCGTTCCGCCATGCAGACGTGATCAATTAGTTTGTGGACTGCGGATGCGTCGCTGCAAGGCTCTGAATCGGGGCTCGGTGCGCAAGCTATCGAGAGCCGGATCGACTCCCAGTCTCACCACCCAGCCGACGTGCTGGTCGACAGCCTTCTCTAAGAACGAGAGTGCCTTTTCTTTGTCGCCGAAGGCTAAGTGGATAAGCGCGAAATCCCAGGCTGACACAAACAAGGGTGTAGATGGTCTCTCCAATCTGAGCAAGATTTTTTGCGCCTCGGCTTTATCTCCAGCTAAAGAACGAGCCTGAGCGAGATAAGACAAAACGACACCCTTATCTCCAACGACAGTCCGTGCTCGTTCGAATTGAGCAATCGCTTTCTCATACTTGCCTGTTCTCAAATAGATCGTACCGAGATCCAGCAAGGCGGGAGCGTAACTGGGATCCATTTCTACCGTCTTTTCGCACTGTTGAATCGCCTGGTCGTATTGACGTCCCTCATAGTAAATCCACCCGACCACGGAATTGATAATGAGCGAAAGAGGATCAAGCTCTTGGGCGCGTTTGATTTCCGACTGCGCTTCGGCCTGTCTGCCGGCGGCCATCAGATAGATGCTGTAGAAGTGGTGGGTGGTGGCGTAATTGGGATTGAGCTCGATGGCGCGGCGGAATTTCTTTTCGGCACCATCCCAGTCCCAATCGTAGAGGAAGGTCGCGTACGCCAGAGAGGTGTGTGCTTCGGCGAGCTGATCATCGATTTCGAGCGCTTTGCGCGCCGCCTGCTCGGCCTTCGGGTAAGCCTCACCGCCAGGCATGAAGCCCCAGTTGGCCAGCATGATGTAACAATCGGCCAGACCGGCGTACGGCTGAGCGTAAGTCGGCTGAAGCTCAATCGCCTTCTGAAAGTGCTCGATTCCTGCGCGAAGTCCGCTTTCGGTGCGTTGGTTCCACCGATAACGTCCTTTCAGATAGTTCTCGTGGGCCTCGGTTGAAACCGGACGCTCGCGGGCGAGCCGGCCGGGCTGCTCAGATGCAACGTGGCCAATCTGCTGGGCGATTTCATGCGCGACATCGCTTTCGAGCTGCAAGACGTCCTTAAGCTCGCGGTCGTAACTTTCCGCCCAAAGATGCTGATCCGTAGAAGTGCGAATCAACTGGACGCGGATGCGCACATGGTTGCTCACGCGCTCGATAGTCCCTTCCACGATGCTGTCAACGTGAAGCTCTTCCCCAATCTCCGGAACTTTCTTGACGGAGTGTTTGTAACCAACGACGGAGGTGCGGGAGATCACCTGGAAGGAGCCGATTTTGGCGAGCTTGGTGATGAGCTCGTCGGTGAGGCCGTCGGAAAAATATTCCTGCGCGGGGTCGGAAGAGAGATTGACCAAGGGTAAGACAGCGATTGAATGAATTGACGGCGCACCAGGAATTGCGGACGTCGCTTTCGCGCGGAACTTCACAGCCCGCGGAATCAAAAACAGAGCGGCCGCAATCACCAGAATTGTTGCCGAGGCCGTGACCGCGAGCCAAGCGATGGACCAACGGCGCCGTACGGGCTCCGGAACAGGGACGGTAGTGGGATCGGGGGTTTGGTCCCCCAGTCTCGGCGACTCCCTGACGATCTTTCGTGTTTCAGCGGTGAACCGGTAGCCGCCTTTCGCCACTGTTTCTACGTAGTGTGCCCCGCCGTTCTTGTCGTCTAGCGCCCGCCGAATGGCTGAGATGTTCTGCGCCAGATTCACCTCTTCGACGAACGTCTCCGGCCAGACACGCTGCATCAATTCGTCTTTCTTTAGGAGGTGACCGCTGTTTTCGACGAGCAGCAGGAGCGTATCGAACGCCTTCGGGGTGAGAGACACGGCCTTGCCGTCTCGGAGGAGCAGGCGCTCGGCGGGGTCCAGCCGGAAGGGACCGAATTCATAGAAGTGCTTTCCTTCCGGCATGTTAGGAGCCTTCAGAAAATTCCTAAGATTCTTTCAACTTTTTCCAAAGACATCTGAGACGGCGCCAAGCTAGCGTGCGGGAACGACGCTGACTTGCTGCGTCGCCATTCGAAATCGTGGTGATTCTGGGCCGATGGTAACAGAGTTCGCGTGGAGCGGCAACGACTGGACACCCGTCATTTATGGTGGCGTACCCAGCCATGACCGCAAAACAAAGGAGGCTTCCATGAGATTTCGATCCGTAATCACCAAAGTATTCGTTGGACTCGGTGTTTTCTTCTTTGCGATGGCAGTTCTTTTGACATGCGTCCCTTCGTTCGCGGCTTCAGAACTCGTGGTGCCTACGCAGTTTCCCACGGTCCAATCTGCGGTAGACGCAGCTTTACCCGGAGACACGGTCGAGATGCTCTCCGGCACGTATCAGGAACAGGTAACGATCGGAAAGAACCTGAAACTGGTTGGGGTGGGCTTGGGTCCCAGCATTATTCAGGCGCCGACGGCCCTCAAGCGGAATGCGTTCGGTTCTACCTACATCGTTCAAATCAACAACTCCGCGCAAGTTTCGATGTCCAGACTTACGGTCAGCGGGCCAGGGCCAGGCCCGTGCGGCAGTCTGAATCTGGGCATCCTCGTATACGGGGACGCAACACTCGAACTGAAAGACTCCGTTGTCACCCATATTCGGGATAACCCCCTGAGTTCTTGTTTTTTCGGCGCTGGCGTGGGGGTTGGGATTCCGGCCTTTCTGCACGGAGGTTCCGTCGGGCATGCAACCATCCGGGATTCGATATTCCTCGACTACCAGTCGGAAGCAATTGGCGTTGTGGGGGCAGGCTCAACAGCCACAATCTCCGATAACGTGATCATCGGCGCAGGAAATTCCACCGCACGGGCACAGAATGGTGTCTTCGTTACCTCTTCGGCGGTTGCGACGATCACCGACAATATCATTAGCCGGAATCTGTGTGACATCCCAAATCGTTGCGGTAACAACCCGATGGGTCAGGGGCAGTCTTCTGGCATTTTCGCCAACAACGCGGGCGCAGGAACCATCATCTCCGACAACAAGATTTCGGACAACGATGTTGGAATCTATCTGTTCCGAGGTTCCAATTGTTGCAAGACAGAAGACAATCGACTCAAGAACAACCGGTTCTTTGGCCTGATTATTCAGGACGGCGACAACACTGCCTCCGAGAACAGAATTTCCGGGGGTGAGGTGGGCATCGGAGTGGTTGCAGACTTCGTGAACGTGACAGGAACTCTGATCGACAACCATATTTCAAAAACGTCTGTGAAGGCCATTCAGGAATTGTCCTGTTGTGGCGTAAAGGCAACCGCGATTGTCCGAGACTGACGGAAGCCGAAATGGTGACAAGGTGTGGGCTGGGGAATTTTGAGAAGGAGCAATGACATGAGAAAACGAATCGCGGTTCTGATTGCTGGCTTCATTTGTTTGATGACCCCGTTTGGTGTGGCGCAGGCCCAGACCACCGCAGCAACGGTCTCGCCAGCCTCCCCACCAACGTCGCGCGAGATCCCGTTTAACTTCATCTTTACGCGCCTCCCCTTTGACAGCACGCAGACGATCACCGTGCAAGTCTGGGACGCAGCAACGGGCGGCAACCTCATATTTTCCGAAGTTCGCCCGAACATGAAGGTGGGTCTGCTCGGCGAGATCAATTTTCTTCTGGGCTCACTCACCGAAGGTGGCATCCCAGCGGCTGCTTTTCCCTCGGGCGCTTCGCGCTATCTCGATGTGCTCGATGTAACGAAACGAAGTGTGCTGTGGAACGGCCGCAAGCCGCTGTATGCAAATCCCTTTGCTCTCTCTCCCGGCCCTCAGGGGCCGCAAGGACCGCAGGGGCCCCAGGGGCCGCAAGGGCCTTCCGGCGCGAACGGACTCAGTGGCTCGCAGGGACCTGTCGGGCCGCAAGGCCCTCCGGGATTCGTCAATCGCGGCAACTGGAGCAACACGAGCGCTTACAAAGCGAACGATGCGGTGTTTCGTTCCGCATCGTATTGGCTCGCGGTCTATGACAACACGGGGTCCGAGCCCGCGCCCGGCAACAGCCAGTGGCAACTGCTCGCTGCGGGAATCAACAATCGCGGCGCATGGGACACGGCAGCGAAGTACAACTTGAATGACGCCGTGACGGATGGCGGCTCCTACTGGCTCGCGCTCGCTGCAAACAACGCTTCTCAACCTTCCGCCACGAGCACGAACTGGCAACTACTCGCTTCCAAAGGCGAGACCGGGTCCCCCGGAACGAACGGCGCGCCCGGTGCACCAGGCGTCCCAGGCAAGGATGGCAAGGACGGTGCACCTGGGGCACCGGGACCGGCTGGCGCCGGCGGGGGAATTAGCGGGATTAAAGAGTTTACTGCCACTGGGACATTCACGGCCCCCGCCGGTGTAACGGGCATTCTCGTGGAACTTTGGGGTGGAGGCGCAGGTGGCGCCGCCGGCGGGGGTATGACAGGTATGGGCGGTCTTGTCCAGGGCGCGGGCGGAGTTGGAGGAACAGGTGGTTATTACTTGCGTGCGGTGGTCCCGGTTGTCCCCGGGACAGTCTATGACATCGTTATTGGCGATGGCGGGCAGAGCGGTCAGAATGGCGGCAATACTGAGGTTCGGCTTGGGCCTTCCATCCTCGCGACCTCCGCAGGCATCGGAGCTGGCTCCACTCCGAGTATCAGCGCCGTGGCACGGCCAGGTCTCGCGGGATCCCGCGGAACTAGTGACGCTAATGGCAGAGGATACGGCGGTGCCGGCGGCCTTCCGGCGCAGGGCTCTATCTTGCCCACCGGCGGTGCCGGCGGAGCCGGAGGCGGGGGAGCCTACTACTTCTACATCATAGGTACTAGTTTCGTTATCGCCCCCGCAACAGGAGGGGCTCCCGGTGCCCCCGGATATGCGCTGATTATGTGGTGATGTGCGAGTCAGCGGAGCGAACGAAACCCGAGACTAAAGAAGCGCGACTCGCAAGCGTACAAACTCGCAACATCGTATAATTACTTTACCCGGAGTGGCGGAACTGGCAGGCGCGCGGGACTCAAAATCGTCCGACTCCATTTCGGCCAACGCCGTATATTACCGCCCGCGTTCTTTTGCCGACGTTTGCGAGAATTGCTCGCCGTAGCGGAGCAATAGGGACCTACTTCTACAGAAACTTGCTAGCCGATCCGAAAGGAGTCTGATCAGGTATCTTTCATTCTCACGGGCAGTTCTTAGGAATAGCAACGAGTTTCCGGTGCAGCCTCGTCCTTACATGAATGATTCAAACAATTCGTGCCGTCTCTCCGATTGCGTGTAGTTCGGATTTGGTATCGCGAATTGCTGCAACCGTCCGATAAGAGCTAGAGTTGCGAGATGCTCAAGAAACGAAACCAAGGTCTGTCCGAAGAGGCGTTGGCCGTTCTGCGATGCTCTTCCAAAAGTCTCAAACCTTGCCGGAAATTCCGCAAAGCGACCATCGTGAAATAAGTGCAGCACCTCAACGAAGAAGAGTGTACACAATGCCTAACGTTGTTTTGCCGTCAACTGGACAAAGAGCAAGCAATGATGAAGCTTCTGCGGGAGAGTAGAAACTGAGTTAACGACGTCCGGTCCTACCCCCTACTAGGCAACGCCCGCACAATCAGGCACCCGATACCAATCATCCCAACAAACGCAAGCCAATAAAAGGGATCGCGGATAGTCAACTCTTTAAGCGTGTTTAGTGAGATCGCCTTGTCTGCGCTTGGGCGAATCCAATACCAGAGATACGCCAGAGAGAAGACAAAGAAAAGCACCATACCGAGCATCGTACCGAGCAAGGTACCTTTCAGAATCATCACGCTGCCTCCATGACCCGGAGGATGTCTTGACGAGAAGGATATCATGTCTGGAATCCAGCATCGAACGCTCGTTCGTGAGCGTTCGGCGAAGCATTTTGGAGGCGGCAAATGAGCGAAGACTTCCAAGCAGTTGGGCTTGCAGTACAGGTGTGGCCGGGCAGGGTTTGTGGTGGCGCAGCAGCTGTTGCAGTCGGTGCCACAGGTGGCGGTGGAAACATTGTAGATATCTGCGGCATCAGCCAAGAAGACCTCTTCGAACTATGCACCGGGTCAAAATGCCTCCCAATGGGGCGTCCCTCCCAATCCGGTGGGAGCGGCAGGGTCAATGATGAAGTCGTAGATCCAGCTCGAAGGCGGGATTTTGTTTCCCGTCCAATCCGCTGAAGTTTGCTCGTTTAATTGTTGACTGTAGAGAACCACGGCGTTGAGAATCTCTCGGACTGTCACATCATGCAGATCCAGATGAATTTGCGGATCCATGTTGCCGCTCATGTAGGCGCCTGGTGACCCCGGTGGTGAGAGCGCGTGTTGCGCGTAGTACTCCGCTTGCTGGTTGCTCATGTAGGACGCCAACTCAGGCGCCAATTCGCCAATGCGCTGGATGACGGCCGCAGGTGAAACCCTATTGGCAATCGAGAATCTGGAGACTCGCAAGCTCAGTAAACCTGCCGGATCGCTCAGGCCGTTCTTCGGGTAAACATGAATTAGCAAACCGCTGGCAATTTGATAGGTATACCTCGGGTCTTGCTGGCACAAACCGTTGAGGATCTCGTCCACGGTAGCACCTGAAAGGGATAGAGATAGCGTCTTCTCTTTTTCGTTCTGGCGGTGCGCAACTTTTTCAAGACCGATCAGAATCCTTGTCTTGTTGGTCTGGCGAAGGGTGCGTAAGCCCTCTTCCATCGTCCCATTCTCGATGTGAAACGACCCCACTCTTTCCGATAGGATGGGGAGTTGTTCCCTATTCGTCGGGCCCTGGCCTCGTGGTGTCAACAAGCCAACACCGATCGCGGCCAGTATTATAAGGCGAAATATTCCGTGAGTAATCATATTCTTCTCGCTTGCCACCTAGGGCTAGATCGTGACACCGGAGCAGGTCCTTGGACGAATCCAAATGAACAGAAGACCGAGTGGGAACGGAAAATGAGCCGCACCTAAACAACGGTTTGTCTAACGATGCTCCAATTTAGTCAATTTGCGTTCGAGGTGATTCTTCATACTTTTTTCAATTAACAGACCGAGACCGAACAACACCGGCGTCAGCAACAGATCGAATAGCGCGTTCTGCCAGTTCTTGTAGCCAATGCCTACGAGTAAAAGCCCTACGCCCGGCGTCATAAGCAGGTATTTGATAAGCCCGATTGAAAACATCATGCGGGTAACCCGCCTTCAAGCTGTTGCGGTGCGGACAACTGAAGCTTCCATCTGTATCGTGACTTGGGGTTGTAAACGCAAGCGGTCCATTACCTGGTCTGGCAGGATGCCAATGAGCGAGCGACTACCTAGGTACGCTTCCAAATCAATCGCGCTCATAGGCCCAAGGTCGGTGGTGCTCTCCGCGAAATACCGTTTAACTTGAAACTCGTCGGGACCAAGGCGACGAACCGCCAGCACAGCAAAGATAACGTAGACAAGACTGTTTCTGTCGGCGTCAAAAGTGTGCCCGCAAAAACACGGGAGTGGCTGTGCATCAAACTCTTCGGGGCGGACTAGCGGTCGGCCCTCAATGTAGTTGCTAACGGGGAATCTGGGAAGGGTGTAGCACGTTCCACAAGCGTTGCATTTCGTAACCCAAGCGCACTGCACCATCAGTCTTGCCATTGCCGTTCGCTTCTCCGCTAATTTTACCACACGCGACGCCAACCCGCGTTCGCAATAGGAGTACTCCTCCCTCGGCTGGATCGCCGTCCTGATCTGGTCTGTCTCAGCTACTCCTCCAGCGAAGACTTAGCCTTCTCAACACATAGCGGATTGGTGCAGAGCGTCCCCGATTTATCCGCCCATTTGCACGTCAATATAGGTTGTCCACCAATCGGATTATGAGGACGCGGGACGTAGCGGCAGGGCTTGTCTTCGGTGCAATGACAGAAACGGCAGACACCGGATTGCGGTTTACTGATCTTAGTATTGTGTGCCACGAGGGGCATTGTAAGCTATGTTCCCGCGTCCTCGCGAACGCCTACGATTAATCGGCAAGTTAGCAACTTCTACACGACAGATGTGCTACGCTCTGCCCATTCTCCGACGACGGAGCAACAATGAAGATCATTGCTTCCGTCCAGTTGTGTATCCACTTTGTCATTCCATCCCGAACGTACGTTGAATCAGTTCTAACCACCACCTTGCACGGTTCCTTCAATACTTTCAGCCCTTCAATAACTGCTCGAAGCTCCATTCTGTTGTTCGTGGTGTTGGATTCACTCCCCGTCAATTCACGCCTGCCTGCTTTGTGGCGAAGAACATAAGCCCACCCGCTCCATCGGCTGGGAACTCGGGTTTGAGAGGCAAGAAGTAATTCGACATCCCGATGTTGTCAATTTTAGAGTGTGTGAATTTCGAACGACAGTTGCGACATTCTACGATCCAACTAGGCATTTCCGGTAAAAGCTATAACATGAGCTTGTTAAAGCCTCTTTCATATTAGATATTATTACCAGAAAATACTGAGAAGTACTATTGACGTGTGCGCTGGCGCAGAGCAGACTCGGTTTGTAGTCGGAATCTCTCCCCTAAATCCCAGACCTAGCTCCTCAGAGATTCTGTACCGGCGTCACCACATCTTGCCGGGCACTAATCAGGAATAGTTCAAAGGAAGACTTTTTATGCCTACACCAATAATCGTTCATGAAGGCGGGAGCATCACCGGCAATTTGTCGGTCGGTCGAATTCGTTGGAGCCAACCTGTTTGCGGCACGCTCCGCATAACAGACGGACAGGGCAACACGCTCGCGTCACTTTCCTATAGTGGGAGCGGGCACGAGCCCGATGCGCTTACATTCAACCCGGCAATCACGTCAAGAACCGGCATCAATATTCTGTCGCCGGGCGGCGACTGCCTTGTTTACTGCCAGGGCGCGTCGGGATTCGGAAGCTGATACGCTCGACGTGAGGGACTAGGGAGCGATAGAAGATGTTTGGCCGGGATTTCGGTTAGCAAGCGATTCGTTCACACTTCCGATAAGCTCGTCTATTTCTACCGGCTTGAAAAAATACGCATGCAATGGTGGTTCGAGCAATCCCAGCGTGGTTTCGTATTTCGGGTATCCCGTCAGAACAAAAGCCAAGCAACGCGGCTGCAGCCGCCGCATTTCGGCCAATACTAACAGGCCGTCGCCTTCCCCTTCGATGTTCATATCGGTTAGCAATACATCAAACGGAGATTTGTGAATGTGAAGTACTGCTTCTGCAAAAGTGCTGGCCGCCGTCACTACGCAACCCTGGCTTTGCAGAATGCGAGGAAGCGTAAGCCTGATACTTTCTTCGTCATCGACAAACAAAACCTGCGCTCCTGTAAGGCTATTTTTCAAAATTGGCTCATTCCTATCCAAGCTACTTTAACGAACTTCGTCTAACGCCATTCTGTTTCGTCGGCGGAGCAGGATACCCTATATAGAGTGAAGAAAAATGACAAATACAGTAAACTCCGTAGAAAAAATATCAGCGCACTGTAACCTTAAGCGCGGTTTCATTCCGACTTCAACAAAAACTTTGCACAATTCTGGCAAGCTTCTTCCCTAACTGCAAACGGAGTGGTCTGAAGATGGAAAGTAACTCCCGCCGGGCTGATCCTTATGTACCGCCGCATCTGGGAGTTAGCTCGGCTTCGGGAACGTTGAGCTGTGCTCCGCGCATGGCATGAAATATGCGATCCACTTATTGCGGGGCTACTTGGTTCGATCCCGAAATTCCCCTCGGTCGATGACTCTGACAGGTCTGACAGGGATGTGAACTGGACCTGGTGGCCCCGCGCCACATCTTCCGAGTCGACAAAAGACTGTTGTCTTCATTGAATGAGAACCCGACTGCCTAATCGCTTGACTCTGCCGATTAGCTTTTCATACCGAAGTAGAGGCTACTATGGCGGGAATTAATTCAGTCCCAAGTTTCGCTTTATCCAGCAGTTGAACCGCGCCGAAACTCGCGGCCAGCGCCTTGGTCTCGGCGTCATTCCAAATAGAAATAGCCAACAATACCGAAGCGGTCGTTAGGCGTGATTTTACTTGCTCCGGCGTCACCGCTTCACCGTCGGGCATGTGTAAGTCCATGATGACGACCTCTGGTCTCAAATCTTCAATCATCTGGATGGTTTGAGCGAAAGTTACGGCTTCACCAACGATTCTAATTTTTGGTTCTCCGTTAAGCAGATTTCGAATTGCCCGCCGTATGAATTCAGTATCATCAGCAAAGAGCACTTTAATTGACATGTGATCCCATGGAATTAACTATTATTTTGTACGGGTGGTTGGGCAGTACGGTTAGCTTAAAGAGGATACTATCCCCTGGCGGGGACAGCAAAGCACTAAACGAGATTAAGCTCGGTACGTAAGATTATGACGCTGGTAAGTTGTCTTAAATCCGCAATCCGGACATTCAAGCTCAGACCCAGCTGGTGCGAACTCCGGCCTGAGGGGCAGGAGGTAATTCAACATCCCGACATCGTCAATCTTCGAGTGTGTGAATTTCCACTTACAGTTACGACATTCTACGATCCAACAAGGCATTTCCACACCAAAAGCGAATCGTACGCCTACTGGGCAGTGCAGGAAATACACAAGAACCCCTATCGGAAGTCGTAACGATAGGTATTTCTGGCGGTAAGTAGCCAAAAGTACTAACGATATGAATCGGACGGACTATAGATGCGTACATGGGCGCAGCGGAAACTGGTTGTAGTCGCAGCTCCTCCTAGCCACGAGCGGTCGATTCCTCCGCCGACCGCTCACGGGGATCAACTCTCGGAGAACGAAGTCAATAGCCGTAAGACGTTTCTTCACAATACATAAACCACGCCGAATACTATCGCAGCCAGAATCAGCGATAATGCAATCGCCCATCCGATTCGGTTTCATCTCCAACCTTTGAAGCCAATCATTGATTCGCGAGAAGTAGCGCATTAGCTGACCTGAAGGAACATCAAAGATAGTCAGACCTCATTTCAAAGAGTACCTCCTCCGCGACCTCTGCCAAGGAAACCTATGCGGTGATACCCGCCTAAAATTAATTCTTATCTGAGTACTATATCAGTAGCAACCGCACTGTCTCCTTAACGGGAAGAAGTCGTTCGCCATCCAAGGAGGTATTGGTCGTGGGACCAACTGCGGAAACTAAGACAAGCCTCGTAATTTGCATTGACGATGATCAAGCGAATTTGGTCGTACGAAAATTGCTTCTGGAATCCGCTGGTTTCTCGGCCCTGACAGCGGCCAGTGGCCCTGAAGGGCTGGACATCATTCGTTCGCAAGCGGTTGATGCAGTTGTTCTCGACTATTCAATGCCGGAAATGGACGGTGGGATAGTCGCAACGCACATCAAGGAAATGAAACCAGACACCCCGATTGTCATGCTCACCGGTTATATGTCTGTGCAAGCAGAAGTTGGGCAGGTCGTAGATGCGGTCATCGAAAAAGGTGGAGAGCCTACAACTCTGATACGCCGGCTGGCGACGTTGATTAAGGTGCGAAACCACTCACACCCGGAGCTTGGCGATTCTGAATACGTAGCGTTCATGGACGCTTCCCGGTCACTTTTGGATTGCTCGGATGAGGTTTGTGAGCTACTTGGCTACAGTCGTTCTGAACTTCTTGACAAGACAATCGATGAACTGAGTTACTTCGCAGAAAACGTGCCTTCTCGGTTCGAGAGCTACAAGCAAGCCGGTACGTTGACCCGGAACGGTGTACTTAAACACAAGTCGGGACGCCCCATTCCTGTGTGCTATCGCGGGTGGGTATTTCCCGACGGCTGCTTGGCCGGTGTCTTCGAACCATCTGAGAATTGGGAAGTGTTATTTCAAGCTGCACTTGCAGAAAAGAATGAAGCTAGTCTGAAGAAGCGAATCGAAGTCGCCCTGGTGGCGATTCATGAAAGGCTGCGCGACGTAAACGACGGCTCGTCCGACACTTCTGAGGAACGGAAGTCTCTCCATGACGCACTGTCAGCCCTTCATATTCTTCAAAGATCGGTTGACGGTACCCGATAATGTCCGAGAAACCTCGACCAGTTGCAGCGTGCAAGGTGTGTGGTGCGGCCTCGTATTCCGCCGATAGGATAGATGGCCAATGCAGTCGAGAAGTACATGGAGACCGCTGCACCGGAACGATTGTCAGAGCTGCGCGAGACACTGACTGGAAAGAGTGCCCGACCTGCGGAGGCACAGGATTGGCCGGAGCAGCCCAGTGTGCAGAATGCAATGGAGCCGGATGGGATTGCCTGCGTAGCGGACGCTACCAAAGAGGGCAACAGAGAGAGACGCGGGAAATATGGACACGGAAGGCAGAAGAGAATCAAGAGGCGGAGAAACCGGAAGCCGAGGGAGAAACGCCTCCCAAATAGGCCTCATTTTTTACTACCCACTCGCTGCCGATTCCCAATATTTAAAAGTATCTCGAGAGATTTGTGGAGATGCCCTTTTGAATTCCTCGTGGCAAATATCGCTCAAGCAGTCGTAAAACGCGGACGCATTCGTTTTAAGCCCCAGAAGCTTTAACGACTTCAAAATCCGCGTGATCCGCAGATGATTATGATTATTGGGCGTGAGCCATTCAGTAGCTCGCTCGGCGTAATTCTGCCCACGTACGATACTCAGCGGCACGGTGGCGCGTAACTGCAAGCCGTAAAATTTGAGTATCCGAATAAATGACTCTTGGAGGTGTAGACGAAGCGCAGGACTTGACCGGAACTCGCGGATCGTGTCCTCGTCCAACACTGGTGCGTCCGAATTGGCCTTGCTCTCCTTATCCAACGGAAAAAGCCACTGAATGAAATTATGACTACGTTCCAGCTCGTCGTCTGACCAACTCTGAATTTCGTTTAGAAAGCGGCCGTGAACGTCAGGCCCGGCACCTGCATAGAATCGTAAAATCATGTTGTCAGGCATGAATCTATTTTCGCTTACACGAAAAGCCGGGGGTTGAACGTGAACCCGGCGACTTGTCCAGATCGTTACTTGGCCTGGGATCATCATCGGATCTGCGCTTTATCTACGGTAGTTCTCCGAACTACAACTTTATTGTAAACTACCTTCCCGCGTCCTCTCCTTAAAGGGAGATGGTATGCAGAAATCCGCTTTGCTTCACGCCCTTCAACAAGAGATCCTTCGACACGACTTCTCAACCTTTGCGGAACCAATCACGCAGGGCCGGGCTGTTACGGTTCCTGGGTGTCCCAGCTGTCAGAAGAAGTTTTATACGATGTACCAGTATAGAAGACATCTGACAGACGATGTCCTACCTATGTTGATCGAGAGGCTGTCGGGAGCTAAAACGGAATGACCGTCACATGAACTTGCGTCTCTTGAACGCAGCCACATCAGCAGCGTCAAGTTCAAACCACTCGCCGTTCTTCCTCTTCGCTTTAAACCGATTGTGCCAGTACGCTTCAATACCCGGTGGGTCATCAGTGGGAATGACATGAACTGTCTTTAGCTTTTCAGGAAGTTGAATGCCAAGCTCATACTCTCTTCGCCCGGTTGCGTTCGACCTTCCGACCTTGAAGGACTTTCCAGACTTCATCAGGTAGATGAAACCAATTTCTCCATCACCGGACGCAGACTCATCAGCGGTTGGACTGACCCGCGAGACATGCCCTTCGCACAAGAGGATTATGTCTTCGTACCCTTCGCGAGTTCGGCAGAAATCTGCAATTTTCCTGACGAGGTTCGCTTTGGAGCCAAACTTCTAAAATACTTTCGCAGTTGGGAACGATGCGTCCGTTCCAGCCTTTAGCAGAACATCCCCGTGCGCGGGTATGCGGCCCAGAAAGCGAGTCAATTCGATGTACTTCTCAAATAGGAAAACCTCATGATACGGAGCCTGGAGTTGATTCGGAGCGTAGCCAGCCTCCCGGACGGCATCTCCCCACCGTGCCCAGAACTTCCCAAGCCAATCAGCTTCCCTGATACCAGTCTCGCGGAGGAACCGAATCCGGCCCAGAGGCACACCGTCATTGATTTCGGCAGTTCGCTTAATCTCTTGTAGGATATGTTCCTTCGCTATCATCTTGGCGGGATTATACAACGGCAGCATTCACGGATAGGACGGAGTTCTGGCAACCGGACTAGAACCTCAAGTTGAAGAGCGGTTGGAGAAGAAAGCGGAGTGAATTCTCCCAAGGTGTGGGTTTTCCTGTGTACCCAGAATGTACCCAATGAACCCCCAAAAAGGCTGATTTTGTGGCGTCGGTTGGCGTCGGTTGGCATGCTTTGACGCTTTGAATCATTAAATTCCCCAGTGAAATCGTAGAAATGCCAGTATTCGTTGCAGATCGTAAAATCGTAGTTCGATATCCCTCCTCCCGCACCACGATTTTCACTATCCCCAACAAATCCTGCTATTTCTACGAATTTATTAGGAAAATGCACGCTTTAAAGCGTCAAATAAACTGCAGTGCCGGCATCACACCGTCTGTCAGATACCGCTTAAATTGGTACATCGCGTGGATTCTCTTTTTGCAACTACGTGGGAATTGAGAAGTGAGCGGTGCAGGGACCGACCGCTCGTTATGGCGGTGGTTCAAAAGTAAGTCTGTTCGAAAAGGAACAGGGCCATACCACGATCTGGTTTCGACTTCTCTTTGTTCTTACGAAACTTATTCAAACGCATCTAAATCTTTGTGCACCTTCCCCGGCTGGACGTCGCGAAATTGACGCTGAGTCGATCGAACCCGGAACCCTGTCGCGCTAACGGCAAGGTTTTGCCAACTTAACAATGTCCTTCACGTCTAGAATCTGTTTAGGATAGCCCTTGCTAACAGCGTTGATCATAGCCCGCGCCACTTCCTGCAAGGTACAAAAGCCTGCCGGATAAAATGCCCGACCAATGGGGTAGAGCCAGGCAAAAAACTTGTAATAACTCTTTATATTTTTCTGGCCGAGTGTAGCTTTCATAAAGGCGGGTCGGAACATGTACGAGTATTTGAACAACCGCATCAAGGCATTTTCGGTAGCGCCTTTTACGCGTGCCCATGCAATTTGTCCTAGTTCACTACTGTCGGTACCGGCACCCGTGATGTAGCAAAAGGCCATCTCCGGGTTAAATTTTGCTAAATGCTGCCCTACGTTCAGCGTGAGGTCGTAGGTAATGTGCTTATATTCCTCCTTGCTCATGCCGACGGATGATACACCCAGACAAAAAAAGCAAGCGTTGTACCCAATCAATTGCGGCTCAATGGGCGCCAAATTAAAGAAATCAGTATGAATAATTTCGCGCAGTTTTGGGTGCGACACCCCTCCCGGCTTTCGATTGATGACCAAAACCTGTGCTACATCGGGATGGTTCAGACACTCGAGCAGGACACCTTCCCCGACCATGCCCGTTGCTCCGGTTATGATTGTTTTAATTTTCATGAATTTTGTCTTTGCCGGAATTCACCGAAAGGCCTGCCAGCAGAGATAGGTCGCTGCCCTCGACCAAAATGATACAACTCTTCATCGCTCATTTGCCTGAGACGGTCGCGCAACTTAACGACATCGAGTTGTTCGAATCCAACCCTCTGACGGTTCACTTCGAATTGCTCGCCAGCGAACCGGCACCGCTTCCTTTTTCACTTCTGGTCGTTTTACCAGCCAAGTACCTCCAATATAAAGGATGTCTCCATAAACCTTGAATTGAACCTGTTCGAAAAACTGCCGGATGGAACCTTCGTGTGGCGGCCTGTGCTCTCAGGCTGCGAGAGCGGATGAAAAAGTTGCAAGAGTTGGCCGGCCGCCGACCTTATGAGTATCTGCTGATGCGCTCAATATTCTCAATCGTATATTTGGTGTACTTACGGTGACGGAATACGTATTTGCTGACCTCGGACTGACCTTGCTCGAATCGCAGTCGCCATCTTGAAGCAAGGCGGATGTATCCTGTTGCCGAATTCCGTTTTAACATCGCGTGAGCCTGCAATAAAAGCCAAGGGCGCGGGAATACTTGGAGGGCGATGATGAGGATGACGATCTTGAGCTTGGCGACGGCGGCACTTCTAGGAGCGCCGTCACAACACACGACGACTGCCGTGCCAACATCGCCAAAGTTGGCCGTACCCACAAACACCGTTGCCACGGACTTCCGGCCTGGACAGATTTCGTGACTGCTCCGACTGCCCCGAGATGGTGGTAATTCCGGCGGGCAGTTTCACGATGGGTTCACCTGCGAGCGAGCCAGGCCGCTACGACGAGGAAGGCCCGCAGCGGCGCGTGAGTATACGCCAATTTGGCGTGGGGAAATTCGATGTGACGCGCGGGCAGTGGGCCGTTTTCGTCTCGGCTACGAAGCGCGAGACACGCGGAGGCTGTTTCTGGACCGGCCGCTCAGGAAGCAAGTCGGACCCTGCGGGCTCCTGGCGCGACGCCGGCTTTTCGCAAGACGACGATCATCCTGTCGTCTGCGTGACATGGGGCGATGCGCAGGCATACGTGCGGTGGCTGAATCAGCGAACCGGCCGCAGGTACCGACTGTTGACGGAGGCGGAGTGGGAATACGCGGCGCGGGCGGGAACGACGACGCCCTATCCATGGGGACCGAGCGCAAGCCACGAGTATGCCAATTACGGCGCCGAGACTTGCTGCTCGCCATTGGCCTCGGGCCATGATCGATGGGTGAATACATCGCCTGTCGGTTCATTTCCCCCGAACGCGTTCGGCCTCTACGACATGCACGGCAACGTCTTACAATGGGTGCAGGATTGTTTTGCACCTTTGTATACGGGGCTGCCGACCGATGGCTCTGCTTACGAGACGGTGGTTGACTTGAAAATGACCGGTCTCTTGTCACGCATGACGGGAACAAGTTCTTGCTCGTACCGGATGGTTCGCGGCGCCGATTGGAATGATCCTCCTGCGATGATCCGCTCTGCGTACCGGAATTTTGGTCCGGGGCCGGGAGCGACACTTCAAGATTATCGTAGCACTGGTGTGGGTTTCCGAGTTGCGAGAACGCTTGATTAGTTTCTGTTTTTTGCCTAAAGCCGGCTCGGCTGGAGTGACGGGGCCTCTTTTTATCCGGAGACCGCAGGAACCAAATCATAGCAAGCTTCTTTCCTACGACTGGCCCCAGAATTTTTCTCCGCTCCACGAATTTTCAGAATCTCCCCAACATTAATTCTATCTGCGCCGAATTCCTCCGAATCTACATAATCAAATTCAGCTGCCATAGGCTTTTCCGGATCTCTTTGAAATCAATTTCACTGCGCCAGATTTTTCTCTTTTCTCAAAACCTATTTCGAAGTATGAAGTGAGCATCGCCCTCCGTTACAATATTCGCTAAGCGGGATCGCATCCCAGAGGGAGTCATATGGAGCGGAACGTCCGTTCTCTTCTAGATCTTTATAATCCCAATAATCCGCTCGAAAAAGCATGGACCATTCCTTCGCCGTGGTATTTCGATCCGGAGCTGGCGAAACTCGAACACTCCGCGGTTTTCGCGACCACCTGGCAGGTAGTCGGCCGTACAGATCAAGTGCGGGACAAAGGTAATTTTCTGACGGCGGACGCCGCCGGAGAACCTATAGTCGTCGTGCGTGGCGAAGATGGGCTGTTGCGCGCATTTTATAATGTCTGCCGGCATCACGCCGCGGCCGTCGTAACTGAAGCGCAAGGCTGCGCAAAACAATTTCGCTGCCCATATCATGGCTGGACATATGGAATCGATGGCGCTCTCAAAGGCATGGTGGAGTTTGAAGGAGTTTGCGATTTTGACCGGGCGAAAAATGGCTTGGTCCCTATTCGAGTCGATACTTGGGAAAATTTTGTTTTTGTGAATCTCGATCAGCATGCGGCGCCGTTGAAAAATTTTCTAGGTACCGTACCAGCACTGGTCTCCCCTCTGGAATTAACGAAGAAATTGCACTATTTCGATCGGCGAGTTTATACCCTCCACTGTAATTGGAAAGTTTACGTCGATAATTATCTAGATGGCGGCTATCACGTGCCGCACGCGCACAAGAGCTTGAGCAGTGTTATCGAGTACACCCAATATACGATTGAGAATGTTGAGCGCGCTTGTTTGCAATCCAGCCCCCTCTCGTCGGACGCCAACTCGGAAGCAGGCGTCGCGGCGACGCGACAGGGCCGCGCCTTCTATCTTTGGCTCTACCCGAACTTCATGATCAACGCTTACGAAGGCGTGATGGATACGAATCTGGTCCTGCCACTAGCCGTGGATAAATGCGCGGTGATCTTCGATTATTATTTTTCCGGCATAAGTTCCGCCGCCGAAGTTCGCAACAAAGAAAGCATTTTGGTCAGCGAAAAAGTGCAGGACGAAGACATGGCCATCTGCGACGCCGTACAGCGCGGCCTCGGGTCCCGCGCGTATGTAGCGGGCCGGCTGTCCGCGCGTCGCGAAGCCGGCGAGCACTTGTTTCACCGCCTGCTCCACGCCGACTTGAGCAGCGCGCTGGGGCGTCTCGCCGCGGCGGATTGAACGCGTCTCGCCACCTAAGTCTTGCCAGTCAAAATCTTGCCACCGAAGCAAACCCCACAAATATTTTCTTGCCATCAATCCAGAATTGATTGCTACCTTCCGCGCGCGTGCGTTCCCGCGAAACACAGCCTGTGGCGAACGCGCGCTAGTCGAAAATGATCGTTTTGTGTCATACAAAAGTATCCTGCTCAGATGTGCCAGTGGACAGCCCGCGACAGGGTCACATTTTCGAGATCACGCCCCTTCCCCAACAAGTCTTCAAGCTGGTCGCGATTCGTAATGGAATGATCGACCCACCTCTTGCAGTTAACAGTAACCACCCTACGTCCCGCCTTTTTTGTAAGTGCGGATTCTAAAAGACTATAAGACTTAGTGGCTCTGTTGATATCCTCCATGATTCGTCGTTCCGGCAGCGCTGATAGCCGCCTGGTGCTGGAACAGGAGTCGCGAAGATTTCCTACGCGCCGACGCCTAACCGTTGCCCCTTGAAAAACGCGAGCAGATCCGCGTTGACCTGGTTTTTGTGAGTCGAGCACATGCCGTGCGGCGCGCCCGGATAAATTTTCAGCGTGGCCCCCTTGACCATCTTGGACGAAAGAACGGCCGAGGAGGCGATCGGGACGATTTGATCGTCGTCGCCGTGTAGGATGAGCGTTGGCACATCGATCTTCTTTAGATCCTCCGTAAAGTCCGTTTCAGAGAAGGCCTGGATGCAATCGATGACGCCTTTGAGTCCGGCTTGCATCCCTTGAAGCCAGAACGAGTCTCGCAAACCCTGTGAGACCTTGGCGCCTGGCCGGTTGGCGCCGTAGAACGGCACCGTGAGATCCTTGAAGAACTGCGAGCGGTCGGCAAGGACATTGGCGCGGATGTCGTCGAATGCCTCGATTGGCAATCCCGCGGGATTGGAGGCCGTCTTCAGCATCAGCGGCGGCACCGCACCGATGAGTACGGCCTTGGCGACACGTTTCGAGCCGTGACGCCCGATAAAGCGGGCGACTTCACCGCCGCCCGTGGAATGACCAACGTGGATGGCATCCTTTAAATTCAGGGCTTCGACGAGCGCAGAGAGGTCGTCGGAATAAGTGTCCATTTCATTTCCATCCCAGGTCTGGCTCGATCGGCCATGGCCGCGGCGGTCATGCGCGATACAGCGGAAACCTTTGTCGGCCAGAAAAACCATCTGGTCTTCCCAGGCATCTGCGCTGAGCGGCCAGCCATGGCTGAAAACGACGGGCTGTCCCTTGCCCCAGTCCTTGTAGTAGATCTGCGTGCCGTCTTTGGTCGTGATCTTCGGTTCGAGGATTATCTTGTTCTGATCCGTCATTTTGTCTCCTTTCCTGCAGCTAATGTCTTGGGGACCACATCGTACAATCACACCATTGTGTTTGCCAATGGTTCACAGCCGGGGCGCCATTGAACTCTAGACGTCCCTGAGGTATAGAGGGAGATAGCTGCGCACCCGTAACTCAGCTGGATAGAGCGTCTGCCTTCGAAGCGCGGACTCCGACTCCAACTGCTCCGTTCAATAATTCTAACTATCAATGTTTCCAACAAATCGGGCATCTGCTTTTCGCTCAAAGCTAGCCCCAATGAATAGAAAAGAAAGGATTCTGGCACAGTTACGGCACAGCACTTCCTCGATCCATTATGAACGCCATGCGAAAGATCTGAGCCTCGAGGCGGGAACAAAAATTCCTGCACCGTCTCGCCGTTTGCAGCATCAAATGAAATCCAGCAACGGTTTGGCGGACCGTGCTCTTTCACGCTCCATCGGCGAATCGGAAGCGGAGAGCCGATACCGTCACCGTTAAGCCAATTCCCGTGTTCCTCAGTTCAAAGGAGGAAATCGGATGGAAAGCACAGCTACAAAACAGCAACCTATGGCAGGAGGTAATATGGCCACTGCCGAACAAACGTATTTGCGCACCGAGCTGGTACAACGCCGCGAGCGCCTTCACGAGGCTTTACATTCCCCCGCCGCCGATGCTTCTCTTTCTCGACTGTTGACGGCTGTGGACACCGCGCTGAGCCGTATCGATCAAGGAACATTCGGGCTCTGCGAGATGTGCCACGACACCATTGAAGCGGAGCGCCTACTGGCCGATCCGTTGGTGCGGTTCTGTCTGGACCATCTTACGAACGCCGAACAGCGTGCCTTGGAGAGTGATCTTTCCCTGGCCGCACGCATCCAGCGCGCTCTCTTGCCGAAACCCGGCCTGGCACCGGCTGGCTGGGACGTGCGCTACCACTATCAACCCGCCGGCATGGTAAGCGGCGATTACTGCGATCTTTTCGAAACAGACGGCGGCCTGCTCTTTATGCTGGGGGATGTCTCCGGCAAGGGCGTTGCTGCGTCGATGCTCATGAGTCACCTCCATGCAACGTTTCGCAGCCTTGCTGAAGCCATTCTCCCGCTCGATCGCATGGTGGAAGACGGCAACCGCATTTTCTGCGAGAGTACTCTCGCTGGACAATTCGCGACCCTCGTCGTGGGACGAGCTGCCCACGATGGTTCGGTGGAGTTTGTCAGCGCGGGCCACCTTCCCGTGCTTCACATTCACAGTGACGGAGCAACGCCAAAGGATTCCACTGGAGTGCCTCTGGGG
>Ga0209011_1000241_pt1 | contig 23101 bp, 19 predicted proteins | sample BlaSpr_A8_OM1_M3_FD_187986 | JGI IMG/M metagenome (GOLD analysis project Ga0209011, IMG submission 187986) | Forest soil microbial communities from Thunder Bay, Ontario, Canada - Black Spruce, Ontario site 2_A8_OM1_M3 (SPAdes) (version 2) | ecosystem: Environmental > Terrestrial > Soil > Boreal... | reverse complement strand
CGCCGCGACTTGCGGTCGCGGTGGCACGGCCTGCGGTTGCATGGAGGGGGTGCCGCTCCTCAGCTCCCCCAGGGAATCGCTTGTGGGCGTGGGCGCTGCCGGGTGGTCCGCGCGGAACCATACCAGCATGACCTCGCTGTCGGTGTCGATGTGTGCCAGCGGCGCAGCCCGCACGTGGGCGAGCGGCTGCACCGCGTCGCGGTGCACCTCGGTGACGCGCGCCACCGGATAGCCTTGCGGAAACACACCGCCGAGGCCTGAGGTGACCAGCAGATCACCGCTCTTGATGTCCGCATTGGCCGGCAGGTACGGCAGCGCGAGTGAACTGGCGTCGCCTGCGCCGACGGCGATGGTGCGCAGACCCGTGCGCTCGATGCGCACCGGAACCGCGTGCTCCGGGTCGGTGATCAGGATGACTTCCGCGCTCCAGGGGCCCACGTGCGTCGTCTGGCCGATCAGTCCCCGATCATCGAGCACCGCCTGTGCCTTGAAAACCCCGTTGACCGCCCCGCGGTCGATGAGGAGGCGCTGCCTGAGGCTGCTCAGCTGGACGTTGACGATCTCCGCCGCGAGCCAGCGGTCGGCGACCGGTGGCAGGGCCGCACGCAGTCCGCGCAGCTCGCCGTTCTCGTGCGCCAGGGCCTCGTAACGCATAGAGCGCAACTCGAGGTCGCGCTCCGCGGCGCGCAGGCGTGCATTCTCAGCCTGCAGCCGCTCGCGGCTCTCGAAGCTGCGCCTGATCCACTGCCAGGCGGCGGGCGGGGAGTTCACGGCGAGCTGGATGGGGTAGGCGGCGGCCTGCAGCGCATAGCGCAGCTGCTCGAGGTAGTGCTGGCGCTGATCGAGGTACATGACCACGACGGCCAGCGCGGCATACAGCGTAAAGCGAAAGCCGGGAGAGCCGCCCCGCCCCTGCAGCGGTCTGCCGGCTGCTGTCCCGAAGGCGGCCACTCAGGCTCGCGCGTTCCTTGCGCTACTCAAGACCGAAGTGTCCCGGGCCCAGCTCGTCCATCAGCTCGAGAATGCGCCCGCCACCGCGTGCCACGCAGGTCAGGGGGTCATCCGCCACCACGACCGGCAGGCCGGTCTCCTCGGTGAGCAGCTTGTCGATGTCGCGCAGCAGCGCGCCGCCGCCCGTGAGCACGATGCCACGCTCGGCGACGTCCGCGCCCAGCTCCGGAGGAGTCTGCTCGAGCGCCTGCTTCACGGCACTCACGATGCTCTGCAGCGGCTCCTGCAGCGCCTCGAGGATCTCGTTGCTGTTCAGCGTAAAGCTGCGCGGCACGCCTTCGGAAAGGTTGCGGCCTTTGACCGACAGTTCGCGCACCTGCTGACCGGGGTAGGCCGAACCGATTTCGATCTTGATGCGCTCGGAGGTCGCCTCGCCGATGAGGATGCCGTAGTTGCGGCGCACGTAGTTCATGATCGCCTCGTCCATGCGATCACCGCCGATGCGCGCGGAGTTGGCGTACACCACGCCATTCAGCGACAGTACGGCTACCTCGGAGGTGCCGCCGCCGATATCGAGCACCATCGAGCCGCGCGCCTCGTGCACCGGTAGTCCCGCGCCCACCGCCGCGGCCATCGGCTCGCTTACGATCGCTACGTTGCGCGCGCCCGCACCTTCGGCCGACTCGCGGATTGCGCGCCGCTCCACCTGCGTGGAACCGAACGGCACGCACACCAGCACGCGCGGCGAGGGCTTGAGCGTGCGGTTGCCGTGCACCTTATTAATGAAGTGCTGCAGCATCTTCTCGGTGTAGGTGAAGTCGGAGATCACACCGTCCTTCATGGGACGCACGGCCGTGATGTGCCCGGGCGTGCGCCCAAGCATGGCCTTGGCTTCGGAGCCGACGGCGACGATCACCTTGCCGCGGCCCCCGGGCTCGTCCTGCACCGCGACCACGGAGGGTTCGTTGAGCACGATGCCCTTGTCGCGCACATAGATCAGCGTGTTCGCCGTACCCAGATCGATCGACAGATCGCTGGAAAAATAACCGCGCAGGCGTTTGAACATGAAGCGACCGGGAATGGGCGGCGGGCGACGCCGAAAGTGGCGCGTAATCTAGCAACCGACAGGACATTGAGCAAGGCAACATGTATGATTTTGCGCTGGTTTTCTCACTTCGCCACGCGCGCCGCGAACCTCCCATGGCCCTCACACGCGAGCAGATCGCAAGCATCGCCGCCCTGGCGCAGCTCGACCTCAGCTCATCCGAGATCCCGGTGTACCAGGACAGCCTGTCGCGGATTCTCGAGTTCGTCGGCGCCCTGGATGGCGCCGACACCACCGGCGTCGTTCCGATGTCGCATCCGCTTCCCGGCCTGTCGCAGCGTCTGCGGCCGGACGTGGTGACCGAGCAGGACCGCCACGAGCAGTATCAGGCGAATGCGCCCCAGGTCGCCGCCGGCCTGTACCTCGTGCCCAAGGTCATCGAGTGAGGCACGCGTGAGCGATTGGCACACCAGCACGCTGACGCAGCTGGCCGCGGGCCTGCGGGCGAGGAAGTTTTCGAGCGTGGAACTGGTGCGCGCGTACCTGGACAGGATCGATGCGAGCCAGGCTGCGCTCAATGCCTTCATCTCGGTGACACGCGAGCAGGCGCTCGCGGATGCTGCGGCCGCGGATCGGGCACTCGCCGCCGGCGCCGGCGGCGCCCTGACGGGCGTGCCGATCGCCCACAAGGACATTTTCTGCACCCAGGGTGTACGCACCACCTGCGGTTCGCGCATGCTGGATAACTTCGTCTCGCCCTACGACGCCACCGTGGTGGCGAAACTCAAGGGCGCCGGCGCGATCATGCTGGGCAAGACCAACATGGACGAGTTCGCGATGGGCTCCTCCAGCGAGACGAGCTTCTACGGACCGGTGCGCAATCCCTGGAACCCGCAGCTCGTGCCCGGCGGCTCCTCGGGCGGCTCCGCCGCCGCGGTCGCCGCGCGCCTCGTCCCGGCTGCGACCGCGACCGACACCGGCGGCTCGATCCGCCAGCCCGCGGCTCTGTGCGGCATCACCGGGCTCAAGCCCACCTACGGGCGCGTGTCGCGCTACGGCATGATCGCGTTCGCCTCGAGTCTCGACCAGGGCGGCGTGCTCACGGCCAGCGCCGCGGACGCCGCGCTCATGCTGCGTGAGATGGCCGGGTTCGATGCCAACGATTCCACCAGCGTCGACACGCCGGTGCCCGACTACGTCGCCGCCCTCGAGCAGCCGCTCGCGGGCCTGAAGGTGGGCCTTCTCAGGGAGTTTTTCGACAAGGGACTGGATGCGCACAACGAGCAGCGGGTGCGCGAGGCACTCAAGCTTTACCAGCAGCTCGGCGCGCGGCTCACCGAGGTGAGTCTGCCGAACCTGCCGCTCTCGGTGCCGGTGTACTACGTGGTGGCGCCGGCGGAATGCTCGTCGAATCTGGCGCGCTTCGACGGCGTGCGCTTCGGGTACCGCTGCGAAAACCCGCGCGATCTGCTGGATCTGTACCGCCGCTCGCGCGGCGAGGGTTTCGGGGCGGAGGTGAAGCGGCGCATCATGACCGGCACCTACGTGCTGTCGGCCGGATACTACGACGCCTATTACCTGAAGGCGCAGCGCGTGCGGCAGCTCATCAACGCTGACTTCACGCGCGCCTTCGGCAGCGTGGATGTGCTCATGGGACCGACGACTCCGACGCCCGCCTTTGCGATCGGCGCCAAGACCTCGGACCCCATTACCATGTACCTGAACGACATCTACACCATCGGCGCGAATCTCGCGGGACTGCCCGCGGTGTCGATTCCGTGCGGCTTCGTGCAGGAACTGCCGGTGGGCCTGCAGATCGTGGGCCCGCACTTCAGCGAAGCGCGGGTGCTGAACGCGGCGCATGCGTTTCAGCGCGCCACCGACTGGCACACGCGCGTGCCGCAAGGCTACGCATGAGCGCCTGGGAAACGGTCATCGGGCTGGAGATTCACGCCCAGCTCGCCACCCGCTCGAAGATCTTCTCCGGCTCCGCCACCGCGTATGGCGCCCCGCCCAACGCGCAGGCGAACCTGGTGGACCTCGGGTACCCGGGTGTACTGCCGGTGCTGAACGCGGAAGCGGTGCGCATGGCCGTGAAGCTGGGCGTGGCGATCAACGCGCGCATCGCCGCGCAATCGGTGTTCGCGCGCAAGAATTACTTCTACCCGGATTTGCCGAAAGGCTATCAGATCAGTCAGTACGAGCTGCCGATCGTGGCTGAGGGGGCGCTCGACATCGTGCTCGATGACGGCCAGGTCAAGCGCATCGGCATCACCCGCGCGCACCTCGAGGAGGACGCCGGCAAGTCACTGCATGAGGGCCTGCCGGGGGTGACCGGCATCGACCTGAACCGCGCCGGCACCCCGCTGGTGGAAATCGTCTCCGAGCCGCACCTGCGCTCGGCGAAGGAAGCCGTCGCTTACATGAAGAAGGTGCACACCCTGGTGCGCTACCTCGAGATCTGCGACGGCAACATGCAGGAAGGCTCGTTCCGCTGCGACGCCAACGTTTCGGTGCGCCCGGCCGGCGCGCACAAGTTCGGCACGCGCGCGGAGATCAAGAACCTCAATTCCTTCCGCTTCGTCGAGCGCGCCATCAACTACGAGGTCGCGCGCCAGATCGATATCCTCGAGTCCGGCGGCCAGGTGGTGCAGGAGACGCGCCTGTACGATCCCGACAAGGGCGAGACGCGCGCCATGCGCTCCAAGGAGGAAGCGAACGACTACCGTTACTTCCCCGATCCGGACCTGCTGCCGGTGGTGCTGGAGGAGGCGCTCATCGCCTCGGTGCGCGCCACTCTGCCGGAGCTGCCGGACCAGAAGGCCGCGCGCTTTGCCTCACAGTACGGACTGTCGGCTTACGATGCGGGCGTGCTCACTGCCAGCCGCGAGCTCGCCGCCTACTACGAGAAAGTAGCAGCCGAAGGCCCTAAGGAGCCGGAGGCGGCCGCCAAATGGGCGAAGCTCGCGGCCAACTGGGTCATGGGCGAGCTCGCCGCGACGCTCAACAAGCAAGGCCTCGACATCACCTCCTCCAAGGTGCCCCCGAAGCAGTTGGGTGGACTGCTGCTGCGCATCTCGGACCAGACAATTTCCGGCAATGTTGCCAAGGTCGTGTTCGGGACGATGTGGTCGGGCAGTGCGAGCGCCGATGCGGTGATCGACGCGCAGGGTCTCAGGCAGATCACCGACACCGCCGCCATCGAACGCGTGATCGATGAGGTGATGGCCCGCAATCCCGCTCAGCTCGCCGAGTACCGTGCGGGCAAGGACAAGCTGTTCGGATTTTTCGTGGGCCAGGTCATGAAGGCGACCGCCGGCAAGGCCAACCCGGCGCAGCTGAACGAACTGCTGCGCCGAAAGCTCGCTGGCTGAGATCAATCGCGACGGCGCGCCGCGCGCGCGCTGATCGGGCAGCGCCCCAGGCGGGGTTGAGTTGCGTAAGTCCCTGCCCCATTGTGGCGGGGATGGATCAGCACGCTGTCCCGGTGAGCGACCAGGTGCGTCGCTTCATATTCGAGAAACGCCCGGTGCGCGGCCATTGGGTGCGCCTGGAGGGCGCATGGCGTGAGCTGCACGCGCATACCGATCACCCGCCGGCCGTGAGCGAACTGCTCGGTCAGGCGGTGGCCGCCTCGGTGCTGCTCGCCGCGACCCTGAAGTTCCGCGGCACGCTCACCTTCCAGTTGCAGGGCAACGGCGCAGTCGGTTTGCTGGTCGCGCAGTGCGCCCACAATTTCCGGGTGCGGGCCGTAGCGCGTTGCGCCGAGGCGGGGCTGCGCGAATTGTCCGGCGACTGCCGGCGCGCCGCAGTCTTCCGCCGCCTCGTCGGCACCGGCGGCCGCATCACCGTGACGGTGGAGGCGGACGAAAAGAGCATGCGCTACCAGAGTGTCGTGCCCCTCGCCGGCACTTCCCTCAGCGAATCGCTGGAAGCGTACTTTGCCTCCTCCGAGCAGCTGCCGACACGCGTGCTGCTCGCTGCGGACGACACCTGCGGTGCCGGGATGCTGGTGCAGAAGCTGCCCGATGCGGCGCCAAGCGATCCGGAGGAGGTCGCGGCGGCCTGGGAGGGCGCGCAGCGTGGCCTCGAGCGCCTGCGCCCGGCGCAACTGCTGCGGTGCTCGGCCGAACAGCTGCTGGCGCAGGGCTTTACCCACCACGACCTGCGGCTGTTTCGCGGCGCGCCCGTGCGGTTCGAATGCCGCTGCAATCAGGGCCGGGTCGCGGGCCTTCTGCGGGCGCTCGGGGCGCAGGAGGTTCGCGACGTGCTGCGGGAGCAGGGGGCCGTGACGGTGACCTGCGAGTTCTGCCACCGCCCGTACCGCTTCGACGCCGCTGACGTGGAAGCGCTGTTCGCCGAGGGTCCACCTGCAGGTGGACCCGCAGTGATCCATTAACCCACGTATTCTTAACAATTGCCTCATTAGGCGGACTATCTCTGGCGATTTGGCATAGTACTTAAAGAATTGTACAATTCTTGAATGTATTCGACGGCTCCGCCGATCCTGGTGAAGTGGCTGCGGGCGGCCGGCGAACCCAGCCGGCTGCGCCTGCTCGCGCTGTGTGCCGATGGTGCATTGAGCGTTTCAGATCTCGCGCAGGCGCTGAAGCAGAGCGAGCCGCGCGTGTCGCGGCATCTGAAAATCCTGTGCGAGGCCGGTCTGCTCGTGCGGCTGCGGCACGGACAGCGGGTTCATTACCGCCTGGCCGAGGGCGCCGAAGGAGCGAGCTTCGTGCGTGGCCTGCTCGCGCAGCTCGATCGCAGCGATCCGGTACTGGTTCGCGACCGTAGCGCCGCGCGCGCCGCCGCCGTGCCGGAGCCCCGGACGCACGCGCACGGCGCGGAGTCACGCCTCGGCCGGGCGCTTGCCGAGTTGGTCGTCGCCGGGGGCTTGAGCGCGCCGCTCGAAGCGGTGCTGGTGTTCGGGGTCAGTCATCCGGAACTGCTCGAAAGCGCGGCACACGCGAGCCGGCACTGCACGGCCATCGCACATTCGCGGCGCGCGGCGCAAAGCGCGCGCGCATTTGCGCAGCGGCGGGGCTTCAGCTGCCGGGTCCTTCAAGCCACGAGCCCCGATGTCCTCAGCGACACGGATCTCGCGCGCGCGGCAGGGCCATTCGATGCGGTGCTGCTCGACACCTTCGCGAGCGCAGACACGCTGGCGCGCATGCTGGAACACGCGCGGCGCCTGCTCACGCCAAGCGGACGGCTGTGGATCTTCGAGCCCTATGAATCGCTGGAAAGGTCGCGCGAGCGCATCGTGGAACATCCGCTGGCGCGCCTGCGCCGCTTGCTGGGCGATGCCGGCCTGGTGTGCGAGCGTCTGAGTCCTGTCGAAGCCGACGGGGAGCACGTGCTCGCCGCCGTCGCGCGGCCTGCAGCCGCGGCCCCGGGGGAGCTCGCCAGCGCGGCAGGGGCGCGTCCATGAACGCGCACCCCACAGGGCTCCCGATCCGTGTGTCATTCGAGTTCTTCCCGCCAGCGGACGCGGCGATGGAGACGATCCTGTGGAACTCCATCGAGCGCCTCGCGCCGCTGGCACCGCGCTTCGTGTCGGTGACCTACGGCGCGGACGGCTCCACGCGCGAACGCACTCACAACCTCGTGACGCGCATCCAGCGCGACACGGCGCTCACGGGCGCACCGCACCTCACCTGCATCGGCGCCCCGCGCAGCGAGATCCTCGCAATCGCGCGCGGCTACTGGGACCAGGGCATTCGCCACCTGGTCGCGCTGCGCGGCGATCTGCCGCAGGGGCAGAGCTCTCATCAGCCGCACGCCGCGGATTTTCGCTACGCGGCGGAGCTGGTCGCGGGACTCGCCGCCGTCGCGCCGTTTGACATCTCGGTCGCGGCTTACCCGGAGGTGCATCCGGAGGCGCGCTCGGCGGCTGCGGATCTGGATAACCTCAAGCGCAAGATCGACGCCGGCGCGACCCGCGCTATCACCCAGTTCTTCTACGACACCGGCGTTTTCCTGCGCTTTCGCGATCGGTGCGCGGCGGCCGGCGTGCGCGCGCCCCTGGTGCCGGGCATTCTGCCCATCACCCGCTTCCCGCAGGTGCTGCGCTTTGCCGAACGCTGCGGCGCGAGCATTCCCCAGTGGCTGCACGAGCGCTTTGCCGGCCTCGATGACGACCACGATACCTGCCGCATGATCGCCGCCAGCGTTGCGATCGAGCAGGTCGAGGCGCTCACTCGCCACGGCGTGCGCGATTTTCACTTTTACACCCTGAATCGCGCGGCACTGAGCTACGCGATCTGCCATGCGCTCGGGCTGCGGCCGGTACCGCGCTCCACGGGCGCCGCGCGCCAGGAAGCGCCGGCGTGAGCGCCTGCCGGCACGCCGCGCACCAGCCGGGCGCTCAGGTGCGCGCCGACCGCGAGGCCGGGCGTGACATGCCCGCAACGGCGCGCGCGCTCACGGCGCCGTTCGCGCTCGAGCCGCTCGATGAAACCGAGCGCTGCACGCGCATCGAGCGTCTCAAGCGGCTGCTCGGGGAGCGCATCGTGCTGCTCGATGGCGCGATGGGGACGATGATCCAGCAGCGCAAGCTCGATGAACGGGGCTTCAGGGGCGAGCGGCTGCGCGAGCACGGCTGCGACCTCGGGGGCAACAACGATATCCTGACGCTGACGCGCCCCGAGATCATCGCGGACATCCACCACGCTTATCTCGCCGCCGGCGCCGACATCATCGAAACCAACACCTTCAATTCGAATGCGATCTCGCAGGCGGACTATGCGACCGCCGCGCTGGTGCCGGAGCTCAACTACCGCGCCGCGCGCCTGGCGCGCGCGGCGGCCGACGAGTTCGCGCAGCGCAGCGGCGGGCCGCGCTTCGTCGCGGGCGCGCTCGGGCCCACCAACCGCATGACCTCGATGTCGCCCGACGTCAACGATCCGGGCCATCGCAGTGTCAGCTTCGATCAGCTCGTCGGCGCCTACCTGGAAGCGGCGCGCGGGCTACTGCTCGGCGGCGTCGACCTGCTGCTGATCGAGACCGTGTTCGATACCCTGAACGCCAAGGCGGCGATTTACGCGGCCTTCAAGCTGTTCGACGAGAGCGGGATCACGCTGCCGCTCGCGATCTCGGGCACGATCACCGACGCATCGGGAAGGCTGCTGTCGGGACAGACGACCGAGGCGTTCTGGAACTCGATCCGCCATGCGCAGCCGCTGTTCGTCGGCCTCAACTGCGCACTCGGCGGCCGCCAGCTGCGACCGTACGTCGAGGAGCTCGGCGCCACCGCCGACACTTACGTGTGCGTGTATCCGAACGCGGGCCTCCCCAACGCCTTCGGCGAGTACGACGAGAGCCCCGCGGAGACCGCGGACATTCTGCGCGAGTATGGCGAGTCGGGTCTGGTGAACGTGGTGGGCGGCTGCTGCGGCACCACGCCCGAGCACATCCGCCTGTTGCACGCCGGCCTGCAGGGCCGTGCGCCGCGGCGCCTGGCGGTGGTGCCGGTGAAATGCCGCCTGGCGGGACTCGAAGCGCTCAACATCGACGACGACAGCCTGTTCGTGAACGTCGGCGAACGCACCAACGTCACCGGCTCGGCGAAATTCCGCAAGCTGATCGAGGCGGGCGACTACGCCACCGCGCTCGAGGTGGCGCGCCAGCAGGTGGCCAGCGGCGCGCAGATCATCGACGTCAACATGGACGAGGGCATGCTGGACTCGCAGGCCGCCATGGTGCGCTTCCTGAACCTGGTGGCGGTGGAGCCGGACATCGCCCGCGTGCCGGTGATGATCGATTCCTCGAAATGGTCGGTGATCGAGGCGGGGCTCAAGTGCGTGCAGGGCAAACCGATCGTCAACTCGATCAGCCTGAAGGAGGGCGAGCAGGTTTTCATCGAGCACGCCCGCGAGCTGCGCCGCCACGGGGCGGCGGCCGTGATCATGGCATTCGATGAGCAGGGTCAGGCCGATACCATCGAGCGCCGCTTGCACGTCTGCGCGCGCGCCTACCGCATCCTCACCGAGAGCCTCGGCTTTCCGCCCGAGGACATCATCTTCGACCCCAACATTTTCGCCATCGCTACCGGGATCGAGGAACACAACGGCTACGGCGTGGCGTTCATCGAGGCCACGCGCCGCATCAAGCGCGAGCTGCCGCACGTGCTGGTGAGCGGCGGGGTGAGCAACGTGTCGTTCTCGTTCCGCGGCAACGACGCGGTGCGCGAGGCCATGCACTCGGTGTTCCTCTACCACGCCATTGCCGCCGGCATGGACCTGGGGATCGTGAATGCCGGACAGTTGGGCGTCTACGAGCAGATCGAGCCGCAGCTGCGGGCGGCGTGCGAGGACGTCGTCCTCAACCGGCGCCTTGATGCCACCGAACGGCTGCTGGAGATCGCGGCGCGCTTCAAGGGCGAGGGCGGCGCGCGCCGCCAGGAGGACCTGCAGTGGCGCGATCTGCCGGTGGCCAAGCGCCTCGAGCATGCGCTCATCAAGGGCATCGACGACTACGTCATCGCGGACACGGAAGAGGCACGGCTGTCGTTCGAGCGGCCGCTGCAGGTCATCGAAGGGCCGCTCATGGACGGCATGAACGTGGTGGGCGACCTGTTCGGCAGCGGCAAGATGTTCCTGCCGCAGGTGGTCAAGAGTGCGCGCGTGATGAAGCGCGCGGTAGCGCACCTGGTGCCGTTCATCGAACAGAGCAAGGACGCCGGCGCGCAACGCTGCAACGGTCGCATCGTCATGGCCACGGTCAAAGGCGATGTGCACGACATCGGCAAGAACATCGTCGGCGTGGTACTGCAATGTAACAACTTCGAGGTCATAGACCTCGGTGTCATGGTACCGTGCGAGAAGATTCTCGAGACCGCGCGGCGCGAGCGCGCCGACTACATCGGCCTGTCGGGACTGATCACACCCTCGCTGGACGAGATGGTGCACGTCGCCAGGGAGATGCAGCGGCAGGGTTTCGAGGTGCCGCTGCTGATCGGCGGCGCTACCACCTCCCCGGCGCACACCTCGGTGAAGATTGCGCCGCAGTACGCGACCGGGGTGGTGTACGTGAAGGACGCGTCACGCGCGGTGGGCGTGTGTCAGAAGCTCAGCCAACCCGCCCAGCGGGCGGCCTTCATCGCCAAGGTGAGCGAGGAGCACGAGCGCCGCCGCGAGCAGCATGCCGCCAAGAAGCTCAACGTTCCGCAAGCTTCGCTGGCCGCGGCGCGCGCCAATCGCCGCCCCATCGACTGGGCGGCGTACGCGCCGCTGCCGCCGCGCGTGCCGGGCGTGCAGCGCTTCGAGGACTACCCGTTGAGCGAGCTGCTCGGCTACATCGACTGGATGCCGTTCTTCAACGCCTGGGAGTTCGCCGGGAGATTCCCCGACATTCTGACCGATGCGGTGGTCGGTGAGGCGGCCAGCAACCTGTACGCCGACGCGCGCCGCATGCTCAAAGCGCTCATCGCGGAGCGCTGGCTCAGCGTGCGCGCCGTGGTGGGCCTGTTTGCGGCCAACTCCGTCGGCGACGACGTGGAGATCTACCGCAGCGAAGCGCGCGATGAGGTACTGACGCGGCTCAATTTCCTGCGCCAACAGAAGGGCAAGCCCGACGGCCAGCCGCACGAGTGTCTCGCCGACTACGTGGCGCCCCGGCCAAGCGGGGTGCGTGACTACTTCGGCGCGTTCGCCGTCACCGCCGGCGTGGGGATCGAAGAGCACCTGGCGCGCTTCGCGCACGCCCACGATGACTACTCGAGCATCATGCTGAAGGCGCTGGCCGATCGCCTGGCCGAGGCCGCCGCCGAGCACTTCCACGAGCGGGTGCGGCGCGAACTGTGGGGTTACGCCGCCGCCGAGACGCTCACCAACGAGCAACTGGTGCGCGAGGAGTATCGCGGCGTCCGCCCGGCTCCCGGGTACCCGGCGTGCCCGGATCACACCGAGAAGGCCAAGCTCTGGAGCCTGCTCGACGTCGAGCGCAGCGCCGGCATCCGCCTCACCGAGTCCTACGCCATGTATCCGACCGCGGCGGTGAGCGGCTGGTACATCGCGCATCCGCAGGCGCGCTACTTCGCGGTCGGCAAGATCGACCGGGAGCAGGTCGAGGACTACGCGCGCCGCAAGGGGTTCACGCGGGAAGAAGCGCAGCGCTGGCTGGCGCCGAATCTCGGCTACGAGCCGTAGAGGGCGGCGGGCAGGCGCCCTCACGCGCCGCCCGTTACAACAGCTCGATGCGCAACCGCCGGAACCAGGCTTCCGTGCCGCGGTGCGCCAGGACGATGTGACCTTCGCGCGCCCGGCCGAACTGTGCAAAGTCGCGGAACCGGCTGCGCGCGATGCGTTCCGTGAGCTCCTCGCTCGCGAGATCGCAGCCCAGCACCTGACGCTCGTCGATCCAGTATTCCACCAGCGTGCCATTCACCACGATGCGCGAGCTGTGATAGGCGTTGGCGCTGCTGCGCTGATCGTGCCACGGCGCCATGAGCCCGTAGAGGGCGCCACACGAGGTCAGGGCATCTGCGCCGTCCTGGTGGTGCTCGTCATCCAGCAGCTGCATGGCAGGGCCCGTGTGCGTGGCGGGCCCGCTCTCCTCGCTCACGCGGTACGCGACTGCCGAACTGCCGCCGCGCGGCAGGCGCCAATCGAAGGACAGCACGAAGTCGCGAAAACGCTCGCGGGTAATCAGGTCGACCCTGGGACCCGTGGCGATGGCGCGCACCACACTCCCGTCCACGCTCCAGGCGGCTTGCGGAAACTGCTCCTCGGCATAGCCGCGCCAGTGCGTCGCGGTGAGTTCGCGCTCCATAACCCCGATGCTACCGCAGGAAAATGCCGCGTGACATCGTCCGAAAGAGGCGAAGCGACCTGCCAGGCCCTGGCGGCACGCCTTTAGCGGCCCGTGCGCCGCTCGCTCTCCAGCGCTCGCAGGTACCCGGGGCCGCCCAGACCACGCATCTGGCCGAGAATCCAGTCGCGCCGCGCCAGCACGTAGCGGGAAGGCCGGTCGACGCGCAGCCGCAGCGGATTCGGCAGCACCGCGGCCAGCAGCGCGGCCTCCGAGGAGCTCAGGCGCCGCGCGGGCTTGCGCCAGAAACGCTGCGCCGCGGCCTGCACGCCGTAGATGCCGTTACCGAACTGCGCAACGTTCAGATACATCTCGAGAATCCGCTCCTTGGGCCACAGCGCCTCGATCAGCACGGTGAAGTAGGCCTCCAGGGCCTTGCGCACGAAGCTGTGCCCGGGCCACAGGAAGAGGTTCTTCGCCACCTGCTGCGAGATGGTACTCGCGCCGCGCAGGCGCTTGCCGCGTTCGCTGGCGCGCACGGCTTCGCGGATGGAGTCGAAGTCGAAGCCGGCGTGGAACGGGAACAGCTGGTCCTCGGAGGCGATCACCGCGCTGGCTGCGTGCGCGGAGATCTGCTCGAGACTCACCCATTGGAAGTCAGTGCGATAGGCGCGCTCCTGCGCTGCCCAGGCTTGCGCTCCCGCTTCCAGCATGAACGCGCTGGTCAGCGGATGCAGCCAGCGCAACAGCAGCACCGGTACGCCGGTCAGCAGCAGCCACCCGAGCAGCGCGATCGTGAGCCACTTCAGCAGCCGCCCGGCGACACTGCCGCGCTGCCGCAACGAGCTCAGCGCGCCGCGGCGCCGGCGGAGGTTGCGATTCGCTGGCTGCAAGCTATGCCGCTGCGCCGGCGCTAGGCCGGGGCCCCCGCGAAATTGCGCGTCTTGCTGCGCGACGAGCGCTCGCTTGTCACGGCAAGCGCGATTTCGCGGGGTGGCTAGCCGGCTGCGCGCGGCGGGCGGACACGATCACGACATCCTCGAGCGGGGCATCCTGATGGCCCTTGCGCCGGCCGGTGCTCACGCCCGCAATCTTGTCGATGACCTCCATGCCCTGCGTGACGCGGCCAAAGACCGCATAACCGTAGTCGCGCGGCCCGTGATCGAGGAAGGCGTTGTCCGACAGGTTCACGAAGAACTGTGAGGTGGCGCTGTTGATATCGCTGGTGCGCGCCATGGACAGGCTGCCGCGGGTGTTCTTCAGCCCGTTCCCGGCTTCATTGCTGATCGGCGCGCGCGTTTTCTTGCTGGCGAAGTCGGCGGTCAGTCCGCCGCCCTGGATGCAGAAGCCCGGCACGATGCGATGAAAGATGGTGCCGTCGAAATGGCCGTCATCGACATAGCGCAGGAAATTCTCGACCGTGACGGGCGCCTCCTTGGGGAACAGCTCCACCATGAAGTCGCCGTGCGAGGTTTCAAATCTGATCATCGCTGCCCTTCCGTCATGCGCTCGTGGCCGGCCAGATCGCGGTGCGAGCGTACGTGACGGAAGCCCGCGTCGACAAGCTCACGCCGCACCTCCGCGCCCTGGGTGGCGCCATGCTCGAGCAGCAGCCAGCCCTCGGGCGCCAGGTGCCGTGGCGCGCCGCGCACCAGGGTGCGCAGGCACGAGAGCGCATCCAGGCCGGGCGTGAGAGCCCGCGGCGGTTCGTGCCTGAGGGAGGAAGTCGCGAGGGCCGGATCGTCTTGCGCGACGTAAGGTGGGTTGCTCACCAGGAGGTCGAAGCGCTCGCCAAGCAGCGGCTGGTACCAGTCGCCGTGTCGCAGTTCAACGCGGCTGAGTCTCAGCGCCGCCGCATTGGCGCGTGCGATGGCCAGTGCGTCCGCGCAGGCATCGGTCGCGACCACGTGCCAACGTGGACGCTCGCTGGCGAGCGCGAGCGCGACGGCGCCGCAGCCCGTGCCGAGATCCGCCACGCAACCGTCGGCTGCGGTGCGCAGGGCCAGAGCACGTTCCACCAGCAGTTCGGTTTCCGGGCGCGGGATCAGCACCGCCGGAGTAACTCTGAGGCGCAGTGACCAGAAGTCCCGGGAGCCCGTGAGGTAGGCCAGGGGTTCGCCGGCTGCACGCCGCGCGAGCAGACGCCGGTAGTGTTGGGTGCGCGACGGGTCGGGCAGGTCTTCCGGGTGCGATTTCAGGCGCGTGCGCGGCACCGCCAGGACGTGCGCCAGCAGCAGCTGCGCGTCCAGGTCGGCGGTTGCCGCAGGTTCCGTGCCGGTGGGCGCGGCACGCAACTGTCGCACGCCCTCGGCCAGCAGCCCCGCCACGGTCAAATTCCCCGTCATACACTCAACTTCGCCGCGCCCCGGTAAGATGCAGGGATGCCAAACATACTGTACCCGCCCCCGCGGCCGCAGTCCGTCGGGGAGATTCTGGACTCGGCTTTCCGGGTCTTTCGCGCGACCTTGTTGAAGTGCCTGCCGTACGCAACCATCGCCGTGATCGCCAGCCAGCTGCCGAACATCTATTACCTGGCGACCGGCCGCGGCGCGGTGGCGCGTATACCCGCGCTGATACACGACCCGGTCTGGTGGACGCTGTATGTCCTCGGGTATCTGATTGCCGTCGTCCTGTGGAGCGCGGTCCTGCTGCGCCAGTACGCCATCGCGACCGGCCGTCCGGTGGCGACGGGCGCGGAGCTCGCAACCGGGCTGCGCCGCCTTCCGGGGATGGTGCTGCTCGGGATCCTGACCTCGCTGGCCGTAGTGGTCTGGATCCTGCCGGCCTTCGCGCTCCACGGGGCGGCGCGGTTCTGGAGCTTGGTGCTGCTGCTGATTCCGGCCTGCTACGTCGCGGTCGCGCTGTCCTGCGGGTGGACCGTGTTGCTGGTCACGGGCAAGGGCGCCGTGGCGAGCATGAGCCAAAGCTGGCACCTGACCTCTGGCAGCTGGTGGCGCCTGACGCTGATCTATAGCGTGGCCCTCGCGCTGCTGCTCGTTCTCTACTCTCTGTCCGGTCTGATTGCCGGAATCCTGGCGGTGCTGCTCTCGCACGGTGACATTGCCGTGATCACCGCCGCGACCACCGTTCTGGTGGTTATCCTGAGCGCCGTCGGCACGCCCTTCTACTGGGCGCTGGCGCTCGCGGTGCTCGGTGATCTCACCGCGCGCCGGGAAGGCGCCGACCTCGCACAGCGCCTCTCGGCCCCCGCCACGCCATAACTCATGCGCCGCTGGCTCCTGGCGCTTGTCCTTGCAGCCGCCGGGTTGCCGGGGGCGCAGGCACGCGATGCGCTCGGCGCGATCGATGCGTGCCTGCGGCAGCTGGATCGCAATCTCGACGTCGGCTATCAGCACATCGCCGCGCGCTGCCCGGACCTCGCTCCGAGCCTCGCGCAGAGCGAGTGGGCGGCGTGGCTGCCGCGTGACTGGAACCGGCCGGACAGCCTGTTGTCTGCCGACGGACTGACGGAACTGCGCACGCTGCTGACGGGCCCACCGCCAGCTGCGGCCGGCGCCCGCGAACCGCGCGTCGCGCGGGTCGCCGCGGTGCTCGCGACGCTCACGCAGCCGGATCAGCCCCGCGGTGGCTGGTGGGCGCGTTTCAGGCAGTGGCTGCGTGAGGCGCTCACGCCGCCGCCGCAGCGCGCAGACCAGGGGTGGTTGCGGCGCATGATCGGTGATATGGGCCTGTCGCAGGCTGTCCTGGAGGGGATCGTCTGGGGCGCTCTGCTGCTCGTGATTGCGCTCGCGGGTGCCGTGGTCGTGAATGAGCTGCGCGTCGCGGGCCTGCTTAAGGGTGGGCAGCGAGCGCCGGGAAGTGCGCGCGCCGCCGCACGCCTGCCGGCAGCGGTCACGTTCCAGGACCTGGAGCATGCCAGCCCGTTCCGGCAGCCAACACTGCTGCTGGAACTCATCACGACGCGGCTCGCGGAGCAGGATCGGCTGCCGCCGGCGCGCGCGCTCACGGTGCATGAGCTGACGCGCGCCGCGCGCCTGCCCGAGGAGTCCGATCGCGAGCGTCTCAGGGAGCTTGCCACGGCCTGCGAGCGCGTGCGCTTCTCGGACACTGAACCCGCCCCGCAAATCCTGGCTGCGGCGCTGGCGCGTGGACGCGAATTGCTCGCGGCGCTGGAGGCGCCCGTCAGGCATCCGCAGGGTGCGAGGTAAGCGTATGCGCGAGCGTCTGATCACACTCGTCTGTGCGCTCGGCTCGTTGGTGCTGCTCGCCGCGCTGTTCGTGCGCGGCGAAGGACTGGATTCGCGGCGTGTCGCGCTTCCCACCACCATCGAGCGACATGGCAACGGACTTGCCGGAGCGAAGAGCTGGCTCGAGGCGGAAGGCATCCGCACCGTCTCGCTGCGCGAGCGCTTCGATACACTGGCGAAGCGGCGGGATCTGCCCCGTGCCGGCAACCTTCTGATCATGACCGCGCCGGTTGCAACGCCCTTCAGGGTGCAGGAAGCGGGTGCCGTGAACCACTGGATCAGGGCCGGCAACACGCTGCTGGTGCTCGCCGCCTTGTCGGACACCCCCGATTGGGGTCGGGGCGGACTCAGCATCCACAACGACCTGCAACTGCTCACCGGTCTGGACTTCGAGGCCGTGCGCCGCGCGCAGGGCTCGCAGAATGCCACCGCGCGCATGATCGAGGCCTCGCGGGAGCTGGCACAGCCGCAACGCGGCACGCTGGTCCCCAACCGGCCTCATCCTTACCTGCGCGGCGTGAACAGCGTGGTCGCCTGGTCGGATTACCCGCCGCAGGCCTGGACCGTACGGGTGCCGCGGGATGGCTTCGTTCTTTCGCTTGCACACCAGAGCGAGACGGGTGAGGGCGTGTTATGGGTGCGACCCGTTGGCTCGGGGACCATCATCGTGAGTGGCTTCGGTTCGCTGTTCAGCAATCGCGCGCTTGCCGGTGCGGACAACGCCCGTTTGCTGGCCAACATCGTGGGCGCTACGGTGCGTTCCGACGGCGCGGTGCTGTTCGATGATGAACATCAGGGACTGGCTGCGGCTTACGATCCGGCCAAGTTCTACAACGACCCACGCCTGTACGGCACCATCGGGGTGCTTGCGGCGGTATGGCTCATCTGGGTGCTGGGCAGCACGCGCCTGCGCCTGCCGGCGACGCGCATGCCGGCGCCACGGGAGGCGGAACTGGTGCGCGCCACCGGGGGATTTCTGGCGCGCGTGCTGCGCCCGGCCGCTGCGGCGCGCCGCATGTTCGAGCATTTCTTCCGGCGGCTCAGCGCACGCACACACCGTGGGGCGCAAGGCGATGGTCTACCCTGGGAGTGGCTCGAACATCATCCGCGCCTCGCGCGCGCGGACGTGCGGCAACTCAAGGACTGGTACGCGCAGGCCTACTCGGACCAACGCGTGCCGCTGACGGCTCTGCATAACCTCATTGTTCGCACCGAAAGGCAACTGGCTGCATGAGCGCATCGATCCGACAGCTTGAAGATCTCCTGGTGCGTGAGCTCGGGCGCGTGGTGATCGGGGCGCACACCTCGGTGCGCGCGCTCACCGTTGCGCTCGTCGCCCGCGGCCACGTGCTGGTGCAGGGGGTGCCGGGTCTGGGCAAGACGCTGCTCGCCAAGGCTCTCGCGTGTGCCCTGGGCGGGGAGTTCAAGCGCATCCAGGGCACCGCGGACCTCATGCCGAGCGACATCATCGGTGTGCACGTGTTCGACGACGCGCAGCGCACCTTCGTGTTTCGCCCCGGCCCGCTGTTCGCCGACGTGGTGCTGGTCGATGAAATCAACCGCGCGGGACCGAAGACGCAGTCGGCGCTTCTGGAAGCGATGGAGGAGCGGCAGGTGAGTGTCGAGCGCGCCGCCTGGCAGCTGCCGGCGGACTTCCTGGTGATCGCCACGCAGAACCCGCGTGAATTCGAGGGTACCTATCCGCTGCCGGAGTCGCAGCTCGACCGCTTCATGCTGCGCATCGACATGGACTACCCGGCGCGCGAGGCGGAAGCCGAGATCCTCAGGCGCTACGGCGGCGTGCTGACCGCGGGCCAGACGGCGCTCGGGCAGATCACGGTGCTCGGGCGAGCGCTGATCGGCGAGGCACGCGCGGAGGTGGAGCAGATTCATGTCGCCGACGCGCTCGTGTCCTACGTGCTGGATCTGGCGCGCGCGTCGCGCGAGCACGCGCGCCTGACACTCGGCCTGTCGACGCGCGGGGCTCTTGCACTGCTGAAGGCCGCCCGCATTGCGGCGGGCTTGCGCGGCGGGGACTTCGTGACCCCCGACGATGTCAAGCAAGTCGCCGTGTCGGTGATGGCGCACCGCCTGGTGCTGACACCGGAAGCCGCACTCGAGGGCCTCACCGACCTCGACCTCGTGCGTGCGCTGCTGGCCGAGACCCCGGTGCCGCGCTGAGCGAGCGCACACACCCATGCATCTGGCCCAGCGAGCCTACGTCCTCGTGCTGCTGACCGCGGTCATGGCGATCGCCGCGATCTGGTCGGGCGAGCCCGGCGTGGCGGATCTGTGGCGCATCCCGGCGGGCCTGTTGTTGTTCGGCCTGGCGCTCGAGGGATGGTTCGTGCGCCGCATGCCGGTCGAGGCGCGCCTTGCAACCGCGCCGCGCGCCTTTCTCGGGCGGCCGCACGCGGCGGCTTTCGTGTTCGCCAACGCTTCCGCCCGGACGCTCGCCGTTGAATACGCAGCGGCGACGCCTGCGGGCTTCGAGCCCCTGGTGCAGGTGCGCCGCGTGAGCGCGCCGGCGCACGCCACGGTGCAGGATCCGGTGACGCTGTTGCCCGTGCGCCTCGGGCCGCAGGCGTGGCCGGCGCTGCCGGCGCGCGTGTTGGGTCCGCTGCGGCTCGCGTGGTGGACCTGTGCCTTGCACCCCGAGCAACGACTGGTGGTGGCTCCCGATGCGCTGCGCACCCGGGTGCGCCCGCGCGGCCTGGCGGGCGGCGCGCGCCCGCGGCGTGTCGCAGGCGCGGGCGCGGAGCTGCACCAGCTGCGCGGCTACGTGCGTGGCGACCCGCTGGCGAGGATCGACTGGAAGGCAACGGCACGCGCCGGCACGCTGGTCACCCGTGAGTTCAGCGAGGATCAGCGTCTCGACATCCTGGTCGCCATCGACGCCGGCCGCTTCAGCCGCGTGCGCGCCGGGTCTCTGGACCGCTTCGGCCTGTATGCCAACCTGGCAGCGCGCCTGGCGGAAATCGTCACGCAGCATGACGACCGCATCGGACTGGTGGTGTATGCCGACCGCGTGCTCGCCAGCTGCGCGCCGGCGCGCGGGCTCACCGGGGTGAAGCGCCTGCGCGGCGTGCTGGAACAGCTGTCGGTGCAGGCGGCGGAGTCGGATCCGACGGCCGCCGCGGTGAGCATGCGCGCGCTGCTGAAGCATCGCGGACTCATCGTGCTGCTCACGGATCTCGACGACGCCAACGTTGCCGACCAGCTCTCGCGTGCCGTGCGGCTGCTGACCCCGCCGCACCTGCTGGTGGTAGCGGGCGTGCACAGCGCAGAGATCGCCGATTTGGCCCGCGGCGAGGCGCGTGAGTGGCTGGACCCGTGGATCGCGCTGGCCGCAGCCGAGCATGAGGCGCGCGCCGCGGCCCAGCGCCTGCTGCTGCAGCGGCTCGGCGCGCCGGTGGTGGCGGCGCCCGCGGAGTTGCTCGAGCAGGCGGTGTTCGCCAAGTACGAAGCGCTGCGTCGCTCGCGGCGCGTGTAGCGGCGTGTTACGGCATTGGCCGGCGTGCGCGCCGGCCAAACAGCCAGCCGCACAGCAGTGCGACCATGAACAGCCAGTAACTCGCGCCGATCGCGCTGCGCGCCCACAGCGCGAAGCGCGGATCGGGCGAAACGTAACCTTCCAGGATCCCCGCTCCCACCAGCAGCAGCGCACAGGCGATCAGGAGCTTGCCGGAGCGCAGCGCTGCGACGCGGAACGATTCAATGCGCCCCCCCGCCTGCGCCGGGCGGATGAGCGCCTCGCCCACCGCGGCCCCCGCGGCGCCCGACAGGCACATGACCGAGAGCTCGACGCAGCCGTGCGCCACGATGAACCCGAACAGCTGCGCGCGCAGTCCGTGCAGGCTCACGAACGCGAACACCGCGCCCAGCATCAGGCCGTTCAAACCGAGGATATAAAGAGTGCCCAGTCCGAACAGGAACCCGGCGCAGTAGGCGAACAGACTCACGACGATGTTGTTCGCCAGGATCTGCGCCGACAGCACCGAGGAAGGCACGATGTTCAGCAACCCTTCCGTCCACAGCTGGCCGCGCTCCACGCTGGCGATCAGATCGGGGGAGGCGAACAGCGCGATGAGCTCCGGGTAACGCTGCACCAGCGCGTACCCGCCGATCACGGCCAGCGCGAAAATCACCGTCGACCACACGATGTAGGGCCTCAGCCAGCGCACCACCGCCGGAATCTCGTCGCGGAACAGCGTCAACAGAGCGCTGCCGAGGCGCCAGGCGCCGTGATGCAGCGTCGCGTGCGCGCGCGCGTAAGCGGCTTCCAGGTACTCGCGGGTGCGCGAGTCCGGCATGAGCATGCGCACGCGCGCCAGATCATGTGCCAGCAGGCGATAGTCGTCCGCCAGGCGCGTGGCGTCCGCGGCATCGTCGCTGCGCCCGCGGGCGAGGCGGCGGGCGCGCGTCTCCGCCTGCCGCCACAGATCCGCGCGCTGCAGCAGACTGACGGTGAGAGCGCGTTGCCGGGCCGAGCCGTTCACTTGCAGCGCCGCTATTGAGGACGCGCCAGGCGCTCGAGGCGCGTGCGCCAGGCGGCGTCGTCATGGTTGCCGGACTCAGCGGGGTCGGCGCCGTAGCGTGTCAGCACCTGCCGTGCGAGCCGCACGCGCGCCTCGGGCTGCAGCGCGGGCCAACGCTCGAGCAGCTCGGCGACGATTTCGGCGCCCGCCGCGTCGAGGCGGCTCACCCGGTGGGCGTCGCTGGCGGGCGTCGGCAGGCGTGCATCCGCATGCTCGAACACCAGCAGCGTGCCGGCAGCCATGTCGCCGATGCGCAGGTTGTCGCGCGTCAGCACCACCGTGATCAGGCCCACGCCGTAGAACAGCGGCAGGCTGTCGACCAGGCGAAATACGTTGCGGGTCAGGAGCGCGCCGGCGCTGGGCACGCCGCCATCGCGCGCCACGATCCGCACACCTGCCATGCGCTTGCCGGGCGTGCTGCCGCGCATCGCGAGTTCCACCGCGTGGTGGTAGAGGAAATAGATCGCCAGTGCGGGTGCGACCACCGCGCCAAACCAGCGGGCATCGTTGGTCAGGGGGGGGCTAAGGCTGAAGCGCCCGTTATAAAGGAGTGCGCCGAGGACGAACCACCCGAGCGCGAGAATCACGCGGATGTGCCAGTCGACCAGGAATGCGTAGGCGCGTGCGCCCGGACCCGCCACTGGCAGCGACACGTCGATGCCGGTAACACTGTCGACCACCAGACCGGGTGCGACCTCACTCATACTTCTTCCGCCAGCAGCTCGGCCTGGTACTCCTGCTGCAGCGCCTCGATCAGCTCATCGAGCTGGCCGTCCATGACCTGCTGCAGTTTGTAGAGCGTCAGGTTGATACGGTGATCGGTGACGCGCCCCTGGGGGAAATTGTAGGTGCGGATCCTTTCGGAGCGGTCGCCGCTCCCCACCTGCAGGCGGCGCGACTGCGCCTGCGCGCTCTGCTGCTTCTCCTGCTCGGCGGCCAGCAGGCGCGCCTTGAGCAGCGCCATGGCGCGCGAGCGGTTCTTGTGCTGCGAACGCTCATCCTGACATTCCACCACGATGCCGCTCGGCAGGTGCGTGATACGCACCGCGGAGTCGGTTTTGTTGACGTGCTGGCCGCCCGCGCCCGAGGAGCGGTAGGTGTCGATGCGCAGCTCGGCCGGGTTGATATCGATCTGCTCGACCTCATCGAGCTCGGGCAAGATCGCCACCGTGCACGCCGAGGTGTGAATGCGCCCCTGTGCCTCGGTCGCCGGCACGCGCTGTACGCGGTGCGTTCCGGATTCGAACTTCAGCAGCGAGAACGCGCCCTTGCCGACGATGCGGCTGATGATCTCCTTGTAGCCGCCGTGCTCGCCCGGGCTTTCGCTGAGCACCTCCGCGGCGAATCCCTTGCCTTCCGCGTAGCGGGCGTACATGCGGTGCAGGTCACCGGCGAAGATCGCCGCCTCATCGCCCCCGGTGCCGGCGCGCACCTCGAGGAAGATGTTCCCGTCGTCGCGCGGATCCTTCGGCAGCAGGAGCCTGCGCAGCTCGCTGTCCGCGGCTTCGAGCTCACGCTGCACGTGTCCCACCTCCTCCTCGCCGAGGGTGCGCAGGCCGGCGTCCGGATCGGCCTGCAGGTCGCGCGCGGCCGCCAGATCGCGTTCCAGG
>Ga0209011_1000240_pt1 | contig 23170 bp, 17 predicted proteins | sample BlaSpr_A8_OM1_M3_FD_187986 | JGI IMG/M metagenome (GOLD analysis project Ga0209011, IMG submission 187986) | Forest soil microbial communities from Thunder Bay, Ontario, Canada - Black Spruce, Ontario site 2_A8_OM1_M3 (SPAdes) (version 2) | ecosystem: Environmental > Terrestrial > Soil > Boreal... | reverse complement strand
CGAGGCGGACATGTACGGCCTCAATGCAGCTGGTCAACCCGATGGCGAGGCCAACGTAGATTTGATGCTGGGAGAATATCGCAAACTTGATCCAGGGCCCATTGAGGAGTTCATCTTCTTTGATCACCCCAGCGGGCGTACTCGGATCACCGCTGCCATGCGCTGGAAGGTCGAGCACCCGGAGTCTGCATCCCCGGAAGAGCTGACCAGACCCGTCTTCAATTCCCCGTAGGAATTGTCTGCCGGCGCCTTCTATTTAAGATCGAATAGCTGGGGCGCTGATGATTGCTTGTTTGCTGATGTGCTTGGGCTTTGGATTTTTTGCAAAGTGAGCCATCGGAATCAGATTTGGCGCTCAGTTTGGAAGGCTCCAATGACTCAATCATTTGACCGTTAATTTGAACGTTGTTGCGTGACTGAGGTTGTTCGAGCTTCCCGTCACAGTGATCGTGTAAGTGTTCGCCGGGGTGCCTTGTATGGGCGGTGGGCCCGAGCTTGTTCCCCCACCGCAGGACGTGCAAAGCGCAGCAAGAACCAGCACGGCTGACACGCTTAGCCACAGCCGCTTGTTCGAGGCGCGGGTAAAGCTGTAGACCATCAGGGAAACCAGAAGCCAAACGACGGACACTGACAACACTTTCCACCGAAGCAGGGGCGGCGCAGACAGCGGCAAGACCAGCGGCGTCAAACGCGCGCGCGCCATGGTCGTCAACGTCACTGTCACATTCGCGGCATTGGTACCGTCAAGGGTCACCGAGGCAGGCGAAACCGAGCACGTGGCTGTGGCCGGCGCTCCCGTACAACTCCAGGCCACCATTTGATTAAATCCACCGGAAGGTGCAGCGGAGACCGTGAATTTTGTATTTTCTCCTGCCGCAATGGTAGTGCTAGATGGCGCCGCCGAAACGTTGTAGTCCGGCGACACGTTTCCTGCTGGCAACGCAGCCAGTGCCATAAGTAAGTTCAGACGCCCGCTGCCCATGTCGGCGCCCACAAATTGCGCATGGGCAACCGCAGGGGCAGCCAGAGACTCATTCATGTCGGTTCGCAGGCTCCGCAGCAAGGCAGCCGAACCCGAAACGAACGGCGCGCTGAACGACGTTCCCCATGCCGCGGAGTACGTACTAAACGGGTACGTGGTCACAATCGCTTCCCCAGGAGCCGCCACCCACACGATCGAGTTCCCATAGTTCGAAAACGTCGAGCGCGTATCCAGGTCGCTCGTTGACGCCACACCCATCACATCGTTTTGCAGTGCCGCGGGAAAGACTAGCAGCGGCGGACCCTGACCGTCGTTCCCCGCCGACGCCGCGCAGATAACATTGAGTTGGTTCGCGTAGTCGAGGGCATTCTTCAGCTCTGACGAACTCGTCTTCAAGTCGAAACTCATGCTGATCACGTTGGCGTTGTTCTGAACGCCGTAATAAATCGCGCGCAAAATGTCGGAAAGGTTGCCGGCACCATTTGAATGAAAGGCCTTCAGCGGCAAGAGCTTCGCGGTCGGCGCCACAAGATGGATCACTCCCATCACCATTGTCCCGTGGCCAAACGCCGCATATTGCACCTTACCATCGAGCATGGCCGCGGTCGATTGGTCCAGCATCGCTGCCGTCGATTGATTCACTCTTGCCGGCGACGGGCAAGTAGCAGAGCTGCAGGTGGGAGGGGGGTATGCGGGAAAGTCCGATTTGGTTACGTCGTTTAACTCGGAACCGCCCGGCTGGTTCCGAGTGAAGTCGTAGCCCGCCAACAAAACGCCTTGCAGCGCCGGATGATTAGGATCCACTCCCGTGTCGATGTCCGCAACGATCCCGCTGCCGCTCACTCTGAACTGACTCTGCGCCTCCGAAACCTTGACGATCTTCGCCGCAGGCTGATTTACATAGCTGTCCCACACCATCGTCCCTGAATTGAGAGGGTAAGCAACCAACGTTCTGCCTGACAGAAGTCCGGCAGGGAGTGGTGTGGGAACCTGGTTTAGTGCACCGACCGGCACCAGGTTGAGCACCTGATCCACTTCGGTATTCACGATTCCCGGCAAAGCGCGCAGTACATTAACCAAAGTTTGTGGATTAAGCGGAGTTGTTAACAGGAAGACTTGGTTGAGCGTCCCATCGAGAGCGCCAGCCACAGTGCAGCTATTGAGAAGACAAAGCGCCTGGAGCCCCTGAAGACCCAGTGTCGTTCGAACGATAACCCCGCTATCCGCCTTGGCAGGCGTGGCCCACAACAGGGCTGTTAAAGCACCAGCCAGCCACATTCTACTCTTCATGGCCCGGCACCCCTTCCTGTTCTTACTTCACAATTCTGTTCCAGCGCTTCACTACGCACTGAGTCAAGTCCCGTCTTCAGTCTCTTCTCCCCTGTTCCCTTCCGAGAATCGATCTTGTACGCGGACATCACACGATGTCTCCCGTGCTCTCATTATTGGCTGCTAGCGACTTAGTATCAGTAACTTCCGGACAGTACCAAGCCGAGCCAGCCCAATGGAGGGAAGCCCTACGAATGCCGGTCCGGTCCTTCCAGTTAATTAATAAGGGTGACAGTGGGGACAAAAAATAGGGGGGAAATCGTGAAAGTTTCGTTAAGGTAAATGCCCGGGGTCCAGACCTGCTTCGCTGCGTTCTTCAAACTGTAGCTGCAGGAAAATGGACAGTGTCTTTCCACCAGACAGCCGCAACTATATTCGAAAGATATATTAGGGCAGATGACCGCGGGCTTCCCGGAAGGAAATCACAATTGACTTGCCGTCGGGGCTTGCAAAAGTCATCTGCTGGTCTCCGCAGTTATTAATCTCTCCGCTGAACTCTCCGAATTGATTCGCCACCGTGCGCACCACTTACCTCCGCATATTGGAAAGCCGTAGGCGGGTATCTCGCATCAGATGTTTCTCCATCAGCTGATTCTCGTTAGCGCAACGACCTGGTTCACGAAGTCGATCCACTTCCCTGTTTGTAAAGTGTTCCATCTTTTCCCCCAGATTCCTTCCTGCATCTCAAGCACTCCCCAGGGGGATGATTCATGGGCCATTCATGGCATAAGGGCATGCAGGGGGCAAATAGATATAGAGGCCGAAAAACTAGATAGGCTTTGTGGAATCTGTGAATTTACCAACCAGCACAAAGGGGATCCAGAAGTAAGGATGAGAGTCTTGCTGTCGAAATTCTTGCATTGCGTATCGGTTTGCGTCTGCCATGTTACCGGTTTCCATAAATTCTCGGTAGAAATGCCGCATCAACAGCGAAGTGCTTTGATCGTGGACGTCCCACATGGGACCAACTCCCTATATCAAACTGCCCAACTTCTACCCTTATAGTACGGGAACTAGAACTAGGAGCTCTCATGAAAGTCAAAAATACATTGATTGTACTTGTGTTAATGGGGTCCAGTTCCGTCATTGGTCAGGCTAAGGAGCACGGCGACTATCAAAAGGGCACGCTGTTGCAAATGGATTCCTCATCCTGCGGTTATTCCGAAAAGGATGGCAAGACCCTCCTTGGCCAGATCGTTGGCACCGACGGCCAGCATAAGAAGACGCAGGAGGTCCTCTGCCAGGAATATATCCTCCAAAGCGACCGCATCATTTACCGTATTCGCCCGAAGGACGACAAACATCCTGTTCTCCTGCCCGTCGGCGAAACGGCCCAATTCAGAATTCGCAAGGACAAAATGATCCTGCGAGTCCCCGAGAGCGACGGCAAGGAGCGAGAGTACGTGGTTATTTCGATGACGCCGAGGGCAGAATCACACGACATGCAAGCGGCTAAAACCAATCCATAGTCGCGTCTCGGTTACAGGAGTTACGCGGCCCGCAGGACCAGTCTCAGGCCACGATAATCGTTGCTCTGGAGGAGGTACTCTCATGATGATACGGACAGGAATCTCTTTGATCGTTGGGACAGTCTTTGCAGTAAGTGCCTCTGCGCGATCGCAAACGGATGCGCAGGCCGGCACGCAAAGGGCTACCCAGAGTTCCACACAGACTGGCACCAAACAGGCGCAGGCATCTGGCGGCGCTTGGTCATCGACATCTGCGCAAGCGGATTCGTCCGGTGCTGTGCTGTCTAATGGCACATCGTTCAACGCCCTGTTAAGTGCCCCAGTCGATTCCAAGAAAAGCAGGCCAGGTGACCTAGTCAGCGCAAAGACAACAGAAGCCGCCAAGTCCGATGGCAAAGTGATTCTGCCGAAAGGAACGAATCTCGTCGGTCACGTCACGCAAGCCTCGGCCCGCGCGAACGGCGACGCGGAGTCCGCCATCGCGATCCAGTTCGACAAGGCCATTCTGGGAAACGGCGAGGAGTTCCCGCTGAACCTCGCCATTCAGGCTCTCGCAGCATCGCAGACAAGCGCGTCTGCCGCAGGAGCTGACGTCGACTCGTTCGGTGGTACAGGCGCTTCCGCCGTAGGCTCCGGTGCCGCAGGTGGCCGAGGCCTACTGGGTGTCGTTGCGTCAGCTGCAGGTGGCACACTGAACTCCGCCGCCGGTTCCAGCAAGAGAACTGTTGGCGGTTTGAACTCAGCGGGGCAGCTTGCTTCCGACAGCCGCGGGGTGTTCGGCCTCACCAACCTCAATCTGAACACCGCAGTCTCGAATACCACGCAGGGCTCGGTGATCGCGTCGGCGGGGAAGAACGTCTACCTCCACGGCGGCACACGCCTGCTCCTCGTATCGCAAACTCAAGCGACCTCCCAGATACAGTAATTTCATATTTTCGTTTTCAGTTTTGGGGGCACGCCCGTGGACCGCGAACTGGACCTCTTTGAGAAATTGCCCGACGGCTCAATTTTGTGGCGAGATGTGCTTTACGGGAAGGAGAACGCAATCGCCAAGTTGCGCGAGCTGGCCGCATTGTCCTCTAATGAGTTCATGGCAGTGCATGTGCCCTCTCGAGAAGTAGTAGCCTCGGCGAACATTCCCAAGACGTAGTGGCCTGTCGGGGCGGTGGGGATCCAAAGGACAAGCTACTAAATAAGGCGCTATGCGTTGCACCTTTTGCCTCCAATCAACCCGAACAAATGGAACAAGGCGCTAATTTAACCCGCGTCCGAGGCTTGGGAATTCACATACAAAGTGTCAGAAGGACTCGAACATTTGATTTCCTATGTTCGGACGGACCTGCGAAGCACATAGGTGGGGAAAGTGCCGTAATTTTTGGCTAGCATGACGCGGCCGACGTAATCGCAAGCGAACTCGCGGACGCGTTCAACCGCAGCGAGCGCGGCGAAAGCATGGCTGGCGTAAACCTGCCCGGGAGGCGTAATGGGCTCAATGCGGGCTGCGCGACTGACGTGGGCTCCCATATAGTTCTGTCGCTGGGTGATGGGATCCAGACACGAATAGACCGGCCCGGCATGGAGACTAATGCGGAGGCTCAAATTACACAGGCCTTTGGCATGCCAGTCCGTGCTGCATATTCGCTGGCAGAGATCCAGCGCAAGCACGCCCGCATCTCTAGCGCTCCTGAAGACAAAGTAAAGGCCGTCACCCCAGGTGTTTTTCACAATGGGCGGGTGCGTCGACTTTGCCGTTACGTCCGCGACCAAACCTAAAAAATGGCGGACGAAGAGTTGTACCTCTTGGTCATTGAGTTTACTGAACCCCACTGCATCGGCGAAGAGGAGCCCACAGATTTCCGCGCAAAATTCGGAAGTTGCAGGCGCCGCAGCGTGCCGGTCACGTGGTTGGTTAGAGACTTGCGCCTTCAATCCGGAAGAATGGCATTTCAGAATTTCGTCAATGGCAATGATTTCCACAGGTAAATTACTCTTCTTCCAGTGTTCAATCGAAGATGCTGTACCACTGGGGCCGTCGCCAGGCCGGCCATCCCATACGGCGACAGGAACCATCGCTGTATCCAACTGATGGGCAGAGACTAGGGCCATGCCATGAAGTAACCGATTAACATACTCATACTCCACCGTTCCGCTGGCGAATTTGTAGCTGGACGTAACGTTCACACTGGCGACGCGCTTTAGTACTTCCTCGCAGCGCGCCTCCCAGTTCGCGCCGGGAATGATGTCTACGCTGTCCCTTATGAATTCTTGTTTCTCGTACGGGAGGACGACGTGTGCGTCCCCACCTAACTCCAGCAGAGTTTCAAGAAAGAGGATGTCGGAACCGCACGCGGCAGAGGAAAAGCCAAACCCGGCATTTAGCTTCTTCAACCGTTTGCGGATTGCATCCCGTACTGACACTTCCAGTTCCGGCGGGAATCGGCGAAAGCGCCGCCCGGGTTGATCCACCATGTGCCCGGCGAAGACGACGGCCGCAGGAATCTGGAAGCATCGTTCGATGCGATCGCGTTCGCCAGCCGAATTGTCCAAGAGTAGCCGGGCGTTCCTGCGCGAGGAGTGAATGTCGCCGTAACGCTTGCCCGCGACTTCCCCGGAACTAGAGTAGAAGTGTTCGGCCGCGGACCATTCTCCCAAAATGAGCGAGGCCTCCCCGAGCGTAGCGAGGGGCCAGTATCGATCACCGTTACTTCGTTCCAGACGCCGAAGCTCGCCGTGGCAAGCTTCGCGAACCTCACGAGCCAGCTTGGCTGCGTGGCCGGTCTCACCGAGGAGTGCGGCTGTGGTGGCCGCGTTTATCCCTGACCAGTAGCCTCCGCTTTGTTCATAGGCCTTTGTGTAGAGTTGATGCGCGCGACGCAAATGATCTTGCCTGTGCGTACTATCGGTAGAAGTATCGGCCGCGTCTTTGTGAGTGCGCGCGAGCAGGCCGATGGTTTCTTCATCCTCACTGCCTTCCAGGGAGAGCTTCTCCAGAACCACTCGAGCGGAGTCCGTGGCTCCACTGCGGGCCAGTGCCAGTGCGAGCAGCTGCCGGAGCCGGATGTCCCGGGGAAAATGCTTCAGGCCTTCGTCCGCAACGTCGTAAGTGAGCAGCGGCTCACCCATCCTCGCCAGGTGATCGGCAAGCAGCCTGAAATTCTCGACCGAAGATGCCCATAGCTCACGATCACGCGCATCCCAGCAGGCGACGAGTTCAGCAAGTCTATGGCGCGTGGGCGCATCAAGGAACTCACGGATGCGGGTCAATTCGTGCTCGCCCCGAACGGAGGCAGGACTTGGTTGAACGAGTTCGTCTTTCGCAACGGCGATGGTATAGCCAAGTGCTCGCAGCACCTTGATGGTTTCAAGCGCGGTTTTGCGGTCGTACTCCTTCTCTGACTCCGCCAGCTGTTGGTAAGGGACGAGGTTGGGATGCTCCTTTTGGCGGTCGCTGCGTGACGGTCCGTAGCTCCATCCTTCGGCGATGCGCTGCTGGGCCCATACGTCGTGAGTATTTTCAGCAAGCTGATCGAGAAGCACTGTCAGGTCGTCTGTCAATTTTACTGCCGACGTATCTTTGGGGTTCGGTTTGTACATCGAACTATTCTTTACGTGCTATGACGCACCCGCTGGTGTTTCAAGCAGATCGTTTGGGACACACACTCTCTCAGCCTGCGCGGTTCAAGTAGGTTGCGCCGGACACTCAAAACGAATAACGGTACTCGAGCCGGACAAGGTGCTTGTACCAGAGGTCGTGGGTGACGGCTTGGCCGAAACCAATATAAAAGGAGTTGTGGTTGCCAATGCTGGTGCGCGCGCCGGCTTTGATGTTCAGAATGTCGGTTCCGCTGATCTCGAGAAACCCAGGCTGCAGGCTTTGAAAACCGCTCAACACTTTCCAGCCTACCATCTCAACCACCGGAGAAATTCGAACTCGGTCACCTCGATAGAGTTGATAGCTGGGCCCGAGTCCATAAGTGAAGACATCGCCCGCAAATCCTTCGGATGCGCTAACCGGCACTCCCGCCGATCCGCCGATCGGATGCCAGTCGCCCAAATGAGCTTCGAGGGCCCAGCGATTCGAGAGCTTTTGGTAAAGGAGAATTGAGGGTTCAACGCTGTAATGAGCGGTACCCAAGCCCCTGAAAGAATCTCCCGATGGAAAATAGACGCGGAACTGGAACGTCAGATAGGTGTTGCGAGAAGCAACCGCGGCGAGCTTAAAACCAGCTTCCACATCTCCAATCCCCCCCTGGTTCGAGAAATTCGTCGGTGTGAAGGGAAGACTAGAAGCCGGCACAAAACCCTGCGGCTGAATCCACCGAATCGGAACGTCCGCAAAAACGGAAAAGCGCCTGACAGGCGCATATTCCAGGTTGAAACGTAGCTGCTGGAAATTGATGGCGGTGGGGATGCCCGTACCGGGACCTGGAGCATTGGGATCGAAAGCGGCTGCAAATGCAGTCCCATTTAGTACTCGGTAGCAGCCGCATTTCGCGTAAAAGAATTCCGCGCGATCCGGGGAGTTATTGTCGAAGCCGGCGTCGAAGCGCATGCGGATCTGGGATCCGATGATGGCATTGTCGATGTAGCCGACCATGCTGCCCCCAATACTTGGGCGGTCGGCAGCCGGGAGCTTAGGAGGCTTAGGGGTCTTTGTCGGCTTAGGTTTCTGTTCCACCTTCGGCTCCTGCGCGAAAGCAAAGCTTGCGCTGACGTCGCGCCACGCTGCGGCAGATTGAAGCGACAAAGACAGGGCCGAAGCTGGGGCGCTATTTTCTGGAGAGGCAGCAGACGGATTGGCCGGAAGGTCAACCTTGCTTTGTTGACCGACCATCAAGGCCGGAAACCAAGACGCCAGCAGCAGAACCATAACTATCCGTTTCATTTTTTTCTCCTTGCCGAGTATGCAACGCCGCTATTTCCCCTTGCCTATTTTGCCTTGCAGCTTCAAACGTAAATCGTAATACCGTTTATCCAAGGTATGCCGGTCCGCAGGTGACAGTTCCGGCAATATGCGTGCCAGGGTCTCCAGCGCATCCCTTGTTTCTTCCAGTGAGCCACTCTGCAGACTCTTCTCTGCCAAGACCACGTAGTTGTAGGCGAGATCACGATACAACACGTGAAACTCCGAATGCTGCGTGGAGCTTTGACGTTTCATCTGTTCCAGCATGTCCGCCGAACGGTTGGACTCCGCTTGCGCATCTTGGCCCCGTTCCGATTCGAGTATCCGTCCACGAATGATGTGGGCTTTGGCTCGCTCGAGTGCCAGCGAGTTTCCGGGAATGGCCAGGCCTTCGAGAAGATCGAGGGCTTGGTGATTCGCTTCCTTCGCTGCCCCCATCTTTCTCTGCTGGAAGAGCAGCAGTGCCAGATTTTCGTAGAATTTTGCGATCTCCAGCTTGTATTCTCGCTTGGGCGGCAGTTGCTTCAGCAATTGCTGGTGAATCGAGATCGCACGATTGAAATAACTTTCGGCTTGCTGCAGCTTTGACGGTTGGTTTTCGATCAGCAGGCCCAAGTTGTTGTAAACGCGGGCTAGATCCTGCAACGGCGGCGGATTCTGGCTCGCGGATGTCGGCAAAGAACTTGACCCCTCTGCCAAAGGTTCGAGCAGCCGCAGTGCTTCTCGGAAGTCGCTTTCCGCTTTGTCAAGGACCTTGTAATCAGACTGCAGAATTCCACGGTTATAGTAGGTACGAGCCAGTTCTTGCTGGTAGTCACCATTTTGGGGTTTCTGTTCATGCAGCTCCCGCTGCAGTCGCAACGCCGTGTTGTATTCCTGCTCAGCATCTTCACGCGTGTACGGTAACGGCCCTTCGGATTCCTCCAGCCAGAGCCTCATCGTTTCACCGAGCCAGTTGTAAGAGTAGGCCAAGAATTGGCGATATTCGAGATTCCTGGGATGCTGTCGTGCAAGGTCTTCAAACTGGGCGATTGCTTGTTTGTATTCCGCAATCGCGGCCTCATGATTCTCAACAAGTCGATCAATGTCGCCCAGCTTTGAATGCGCGAGCGCAGCTTCCTTGCGCAGGGATTCGTTAAGTGGATATTGTGTCACGAAGGCCAAATAGAAGATTCTGGCTTTGTCCAACAATTCCTTCCGGAATTCCTCCATTTGCGGCAGGTCGGCAGCCTCGCGCCCCTGCTCCCGGCCAGCTGAAGACAGGCTCTCGTCAACTGCCTTCTTGGCCAGCGCCAAATTGCGCTCGGCACGGTCTTGCTGCTTTCTTACCACATAGAGCAAACTCCCGACAATGACAAGCAGCATGGCCAATACGTAGGACACGATCTGGCGGGCCAACTTCCGCTTGCGCTCTTTTTCCCGTTCGGCTGTGCGCTCCTTTTCGCTGCGGTCCAGAAAATCCATCGCTTGCGCGAAGTTGGAATCGTAACGCTCTGCCCAAGCCGCGACCGGCTTGTTCTCCCGCCTCCATTGCAGGCCAGTTTCCAGTTGTGGATCCGTCCACAAACCTCCGGTACATTCCTCACACCAAGATGCCGCTTGAGCGACTCGGACGTACGCGCTAGCGGATTCGCGTTCTTCCTCCGCCCACGCGATCAGCCGGTTCCAACAGCGCATGAGGCTTTCGTGCGAGATATCAATGACGGAGTGCGAGTTCAGAGGCACGCCGGCGGATGGCGTTAGGAAGGACCGCCCAGCACACCGGAACTTCTCAATAACCTGAATCAACTGCTGTTCGGGCACTTCGCAGATGGCTGCGAGCTCCTGCAGGGAAGTCGGACGCCTCACTCCCCGCGAGTCCGAAAAGGTATCGGTCAGAGCTTTAAACATCCTTTCTGCGATCTGCTCTTTGTGTTCGGCAACCGTGTCCTGATAGGCCTCTTCGGCATGTAAAGACAAGGCGTGCTGCAAAGTACCAACCGCTTCATAGTCGGCGATGTCCATGCTGTCCGCTGACTGGCGATGAGGTTCCCAATGATCCCATGTGCGCATGAGGGCGTGCTGCAGCACCGGCAGCTGGTCATGGTTGTCACCGAGGTCGTTGAGCAACCGCAGAACCAAGCGCTGGGTTATTTCGCCTCCGGCTACGCCGACCGGGCCCATGATGGCGGATCGCAGGTCGTCGCGGGTCATGCGTGGCACAACGTACAAGCCTGCGTTGACAATCTCGGGCAACCCGGGGAACTCCATACAGTCGCCGATGAAGTCGGCGCGCATGGTCAGCACAACGTAAATAGGCACGTCGTCCTGGCGTGTGGCTTCCAGAAGCAGCTTGAAAAAGGCTACAGCTTCGTCCCTGGAGTTCTCGATGTGTTCACTTCTGCGAAAGCGGAACAGCTCCTCGAATTGGTCTACCACCACGAGAAGATTGTCATGGGCGGGAATGCGCGCCTGGCGCACTGCGTCAACAAGTCCCAACGCGCCACGCCGCAGCGTGACTTCCACCAAAACTCGGTTCGTACTGGCCAGCTCTCCGTCCGTGCCTAACACATCTGGCGAATTGAGGGATGCAGCCAAATTTCCGATGGGGTTTTCCCCCGGCCGGAAAATCAAGACCCGCCAACCGGAGCCGGCGCGAACCATAAACCCGCCTTGCAAGGCGGGAATCAGCCCTGAACGAACCAGCGATGACTTTCCGCTTCCCGAAGTGCCAGCGACTTGCAAAAAGCGTGTCGAACGGAGGCGCCGCAGGAGTTCGTCAATCTCCTTTTCCCGGCCGAAGAAAAGATGGTCCTCGTCAGGCTCGAAGGGGCGAAGCCCAGGAAAAGGATTGAAGAGGCTCGTGGATTGCATCTAACTGGCTCCCCTCCAGGTCAAGTCTGTAAGCCAGCGACGAATCGTTGCAATGGAGCGGGAGAAAAACCCTCCAGCTGAGGAATTACCATCGCTTCATGAGTTCGGAAACGCTCTTTGTCCGGAGTTCTTGGAGGCATCAGCGAAACTCCGACCAAGGGAGCCGGTTTGGCGCGGCCGTAGCCAAAGCTTTTCTGCAGTTCTCGAAGTTTGCGCCGCAGCCAACACTCATTCGCCGATCCGTAAAGAATGAGTGCGCCGTCGCACGTACGGAGGTTCTCGTCGTGATAGTCCCTGATTTCCGCTTCATCACCGTCGAACACCGGCCGGATAACTTCGAAGCCTTGCTCAAACAGGAAGTCCGACCAGGCAGAGGAAGCGTTGGCGTCCCGCTGATCGTAGATCAGGTAGATCCGGGCATGTGCGCCGGAGGAATGTGTCGAGCCACTTATTTGGTGGACCAACTTATCGGTGCGCTGCAGCCGATTGTGGATTGCCGTCCTAAGATCCTCAAGAAAAGTCTCCAGTAAATCCGCGCCTTCTAGAATCCGTGGATCCGTTCGGAGGCGTTCGAGAACCTTGCGTTGGCGCTCATCCTCCACTTGCAAGCCCGTAGGAACCCACAGCAAGCGGAAAAAGCCGCCTTTCTCCCCCCTCTCGATAGCCAGCTCGTTTTGAATCTCCAGCAGAGATTCCACCTCGCCCTCAGGAGCAAGACTGTAGTTCTTACCAAACAAATGAATGGAAAGTTGGCACCCAGCCAAGTCCTCCCGCACTGCTGCTCTCAGTTCTGAGGCGATCGAGAGCAGGGCCCTGTCAGGCAGAACAATGTAGCCATGCTGCTGCAGGTCACGCCGGATGGCCTCGCGCTGCTCCCGTAAATCGGAGGTGGTCTCGGCAAGGAAGACGGCTTCATTTTTTAACCCGGCTGCAGGTACGCCTGCTTCGTCTGGACCTTCCAGCATCTCCAACAGGCCACAGATGTCGTGCGCCAAGTCATCCAACTTCAGCCAAAAGTCGCGCTGCGCTTCGGGACCGAAGATCTCGTCCAATTCGCGGATTCTCCCCGTCTCGGGGTCCACCTTAAAAAACTCATAACCGAGAAGAGGCTTCAACTCCGCGGGATGCGTTTCCAAAGGCACGGGTGTCTTCAACACCTTGAAGATACGCCTCTTGTCTTGGAGACGAACTCCGCCCTGCTGTTTTGCCGCCTTCCAGAATTCTTCCAGTTCTTTCCGAGTCCATTCGGATTTGACATACCGTGGTGAGATGACGGCGACCAGTACAGCAACGCCCTGAAGCCGCGCAATCAGCGCGTCCGAAAAAGAGTCATTTCCTTGCAGTTTTGGGTCACGCCAGATCCGGGCTTGTTTACCGAGGAGTTGGGCAACGCGGACTTCCAAAGCGCGATGCAGGTTTGAAACCCACCCCTTGTGTCCCTCGATAAGCTCTACGTTGTCCAAATGGGCGTAACTGATGAATGCGTCACCTTCGAAGTGCATGGTTATGCCTTAAACCGTCAAGAGCAATCGAGGCGGCCTCGCAGCCCAATGTGAAATCGACATGTGTGCGAACCACTGTGGTCACCAGATAAATCGTTTTCAAGCTAGGGGACACGGAGCGTGTTATGACTTAAACGCGTATTTCCGATTTCACTTTCTCTGCGCAAAACCATATGCTAGCCACCCTCTGGTGTCAATCCGGTTTCGCCTTGAACTGCTCGGTCCGTTGCCTTCGCAAGGCGCATTGAATGTGGGACTTCCCACGTGCACGTGAAAGGTCGGCAAATATATTTGGCTGGCCCACTCACTCATTTTCCGTCGTGAGCGGTCTTAATCTGTTCTAGCTCCGGACGAAATTGGCGGTATCTAAATAATTTCTTCATATATACACCCGTACAGAGAGTTAGCGGAACCCTCATTGCATGACGAAAAACCGGCCATGCAAAAGTTTGGGCGGTAGCAAAAAGGCTGGCGATCTGTCTGCTTGGCCAGAAATGGAGACGGTAGGCGAGTAAAGACAGACTGAATCAGCGGATTTTTGGCAGGGGCGGTGGGGATCGAAATGGCAACTCTTCAAAACATGCTCTGCGTTGTCAAAGGCGTAGCACCACTGCCCTTCTTCCAATTGGTGTAGATGGTGTCAACGTGAACGGAAAGATGATCAGTAAACCCGCTTGCACCAGGTTGGTCCTTAACCACTGAGCTACGAAGGGTCGATTATCGTGCTGACTCCGGCTGCTCTTCGAGTGGCTTGGCGGGAACGCTAGAGGCTACGTGGGGTTTTGCAAACTTTACACAATTTCGGCCAGCTGCCTTGGCTGCATAGAGTGCCGCATCCACTTCGCGCAGAATTTCGTCGACCGGTCGTAGTCCCCAGTCCCTACTCGAGAGAACACCTAAACTCATGGTAACTGGAATAGGACCTTGTACGGTTTGCACAGGCACGCTGGCGATCGCTCGACGAATCGCCTCCGTTCGCGGCAGCGACGACGAGTGATCACAGTTATTCAGCACGATGAGGAACTCTTCGCCTCCATATCGCCCCACAAAGTCGTACGAACGCACCGACGCAAGAATACGACGCGCAATCTCCCTCAGTACCTCGTCTCCTACAAGATGCCCGCGCGTGTCGTTTATATTCTTGAAGTGATCCACGTCTCCCATCAAAACCGTTGTGCAGCCATCCTCACGACGCGTGCGGGAAAGTTCGCGGGCCAGCAGATCCAAGATGACACCACGGTTGAAAAGGCCTGTCAGCGGATCGTAGGTTGCCTTGAACCGCATAGCTTCTCGCGCTTCGACCAGTTTGTCTTCCAGCTGAAGTATACGCAGCCCCGTTCTCAGCCGGGCAGTCAGTTCCGCTGCGTCGAATGGCTTTACTAGGTAATCGTCTGCTCCGGACTCCAGCCCTGCGACAATGTCTTCTTTCGATTCCTTAGAGGTCAGAAGGACTAAATGTACATAAGGTTCCTGGCGTTTCAGGCGCACCTCGCGGCAGACTGCCGGCCCGTCCAGTTCTGGCATTTCCCAGTCCAGCAGCGCGAGCCGTGGCCCATCCTGCCGACACAAGTGTTCCACGGCTAGCCGACCGTTCTCGACGGCAATCACTTCGTATCCGGCACGCTCCAGGGTCTTCTCCAAAAGCCGCCGGGAGAGCGCGTCGTCATCCGCTATAAGAATCCTCATGGCCGGCTATTCGCCATAGACGCTTCTAGCTCGGGCATGAGGCTTGCAACTTCACTCTCAAAAAGCGCCACGGCGCTCCTCAATGTTGCGGTGTCACCCGAACGTCCTAATTGCTCCAAGTGGCCCGCGGCAGCGGCGGCTCGCGTGGCCGCGAGATGTGAAAGCATGCCTTTCAGTGTGTGGCCTGACTTTTCGATGTTTTTTGCGTCTGCTTGAGCAACAGCCTCATGCAGCACGCAGAGGTGGCGCGGAATTTCCACTTTGCAAATATTGATCAACTCACTCAACAACTCCCGGTCGTTGTCTACGCGCGTGAGCAGCTCAGAGAGATTTAAGACAGGTTCAGGAGAAAGATCGTCTGGTTGCATGATGATAGTCTCATTCTTTCTCGTTTATTCACTCCACTTGGCGCTTTCAACCACGTTCGCCGCTGCCGTCCTTCGCGCCACGTATTTCTCAAGTATGTCGTCGAGCTCGTGCGGCCGGATCGGTTTGGACAAATAGTCGTCCATGCCTGCTGCCAGGCACCGCTCCTCATCGCCTTTCATCGCAAGCGCCGTCAATGCGATCACCGGTTGGTGGTTTCCGCTGCTCTTCTCTTTTTCTCGAATCGCCGCCGTTACCTCAAGCCCGTCTATATCCGGCATCTGAACGTCCATGAATACCAAGTCGTAGCTTTCCTTCTCGAGCTCAGCGAGTGCCTCGCGCCCATTGGTGGCCACCGCAACACGGTGTCCTCTCTTCTCGAGTAATCTAGTCGCGAGCAGTCGGTTCACAGAATTATCTTCCGCAAGAAGCACACGCAAGGAGCTCATAGGGTCCCGCGCATCGTGCAGGGAGTACCGGGTGATGAGCGGGATTGCACCCGCTTGCTCCCGCGCCCCGAGCACCCGGGCAATGGCCTCGCGCAATTCAGATTGTCGGATAGGCTTCAACAAGTACGCAGACACTCCTAGTTCCTGACATCGCGCCGCATCTCCTCGATGCCCGGCGGAAGTCAACATCATAATCGTAGCGGTGGATAATTCCGGTCTTTGCCGGATTCGTTCGATCAGCGCGAAACCGTCCATCTCCGGCATGTGCATGTCCATCAGAATCAATCCGTACGGGTCTCCCGATTCCCGGGCTGCTGACAATTGCATCAGAGCCTGTTCTCCGCTTTCCACGAGAACCGCTTTCATCTCCCAGCGGCTCAGCATTCCTTCAAGAATTCGCCGATTTGTGCGGTTGTCATCTACTACCAAAACTTTTACGCCACGCAATATCTCTGGCGGGGCAACCCTGCCCACGTTGATTTTCTTCGCATCCGCGGCTCTCATGTGCGCCGTGAAGTGGAATTGGCTTCCGCGGCGCAATTCACTCTCTACCCACAGCGTCCCGCCCATCTTTGCCACCAGCCGAGCCGAGATCGTCAACCCTAGTCCGGTACCACCATACTTCCTCGTGGTCGAACTGTCCGCCTGAGCGAATGGAGCAAAGATCGACTCGTGTTTATCCTCAGCAATTCCAATCCCGGTATCCGAGACCGTGAAGCGCAACAGGCGATCGTGACCGTCTTCCGTTTGTACTTGAACTTTGAGCGCCACCTCGCCTTGGTCGGTGAACTTGATGGCGTTGCCAACCAGGTTATTCACGATCTGCCGCAGCCGACCGGAATCCCCCCGCATCACGTCCGGTACCTCGGGACCTACCTCGCAGAGAAGTTCCAGCCCCTTTTCGTCCGCGCGCAGCGCCAACGTTTTCAGCGTAGACTCCAGACAGTCGCGCAAGTTGAAATCGATCGACTCCAGGTCGGTCTTTCCCGCCTCGATTTTGGAGAAGTCGAGAATGTCGTTGATTACGGTAAGGAGGGAATCCGCTGACAGCTTCACTGTTTCCAAATATTCACGTTGCTCCGGTGTAAGCTGGGTGTCGAGTACCAGGTCCGTCATCCCCATGACGCCATTGAGCGGGGTACGGATCTCGTGGCTCATGTTGGCGAGAAACTCGCTCTTGGCCTTGCTGGCTTTTTCGGCAGCGTCCCTCGCCTGGCGCATCTCAGATTCGGCCTCCTTGCGTTCCGCGACCTCCTTCCGTAATTCCTGGGTGCGTTCCTCAACGCGGCGTTCCAGCAAAGCGTGGGCTTCCCCCAACTCCAAGTCTCGGTGCTCGATTTCTTGTAGCATGTCATTAAAGTCTGCGCTGAGCTGACCAATCTCCCCGCGGACCAACTGGGGAGATCGGAGCGAATAGTCCTTCTCCGACGCCACGCGACGTGCCGTCAAGGCAAGGTCTTGAATGGGTCGAGCGATTGTTTGCCGGAGCTTTGCGGCAAGAAGGTACACGACCAGCAGACAGCCTCCGGCAATGCCCCCTGTAATCCATGTAAAGTGTTGCTTACGAGCCTGTAGGTCGCTTAAATCGTCTTCGAGACGAAGTGATCCAACGGGATTCCCATCAAGGTAAACCGTTTCGGTATAGGAGAGTGATTCCGCAGTCCACTCAACACCAGCGGAAGGTGCTCCCGCTGGCGTGTATGTGCCCGTTAGGTCTCGTCGGACGTACCAGGCAAAGACTTGGTCATCCATACGATAAAGAATCGCTGCGCGGATTCCGGGGCGCACTCGCATGGCCTCGACAACCTGGTCGCCGGTACTGCGATCGTCAAAGGCAAGGGCAGACTCTGCACTGGTGCAGAGCAGGTCCGCTGTCGATCTGAGGTCGCTTAGCTTCTTGTCTCGAAAGGTGTGAAGGTCATACGAGAGAAACAGTGCACAGAAGAGCGCTAGGCCGATGCCGCTGGTAAGCATGGAAAACACCAGCAGACTCCGCTGTAACGAGAGTTTTTGTAGGATTTGCACGGGCATGATTTCCCCGACTCCAGTGTCTTGTTTCAGGCCCAATACTTTTTGCAGGCTCCGTCATAGGTGCAAAGAAGTCGCATCCCTCAGTGGAGAATAGTTTCTGGAATACCCATCTGTAGTAACTGGGCGAATTGCGGGGCGGCTAATGGCCGGCTGAAATAGTATCCCTGCGCTTCGTCACATTGGTGAGCCTGAAGAAATTCCAGCTCTTTCTGCGTTTCCACTCCCTCAGCAACGACCCGCAGCTTCAGGCTTCGGCCCATGCCGATTACTGCCGTCACGATGGTCGTCTCGTCGGGAGCGATGGTGATCTGCCGGACGAACGACTGGTCGATCTTCAGTGCATCGATCGGAAACTTCCTAAGATAGCTCAAGCTGGAATAGCCCGTGCCAAAGTCATCGACCGCCAGCTGCACCCCTCCCGCTCTCAGTCTCTTGAGTATATATTCCGTGGACTCGGCATGTTTCATGAGAACGCTCTCGGTCAGTTCCAGCTCAAGAGATCTCGGATCCAAACCCGTCTCTTTGAGGATGGCGAATACACCTTCAAGAAAATTCTCGTCTCGGAACTCCATCGCGGAGATGTTCACCGCCATCGTAGCGAGGGGTAGGCCTGCATCCATCCAGGTACGGGCTTGGTTGCACGCTTCCCGAAGGACCCAGTTGCCGATCGGCAAAATAAGGCCGCAGTCTTCCGCAACGGGAATAAATTGTGCGGGAGAGACGGGACCCCGAACGGGATGCGTCCAACGTATTAAGGCTTCCGCGCCAGTAATCTCTCCGGTCCTCAAATTGATTTTCGGCTGGTAGTGCAGCGCGAATTCGTGCCGTTCTAAGGCACGACGCAGACTTTCCTCGATGGATTGTCGCTCCACAGCCCGGACGTTCATGACTGGTTTGAAGAACTGATAGCTCTGACGCCCATTTTCCTTTGCTTGGTACATCGCAATGTCCGCATTCTTGATGAGCGTCTCCGCATCAAGGCCGTCGTCGGGATAAACGCTTATGCCAATGCTCGCGGTGACGTGAAGATCGTGCCGGTCTATAGGATAAGCCTCCGCCACCGCCTGCAGGATTCTTCTTGCCGTAAGGGCAGCATCTTCCGGTTGTTCCATGTCGGAAAGCAGCACTACGAATTCATCGCCTCCCTGCCGGCTTACGGTGTCCGAGCCGCGCACGCAATCCACCAGGCGTTTTGCGATGGATTGAAGAAGTTTGTCGCCGATCGGATGTCCCAGAGAATCATTGATGTGTTTGAAGCCATCCAAATCCAAAAACAGCACCGCGACTTTTTTCATGTGACGCGACGCTAAGGCGATTGCTTGGTCAATGCGGTCGTTCAGGAGTATTCGATTGGGCAAACCGGACAGAAAGTCGTGATGGGCCGAATGGGTCATCTGCAGCGCCATCGCCTGGGACACGCTCACGTCGCGGAAAACGATGACCGCACCGGTAGCCTGCCCCTTACGGTCGTGGATGGGGGAGACGGAGTCTTCGATCGGAATTTCAAATCCGTCACGCCGTATGAGGATACAGTTCGACGGCAAGTGCACGGTTCGGTTTTGCCAAACTGCCATCTCCATCGGATTCGGCGTGGTTTCGCGACTGGTGGCGTCTAGTATTCGGAGAACTTTGGCCATGGGCTGGCTTGCCGCTTCTTGGCACGACCAGCCTGTCATTTTTTCCGCGACGAGATTGAGGAAGGTGATATTTCCCGAGATGTCCGTGCAAGCGACGGCGTCACCAATGCAATTGAGCGTGACTTCGGCGCGTTCCTTTTCTGCGAACAACGCCTCTTCCATGATCTTGCGCTCGACGGCATAGCGCAGGGCTCGCAAGAGCCCGCGCGCATCGATTTGGCCTTTGATCAGATAGTCTTGCGCACCTTCCTGCAAGGCTTGTGCGGCCAGCGACTCGTCGTCCAAGCTCGTCAACACTACCAGGGGGACACGCGGCGCGGCTGCGTGCGCCCGTCGCATCGCTGTCAGTCCTTGTGCATCGGGTAAACCGAGGTCGAGCAAGATAATGTCAACCTCACGCTCGGCGAGATGCTTCTCGGCATCGCTGATGCACCCCACACGCGTCAATTCGGTGCTGTGCACGCCTTGTTCGGCGAACATCTCGTGCAGCAATCGGACGTCTCCGGGGTTATCTTCGACCAAGAGAAGTACTTTGATGGATTTCGTGCTCATCCGCTTTGCCTCCGCTGCAGCAACTTGATCTCTGTCAGCCAAAAATCATCGATGCTCTCCACGAACGATCACCGCGCTGCTCATAGGGATCCTACGTCGTGCACGGTGGGTTTCGTCGGCTGCGGGGGTTCGCCCAGGACTTTTCTAATCACCGCGAGCAGCTTGGCATTATCCACGGGCTTTTGCAGGAAGGCCTTCGCACCGGCTTTGAGCGCCCGCTCCATATTTGCGCCGCGGTCGCGGGCCGAAATCACAATAACCGGAATTAAAGCCAGATTATCATTCGCTTTCAACCGCTCCATGACGCTGAAGCCATCGCCGGCCGGTAAGCCAAGGTCCAAGATAATCAAATCCGGCGCGTGTTTCCGTGCTTCCGCGATACTCGCCATTCCATCCGCCGCAAAAATAATGTCGTAATGGTTGGCTCTGAGGCGCACGTGGAGGCCCAACCGCACATCCGGATCATCATCTACGATTAGAATTTTCTTATTGCTCATGTTAAAACGCTCCTTGATAAACTAATTGCGTTGATACGCTCCTCAATTTCAGCGACCTGTTCCGCAATCTTATCCTTCGATGGGTTTACGTCTGTCGATATAGCTGACAGAAAGCTGTAAGAAACGGCAAAGGTGAGATCTGCCTGTTGAAGCTGCTCACAGAGCCGGAACTGTTCTCGAATCCGCTTGCTCATTACCTCCGCACCGCGCACATTCGTGCAGGCCGCGACAAAAAAAAACTCTTGCTCACTCGCCGAGCCCATCTTGGGCAGGATCACATCAAGGTCAGGAAGCAAACATCGATGCAGAAGCTCGCGCGCGATATTAGACATTTCTTTTCGAACATCAGGAGAGAGTGAGCCGTCCTGAGAATCCATTTCCACCACGAACAAAGCAATTGCATCGCCTGGTTTTTTATCGCTCGTCAAAATCGGAGCAATTAAACTGGCGAGAGAAAAAATTGGTATGGTAAAGAAAAAGCTGCTGCCTTTGTGTGGCTCACTTGTCACCCAGATCTTGCCGCCCTGCCTCGAAACCAGTTCCTTGGAAATATACAAGCCGAGACCCAAACCCCTGCGTCCCCCTTCACCGGGATCGGTAACCTGATAGAGGTGTTCAAAAATGCGCTCGGTAATCTCCGGGTTGATCCCGCATCCCGTGTCGGAGACCTCCACCAGCAAGAAGCCCGGATCTTTCTCGAACTCCAGGGCCTGGACCTTTACCACACCGCCGGCGGACGTAAACTTGACGGCGTTATCGAATAAAATGATCAGGATCTGCCGTAAGCGTGTCGGATCGGCATAAGCCCAAGGCAGGTATGCAGAAGGGTCGGAAGAGAGGGTGATTCCTTTGGCTGTGGCGGCCCCCTGAAGTGTGTCGACGGTGTAGGCGATCGCATCGGAAACCGAAGTACATTGCAGCTCGATCGTTAGTTTACCCGCCTGCACGCGAGTCACTTCGAGTAAGTCATCAATCATCGATTGAAGCTGTTTGACGTTCCTCAGAACAATTTCCAGGTAGTCATGCTGTTCCAAATTCAATTCGCCAGCCAACCTGTCCAGGAGAATGGTCGCAAACTGATAGATCGCAGTCAGTGGTGAACGAAGCTCGTGTGACACGTGTGAGAGGAACTCATCCTTAAACTGCATTTGATGTGTCCGGATGAGGTCGGTTTCTGTTTGCATACGGTGGCGCTCAATGGCATGGCGAAGAGCACGGGGAAGCGCACGATTTTCGATCTGGCCTTTGATCAAATAGTCTTGCGCACCTTCTTTCATAGCTTCGGCGGCCAGTGCTTCGTCGTCCAAACCCGTTAGTACGATCACCGGGACGCCCGGGGCCGCAGCGTGCGCACGCCGAACGGTATCGAGACCGTGGCCATCGGGCAATCCCATATCCAGCAGGATGATGTCCACGCCACCTTTGGCGAGATGAATCACGGCGTCACTCATGCGCAGGAGGTGCGTCAATTCGAAACTGTCAGGTCTCTCCTTACTGAACATCTCACGCAGCAAGCGAGCATCTCCCGCGTTATCCTCAACCAGAAGAATTTGCAGTGCCTTCTCTTTCATGAGCGTGCTTCGTGCGGCAACTTGACTACGGACAGCCAAAAACTGTCGATGCTCTTTATGACTTTGAGAAAACCTTCGAGATCCACAGGCTTGGTGATGTAACAGTTCGCATGGAGCCGATAACTCCGCAGAATGTCTACCTCAGACGCTGAGGTAGTCAAGATGACGACAGGAATGCTTTTCAGCGTCGGACTTTTCTTGATTTCCTCAAGAACTTCCCGCCCGTCTTTCTTGGGCAGGTTCAGATCGAGCAAGATAAGATCCGGGCGAGGAGCATTGACGTGCTTCCCCTCGTGCCCCAGAAAAGCGATTGCTTCTGTCCCATCCGACGCTACATGCAGGTTGATATGCACCTTGGCATCTTTAAACGCCTCTCGCGTGAGCCGAACATCGCCGGGACTGTCTTCAACCAAGAGAACTTCGATAGGTTCCGCGTCCTTTCCAATCGATTTCATGATTTCCCATTTCTTTCCGGCAGCGCAAAGTAGAAGGTTGAGCCCTTATCGGGTTGCGACTCGACCCAGATCCTTCCGCCCAGCCCCTCCAAAATCTTTTTGCAAATGGCCAATCCGATTCCCGTACCCTTGAATTCTGTAGGCCCGTGCAATCGCTGGAAAAGGATGAAGATCCTTTCAAAATACTGAGGGTCAATTCCCAGGCCATTGTCTTTCACGGAAAAGATCCATTCGTTGCCGCTATTTCTAGTGGCGGAGACGTGTACGTGAGGCACTTCGGCGCTCCGGTATTTGATGGCATTCCCAACGAGGTTTTGGAATACCTGAGCCAATTGCGTATCGTCCGTGGTGATGGCTGGGAGCGAATTGTGGGTCACCACCGCACCGCTCTCCTCAATCGTGGCTCGTAAGTTTGTAAGCGCTTCTTTCAATGCGTGTTCACTGGAAATTTCGTGGAGTACCTTTCCAGTTGTTCCTACGCGTGAATAGGCCAGCAGATCCTGGATCAACCCCTGCATGCGGTTGGATCCGTCCACTGCATAAGCAATGAACTCATCAGCATCGGAGTCCAGACGCCCATGATAGCGCTTGGCCAGGAGCTGCGTATAACTCGCCACCATGCGCAACGGCTCCTGGAGATCGTGCGATGCGACATAGGCAAATTGCTGCAGTTCGTCATTGGAACGTTTCAGTTCCCCCACGGTCTTCACCAGATGCTGCTCGGATTTCTTGCGCACGCTGATGTCCCGGATCGCTGCCGTCACCAGAATTCCTTCGGCGTTTTCCAGCGGGCTCAGCATGATCTCGATTGGAAAATCGCTTCCATCCTTGCGCCGCCCGTAGAGCTCAATCCCTGTACCGATCTGCTGCGCCAGCGCCTCAGCCGCC
>Ga0209011_1000239_pt1 | contig 23398 bp, 24 predicted proteins | sample BlaSpr_A8_OM1_M3_FD_187986 | JGI IMG/M metagenome (GOLD analysis project Ga0209011, IMG submission 187986) | Forest soil microbial communities from Thunder Bay, Ontario, Canada - Black Spruce, Ontario site 2_A8_OM1_M3 (SPAdes) (version 2) | ecosystem: Environmental > Terrestrial > Soil > Boreal... | reverse complement strand
GCTCGTCGCCGCGCAGCTCGGCCATCGCGCCGGCAAGGCCGGCACGGCTCACATCTCGAAGCACGTAGCGGCAATCGATGCCGAGTGCTTCAAAGGCGGCGTTTTGCATGCCCAGTGAGAGGCTGCGGGAAACGGGGTCGCCCAGCAGGAGGATGGAGTTCACGGCCCCCACCCTGCCCTCCCCCGCAAGCGGGGGAGGGAAAAAGTTTCAGCTGTCATGGGTCAGCTCCCGGAGCTGCGCAAAGAAGTTCGGATACGAGACGGCGACGCAGTCCGCGCCCTCGATCGTGGTCGGACCGGACGCGACGAGTCCGGCCACAGCCAGCGCCATCGCGACGCGGTGGTCGCCGTGCGAGTCGACGGTCGCGCCCCGCAGCGCGGCCGGCCCGCGGACGCTGACGCCGTCCGGTCGCTCTTCAACGACGGCGCCCATTCGACGAAGACCCTCTGCCATGGTGGCGATCCGGTCGCTCTCCTTGACGCGGAGCTCCCCGGCGCCATCGATGGTGGTGACGCCCTGAGCCTGCGTCGCCAGCACGAGCAGGGCCGGGATCTCGTCGATGGCGGCTGCCACGTCGGCAGCGCCGAGGACAATGGGCCGCAAGCGTTGGCCGGTCACGGTAACCCGGCCACTCGGCTCGGTGTCGACAGCCGGTCCCTCGACCTTGACCTCGGCGCCCATCGACCGCAGCAGCTCGAGGAACGCGGTCCGGGTTGGATTGAGCCCGACATCGCCGATGATCACCGACCAACCAGGCCGCAGGGCCGCAGCCGTCATCCAGAAGGCGGCGGACGAAAAGTCGCCCGGGACCGCCAGCTCGATCGGCCGTAGTGGCTGATGCGATGGCCGGATGACCACTCCCTCGGCGGTCGCGCCGACATCCGTCCCCATGGCTCGCAGCAGCCGCTCCGTGTGGTCGCGTGTCGCGACATGTTCGACGACCGTCGTGGGACCGCTGGCGGAGAGACCGGCGAGCAGTAGCGCGCTCTTCACCTGCGCGCTCGGCACCTTCAGCTCGTGGCGCCGGCCCTGGAGCGATGTTCCTGTCACGGCGAGCGGTGCGCGATCCTCTCGCGATTCGATTTTGGCGCCCATGCTCCTCAGTGGGTCGATCACCCGATCCATGGGGCGGCGGCGAAGGGAGGCGTCGCCGTCGAGCGTGGCGGATACCGAGCTTCCGGCCAGCACGCCGAGCAACAGGCGCATCGTGGTCCCGGAGTTCGCGCAATCGAGCGGCCCATGCGGGGTGGCGAACGACCTCAATCCCTCGCCGCGGATCCGGACGGTACCGCCGGTGCGTTGAAGGTTGGCACCAAGCGAGCGCAGGCAGCCGACGGTAGCGAGGACGTCTTCACCGTCGGGAAGCCCATGAATCCAGCTTTCGCCCTGCCCAAGGGCGGCCAGCATCAGCGCCCGGTGGGCAATCGACTTATCACCGGGCACTGTCAACTCACCGGCAACTCGTGCCGCGGGCTGGACGGTTGCAGCGGACCCCACGTCAGTGCGTGGCATGCGCGCCCTGCCTGAAGAGCTCGCCCACCCGCTCACCGCGGTCGATCCGCTCGCGGTAGTCGCGTAGGACCTCGGAGAAGCGGTCGATCGCATCGACCAGCGGGGCGCGGTTCGTGGTCGTGATGTCCTCGTAGAGAGTCGGGTCGCCCTCGGCCAGGCGCACCATGCCGCGAAATCCCGGACCGCCAAGCTCCGGATCGGCAAACGGCCGCACGGTCTGCGCGTACGCGATGCTGATGGTGAAGGCCAGATGACTGAGAAACGCCATCTGCCGGTCGTGCGCCTCGGCGGAGAGAATATGAGGCCGCGCACCGATCGCCCGGACGAGGCGGAACCATTCGTCGAACGGGGTCAGCTCCTGGCCATCGTCCGGGGTGAAAATCCAGGTCTCTCCGCGGAAGAGCGTGGCATCGCTTTCGCCCAGGCCGCTGCGCTCCTTGCCAGCGACAGGGTGGCCGCCGAGAAATCGATCGGGATCAGGTAGGCAGCGGGCCCACTCGAGCACCGGGCGCTTCACGCTGGCGACGTCGGTCACGATGGCGCCTCGCCGGACGACGCCGGCAAGGCGTTCGAGAATCACCCGGATCTGGTTGATCGGCGTGGCGACGACGACGATGTCGCAGTCGGCCAGGTTGCGCAGTTCCGTCGACGCACGGTCGACCACGCCACGCTGCTGCGCCGCCACCACTCCATCCTCGTGGTGGGCGACACCGTGGACCTCGATGGACCCGCCCAGCCGGCGCAGGGCCAGACCGAGCGAACCGCCGATCAGGCCGAGCCCGACGATGCCGACCCGCATCACGCCACTCCGACGGTCCGGCTCAGCGCCGCGGAGACGGCGTCGACCTGTTCGACCAGGTGAGCGAACGCCTGCGGTGTCAGCGATTGGGCACCATCGGAGAGGGCGACCTCCGGCTGTGCATGCACCTCGACCATCAGTCCGTGAGCCCCCGCCGCGATTCCCGCGAGCGCCATCGAGGTGACGAGCGAGCGCCGCCCGGTTCCATGGCTCGGATCGACGATCACCGGCAGGTGGCTCAGCTCCTTAATCAGCGGCACCGCGTTGAGGTCCAGCGTGTTCCGGGTGTAGGTCTCGAAGGTGCGAATGCCACGCTCGCAGAGAATGACATCGTAGTTGCCCTGGCTGAGGATGTACTCGGCCGAGAGCAGCCACTCCTCGATCGTCGCCGACATGCCTCGCTTCAGCAGGACGGGCTTGCGCAGGCGACCGACTTCGGACAGCAGGGGGAAGTTCTGCATGTTGCGCGCACCGATTTGCAGCACGTCGACGATGTCGGCCAGCGTCCCGATGTCGGCGGGCTCGAGCACCTCGCATACCAGGGGCAGGCCGGTCTCGCGTTTCGCCTCGCGCAGGATGCTGATGCCGTCGCCGCGCAGTCCCTGGAAGCTGTAGGGCGAGGTGCGCGGTTTGAAGACACCGCCTCGGAGCGCGTGGGCCCCGGCCGCCCGTACTTGCCGGCAGGTCTCGAGGTACAACTCCTCTCCGTCGACCGAGCACGGCCCGGCCACAATCCACACGCGGTCACCACCCACCTCGTGGGCACCGACCGTGATCCGGGTATCGCGCGACCGGAACTCGCGGTTCGACAATTTGAATGGTTTCGTGATGGGTACCACCTCGGCTACGCCCGGGGCCTCGATGAAGAGCTCCCGCAGGGCGAATGGATTCGTCCCGATAACGCCGATCACAGTTCGCTCGTCGCCGTCGCTCAGGTGGGTCCGGCAACCGTGGGCCTCGACCTGCGAGACCACTGCCGCCACCTGCGCCGCGGTTGCGTCGTGCCGCATCACGATGATCATGCTGTCACCCTCAATTTCTCCGCGCCGCGCAGGTAGACGAAGCGCATCGCCGATGATGGCCGGTCAGTGTTGACCAGCAGCAGGACACGGATGCACCGCGGCAGGCTCCGCGGGTTCGAGGAGGGCACGGCCATTTCGTGGCCGCAGAGTAATGGCACGTCCCCCCAGCCGAAGCGCCGGGCCGCTGCCGCGGGAAACTCCGCCGTCAGGTCGGGCGTCGTGGTGAACCAGACGGCGGCGATGTCGCCCGGCCTGAGCGCGTTCTCGCGGGCGAGCTCCGCCAGTAGGTCGGTCGTGGCGTCGACGATCGCCGTCTCGCTGTCTTCTTCAGTGGTCGTCGCGCCGCGTATCCCTCGAACCGCCATCCTTGTTTGCCTCCTGGGCGCGCCAAGTTAGTTGTCTGGTTGGGAGGAGGCCGGTGAACGGGGGGCGGCGGGAGGGGCGGCGCTAGCCCATCCCGAGCCGGTCCCGTGCCGGCCCGAGGTAGGCGTAAAAGTAAAAGCCCGCGAACTGAACCCGCCCCGTCATGTGCGGGACATCGTACAAGAGTTCCCCGAAACTGGCAAGGGCCGATCGTAACCTCCGCCGGTATCCGTCCTTGGCGGCAACCCGGCCGCCCGAGGAGGCATCCATGAGGTCATTTCGAAGTCAAATCGGCATCATTCCGGCGGTCGCCGCCCTCTGGCTGGCGGCCTGCGGCGGCAGCAGCGCACCCAGCAGTAGCGCGCCGACAGCATCGCCAAGCAGCGCCGCCCTGATCCACACCGGCTCGGTGAAGGTGGGAGCCAACTCGCAAACGGTGCTGAAGAGCGACAAAGGGCTCACCCTCTATTACTTCACGCCCGACACAGAGACCACGGTCGCCTGCACCGGGGGATGCGCGACCACCTGGCCGCCGCTCCTTGCCTCCTCGGGAACACCCACCAGCAATCCGGCGCTGCCCGGCAACCTCACCGTGCTCAACGGCGCCAATGGCAAGCAGGTGCTCTACAACGGCCACCCGCTCTACACCTACAGTAAGGATGGCGACTCCGCCGACGCCTACGGGCAGGGCATTGGCGGCAAGTGGTTCGTCGCGACGCCGGACCTGGCCGCGACGGCCAAGTACAACTACTAAGAAAGACTAGTGTGGCGTGCTCGGGATGGCTGGCGCCGGTTGCGGGGCCACATCGGGAAGCATCTGCATCGGGTCGACCGGGCTGTTCTCGATCCGGACCTCGAAGTGGGTGTGTGGTCCGGTCGAGTTACCGGTTGAGCCGACCAGGCCGACCAGTTGACCCCGATGGACGACATCGCCCTCTTTGACTCCGATCGTGAGCAGGTGGCCGTATAGCGTTTTCAAGCCGGCATCGTGCTGGATGATGACGTAATTCCCGTACCCGACGAGGAGGCCAGCAGTATCGGCCATCGGGCGGGCCAGCATGACGACGCCGTCCGCTGCCGCGAACACGGGGGTTCCTAACGGCATCGCCAGGTCGATCCCTGTGTGAAAGTGCGGGAAACCGGCATACGACGCTTCAAAGACATAGGGCGTTGGGCCAAAGCCCTGGGTGATGGTCGCGTGCGGGATCGGCCAGAGCAGGCGGCCGGTGGCTGCCAGCACAGGGTCCTCGGCGATCAGCTGGGCCGTCTGCTGGAAAGTCTGTTGGGCGAAGACCGCCTGTTCGATCTGGCTGAGGACACTGTCGGTCTTCATCTGGACGAGCTTTGCCCGGTGCGCCGCGATCTCCGGCGAATCGGTCTGCGTGGCATCGAGCGCGACCAGCGCCTCGTCGATGGAGCCTTGAAGTTGCGTCTGGAGTGACTGCTCGTTCGCGATCTCCAAGGCCAGGGTGGTGCGGAAGGAGACCAGCCTGGAGAGGGTGTCCTTTTTGGTTTGGCGGCTGCGTTGCAGCGTCGCCTGCGCGTGTTCCAGCGCCACATCGTCGGCCTGCACCGCCCGAATCAGGCTTCGCTCACGATCCAGAACCACGTCGGTGTACCCGATAGTCCTCAGCAATCCGCCGAAGCCGCCCGACCGGATCAGGGTGACGAAGAAGTTGTCCTGGTGTTTGTAAAGGCCGCGAACGACGGCCGCGAGCTGCGCGCGGTCCGTCTGCAGCTGGGTACTGACCTGCTCGTGCAGCGCGCTCACGGCGGTGATGCGACTATCCAGCTGCGCGACTTCTTTTTCGGCGTCGAGAATCTGCTGGCCGAGCGCCACCAGGCTCAACTCCGACTGGTTCAGCGACTTCTCCAGCATCAGCGCGTGGGCCTCGGAGGCCGTCAGGGCGCCGATCAGCTGGCCCTGGGACTGGCGGTTCTGGAGCGTCGGGCTCGCCGGCGACGGACTGGCCGTAGTTGAAGGCGAGGGGGAAGCCACCGGCGTCGAGGCGCTGGCGGCCGGACTGACGGCCGGGCTTTGGGCGGGCGACGCTGAGGGCGAAGCTCCCGGCGCGTCAGCCAGGACCCCGGACGGGGCCACCAGCAGGCCGAGTACGCCGGACAGGCTGAGCAGGAGGACTGCCACGCTACGACCACGGCTCGCCCGGGCGACCACCGAGGGTCGGGACTTCACAGCCCTACCGAAGTCTTTACAACTGTTAAGGCCTGGGCTTGTGCTGCCCGCCCTATCGAACCCCAAACGCTGCCTCCGTGGGCCCCTTCCTGCCCGGATTCGTATTCGACGCCCCGCCTCAAGCGCCTCCTGAGCGCCAACCGTAACTGTCCTACATTTTCACACTTTTGTCACGCCTTCCCCGCTTGTAGCTTTCGTGGAAGTCATCCCGAACACTTGCGCCGACCTAACCTGTGCTACCATCCTGAAAAACCAACTCGAGCTATCACGGGGGAAGTGATCTGCCACAGAGCCGGTTTTTAACGCACACGCTTGTTTTGTTAGCGGCGGCCGTGATCCCGGTACTAACCGCCTTCGACCGACTCCACACCGACACCGCCTACGGCGCAAATCCCACCCCTTCGGTCTCACTGCGAACCACGCACGTCGACGACGTGGTACTGAGCCAGGGCGGGTTCATCATGAAGATGAGCGCCTCCAGTGTGGACACTCCGGTCCGGCGCGACGTCGCCTATTACACGGTCAAGCCGGGCGACACCGTCCAGGCCGTCGCTGGGCGGTACGGTTTGACGCTGGATACCCTGCGCTGGGCCAATAACATCGCCGACGTGACCGCGGTTGTCCAGGGCCAGCGACTCGTGGTGCCTCCGGTCAACGGCATCCTGGTCAAGGTCCAGTCCAACACCCAGCTGAGCGGCCTCGCCATCCAGTACCACGTCAAGGTCCAGGACATCATCGATTTCAACCTGATCCGTGATCCCGACCACCTCAAGGCCGGCGGCATGCTGATGCTGCCCGATGGGGTCGGGCCGGCGCTCGGCGATCCCGGTGTCGGCAAGAAGACGGTGCGCTCCGTGACGTGGAACCGCTTTGGCGCGCAGGTGACGAACTACACCATCACCTACAGCAATGCCCCCGTGACCGGCTCCGGAGGAAAGTTCCCCTACGGGTATTGCACCTGGTGGGTGGCGCACAAGCGTAATGTCCCGTGGAACGGCAACGCCTGGCAGTGGTGGTACAACGCGCAGCAGTTCGGCTTCGCCGAGGGCCAGGTGCCGATGGTCGGCGCGATCATGGTCCAGGGCATCAGCTGGGCGTCGCCGGTCGGACACGTGGCCTACGTCGAGTCGGTCAACGGGGACGGTTCCTTCACCGTCTCTGAGATGAACTACGGCGGATGGGCCCGGGTCGACTACCGGACGATCAAGTCCACGGCCGGACTCGATTTGTTGGGGTTCATCTACTAGAAGCCCCCACCCTACCGTCCCCCGCAAGCGGGGGAGGGAATAACGGCCTCGCGGGGGAGGGAGAAGTCGGTCGTTGCCTAAGATAGCCTGCGATGGCAACGCCTGAAGAATTTCTCGAAGAGACGCGCGAGCAAGGCCTGGACGAGCTCGACGACTTCTTGCGGATCCCGAGCATCTCGAGCCAACCGGACCGCAGCGACGATGTCCGGCGCGCGGCCGGCCACCTCGCGGAGCAGTACGAGCGGATCGGACTGCAGAACGCCGAGGTCATCGAGACGGCCGGGCATCCGGTCGTCTACGCCGACTGGCTGAAGGCGCCGGGTAAGCCGACGGTCCTGCTCTATGGTCACTATGACGTCCAGCCGGTCGACCCGCTCGACCTCTGGACCTCTCCACCGTTTGAGCCGCATCGGAAGGATGGCCTGCTCTTTGGCCGCGGCTCATCTGACGACAAGGGACAGATCGCGCTGCACTGGCAGGCGATTCATGCCTGGCTGCGTACGACCGGCGAACTGCCGCTCAACCTGAAGGTGATCGCCGAAGGCGAAGAAGAGATCGGCAGCCCAAATTTCGAGGCATTCGTGCGCGCCAACCTCGATCGGCTCAAGTCCGACTACTGCGTCATCAGCGACACGGAGATGGTCGCGAAGGGTTTTCCCGCCATCACATACGCGCTGCGCGGACTGATCTACTTCGAGCTCCGGGTCGAGGCGGCCAACACCGATTTGCATTCCGGAAACCTCGGCGGCATCGCCCCCAACCCGGCCCAGGCCCTGGCGGAGATCCTGGTCCGGCTCAAGGATCCGGCCGGCCATGTCCTGGTGCCGGGTTTCTACGACGGGGTGCGACCTCTAAGCAACGATGAGCGCCGCCAGTTCGCGCGCGTGCCTTTTGACGAAGCGGCGATCAAGCGGACCTATGGTCTACGGGCGCTGCATGGCGAGGCGGGCTTCACACCGACCGAGCGCAACTGGGCGCGGCCGACCCTCGATGTCAACGGAATTTGGGGCGGCTATCAGGGACCTGGTGCGAAGACGATTATTCCGGCGTGGGCCGCCGCCAAGTTCAGCTGCCGCCTCGTCCCCGACCAGGATCCAAAGGCCGTCACCGAGGCGCTGCGCGGCTACGTCGAGGAGGTTCACCCAAAGACGGTGCGGGTCAGCCTCACCGAGCTCGGCGGCCACGGCGATCCGTGGATCACGCCAGTCGACCATCCGCTGATTCGGGCCGGCCAGCGAGCGCTGAAGCGCGTCTACGGCAAGGACCCAGCCCTGATCCGCGCCGGCGGTTCCATTGGCGCCGTCGATGTCATGGGCCGGCTGCTCGAGGCTCCCTGTCTATTAGTCGGCTTCGTCTTGCCGGATTCCTTTGCGCACGCGCCCAACGAGTGCCTCGACCTGGATAGCTTCTATCTGGGCCGGAAGGCGGCGCTGCATCTCTGGGAGGAGATCGCCGGAATCGGGATCCCCTAATCAGTCGCCGTTTTTGTCGCCGTTTTTCGCGCCATTGTGGGTCAGGCCGGCCCGCAGCTTCACGAAGTTCGCCCGCAATTCCGCTTGACGCGATGCCGACGCCGCGCGCTTCAGCCGCTCGGAGCGGCGGATTCCAAAGACGGCTTCCCATCCAACCTGCAGCAGGGCCCCCGCATACTCATCGATCGGAACGTGCTCAGCCTGAGCCGCGGCTTCGATGTAATCCTCAAGTACGGGGGCGACGTTCGCTATAAGCTTGCCCACTGGAGGGCCCCCTCGGTGACCGCCTTGCTCGCTAAGCGCACGATAACGCGAATTGCACTCGCGCGCTATACCCCATTCGGCCTAGGTATTGCGATGTGACTGGTAGTGCGGCTTCAATGTCTCCTGGTAGTCGAGAAAGCCGAAGTAAAATGCGTGGTTCGGCTCGAACAGCAGCGCCTGGCGCGGCAGGAATTCCGACAAGGCCGCCTGCTCTCGATCCGGCATTTCGAAATGGTGGAACAGCTCAGCTCGAGCGAGGGTTCGAATGTCCTCCAACCAGGCATGGTCTTCGGGCGTCAGCTGAACCGCACCGAGCTCGGCAAGGGCGGCCTCGATGGCCCGCACCCTGCCCTCCCCCGAAGGGGGAGGGGTATTGCCCAGGGCTCGGCAGCGCAAGACGGCTCGTTTCATCCGGAGCGGGCCGGTTGGCGTCCTCGCATCGAGCGACTTCAGCAGCGACTCGAGGTCTGCCAGGACCGGTTTCCAATTTCCGGTTGCGGTGGCTTCGAGATAGAGCTCGTAACGCTCGACCGTTAGATCGCTCAGCTCCGATCGCGCCCGCGCCAACTCGTATCGCGCTTGGTCGAGCTTGCCGGCCATGCGCGCGAAGGTGGCGCGGTAGCCGAACGACTCGTCGAACATCGGAAGCCCACGCATGTGGAGGAACATGTCGTCGGCAATCTTCAACTCGTAGTAACGGTTGAAGATCGGCTGGATCACCAGCTGGCCCAGCTCGAAGCGGCTCCATAAGTAGTAGTAGCGCGCCATCGCCAGCATGGTCGGGCTACCGACACGCTCGAGTCGGACGTGGCGAAAACAGGCGGCCATCTCGTCGATGCGTCCCTGCGCCTCGTACTCCTGACCCAGCCCGTAGTTCAGCCAGCCTGAGGTCGGGAACTGCCGCACCCCTTCCTCGAAGATCTCCCTGGCCCTGGCGCGCTGATTGGTCCGGAACTCGACGATGCCACGGGCCCGATACCACATCTCCTGCTCGCCGTCAGCCAGACGGCGGCGGTCCATTCGGTCGAGGACGATGCCAAGCTCGGTCCACTGGCCCCTGGGGCCGTACTCGTCAACCAGCCCTTCGATGTCGTTCATGGAGCCCCCACCCTACCCTCCCCCGCAAGCGGGGCGGGAAATAAGGCCCTGCTCTCGCTAGTCGGCGACGAAGCGGTAGCCGATCCCCGGAACGGAGTGGATGTAATGCGGCTTTTCGGAATCGCGCTCGATCTTCTTGCGCAACCGGTAGACGTGGGCGTCGACCGTGCGCGTCTCGATCTCGACCTCGTAGCCCCACACCTTGCGCAGCAGCTCGCCGCGGCTCACCACCTGCCCGGCCTGCGAGGCCAGCAGCGACAGGAGGTTGAACTCGGTCAGCGTCAGGGCGACTTCCTTGCCCTCGCGCCACACCTGGCGGCTGTTCATGTCGATGATGAGGCCTGGGAACTCGAAGCGCGTCTTGGGCTGTGCCTGCGAGACCGCCTGCTCGCTTCGACGCAGGTGCGCGCCCACCCGGGCTAAGAGTTCCCGTACCTCAAACGGCTTGGTCAGGTAGTCGTCGGCCCCCACCTCGAGTCCCACGACGACGTCGATGGTGTCGTTCTTCGCGGTCAGCATGATGACGGGGACCTGGGTGCCGTCGGCACGGAGCTGGCGGCAGACATCCATCCCGGAAACACCCGGGAGATTCAGGTCGAGAATGACCAGGTCGGGCTCGGACTTCTCGATCATCTCCATGCCCTTTTCCCCGGTGTCGGCTTCGATCAGGTTCAGGTTTTGACCCAGCATTGCCATCCGGACGACCTCCCGGGTCGGGGCATCATCCTCGATCATCAGAATCGTCTTCGGGAATGACATGGGTCGCGCCTACTCCTTCTCCAGAAAGTTCGTCACTTGCAGCATGAATTTCTTGAGTTCGATCGGTTTCGCAATGTAGCCACTGCACCCCGCGGCCAGCGCCTGCTCCTCGCTCCCCTTCAACGCGTTCGCTGTCAGGGCGACCACTTTTATGCTCCTCGTGGCCGGGTCGGCTTTGAGCTGGCGGGTGACCGCTAATCCATCAACGCCGGGGAGCTGCATATCCATCAGTATTAGGTCGGGCCGGAGATGGCGGGCCTTCTCCAGGCCCTCCGTGCCGTTCGAGGCGGTGTCCACGGTGAAGCCGTTGCCCTCCAGGACCATCCGGGCCAGGTCCAGGTTCGAGGGGTTGTCCTCCACCACCAGCACCCGATTCCGCTTGCTCGGGCCGGGCCGGAGCGGGAACTCGACGGTGAAGGCGGTGCCCTGGTCCGGCGCGCTCTCGAAGTCGATCGAGCCGCCGTGGAGCTCGACCAGCTTCTTGGTCAGCGCCAGCCCGAGCCCGGTTCCCGGGTACTCGCGGTTGCTGGCGCTCTGCACCTGGTAGAAGGCGCCGAAGATCTTGTGCTGGAGGTCTTTGGGGATGCCGATACCACTGTCCTTGACCGTGATCCGCAGTGCCTGGCCCTGGACGGCGGCCTGGAGGCCGACTTTGCCCGTCGGCGGCGTGAACTTGATGGCGTTGGACAGGAGGTTGTAGAGGACCTGCTTGAACTTGTTCTTGTCCGCAATCAAAAGGGCATCAGGCGGCTCGACGTTTGAGCCGATCTCGATGTCCTTCTTCATCGCCAGCGAGCGCACCACGTTGAGCACCTCCCGGACGGCGGAGTCGACCCCGAACTCCTCGTAGACCAGGTCCATCCGACCCGCCTCGACCTTGGTCAGGTCGAGGACGTCGTTGATCAGGGAGAGCAGGTGCTTGCCGCTGTTATGGATGTTGTCCAGGCAGTCGTGGCGCTGCTTTTCCGTAATCTTGCCGGCCAAATCGTCGCGAAGCAGCTCCGAGAACCCGAGGATGGCGTTGAGTGGCGTGCGCAATTCATGCGACATGTTGGCGAGGAACTCGGACTTGAGCCGGCTGACCTCGGCGATCTGGGCATTGGCGGTCTCCAGCTCCCCGAGGTGGGCCTGAAGCTGCTCGTAGAGGCGTCCGTTCTCGATGGCGATCGAGGCCTGGTTGGTGATGACCTTGAGGATGGCGGCATCCAGCTCGGTGAAGGGATCCACCCGCTGGCGTGAGATCGTCATCGCGCCTACGACCCGCTGCGTCGTCGCGAGCGGCTGGACCATGATCGACCGCGGGGATCGGCTCTGGTCAAGGATCTTGAAGCGCGGGTCGATGGTGGCGTCGGCAATATTGAGCGTCTCGAGCTGCTCGACGGCGTAGCCAAGGATGCCGTCGCCGAGGACGAAACGGGCGATGTGGGGCACCATGTCGCGGTGTGGGTAGGTAGCGGTGGCGGTTAGCTCGCGCGTCCCCTCGTTGAGCAGAAAGACGGTGGCTGCGTCGAACTGCACCATCTGGGAGGTGGCGCGCAGCATCGCCTCGATGTTTTCGTTCAGTGAGAGCGAGGCGGAGAACAGACCGCCGAGCCGGTTCAGCAGTTGAATCTCGGGGTCGGCTGTCACGTGCGCGACATTATAGGTCATATTTTTTGACACAACCACGATGCCGATTGTGGGTTTCGATACTGCAACGTCACCGTCCGTGACTTTCTTTCGTGCCTCTCAGTCGCCGTGTAACGGCTCCAGTAGCATGACGCGACGTGAAGGCGATTCGCTTCCACCAGCACGGTGGCCCCGAGGTGCTTCACTACGAGGACGCGCCGACCCCGGAGCCCGGCCCCGGCGAGGTGCTGGTTGCGCTTCGTGCGGCCGCCCTCAACCATCTCGACCTCTTCACCCGCAGCGGCGGCGTACCGAAGGTACCCCTCCCCCACATCGGCGGCGCGGACGGCGCCGGGGTGGTGGCGGCGAACGGTCCCGGCGCGAACCGGTATCCAATCGGCACCCGCGTTTTCTTCGACCCGGGCCTGAGCGACGGCACCTGCGACTACTGCGCTCGGGGCGAGCACAGCCTCTGCGACAGGTGGGAGATCCTCGGCGAGCACCGTGACGGCACCTACGCGCAGGCGGTCGTCATGCCGGAAGTCAACCTGCGGCCCATCCCGGATGGCCTGAGCTTCGAGGAAGCCGCCGCCTTCCCGCTGGTCTTCCTGACGGCGTGGCGGATGGTGGTCACCAAGGCTCGAGTCGTGCCGGGCGAGTCGGTCCTCATCCTCGGGATCGGCGGCGGCGTGGCCCTGGCCGCGCTGCAGATCGCCAAGCACGTTGGGGCGCGGGTCTTCGTGACCTCGAGCAGCCAAGAGAAGCTCGAGCGGGCCAAGGCGATGGGGGCCGACGTGCTGATCAACCACAAGACGACCGACTTCTCCAAGGAGGTCTGGGGCATCACGGAGAAGCGGGGCGTCGACGTCGTGATCGAAAACGTCGGCGCGGCGACCTGGGCCGGGAGCATTCGGGCGCTGGCACGCGGCGGCCGGCTCGTCACCTGTGGCGCCACGTCGGGCCCCAAGCCGGATGAGGACATCCGCCGCATCTTCACGAAGCAAATCACGATCTACGGCTCGACGATGGGGACGCGACACGACTGGGAGCAGCTGAACCGGCTGCTGGCGGCCAAGACCGTCCGGCCCATCGTCGACCGCACGCTCCCCCTCGAGCAGGCGGCCCAGGCGCAGGAGCTGCTCGAGCACGGCGAACACTTCGGCAAGATTGTCTTGACGATTCCCCCGCTCTCGTGAGGCGCCGGACGATGGTGGCGCTGGTCGCACTGCTCTTCGTTGGCTGCGGCCAGCCGACCGCCAAGGGGACCCCGACCGCGTCACCCCGCAACACCCCGACGCCGACGCCGAAGCCGACGCCCACGCCCACGCCGACGCCCACGCCGCTCCCGCCGAACCTCGCGGGCGCTGGGGGATTCGGCGCGGCGCCCGGCTTTTCGGCGTACGTCTACGCGCGCGGCCTCGGCGCAACCACGGCCATGGCCTTCGGACCGGATGGCCGACTGTACGTGCTGAGGGCTGGCGGCTCGCTCGCCGTGGTGCCATCACCGGGCGCCGGGCCGCAGACCTTACTCTCCGGACTGCCCACGGCGCTGGGCCTGGCCTGGCGAGGGAGTGATCTCTACCTGTCGGTCCGCGGCAGCGTCCGCGCCTATCACCTCAACAATGGCGCGCTGTCTGGCGGCGGCGCGATGGTCAGCGGGTTGCCGGTCGGCAACCACCAGAACGACTGGATCCTCCCGATGCCCAACGGCGACTTTCTCCTGGGGGTCGGGTCGACTTGCGACGTTTGCAACGAGGCCGACTCGAGAAGCGCGAGCGTGCTGCGCTTTCACAGTGACTGGAGCTATGCCGGTGTCGTGGTCCGGGGCACCCGCAATCCCTACGGTCTCGCGCTTCGTGCCTCGACGGGCGAAGCCTACGTCATGATCAACGGCCAGGACAACCTGGGCACGCAGCCGGCCGACCATCTCTTGCGGGTGACCGACGGCGAAGACGCGGGATGGCCACGCTGCTGGCCGGCCTTTCCAGATGGCAGTCTGCATGGCAGCTGCGCAGGCGTCGCTCCACCGGTCGCGGTCTTCGCGCCGCACACGTCAGCGGACGGCATTGTCTTTTACGACGGCGCCGAGTTTGGCGCGGATTACACCGACAACGCCTTCGTCACCGAGTGGGGCGCCAACGTCGGCGGTCCAACCGGCCGCCGGGTCTTACGGGTGGTGCTCTCCGGGTCCGGCGCAAGCGAGCGCGGGCAGGTGACCGATTTCGCGGTCGGGTTCTCGCATCCGCTGGCCATCACCGAGGCTCCCGACGGTGGCCTGCTGGTCGGCGACTACGGGACCGGTCAGATTACCGAGTTCTTCCGGACGAGCTAGCCTCCACCCTGCCCTCCCCCGCAAGCGGGGGGAGGGAAATAGCGTCGCACTGGGTATCGGCCTGGTCGATCGGTTCAAAGACCTGACGGACTGGCTTACCGAAGGCGAGGCGGCGGCCAGCCAAGGTTACCTCACATCCGAGGGCGGCCCGCTGCATCGTCCGAGCCGCCAGTGGTATGGGCAGGTGATGCCGGGATCATGGGCCCCCAACATCGAGAGTGATGGAGTCGACGGCAAGATCGGCGGCGTCGTCGCCATCCAGGCCCACGACCCAGCATTCGACGAGAACGTCTTCCTCGCGCAGGTGCAGCGATTGTTCTTTGCGGTCCTCGAGGCGTGGACCGCTCTCAAGCCGGCGCTGAGCCAGGGCGTGATGGCCTCGCTGATCTGGGAGGAGCAAAAGGCCCAGATCGGCGCCTACAAGGGAAAGGGATGGCGCAACGTGCTGAGCGAACTCCGGTTTACGAGTGCGGTCGTCGCCGGCGCGGTCAGCGGCAGCGGCTTCGACACCGTCACGGTGCGCATCAACGCCAACTCCGCCGACTATGACGTCGACGCCGGTGGGAACGTGATCCGTGGTGATACCCAACCCTGGGACTGGACTGAAGATTGGATCTTTCAGCGCCCGTCGAGCGCGGAGACCGGCCGGCCGGGGACGATCACGTCGCAGGCGTGTCCGAACTGCGGCGCAGCGGTTAACGTCGACATCACCAGCATCTGTCCCTTCTGCGATGCAGCCGTGATCAGTGGAAAGTTTGGCTGGTTGTTAACCAGAATCGATCGGGTGTAGTGCCCCCACCCTGACCCTCCCCCGCACGCGGGGAGGGAATTGTTCCCCGAACCCGCTGAAAACAGAAAACCGACCATCGCTCAGTGGTCGGTTTTCCTGCCCCGTCTGGGCCGTGCCCGCCGGCAGGCGAGCCCCCCTATTCTCTCACTGCCGGGGCTCGATGTGACTGTCGACTTGTCCAAGGAACTCAACCGCTGACAGCGCCACTATCACATCTAGAGGGCGCCCGACTCCCGCAGGCTGCGGAAGCGCTCGGCGCATACCACCAGGTGATCAAGGACCTCCACTCCGAGTAGCCGGCCAGCCTCCTGGAGGTGGCGGGTGACCGCCAGATCCTCCGGACTGGGCGTTGGGTCGCCCGAGGGGTGATTGTGGGCCAGGATGACGGCCGCGGCTCCCAGCGTGAGCGCCGGCCCGAAGACCTCGCGCGGCTGCAGGGCGGCGACGTTGAGGCCTCCCACGGCGACCTTCTCGCAGCCGACGGGCTGGTTGCGGGTATTCAGGTAGAGGACCGAGAAGCACTCCTTCAGGCTGCTGCGGAGTTCCTGGAACTGCAGGAGCGCTTCCCGCGGCGAGGTGACCGCCGGGGCGGCGCTATCGGCCGGCACGTGCCAGCGCCGGGCGAGCTCCCGCACCATGAAGAGCCGCCGCACCTGGGCGGGCCGGAAGCCGTGCCGTCGAGCGGACGCCCGCAGATCGCCGGGCTGCCGCTCCACGATGCCCCCTTCCGCCAATAGCGCTCTGACCCCCGTCAGATCGCCCCGCCGCCCGACGAGGGCAGCCAGCAGGCCCGGCTCGTCCGGCGCAGCCATCGCTTCTCTATACTACTACATCTTTGTGTAGTAGTCTACGCCAAGATCTAGCGGTGGGCGAAGGCGACGATCAGAACGAGCACGACGATGATCACGAGGACCACAATCCCCGCGCCGACCAGCACGGCGATCATGTTGATGCTCGTGTCCTTGATCGGTGCCTGGACCGACATCGGCGGTCCGGGCTGGACCGGTGAGCCGGCACCGGGTGGTAGTGGCGCGCCGAGCGGCGCGGCCGGACGGTCGTTAAAGGCTCCCGGCGGGCCAGGTGACTGGGGTGCCGGCGGCTGCGACCAGCCGCTTCGGTCGGTTGCGCTCGCGGGCGCCGCCGGCTCGGCGCGCGGCGGATCGGGGATGCGCGGTAGCGTGCTATCCGGAGGCGGTGCGTCTTGTTCGTTCATCCTTGCCACTCCGATGCTTGCGTGATGTTGTCGAGAACCCATCCGAACTGTCCGCTGGTCACCGTCGCCTTGCAATAGCTGCAGACACCCGACTCGTTGATCGACAAGGGCGCGCCGCAGTTGGGGCACTGGGTGACCTCTGCCGCTTCCCCCGCTTTTGTGCGCGCGGCGCCACTGCGCGTAAAGGTCCAGTACTCCGTAAACGGCTGGTCGTTGCGGGAGCCGAAGATGACTTTGTTGGCACTGCTCTCGTCCACCTCGTAGTCCGCCGCGCTGGCATCGATGCGGACTGTGATGGAGTCGAAGTTCGGATCGGATTGGACCTTGACGAGCTGCACCCCACCGATGACCAGGTTGTCGAGGATGTTCTTTTTGTGGGCCGCGATCATGGCATCGATCTGATTCTTCCAGCGGTGGTAGATGCCGTCAGACATGTACACACGGGCCGGCTCCAGGTTGCGGTCCATCCAGGCTTTCTGCAGGGCAAAGAACGCGGCCTGCGCCCGATCGAGGAACATCTGCTGGTTGAAGTTGGGGTCTTTGGCCTGCAGCGATGCCAGGTCCTCGCTCATGGTCGAACGCATCTGGGCCATCGGTGAATACGCCGGGCCCCAGTTCGAGGCCTGCACGGGATTGCCGATGCTCATCCGGCGATAGGCCTGCCAGAGACCGAACAGGATGATGAGGAAGAAGATGAACCCACCGCCGCCGCCCCCGAAAAGGAAGAACGGCAAGAGGAACGCGCCACCGCCGAATCCGCCGCCACCGCCACCAAAGCTGCCGCCGCCGCCAAAGCTACCGCCGCCCCCGCCACCACTGAAGTGGCCGCCGCCGCCGGCGCGGGCAAACGCCAGCAAGGGCGTCATCAGCACGAGCGCCAGCGCCATCAGCGCGCCCAGGGCGAGACGCCGCCGCCAGCTCACGATTGCGCCGGCGCGCCTCCGCCCGTCAGTGATTGGCCGCAGTTGGTGCAGAATTTGGCGTTCGCTGCGTTCTGCGTGCCGCACTTGGCGCAGGCCACGGTGGCACCCGTTGGCGCCGGGGCCGGTGAGAGGACCTGTCCGCAGCTGTTGCAGAACTTCGCGTTCTCACTGTTCAGGGCGTGACAGTTCGGGCAGCGGACCTGGATCTGGCCGCCCGCGGCGACCGTCTGACCCAACTGGCCGGCGACCAGGCCGCCCACACCGAGGCCGACGCCGAGGAATGCCGGGTTGGCTCCACCCTGACCGGGCCCTTGCGCCAGACCCTGGCCGGCACCGATCATCGCCGCGCCCGCCGCGTACTGCTGGAAGCCGCCGGCGAGCTTGGTGTACTGGACGTCCTTGAGGAAGTTCTTCAGCTTGTCTTCGTCCTCGGGCTTGAGCGTGATCGTGAAATTTCCGAGCCGGACGATCTGCAGACCGTAGCTGTTGATGTTGCGCTGGACCTGGGCGATTGTTTCCGATTCGATCTCATCGGTGTGGGCCGCAATGCCGAGCAGCGGCCAGCCGTTGGTGACAACGTGCGAGACGACGTCGGTCCGCAAGGTCTTGAGCAGTTGCTCACGCATCCAGTCGGTGATCTCGTCATTCGTCGACAGGTTCTGGGTCCCGACGAGGTTCACGATCAGCGATTGGGGCTCGATGACTTTGAGGGAGTACTCACCGAAGACACGCAGGCCAACGCCGAAGTTGGTCTGCGGATCGACGACGTTGTCGATCGCTCCGCCGAAGGGCAGGTTGGGGAACTCGCGGGTGGAGATGAAATAGAGCTCGGTGCGGAACAGGTTCCCGCCGCTGGCCGCGTCGACCAAGATGCCGAGGAAGGGGATTTCAGACGAATCGAGGGTGACGCGCCCCGGCTGGATCGTGCCCTGGACGCGGCCGTCGCGGAAGAAGACCGCCAGCTCGTCCTGCTCGACCGTCAGCTGCGTCAGCTTGCGAATGTTGGTGTCGGGCCACTTGAAGAGAATCTGGCCTTTTGCCGTGTCCGGACGGGCGATGAACTCGCGGCGGACTTCCTGGCCGAAGATACCCATCTAAACCTCCATTACTGGATCCCGGCGGTTCGCCGCCAATCCGCGTTATAGCAGGAAAACGGCGGATCCAATCAAGTCCTTCCCCTGGGAGGATGGCGCCAAACCCCCGAGGATGGCCCCCACCCTGCCCTCCCCCGCAAGCGGGGGGAAACAAACGTCCGCAAGCGGGGGAGGGAAACGAACGTCACATTCCACGCGACGTGGTCAATCCAACCCTGCTCGGATTCCTGGGTCTTTCCGTGCTCCTCTTCGTCGGCAGCTGGCGGGCGCCCATTTCCGCCTACATCTGGGGGGTGGGGACGTGAACCTGGCATCCGGGTCGTCGACGCTCGAGGTCATGGAAGGCGCCCATCGATATAACCGCTGGATCTACGACCGGGTCCGGGCCGGTCTTGGCCAGCGCATCCTCGAGATCGGTTGCGGCACTGGCACCATCACCACCTTCCTGGTCGACCGCCAGCTCGTGGTCGGTATCGACGTGGTCGACCACTACATTCGCTCAACCGGCGAACGGTATCGCGATCGTCCCAACATCGTCATCCGCCGGCACGACCTGACCGAGTCGATCGAGCCGCTTCGCGAGTACCGGTTCGACTCGGCGCTCAGTGTCAACGTCTTCGAGCACATCGCAAACGACGAGGCCGCCATGAAGGCCGTCTACGCGCTGCTCGAGCCAGGCGGGACTTTCACCGTCCTGGTGCCGTGCCACCCTGCCCTGCTGGGGCCCTTCGACCATGACATTGGACACCACCGCCGCTACACCAAAGGGGAACTGCGCCGCAAACTCGAGGTGAGCGGCTTTGTCGTCGAGCGGATTCGGCGAAGTAACCCGGTCGGCGCGCTCGGATGGCTGGTCAATGTTCGGCTGCTCCGACTGCGGCGGCTGCGCGGCGCCAACCTGTTCGATCAGATGGTGCCGGCCCTCGCGGTCCTCGACCGTGTTGAGCTGCCCGTTGGGTTGTCGCTAATCGCGGTCGCACGCAAGCCAGCCGTATGAGCGGAGACTAGGCGGCCCGATCGCCGGGCAGCTCCGGGAGACGCGGCATGAGGGCAAGCTCATGCAGCCGTCGCGCATGGTACGGGTCCTCGATGCCAAACAGATGCCGCCTCGAGGACAGCCTCAGGCGGAGTAGGGTCCCGAGCGCTCGGGCTCCGTCGACCCAGGTGAGCTTCTTGCCCTCCTCCCGGCTACGGGCGTAGTACGTGATGGGGACTTCGTGGATTCGATAACCGAGCCGGAGAATGCGAGCGGTGATCTCCGGCTCGATATCGAAGCGATCGCCATGCAGGCTCAGCCGGCGCATCAACTCGGTGCGCATCGCCTTGAACCCCGTCTCCATGTCCTGGATGTAGCAGTTGAAGAGGACGTTTGTGGCGGTGGTCAGAACGCGGTTGCCCAGCACGAACCAGTACGAGTAGGCGCTCTGGCCGGCGAAGCCGCGCACGCCGTAGACGACGTCCGCGCGCCCTTGCAGGAGAGGGCTGATCATGATCTGGTACTCGAGCGGGTCGTACTCCAGGTCAGCATCCTGGATGATCACGAGCGGCGCGGTTACGGATTCGACAGCGGTGCGGATCGCGGCGCCCTTGCCGCGGTTTGCCGCATGGCGATGGACGCTGACCCTTCGATCGCTGAGGAAGCGTTCCGCCACCTCGAACGTCCCGTCCGCGGACCCATCGTCGACCACCACCAGCTGCTGGACGCACGGCTGCAGGAGGACCCGATGGAGGACCCGCCCGAGGGTGGGTGCCTCGTTGAAGGCAGGCACGATCACCGCGAGGTTCGCGTCCATACTGCTTCAACTGACGCCTCCGGCGAAAATTTGCAGCGGGCCCCAGGGGCCCCACCCCGACCCTCCCCCGCAAGCGGGGGAGGGAGACTCGCACAAACAGGTTTGGCCATCCCGAACCGTTGTCCTTTGGGCACCGTGAACCTTGCACGCCCGAACGATGAGACCGTGATTCCCGGCCCCTGGCCGAATTTGGTGACGCGGTCATCCCTTTCCATCGTCCTGCCCGCCTACAACGAGGAGGAGAACATCGAGGGCGCGATCGAGGAGGCTTGCGAGGTCGCTGCGTCCGCGGCACCGGCGTGGGAGGTCATCGTCGTAGACGACGGCAGCCGCGACACCACGGCTCAACGGGTTGCGCGCATCATCAAGCGCCAGCCTCGAGTCCAGCTGATTAGTTTTCCGGAAAACCGAGGCTACGGCGCCGCGTTACGGGCCGGATTTCACGCCGCACGAGGGGACCTGATCTTCTACACGGATAGCGACCGGCAGTTCGACTTGAGCGAGCTCCGCTATTTCCTCCCCGTCATGGATCGTACCGACGTTGCCATCGGTTTTCGCGTCTACCGCTACGACCCGGTGCTGCGGTGTCTCCTGTCGTGGGTCTACAACCGCCTGGTTAGCGCCGCCTTTCGGGCGCGGGTCCGCGACGTCGACTGCTCATTCAAGCTGTTTCGCCGCGAGGTGTTGGAAGCGATCGACCTCGAGACGCGCGATTTTTTCATCGACACGGAAATGGTCGCCAAGGTACGGAAATGGAACTTCCGAATGCTGCAGAAGGGGGTCAAGCACTACCCGCGGCGGGCGGGCGAGAGCAGCGTCCGAGCGAGTCACATCCCCAGCACCCTGCTGGTCGTAGCGCAGATGTGGCTTCGGATTTATCTCCCGGCGCTGGTCGGTCGGCGCGAACGGATCGAGCCAGTTTGTCCGCGACGTTTGCCCGGCCAGGACCTCGTCGAACCTCGCGAGGCGCACGGTGGAGAGTAGCCTCTACGACGAGTACGTCCGCATCGAAGACACCCACTGGTGGTTCCGCGGACGCCGAAAAATCATCGCAACGGTGTTGCGCCCCTACCTGCGGCCGCCGGCACACATCATCGACATCGGCTCCGGAGGAGGCGCCGTGGCGCAGGCCCTAATGGAGTTCGGCAGTGTGACCGCCTGCGACATAGATGTGCGCTGCGCCGCCAGCGTGGCGCGGCGGCCCGGCATGGCTTTCGCCTACGGAACGGCCGAGGCAATCCCGTTTGCCGATGGCGCTTTCGACCTGGTCACCGCGTTCGACGTCCTCGAGCATCTCGACGATGACGTCAGGGCGCTCCGCGAAATGGCCCGCGTCGTCCGTCCCGGAGGCCTGATCGCGGTAACGGTGCCAGCCTACGGCTGGATGTGGGGGCGACAGGACGAGATCAGCCATCACCGGCGCCGCTACTCTGGCCGCTCACTCAGGAACGCGCTCACCGCCGCTGGTCTCAATCCGCGGCGCCTGACGGGCTTCAACACCATTCTTTTTCCGGGCATTGCGGCGGTCCGAATTACCCGCCGGCTTGCCGGGCGACTTGCGGGCGGAGGGCAAACGCCCGATCCCGCTGGCCTGAGCTCCGATTTCTCCATGACGAAACCCGGACCGCTAAACGACCTGCTGGCGGCCACCTTCAGTGCCGAGGCAGCCGTGTTGGGCGTGGTCGATCTCCCGATTGGGGTTTCCTTCCTTGCAATTGCCGAGCGCCCGGCCTCTTAGTTCCCGACCGAGCCGAGCCCAGGTGGCCGCACTGGCTGTCGTCGTGGTCCTTTTCGCGTATGACGTCATCCAGTACTTCAGCTTCGTCATCAAAACGCCCTGGCAGCTCGACTTCTCCGATTTTTACTTTGCGGCCCGCACTGGCCTCGCCCACGGCTGGGCACAGATGTACAACACCTCCCTTTCGATGCCCGCGCTCTACGCCGCGACAGGCAACTGGTTCCCCTATCAACACTCTCCGGTACTCGCGTGGCTGCTCGTCCCGCTGAGCCTGCTTCCGTATGCGCTCGCACTGACGATCTGGGACGGTTTTCTGTTCGGCTGCTACCTCTTCTGCTGGCGTCTCCTGGCCCCGGGCTCCACTGGCCGGCGTCTCCTTCTCCTGGTCGCCGGCCTCGCCCTCTATCCGGTGGCCCTTGGCCTGGCGCTTGGACAGCCCACCATGCTGGTCCTGGCGGGGGTGTGCCTCTGCTGGTGGCTCCTCGGCCAAAATCGGCCCCTCCTTGCCGCCGCCGCGCTCGCGCTCATCGCGGTCAAGCCGCAGTCGAGCTTCCTGGTCCCTTTCGCGCTCCTCTTCGCGGGGCGCATCCGCCTCTTCGCCGGGTGGGCCGTTATCTCCGTCGTGCTCGCGGGGTTGGCGGTACTCGCCCTTGGACTGCAGGGCCTTCAGGACTGGCAGCACGCCATCGCGATCGCCTTGCAGCTTCCTGGGATTCGATTCAATAGCGTGGCCTCGGTGATCGGGCCTGGTCTCCTGGCCACGGCGGTCAGCATTGTGGCGGCGGGCATCGCGATGGTGATCGGCTGGCTCGCGCGTCGCGAAGGCCCCGAGCTCCCCATCGCGGCGGGCCTCTCCGGCTCGGTCTTAGCCTCGCCCTACCTGAGTGTGGTCGACCTCTCCGCCCTCCTCATTGCGGCATGGCTCGTTCTTCGACTCAATCCGCCCGGTTGGCTGAAGACGTTGATGGTGGTGGCGTACCTGCCGTTCTTCTTTGCGAATGCCCTCTTCATGCACGGTCCGTTCCTCCTCCTCGAGTGCGCCTGGCTTATCTCCCTACTTGTCTTTGCGATTAGCCGGCGGCGGGGCCGTGATCTGGAAGGTTGGCTCCGGAGCCCGGATTCGAACCGGGAACCGTCGCGTTAACAGCGCGCTGCTCTACCGTTGAGCTACTCCGG
>Ga0209011_1000238_pt1 | contig 23400 bp, 17 predicted proteins | sample BlaSpr_A8_OM1_M3_FD_187986 | JGI IMG/M metagenome (GOLD analysis project Ga0209011, IMG submission 187986) | Forest soil microbial communities from Thunder Bay, Ontario, Canada - Black Spruce, Ontario site 2_A8_OM1_M3 (SPAdes) (version 2) | ecosystem: Environmental > Terrestrial > Soil > Boreal... | reverse complement strand
ACCGTGTACTTGACCTTCAACACGCCCGCCGCGACTGTGATCGGAACCCGGAATCCGGGGATGTGCCGGCCGAAGATGATGGCGATCACCCCGTACTTGTCGAACCACTTCTCCGCTTTGGCGAGACGCTCGGGGCTCAAGTGGACGACCTCAGCCACGCGCGAGTGGGCCAGCTGCCGCCCGAACTTCCTCGAGATGAAGAAGAGGTTGGTGGCTCCGGCCACGACCACGGCGATCAGGCCGAGCCATGCGGCAATCCAGGAAAAGAGGTTCGCGGGGACATGCGCGCCGACGTACATCACGAACACGTCGCCTGGGGCGGGCAGGGGAACGCCGGACTCCTCGATGTACAGCAGTGCGTAGCTGGCCAGGTAGCTGTACCTGTGGAAGAAGGGTCGCAGGAACGAAAGTCGCGGGCTATCAGGCACGTCACCCTGGAGGATCGCCGACAGCACGACGGCGGCGGCGATGACGAGCACGATGACGACGATCCGGAGCGCATGCACGACCGGCGTGCGAGAGGCAAACGTGCGGAAGCTTGCCATCATCGTCCTTAAGTTAGACGTCGGTTTCTAAAGGTTGGATAAACGCCTGGGTCTTCACTCATTCCTCGCGCAGCAGCTCGACGGGATTGAGGCGCCGGAGGCTCCGGGCCGCCAAGGCGACCGAGAGGGCCATACCCCCCAGGACGAGCGTCACCAGCGTCGCCAGCTGGTCGGCCGGCACCGTCAGAGACGTGGGCAGGATCGTGAAGAGGGGCGCCAGGATCTTGACGAACATGTATGCCATGACAGCGCCCGTGATCGTACCGATTAAGAGGCTCGCAAGAGCGACAAATGCGGCTTCGCCGAAGACCAGGCCCCAAAGCTGAGCCATCCGGATCCCGATGGCCCGCATCGTCACATACTCCTTGCGCCGCTGCAGGAGCAGTCCGAATACGAATATGCCTATGGCGGCGGCGCTGATCAGGGCGGTATAGACGGCCTGCAACCCACCCAGCCCACGCAAGTTGACCGCGGTCAGGCTCGACTGGTCACGGTTGAAGGCGGTCGCTGTGGTCTCGACCAGCAGCGGGGCCGAGCGGCCCGGGCCCGCCTTGATGAGGTCCGCCACGTGGGCGACGGCCGCGGGCGACGGGTCGGACGTGTGCACCAGGAAGAGTGAAACAGTGCTGACGCCGGTTGTCGACTGGTAAAAGGCCAGGTTGCCGACCATGTCGATCCCCTGGGCAAAGCCGGGGAAGTCCTTGACGATGCCCACGGCATGGAGCGTCACCGGCACCATGCGGCCGGTCCGATCGGCGAGCTGCACGTTGATCCTGTCGCCGGGCTGGATGTTGAAGGTCTTGGCCATTTCTACGGAGACCAATGCCCCGGCCGGATCGTTTCGCAACGCCGACATCGCTGCAGCGGCGCCGCCATTCGGGAAAAACGAGTCCTGGAGGGTAGCCACCTGTGGGAATGCGGCCGCGTCAATCGAGACCAGCGATCGCTTGTCGGTTCCGACGATCGCGCTCGAGGTCTGCGCCACTGGGGTCACGGCGGTCACACCCCCCACTCCCTGGAGCTGGGTGCTGAATGCCGGCGATTGCTGCGCGAGGGCGCTAGGCGTGACCCGGATGTCGGACCCCACGACGAACCGGGCGTCCGCTTGCTTCTGGGCCTCATAGGTGGCGATGAACAGGGCGAGGCTTGAACCGAAAGCAACGGCAAGCGAAAGCGCGATGATTCCCGAGCCCAGGGCAAGCGATCTGCGGCTCACGCTCCGGAGCAGCGTCCACCTGGTCAAGCGACCGGCGGCCTTGCCACGGCTGAGCCTCAGCCTGCCCGTTCCCCACAGCAGCAGCCGCACCGCCAGCAGGGTGATCCCGAGCCAGGCCAACAGCGGTGCCAGCAAGGTATAGAAGGAAAGCGACACCGACTGGCCTTCGGCGGGCGTGAGCTTGAAGCCGCCGGCAAGGCTGGTGATGACCCAGACAGCGGCGGCGGCGGCCAGGAAGACCAGGTCGAGCTTCATGCGCAGCCAGACTGGGGCGACGGGAGCTGCCTGCATCTCGCGACGCTCGAGTCCCGCTTCGCGGGCCAGGGCCCGCCGGCCGGGCAGGTACACCGCAAGCAATGTGATGACGACTCCGGCGCCGATGGAAACAGCTGCCGACAGGAGAAAGCTTTGCTGTGATGCCGACGTCAATGCGGCAGGCCCGAGCACGAGCACGGTTGTCGCAAGGCCTATGGCGAGCCCAAGGGCGGAGCCGAGTATGGCGATGCCGAGCGCGGTGTAGGTCAGGTCGCTGATCAGATGGCGTGGCTGAGCCCCTCTCGCTCGCAGCGTCGCCTGCTCCCGGCGTCGGGCTTCCGCGAGCAGCCCGCCCGCGTACCGCGACAGGTATGCCGCGACCAGGACTCCGGGGAGCCCGAGGAAGAGGAACAGGACCTTGGCCAGGATCGAGTCTCCGGTGGCTGCGACGAGCGCGTCGGACAGGTTGTCGATGACCGACACCCGGCCCGGCTCGAGTCGCTCGATGCTGCGCTTGAGGCCCTGCGTCTTCACCGCGGCGAGCGTCGGGTCCGTGGCCAGTCGCGAGTGGTCGAGCCGGACGTCGACCTCCATCACCGGTGTCTTCAACACTGGGGTCGCGGAAGCCGCGTCAGCTTTGAGGGCGGGAAGGATGGTCGCGAACGTGGAGAGCGGAACGACCAGCACGTTGGGCACCTGGATGAACTCGCCCTGGTTGTCGGCCGACCGCGCCGCGAACAGCGGATCCGCCTTGGAGAAGTCCGCAAGCCCGCCGACAGTGAGCTGGAGCGAAGCGCGGCGACCCGGCACGGTCAGGGCGATGGTGCTGCCCGGTGAGGCGCCAAGCGCCTGTGCGGCGTCGGGGCTCAACAGAACAGTCCCGTCCGCGTAACTGCCTCCGGTCACACGGACCATCGGATAGTGAGTCAGGTAGGAGGGGTCGAAGGCAAACAGGCGCAGCGGCTGGCCGACCGCTTTCGAGCCGGCTTTGAGGCTCCCCGCCGGGAGGTCGACCGAGGCGAGCTGGTCTGCTGCGGCGACGCCCGGGACGGTCTTGATGCTGGAAGCGAGCTGGCCGAGGCTCACTGGCGGCAACCCATTTGCGGACGCCGGCATGGGGTCCTCGGCGCTCACCACGGTCGCGCGCAGGGGAAGGCCGCTCACCGCGGGGATGGCGCTCGACGGCACGACCCGGTAGGTGATGGTGAGCTTGCCACCCGCGGCGATGGAGGCGGCCTTGAGACCCGTGGCCACTGGGGCTTCGCCATCGGCGTCCGCCAGCGCGCTGCCGTTGAGCGTCGTGGAGCCCGGTTGATAGGCCATCTGCGCGGGGATGACGTCCTGCACCACCACCGCGGTCGCCGGCCGGTCGGAGGTATTGGTCACGACAATCGTCACCGTGGCCGGCTGGCCGGCGGCCAGCGAGGGCCCTGTGCCGATCGCCTCCGCGAGCGTGAGGGAGGAGGCAAGGGGCGACGTGAGACCTGCCTGCATGTCGATCGCGACGGGTGCTATCGCGCGCTCGGTCATCCGAGCCGCTGAGCCATCCACAAAGAACGCTGTGGAGGAGAAAAGTGCGACAGCCAGGGCCACGCCGACCGCTGAGGCCAGGGTGCGGCGCGGGTTCCGCAGGAGGTCCCGAAGGCTGTACCTAAGCAAGGAGGGCACCTGAGCGATCGCTGACCACCTTGCCATCGCGCAGCGCCACGACTCGTCCGAGCCGCGCCGCAACGTCCACGTCGTGGGTCACGACGATCAGCGTCGCGCCCGTCATCTTCTGCGCTTCAAGCATCAGGTCGAGAACTGAGGCGGAGGTTTCGCTGTCCAGCTCGCCGGTCGGCTCGTCGCCGAGGATGAGGCGCGGCGCGTGCGCCAGCGCTCGCGCGATGCCGACCCGCTGCCGCTGGCCTCCGGAGAGCTGATCTGGCAGCTTGGCTGCGTGCTCGGCCAGACCGAGGCGCCTGATCAGATCGGCGCTAGGGTCGGAGGTGCCGCTTCCGCCGGTGAGCGCCTGCTGGAACTCGACGTTCTCTTCCGCCGTGAGAAACGGCAGCAGGTCATACGACTGGAAGACGAAGCCGATCGACTCGCGGCGTACTCGCGCGCGCTCGGCCTCAGGAAGAGAGGAGATCTCGACGTCGTCCAGCCAGATCCGGCCCAGGCTCGGCTTCTCCAGGCCGCCGAGCAGGCCGAGAAGCGTCGACTTTCCGCACCCGCTGGGCCCAACTATCGCGACGCTGCTGCCGGCTTCGATCAAGAGGTCGACACCGTCGACCGCCTTGACCGTGGAACCGCCAGTGCGGTAATGCTTCGTCACGCCCTCGACCCGCAGCGAGATTGCTGTGCTCATGCGGCTGAGATCAGTCCGTCGACAAGCCGCAAGCGGTGGTCGGCGCGCGCGGCCAGCTCTCGGTTGTGTGTGACCAGCAGGACGGTCAGCTCGCGCTCGCGCCACATTTCGGTCAACAAGCCCATGACCTGCTCGGCCGTTGCCGAATCGAGCTCACCGGTCAACTCGTCGGCAAGCAGAAGGTCGGGATCGTTGGCGAGAGCGACCGCGACTGCGACCCGCTGGACCTCACCTCCCGACAGCTGCGTCGCGCGATGGTGCAGCCGATTGCCGAGTCCGAGCCCATCCAGCACAGCGCGTGCCTGGACCCGTCCGCCTTTCTTGCCTGCGATGCGCATCGCGAGCTCGACGTTTTCGATAGCGCTCAGGAAGGGGATGAGGTTGCCGCTCTGGAACACGACGCCGATACGCTCGGCGCGCAGACGCGCGCGTTCGGATTCGCCGAGCCTGCTGATGTCCTTCCCTTCGACGACCACCTGCCCCGCGCTTGGCAGCGCCAGGCCGGCGACTAAAGACAGCAGCGTCGATTTGCCGCTGCCGGATGGTCCCACGAGGCTCGTCATGCGGCCGCGGGGCAGCGCCATGCTGGCTCCACGCAGCGCGACAGTTTCGGTGGTGCCTTCTTTATAGATCTTGAAGACGTCCTTCAGCTCGACCAGCGGCTCAGAGGAGAGCGCCGGCCGGATCGGGTCGCCTACTGCCACTTGAACGTGCTCGCGACGTCGTCCGCGCCCTGGGGATCGAACTGGTTGGACACCGTCCCGTAGGTGATGACCGCAACAGTCGTCGAGTCCTTGGGCACGTAATACCGCACGCTGGTGAGCGCGATGGCTTTGCCGGTCACCGTGCTGGTGCCTGCGTTCCACGTGTAGGTGAAGCGGGTCACGCGATGTCCGCCGATGGTCACCGTCGCCGCGTTGGAGACCAGGTGAAAGGACTGCGCCGACGCTCCAAGCGACTTGATGTCCTGGCTCGCGAGCGCGCCTGGGTCAGAAGCCGAAGCACCCTGGACGATGCTGATCTCCAGGCGTTCCGACGGGCCGATGAACGAAGCGGTGCCATCGGCGTTCGGCGTCATCTTCCCGGGGCCGTCGATGCGATAGTGAAACCGGGAGTCTGCGTAAGGCAGGGAAACCTCGCCGGCGCCTCCGGCCGCTTCGCCGCCGGTTCCGGGCTGAGCAGCGGTCGGGGTGTTGACGGGTCCGCACGCGATGGCGAGAGATCCGACCGCGACGAGGGCGACAAACGTGTATGCGTAGTGTTTGGGGGCAAGCATCGGAGACCAGTCTTCGACCCGTCTCTAAACCGCGGCTAAACCCCCGAGGCGGCTTTTGGTGAAACCGGGGCCGGCTCGTTCGGCACATGCAGCCTGAAGACCGCCCCTGGGCTGTCCGTCTCGACCAGCTCGAGAGTGCCACCGTGGGCGCGCGCGATGGCCGCGCTGAGGGCCAGGCCCAACCCGGCGCCGCCGTCCTCGCGTGATCGAGCGCTGTCGGCGCGAGCGAATCGCGTGAACAGCTTGTCGCGATGGTTCTTGGGCACGCCTGGTCCTTGATCCGCGACCTCGACGCTCCAACCACTGTTCGCGGGATAGCCGCGCAGCGTCACCGGCGTCCCGGTTGCGGTGTGGCGGAGCGCATTGTCGATGAGGTTGTCGACCACGCGGCGCAGCAGCGCGGGGTCCGCAGCCATGCGGCCGTGGCTCGGCGCGATGACCTCGACCCTGCTCCCGTGCTTCTTCGCAACGTCCTCCCAGCGGGCGGCGGTCTCGTGCAGGAAGTCCGCGACGTCGATCGGCTCCTTCGCGGGCACCAGCGCTCCCGCGTCGGCGCGAGCAAGGATCAAGAGCTGGTCGGAAAGGCGGCTCAGGTGGTCGACCTCTTCCCGCAAGGATTCGAGCACGCGCTTGTACTCGTCCTGGCTCCGGCTGCGCTTGAGGGCGCCGTCGACCTCGCTGCGCATCAGTGCGAGCGGGGCTCTGAGCTCGTGCGAAGCATTCGCGGTGAACGTGCTCATGCTCAGGAAGCCGGCCTCGAGACGGGCGAGCATCGAGTTGAAGGTGTCGACGAGCTCGCCGAGCTCATCGTCCGGAACCTTGACGTCGACCCTGCGGTGAAGGTCGCGCTCGCCAATCGATCGCGCCATCCCGGCGATCTTCCGGACGGGGCTCAAGGCACGCCCCGCGAGCCAGTAGGAGAGAGCACCGCCGATGACCACGAGGCCGGCCGAGACCGCCACCAGAATCAGGAGGGTGCGCCATTGCGCATCGGCCATCTCTCCGACCGACCGGCTCACGATGAGGGTCTGCATCGAGTTGGTGCTCGCGGTCAGGGAGACCGCGTACACGCGCCTTTGCACGTGACGTGAATCCACCACGTTGGCCCATACCGGGGCTCCGGTCCGCGTCACCTCGTTCGCGAGACGCAGCAGGGTGGCCGTATCGAGAGGTTGATTGGGCGTTTGTACGATCACCGCGCTCGAGGAGACCACCGCGGCGTCGACGGCGATGCCGCTCTGCGTCTCGGACGGCAGGTCGCTGCCGTCAAAGGTGAGCGAGCCGTTGGTGTCCTGCATCCCGTTGGCGAGGACCTGCGCCTGCGAGACGAGCACGGCGTCCGACGCTTGCGATTGAGTCAGCCCGACAGTCCACAAAACCGCGCCGTCCGCGACCAGCAAGGCGAGAGCAAAAAATCCGACCGCGATCAGGACGAGTCTTCCGCGAGTGCTCCTAACGCGCCGCAGTACCGCAGAGTTCATGCGCCTTCGGCTGCGTAGCGATACCCCGAGCCTCTGATCGTGACGAACGGGTCTTCGGCGCCGGCCTCGATGAGCTTCTTCCTCAGGCGTCCGATGTAGACCTCGATCAGGTTGCGGCCGCCATCGAAGTCGTAATCCCAGGCGTGTTCCAGGATCTGGCTTCGCGTCAAAAGGCGGCCCTGGTTGAGAAGAAAGTACTCGAGGATCGCGAATTCCTTGGCGGTCATGTCGACCTCGCGTCCATCCACCGTGAGCGTGTGGGCCGCGGTGTCGAGCAAGACCTTGCCGGCGCGCAGCTCGGCCTTGCGGTTGGGAACGTGGCGGCGAGTGAGCGCGCGCAGTCGCGCCACCACCTCGCGCAGCGCGAATGGTTTCACGAGGTAGTCGTCGGCGCCCGCTTCGAGACCCGCGACGCGATCGTCGACGCCGTCGCGGGCGGTGAGCATCAGGATGGGGGTGTCGACCTTGTGCTCGCGCAGCCGGCGCGCCACCTCCAGCCCGTCGATCAGGGGGAGCATGAGGTCGAGCACGATCACGTCGTAAGGGGTCGTGGATGCAGCTTCCAGTCCGTCCTGGCCGTTATGGGTGACGTCGACGGCCATCCGGGATTCCATGAGGGACCGCCGAAGGCTCTCGGCCAGACGCCTGTCGTCCTCCACCACCAGCACTCGCATGCTGACTAAGATGCGCCAGTTTTCTAAAGAATTTCTAAAGAAGTCTGGGCCAGCTTAAGCCCCTCACCCCCCACCCCTCTCCCCGAGGGGGAGAGGGGACGTCTCACTCCCTCAGTCTTAAGCCCCTCACCCCACCCCTCTCCCCGAGGGGGAGAGGGGACGTCTCACTCCCTCAGTTCCAGTCCCGCCACGTGTCGCTGAATCGCACCCGGGCTTGCGGGAGCCGGTCGCGAAGGAGCGCCAGGGCTGCGCCGAGGCCCAGAAGGACGATGGAGACCACGAAGAACACCGCCCACACGGGAAGCCATCCCTGCGTGATGCCGACGAAGATCGCGCGCAGCGCGCTCACCGCGATGCCTGCGCTGCCGCCGATGACGAGGACCCGGTTCTTGAAACCGATTCCCGCCAGGAGGGCGACCACGCCTTCGACGACGAGAGCGGAGGTGTAGATCCACGCGTGCGGAGGTTCCAGGACCGTGAGCACGGCGCTCGTGCCCAGGATGAGCAGCATGCCCACGGCCGTCAGCACCTGCGCGATGAGGCGGATACGGGGTCGCTTGATGCGCGCGTCATACGGCAGGCGGACGCCCGACGCGACGCAGACTGCGCCCGGAAGCATCACGTACCACTCGAGGTTCGTGGCGCCGAAGTAAAACGCGACCCACAGCCCGGACAGGCTCATGACCAGCGCTCCGGGATAGTCGAACTCAGGCTTGGCGTACCGGCGGCCGTCGATCACGACGAGCGCGCCAAATCCGATGAGACCCGCGGCAGCCGCGAGCGCCCCCCACGAATGGGCGGTCACGAAGCTCGTGAACGCGAAGCTCGAGAGCGCTGACACCGCGGCGCCGCCGAGGCCGGTCAGGCGGTGCGCCTGGATCCAATCGGAATTGCGCGCGAACCGCCGCTCCCACGGAACTTGCAGGGCGTACAGGACCGCCGCGGTGCCGAAGCCGGCGACCGGATACCAGGTCGGGGCGGCGGCAGCTGCATAGAGAAGGAGGCCGAGGCCAAGCGTGGTCATCAACCCGGCGCCGACCGCGGCCGGCCAGGACCGCTCGATGGCGCCGATCGCGTAGACGACGACCGAGTAAGCCAGCAGCGCCAGCCCGGCGAGCTGGAAGTCGCCAAGACTCAGGGCGGTGAAGAAGACCATGAGGGCAAGCCAGAATCCGTACACATACAGAGGCCAGGCCCAACGGCGCCCGGCCGTGGAGAGCAGGCCGAGGGCCACGAGGCCCAGCAGCACCGGCAGCGCGCTGTAGGTCGTGACCATCGATTCGATGGTCACCTGTGACGGCATGAGCAGCGCGGTCCGGGCGAGCCAGTACCAGTCCACTAGAAACAGGCCGGCCGCGAAGAGCAGCCACGCCGGCGTGTTCGTCCGCACCGCCACCCAGACCACAACCGCGGTGGCGAACACCAGGTCCGCGGCCTCCACCCAGTGCGGGCTCGGGTCGAACGTGGCGACGCCGACCAGCTGCGCGACCATCCAGATGCGCAGGCCGTAGCGGAGGATGCGGTCGCGGCTCAGCTGTGCGAAGGCCGCGCCGGCCGCCGCCAGCAGCGTGAGCTCGGTCGCCACGTAGGCCGAGCCGAGCTCGAGAGCTCTGCTCTCGAACAGCGCGCTCGCGGTCACCGCGACGGCGGTGACGAGGAGGGCCGGCTGCCGCTTCGAAAGCCACGCGTATGCGACGTAAACGATCGCCGTCACTGCGAGCACCGCCGCCATGGGCTCGTTGGCGAGCACATGCGAAGGATCGAGCGAGACCCAGATGAGGCCCAGGCCGGCCGCGAGGTGAATGAAAGCCTCCGACGACCGCGCGAAAAGGGCCCCGACGCGGCCGAGACGCTGGGCGCGGAAGGCGACCAGGGCCAGGACGAGGCCCAATGCCGCCAGCATCGATCCCCGCCAGCCGCCTAGGTGCAGGTCCTGGGCGAGCGCGGCCCAACCGAGGAGGAGCGCCGCCAGGGATGGGATCGCTTCCTCCCAATCGCCGCCAAGGGCGCATGCGAACAGGTAAGCGCCCGTGAGGACGGCGAGAGTGGCGGTGGCAGCCCACGGGACCCACGCTCCCGCCGCGGCGAGCTCATATATAAGGAAGAGGAAGGCCGTTGCCGCGCCGCCGTGAGCGAAGAGCTTCGCGCGCTTCGCGAACTTCGTGCCCACCTCTCCGAAGCGCGCTCCGCGGAAAGCGGCGACCGAATAAAGCGCCGGCAGCACGGCGATCGCGGTCGATCGCCATGGGCCGAGCCCGAGGTCGTGAGCTGCACCCATCCACGCGAGCCCGAACGCCGCGAGGCTGATGACCGCGGTTTCCAGAGGGGCGCCGAGCACGCAGAGGAGGAAGTAGGCGACCGCGAGACCCGCGAAAGTCGCGGTCACCGACCAGGCGAGCCAGGTGCCCGCGGAGAGCACCGAGTACGCGGTCAAGGCGAGGGCGACGAGGGCGGCGCCGTGGATGCGGAGGTGCGAATACCGGGCGAACAGCGCGCCGGCGCGGCCGGCGCGTGTGCCCCGATACGCGATGAGGCCGTAGAGCGCGACGAGCAGCGTCAAAGATGGTCCGCGCCACACGCCGAGGTCCAGGTCAGTCGAAGCCAGGGTCCACGTTGCGCCGAATGCGAGCTGGCAAAGGAAGGCGCCCTCGACGCTCACCCCGAGCAGGGCGAAGAGGAGATAGCCCACGGTCAATCCGGCCACTGTCAATGTCCCCGTCCACGCGATGTAGTGGCCGGCAGCGTTCATGTCGCTCAACGCGAGGACGAGGGCTGCGGCTGCGGCGAGATGGGCGAGCCAGCGGGCGTTCCGCGACAACAGCTCCGCGACCGCTCCAAGGCGCGCGCCGCGAAACGCGACCACTGCGTAAAGCGCGACGAGTGGCGAGGTCGCCGCGCCGCGCCACGCACCGAGCTGCAGCGCATCCGTCGCGGCAGTCCATGCCATGCCGAAGAGCGTGAGCGCCACCAGCGCGGACTCGTGCCGGCGATTGAGCGTCACGTCGAGCAGGTACGCGACGAAGTAGGCGGCCGCTGTGTCTGCCACCACAACAGGCATCCACTGGTTGCGCGTCAACATGTGGATGGCCAACAGGTAGACGCCCGTGGCCAGCACCGCGTGGATGAAGTAGGGCGCTGTGGGCGGGATTATCGTGAGGCGCCGGCTCGCGATCACCGAATAAACGGCGGCGAGTGGTGCGAGGGCTAGCGCCGTCAATGGTCCGAGATGGAGCGCGAGGACCGCAAACAGCCAGGCGAGTCCGATCGCCATCAAACCGAAGGTTCCGGACGCCTCTCGTCCACCAAGGATTCGGTGCACGAGATAGCCGGCGGCAAGTCCGGCGAACGTGCCCGCCGCGGGCCACTCGACCGCGCGCAGCGAGTCGCTGTTGAGGAAGGTGAAGGCAATCGCCGCGATCGCTGCGGCGTGGACGAACGCACCGCTGAAGCGCGAGAGCGAACGCCTGCCTGCCAGTGCGTAAATGACCAGGAGAGCGGTCACCGCGGCGCCGCCCCAGGCACCCAGATCGATGTCGTGGACCGCAACGATCCAGGCGAGTCCGAAGGCCAGCTGTCCTGCCACCGCCTCGACCTCGTGGCCGCCGAGCAAGCGGTTGAGGACGTAACCAGCCGCCACGCCCAGCAGCGCTGCTGCGATAGACCAACGAATCCAATCGCTCGAGTAGACGAGCTCCCCGACGATTCCGATGAGGACCGCGGCTGCAGCCGCGTGGACGAAGAAGCGCGCACCGACCGCGAATAGAGTTCCGCGCGGGCCGAGCCATGCCGGCCGCAGCTGGACGATGGTGTAGAACGCGACCAATGGGGAAAGCGCAGCCGCTCGCCACACGCCAAGGTGGCTGTCGTATGCCGCTGCGACTGCGGCGAGGCCCAGGAAGGAGAGCGCGAGCACCGCGCTGTAGCGAGGGCCGCCGAGCGCGCGAAATGCGATGTACGCGACCGCCAGTCCGGCGGCCGTCGACGCAAACACCCACGCGAGCCAGCCTTGCGCGGCGAGTGCGTACAACGTGAACGCCAGGGACAGCACCGCCGATGCGTGGACGAAGGGGAGCGCAAATCGCGCGAAGCGATCGCCCGCAAGCCGCACCTTGGGGGACTCGAACAGCACCAGCGTGTAGATCAGCGGCAGCGGGGAGAGCGCCGGGCCGCGCCAGTTGCCAAGCTCGAGGAGATCGATGGCTCCGACCCACGCGACCGGGAGCGCAAGCAGCGCGAGCACGCCATATGCGTGCAGCCGCAGGCGAAGGGTGAGGACGATATAGAGGACGCAGCACGCGACACCTGCCACCAGGAACGCGAGGTCGGTCGAGATGCCCTTCGCGTGCAGGTCGAGAAATACGTACGCGGCGACAAAGACCAGCGGAGCAAGCAGGGCGAAGATCGCGACATAGGTCTGGCCCACGAGGCGGAGGCGTTTGGAGCGCAGGCACGCGACACCTGCGATGGCGAAGATCGCGTCCAGGCCCGCGACTCCTGCGAACCGCAGCCCTCCGCTGAGCTTGATCGTGTACAGCTCGAACAGAAGTGTCGCGATGAACAGAAGGAAGGCGCCGGTGTAGGAAACGATCAGGATGCTGTTTTCGCTGAGGAACTCCTGAAACGAAGGTCTTGGCGGCTCCACGCGTTCCACCCGTGGGGGCGCCGCCGCGCGCAGCGCATCGTGGTCTGCCGGACCGGCCGGAATGGGCGGAGCCGGCGGTGGGGCGGCGGTTGCCGCGTTCTCCACGGCGGCAAGAGCAGGCACCTGAGCGCCCGCGACCTGGCCGGCTCTTCTGGCTTTTCTTGCTGCAGCCGCAGCGCGTTTCTTCGCGTCCACGGCCTCCTGCGCCTCGGCCACGAGACGGGCTTTCTCCGCGGCGTTGAAAGCTTCGACCTCGGCCGCGCGCAGCGCGAGCTGTTTTTTCTGCTGCAGCGCGGCTCGAGCATCGGAATTGCTGAAAAGCTGGAGGGCGGCATTCGCCGCGACGTGGCGGGACTGGTAGCGATCGACCAGCTCGGTGGGCGCATCCTGGCGCTTCAGGTCGTCGATGACCGACTGGATCCACGCGAGCTCCGCCTGAAGTTGTGCAGCCTGCATCGCACCGCCTCGCGAAGCGGCGATGTACGCCGCCGCGATCGCCGCCGGCATCGACGCGCCAGTCGCCAGCAGGTCGAGCGCGGCCTCTGCCGCCACCTCGGCGTGAGGCTGCAGGCTCGCCGCGACAGCCCACGCGTACCAGCGCCGGCGCGGCTCGTCCTGTTCAGCCATCAGGTCTTACATCCACGCCGATGACTCGCCATGGGTGTGGATCGTAGGCCTCCCTCGTCTCACCGTCAGTCTCAGAGGCGTCTCAAAGTTTCGCCGGGCACAGTATGGTTGCCACGGGAGCGCAGCCCGCCTCCGCGGATTCGAGGGAAACCGCTGTGAAAGCCGTTCGCAACCTGTTCAGGGACACCCGCGCGGTCGACGCAGTTGTCGTCGTCGTGATGACATGCCTGGTCTTCAGCGCCTATCTCGACGCTTACGCCTACGTGCACGTTCCGTCCAGAGTCCTCACGCAGGAGGATCGGCTGGGTCAGGCCGGCGTGGCCGCGTCATGGTTTGTGTTCACTGCCTTCCTCTTCTTTCTGTTCGGGAGGGGGCTCAGACGGGGCCGGCCCTGGAATTCGGCCCTCCCCGACGGGTACACAGGCTCACTGGCGGCGTCGCTCGTGTTCGGCGCCGCGCTCATCGTCGACTACAACTGGTCCTTCGCCACTGTCAACAACCCGTTGGGGCTCGACCGCCTGTTTACTCCACCGCACATCGTCGAGATTGCCGCGGCTGCGGTGATGGTGAGCGGTCCGCTTCGCGCGTCGGCGCGCAGAGGCGACAGCACCGCCGGCCTCTTCACTCTCGTGTCGGCGGCGCTGCTGCTCTCGGTGTTCACTTTCGCGACCCAGTTCATTCACCCGCTCATCGATCCCTGGTCGTCTAGTGATGCAAGAAAGCTGCCGGCGACAGTGCCGACCTGGGTGGCTCAAAACCTCGGCGTGTCGGCGCTGCTCGTCCAGTCCACGATCCTGTCGGTCACCGGGCTGCTGCTGAACAATGCTTTCAAGCTTCGCCCTGGATCCCTGACCCTCGTCTTCACTGTCAACGCGATCTTCGTCCTCATCACCAAGAGCCACTTCGAGCTGCTGCCGGTTGCCGTGGTGACCGGGATTGCCGGGGACGCCTGGGTGGCGTGGTCGGCGCGGCGAACCGGGCGCCCATCCGCGTCCTTGTGCGCTCTGATCGCGGGCGCGTTCACGGCCGCCTACATGGTCGAGATGGAGATCTTGGGGACCGCCTGGAACGCGTCGCTGTGGGCAGGTGTGGTCCTGGCGGCTGTGGTGGTCAGCTGGATGATCGGCACACTGCTCCGCGCGGGATCGCCGAGCTCAGTGGAGACTGCACCCGTCCAGCTGGCCGCCGTGGCCCTCGAAGTGCGGTGGACGCGGGATCCGCAGAGCACGGTTCGTCCGCAGCTGGTTCGCGCTGCCCTCGACGATCTCGGTACCCCGGAAGCGCTCGGCCGCAGCCCGCTCGGAAAGCTGCCTGGCATCTCGCGCGGCGGGACGGCGGCCGCCGATCTGCGCTCGGTGCTCGTGGACGTGATCGGCGAGCTCGCCTCCTCGCCTGGGCCGCGCGACGCCGAGGCTGGAAAGCTGCTGAACGACTACTACGTCAAGCGGGTGGGCAGCCATGAGGTGATCATGGAAAGGCTGCACCTGTCGCGCCCGACCTTCTATCGGCGTCTGCAGCGAGGGTTCGCGCTGGTCGCCGAACGTCTGGACGAGATGAGCGAGTTTGCTCAAACCGTCCCAGTCCACGACTGACTAAGTCGGGTCAGCAGCTCTTGTTGCGCGCGCTCGCTGCTTCCGCAGCCGACCAGTTGAAGGCCGCCGGATTCACTGAGTAGGTCTTCGGCCCCGCGCACGCAACTCGGGTGATGTCGGCGCGCAGGGCGGCTTCGAGCTGAGATCGAGAGGCCAGGAGCGCCGGCGTCGCATCGCTGGAGAGCTCGGCGAAGTATTGCGCGTCGATCTTGTGGGCTGACCGCGCGTGGTCGATGTTGAGGGCGACCACCACTGCTTCGGGATTGACCAGGTTCAGAGCCAGGAGCGCGGCGAGGGCGGTAATCGACGTGGCTCCCACAAACCACCGCCGTTTTCGGAACCGGCCGGCCATCTCCGCGGCCAGCAGCAGGAAGACCACCGCAATCCACACCGCGAAGATGTTGCTGTAGAGGCGGAGCATCGTAAAGCCGTAGGCCTCCTCGTAAAGACTGAGACGCTGGAACGCGACGAACACGATGAGCAACGTCAGTGCGATCCCAACCTGGCCAAGGACGAGGAACGCTCGCTTGGTGTTGGGTTGCGTCAGGCTCGTGATGCGGCTGAAAAGGATGAGGACGATGGCGGTGATTCCCGCCACCCAGAGAAGTTGGAAGAATCCGGATCGCGCGTAGTCCGCATAGGTCATGCCGGCCGCGCGCAAGGTGTCGCCGGCGGCCCCGGTCGCGGCTATCGCCTGGGCCATCGCAAATGCAGCGAAGACCGCGTCGAGCACGGCGAGCACGACGAGCCCTTCGATCGAACCCAGCCGCCACACCGGCCCGTCAACGCGGGAAACCGGCGCTGCCGAGGCCAATCGCAACAGTCCGGCCAGGGTCAGCGATCCGACCAGCACGAAGAAGGCATCGCGCACCAGCTGACCGAGGTCGAAGTTGAGGTTGAAGAAGGACGCAAACACCGGGTCCGCCGACGCGAGCATTGCCGCCAGCACGATGGCGATCGGGGCGGCGATCAACAGGCCGCGCGCGAGCGGGCCAAGGAGGGTCAGCCGGTCGCGAGTGCTCCGCAGCGGCCTGACGATGAAGGCGGCGCCGCCGACCCCATGGATGAACGCGTGAATGGAGCGGGCCGCGGCTTCCGCGATGCCGGTATCCAGCAAGGAACCGCTGCGCGCCAGCGAGGCCGCCGCGCCGAGAAGCACAAGCGCCATCGCCGCATCCGGCCACAGCAACCACGAGCTGGCTCGCGCCGCCAGCCAGGCGCCGAACAACACCGCAGCGCCCGCCAGCAGGCGGGACTCGAGAGTGAGCAGCCGCCCGGCGAAGACCAGGAAGAGAGCGCTGACCGCGACCGCCAGGGATGCGCCCAGGCCAAAGGTTCCGGTGCGCAGCGCCTGGTCGGCGATGAGGCCCACGATCAGCGCTCCGGCGAGTGCAAGCCACGTCGGAGTCCCTCTCACGTTGAGGCTGAGCCACGAGGGGCCTGGCTGATCGGTTGCGCGGGCGGCAATTGGCTGCCAGGACGCACCGTCCCACCGCCACATGCCGTCCGCGGATACCTCGCCGATGGACGACATCGCAGTGTTCAACAGGTCGAGACGGGCGAATGGTTACGAAAGCGAGCGGATCAGCGCTGGATCAGGGCCCTGTCCTCTCGGTGCTGCAGGTCTTCACGGCCAGGTCGACAGCCTTGGAGTCGGCTTGCAGCGCCGGGCCGGCGGAGCTGAAGCGGGCGAGACCCTGGGCGACTTCGGTTTTGCTGTCGTCCTTGAATCCCTTGAGCGCGAGCTGCAGCCCGGTGTCCATAGTGGCGAAGTCGGCACGAATCCTGCTCATGCCCGGTGCGATGCACAGCGGGATCTCGCCGCGGTCGATCACCGCGAGAACCTTGGTGATCTGCTGGTCGGTGGCGGTGATCGCATCGCGGCAGCTGTTGGACAGGGTTCCGTTACACGACTGGCCGATCGCGGGCAAGGTCTGGTTGAGCGCAGCCACGGCCGGGGTGAGCGAGTAGGTCAGGTACCTGTCGGCGCGGGTGTAATCCGTGCGTTCGGTAAGCAGCGGCGTCGGTGCCGCCGTGGGCCGGACCTGGACCACTCCATCGCTCTGCCAGGGCAGCCGGACGATGTTCATCGAGTTCAGAGCCATCATCGCCATGACCAGCACGACGAGTGCGGCGGCGGCGAAGAGATAGATGCTGATGCCTTGCCGAGGAGCCTCCTGCCACAGTGGAACCACTGTCTCCTCGGGCGGCGGGGCGACGTAAACCGGCGGGGCATACGCGACGACGACCGCAGGAGCCGGAGCCGGCGCAGCGGTCGCCACCGGGACGACGCCGGCCACGTCCCCAACCACGACCGCCACCGGCTGCCATTGGTGGCCGTCCCAAACCCACCGTCCGTCCGGGGACAGCTGGGGAGGGGTCTGCGGAGGACTGGAGCCGACGCTCATGAGCCGTCAGCCTAGACTTCGTATTCGGCGCCGACGCCAATTTAGTGCGTTAAGAGTTGTAAAGGGCTTGGAGGTAGACATGGCTGCTGTGAGTCGGGCGGACGCGGTTTGGGAAGGCGACCTGCCAACCGGCAAAGGCCGGGTCAAGGTCGCAAGCGGAACTTTCAACGAGTTTCCGGTCACGTGGGCGAGCCGCGCGGAGCGGTCGCACGGGACGACAAGTCCGGAGGAATTGCTCGCGGCGGCCCACGCCGCGTGTTACTCGATGGCCTTCTCCAACGGCTTGAGCAAGGCCGGCTACAAGGTCGAACGGCTCAACACGTCAGCAGAGGTCGAGTTCGTCCCGGGCACCGGGATCACCACCGTGACGCTCACGACGGTCGGCCATATCCACGGCATCGAACCCGCCGAGTTTCAGAAGCAGGCAGAAGCGGCCAAGGATGGTTGCCCGATCTCCAAGGCGCTGCACGGCAACGTCACGCTGAAGCTGAACGCGAAGCTGGACCTAGAGCACCACTAACGCGGCGGGCCCATCAGCCCTGGAAAGTCGACCACGCCCTGCAGGCGAAGCTCTCGGAGCTGGCCGGCGAGCCATTTGCGCGGGTCCTTGATCGGCTTGCTGGGGTCGAGGCAGTTCCAGTAGCGCCCGTTGACGTCGCGCGCGACAAGGAGCAGGCAGCTCGGCTGGCCCGCGCGCTGCCACGCTTTCATCGCGGGCTGCAGCAGGATCCTGCGTGGCGGTGCCTTTTCGGCCATGGTCAGCTCGCTCGCGTAGAGGTCGTCGGCGGCTTGCACTATCACGCCGCCGGCGGCCATCGTGCCGCCCAGGTTCTGCACTTCGACCTCGATCGCCTGGTTGGGGGCCGGTGGGCCGGTGAACGTGACCTGGGGGACAGGCTTGGTCGTCGCCTCCCAGCGCGCGTCGGCGACCTTGATCGCGCGGCGCGACGCACTGTCGGCCCGGGTGGCGAAGATTGCCGCCCACAGCGCCAATGCCGCGGTGACGGCCGCCAAACCGATGACTATCTGCTCTGAGCTCATCCTTGGTTCATCCCTCTTGCCGCTTGACGCTGCCGCCGTCCGGATCTGGCGCGACATGGTACCGCTGCGCGTCGTAGTTGCGAAACGCGGGCAGGGCCGCCGCGCAGAGCAAGCAGCCGATCACACAGAGGATTCCCCCCGACACGATCGAGACGCGCACGGAGAAAATTGAGGCAACCAATCCAGCTTCGAAGTTGCCCAGCGCGGGACCGGAGGTGTAGCTCAGCATCTCGATCGACGCGAGCCGGCCGCGCAGGGAATCCGGGATGGTCTGGTTCCAGATCACCGAACGGAAAAGGCCGCTCATCATGTCCGCTGCGCCGGCGATCGCAAGGAAGACAAGTGAGGCGATGAGTCCGGGCGCAAGGCCGAAGCCGATGATCGCAACGCCCCAGATGACCGCAGCGACGATCACCCCCATACCGTGGCGCTGGACGCGTTTAGTCCAGCCGCTGGTGGCGGAGAAGATGAACGATCCAACCGCGGGCGCTGCATACAGCAGGCCAAGCACTCCAGGGCCGCCAAGTCCTTGCGCGATGGCGGGAAACAGCGCCATCGGCATGCCGAAGAACATCGCGATGATGTCCACCGCGTAGGTCCCGATCAGCTCGGGCCGGCTGCGGGCGTAGCGCAGGCCTTCGATCACTCGACGAAGGCTCGGACGCTCCGCGTCCACGGGTGGCGGCACTGCACGCATCAGCCACAAGCAGGCGAGGCCGACCACAAAAGTTGCGACGTCGACCAGGTAGGTCAGCGGCAATCCGATCGCCGCGAGCAACACTCCGCCGATGGCCGGTCCCAGGATCTGGCCGAGCGTCGAACGCAGGCTGTTCAGCGCCGCTGCCGCAGGCAGCTCGTCGCGGTCGACCAGTCGTGGAAGCATCGCGTCGAGAGACGGGCGCTGGACCGCATCCAGCACACCCCAGACGACGGCGACCACGAACAAGACCCACACATGCGGATTCGCAAGCGCCGCGTTGCCCGCGAGGATCAGGCTGCATGCCATCAGGGCCGCCTCTGTCAGGAGGACCATCGATCGGCGGTCGGCGGCGTCGGCGAGCGCGCCGCCGATCATCGCGAACACGAGAATCGCGACGAACTCCAGGACTCCGAGCAAGCCGACTAGCAGAAGGTTGTGGGTCTGGTGGTACACCTGGTACGGGAACGCGACGACCGTGATCATGCTGCCGAAGAACGACACCAGCCGCCCGATGAACAGCAGCCGGAAATCGCGATGGCGGCGGAGCGGCGTGATGTCGACCACCGCCATCTGCAGCCATCCAGACTTGCGCGGCGGCACGCCCGGCGTAGTCATGGTGAGGGGCCATCATAGGGAGCGCGTATGCTCCAGGGGAGATGGAGAAGGCCACTTTCGCGGGCGGTTGTTTTTGGGGCGTAGAGCATCTTTTCAACGAGGTGCCCGGCGTGATCGATGCGGTTTCCGGATACGCGGGCGGCACGCGCGACAACCCGACCTACGAGCAGGTCTGCTCGGGCAGGACGGGACACGCGGAGGCGGTCGAGGTCACCTACGACCCCGCCAAGGTCTCGTACGACGAGCTGCTGAACGCGTTCTGGAACATGCACGACCCGACCACTCTCAACAGCCAGGGACCGGATCACGGTCATCAGTACCGGTCGGTGATCTTCTTTCACAACCCCGAGCAGGAGAAGGCGGCGCGCAAGTCCAAGGAAGAGGCGCAGCGCTTTTTCGACCGGCCGATCGTGACCGAGATCGTGGCGGCCCCGCACTTCTGGCCGGCCGAGGAATATCACCAGCGGTATTTCGACAAGCACCAGGGCCACTACTCGTGCCAATTCATCAGAGGCTGGGTGCCGCAGCAGCCGGCCGAGTCCGAAACCGCTCGCTGATCGCGTAACGCCGGTTGAAGCGGCGCGTCGGGCCCTTATCCTTACCGCCCGGCGAGCCCAAGCTCGCGGGAGGGAGGCTCGCAAGTAGATGCCGACGACCTGCGCCAGGTGCGGCGCTCAGAACCCGGATGGCAATCAGTTCTGCCAGGCGTGCGGCACGCCTTTGACGCAGGCGGCGGTCGCACCTCCTTCGGCGCCGCCGCCTCCGGCGCCATCGTGGCTGGCTGCCCCGCCGCCGCCACCACCACCCACCGCACCGCCCATCGCGTACGCCGCACCGGCGCCCCTGCCAGTGGCGTATGCCAGCCCTTACTACTCACCCGCCGGCGCGATGCCGCAGGCGCCCGTTCACCGCACGCCATGGGTTCTCATCATCAGCGCCGTCGTCGTCCTGATTCTCGTCATGGCGGGCGGCGCAACCGCCATCGCCTTCCTCGGCGGCAAGGCCGGTTCCAGCGCGGGGACCATGCCCGATCAATCGACAGCGACCCCGGGGACCACGCTCCCGACCGAATCAAACCCTGTCGTCACCGTTCCTGTGCCCGAAGGCTGGAAGGTCACGGCCAAAGACAACGAGTCGATCGCGCTGTCGGATCCAAACGGCCTTGGCTTTGTGTCCGTCGCAAGCGCTCTTCAAAACCCAAAGATGACCGCCCAGCAGCAGAAGGCCGTCGTTGACGCGTCTCTCAAGTCCAAGTCTCCCGATGCCGTCGAGTGCAGGAGCGTCAAAGCCGCGACAGGCACTGTCGGCGGCGTGAAAGGAATCTTCTGGGAGATGTGTTTCACCATCGTCGCAAACGGGCAATCGCTGCCCGCCGAGGCATCTCTTTTCGTCGGCACCAACGCCGATGGCAGCGCCTGGTACGCGGTCATCCTGGTCACACACCAGACTTACATGCAGAATCTCATCACTGAATGCGAGCCCATCCTCAGGGGCATTCAGTGGAAGCTCACGTAATCAGAAACGGCGCGGCGAGCCCTATCCTTACCGCCCAGCGAGCCCGAGCTCGCCGGAGGAGGTAGCCGGTGCGGTGTGATCACTGTTCGCACGACGTCCCTGACGGTGCCTTTTGCACGCGCTGCGGCGCGCACCAGGGCACCACCGCAGAGTCCGGCAACCCCAAGACGCGCGAGCATCGCTACGCGGCTCATCCCGGTGAGCACGTCGCTCAGCCGTCGGTGATCACAACTCTGTTCCCGCACCTGGGCCACCACAAGGTCCACGAGTTTCGGTGGGCTTTCATCGCCGGGCTCGCCGGCGTCCTCATCCTTTATCTCGCCGGGTTGATCGCCGCCGCGATCCTGGTCTCGGCATTCCTCGTGCCCGTGCTGTACCTCATCTATCTCTACGAAGCCCAGGTGTATCGCGACGAGCCGGCGATGGTGCTGGGTTTCACGATCGGCGGCGGGATCGTGGTCGGCATCGTCTTCACGGTGTTCGAGCGCATCGTCTACAACCCGTTCCAGTACGTGGCCAACCCGCTTGCCAACGCCAGTGTGAATATCGGCGGACTGCTGATCCTGGGCTTGCTGTTCCCCGTCGTGCAGGAGGTAGTGAAGCCGCTTCCCGCATTCTTCCTGCCCAAGCGCGCGGACTTCCCGGAGACCGTGGACGGGCTGGTGTTCGGAATTGCCTCCGGCCTGGGCTTCAGCCTGGCCGAGGCCTTGATCGGCTTCTCGAGCGTGGTGACGAGCCTGCCCGCGCATGTCGCGCCGGGCAACTGGATCTACGACCTCACCACGCTCGCGGTGTTCCAGCCCCTGCTTCAGGGCAGCGCGACCGGAATGATCGTGGCGACCATCTGGCGCTATCGCCGAGGCCGATTGGGTCGGCGAGAGATCGGGGCCGTCGCGATGGCGATCCTGGCCCACATCGCTTTCTCGGCGGGGACCGAGGTGTTGAAAGAGACTTCGGTCAACGCGCTCTTCATCCTCATCTGGCAGGCCGCCATCGTCGGAGCGCTGTTGATCTACATCCGTTACTTGCTGCATCACGCGCTGCTCGACGAGGCCGCCCACATGGGCTTTGCCGAGACCGTTTGCCCGAGCTGCCACATGCACATAGTTGCGTCCGGCTTCTGTCCCAACTGCGGGATGGCGCTGACCGCCGCACCGAACGCAGTCAAGCGAAGCCGTCGCCCGCGCGTGGATTCGATGGCCGAGGCTCCTGCCAAGAAAAGGTAGAAGAGGTAGATGGCCCTCACTTGCGCCAGGTGTGGCGCGCAGAATCCTGACGGCAACCAGTTCTGCCAGGCGTGCGGCACTCCGCTGTCGGCGGCTGCCGTCGGTGCTCCTCCGCCTCCACCGTCGGGGCCGCCGCTCGCGTACGCATCTCCGCCGCCGCTCCCTGTCGCCTACGCGAGCCCTTATTACAATCCCGCCGGCGCGGGTCCTCAGGCCGCGGTGCACCGCACGCCGTGGGTCCTGATCATCAGCGCGATCGTCGTCCTCATCCTGGTGATGGCAGGCTGCGGGACAGCGATAGCGCTCCTCGGCGCAAACGCGCCCGGCTTCGGTGGAAGCGTCGCGGGTCTACCGAGTCCGACCCCGGGCACATCCCCGAGCCCCATCGCCTCGCCGACATCGGCGCCGGGCGCGACCTCGGCGTCGAATACTGCCGCAACCGTCCCGCTGCCCGCGGGCTGGACGGTATCGACCCAGGACGCCGAAACTCTCATCGTGGTCAACCCAAACTCGACCGGCTCGGTGTCGGTTGCGAGTGGGCCGTCGAACCCCAGAATGACCGCGCAGCAGAACAAGGACGACGTCGACAAGAGCTTGCGCGGCAAGTACCCGGACACGGCGCCATGTCCTGGCAGCAAGACGACGACCGGCAACATCAACGGCGCACAGGGGATTTTCTGGAACCTGTGCTTCACTCTCACGTCGAGCGGACGCTCATCGCCGGCCGTTGCATCGCTGTTCGTCGGCGCCAACTCCGACGGGAGCGTGTACTACCTCGTCATGCTGGCGACCACCCAGAGCAACCTGACGAGCTTCACCGCCGAGTCGAAGCCGGTCGTGCAGGGCATCCAGTGGAAATTGAAATAGCGCGCTGACTGAAGACCGGTTACCCCTGCGGGTATCCTGGGTGGCCGATGTTTGCCCGCTGGGGCCGCTTTGTCTATCGCAATCGCTGGGCCACGCTGATCGCTTCGGCGCTGCTGCTCGGCCTTTCGACACTTGCCATCTTCACCGGCGGAACGCTTGCGGACACCGGTGGCTTCGGCGCCAACCTGCCCGCCGGCAAGGCGGCAAAGCTGATCGCCGACGAGGTTCACCCGCAAGGCATTACTGCAAAGGCAGGCCTCTCCAGTTTCACACTGATCTTCAGCAGCCCCACCCTGACCGCCGACGACGCCGCATTTCAAAAAGCGGTGGAGGACGCGGTCGCCCCTCTGAGCGGCGATCCCCGCGTCAC
>Ga0209011_1000236_pt1 | contig 23445 bp, 19 predicted proteins | sample BlaSpr_A8_OM1_M3_FD_187986 | JGI IMG/M metagenome (GOLD analysis project Ga0209011, IMG submission 187986) | Forest soil microbial communities from Thunder Bay, Ontario, Canada - Black Spruce, Ontario site 2_A8_OM1_M3 (SPAdes) (version 2) | ecosystem: Environmental > Terrestrial > Soil > Boreal... | reverse complement strand
CGGCCTCGACGAAGATGATCTCGCCGCCGACCGGTGTCCACACCAGACCGGTGGCCACGCCGGGGCGGTCGATCCGCTCCGCGACGTCGTCGTAGAACCGCCGCTTGCCCAGCGCGGCGCGCACGCGCTTGACGTCGTCGACCACTTTGCGTGACTTCTTGACGGCCATGTCCGCAACGTCGCGCCGCATGACCGACGCGATCTCGCGCTCCAGGTTGCGCACGCCGGCTTCGCGCGTGAACTGGCTGATGATCAGGCGGATCGCGTCTTCGGAGATCGTGATCTCGCCCGGCCGCAACCCATGCGCGATGAGCTGCTTCGGGATCAGGAACATCTGCGCGATATGCACCTTCTCTTCCTCGGTGTAGCCCGAGAGGTTCAGCACCTCCATCCTGTCGCGCAGAGCGGGCGGGATGGTGTCAAGAGTGTTGGCGGTCGTGATGAACATGACCTTCGAGAGGTCGAACGGCACGTCGAGGTAGTTGTCGCGAAAGTCCTTGTTCTGCTCGGGATCAAGCACCTCGAGCAACGCGGACGATGGATCGCCCCGCCAGTCGGCGCCGATCTTGTCCACCTCGTCGAGCATGAAGACAGGGTCGTTCGATTCGGCGCGCCGGATCGCCTGCAGGACGCGCCCCGGCATGGCGCCGATGTACGTCCGCCGATGCCCTCGGATCTCTGCTTCGTCGTGCACGCCTCCCAGCGACGCCCGCGCGAATTTGCGCCCCATCGCCCGCGCGATCGATTGACCCAGCGACGTCTTGCCCACGCCAGGCGGTCCGACAAAGCACAGGATCGGCTCGCGGCCGCGGTCCGTCGAGCCGCGCTCTTGCTTCAATCGCCGCACCGCGAGGTGCTCGACGATGCGCTGCTTCACCTTGTCGAGGTCGTAGTGGTCCGCGTCGAGGATCTGCCGAGCCTTCTTCACGTCGACCTCGCCGCCCGTCGAAATGTTCCACGGCAGCGACACGATCAATTCCAGATAAGTTCGAATCACCGACGACTCGGGCGACGCCGAGGGGATCCGCTCCAAACGAGAGATTTCGCGATCCGCCTCGCGCTTCGCCTCGGCGGGCAGCTCCGCCTTCTCGATCCGCTCGCGCAGCTCGACCAGCTCGCCGTGCTCGCTGTCCATCTCACCCAGCTCGCGCTGGATGGCCTTGAGCTGCTCGCGCAGGAAGTACTCGCGCTGGGCCTTGCCCATCTGCTCTTCGGCCTGCGACTGGATCTTGCGGCCGAGCTCCAGCACTTCGAGCTCGTGGGCCATGTGGCCCAGCAGCCGCTCGAGCTTCTCCTTGGCGGAGTCCAGCTCGAGGATCTCCTGCCGCTGCTCGGTCGTCAGCCGGATGTGGTTGGCGATGTAGTACGCCAGGTGCAGCGGATCCTCGATCGCCCCCGCGGCGCTCGACAGCTCGGCGGGAAGGTGGGGGGCCAGCGTGACGAGCTGCTGGAAGGAAGAGATCGCGCGCCGCATCAGGGCTTCACGCGGGAGCGACAGGATCGTTTCCGACGACTCCGGAAGCATGTCGATCGCTGCCTCGAGGTAAGGGTCCTCCGACAGCGCCTCGGTCAGCTTGATGCGTCGCAGCCCGAGCACCGCTAGCTGCACAGTCCCGTCGGGCAGCTTGAGCAGGTGCTGCACCCGCACCATCGTGCCGATGTGGTGGAGGTCGTTGAATCCGACCTCCTCCGCCGACTCATCGAGCTGAGTCGCGACGGCGATGTGACGCTCAGAGCCGGTCAGGTCCTCGAGCAGCTGCAGCGAGCGCTTGCGGCCGACCGACAGTGGGATGAAGATGCGTGGAAAAACGACGGTTGACTTGAGGGGAAGCACAGGAAGGCGCGAAGGGACGGCTCCCTCCACGTTCAGCCCCGGAACCTCGCTCACCAGGGGATTATCCCTCGCACCTACGTCGCTGGCCAGAACTCCCCTGGTGTGAAGGGAAGCCAGTTGACCTGGTCTGTCGCCATGACCGGGTTTTCCCCAACCCCAAAGCTCACCTCGGTCTCGGTTCCGGTCGAGAGCTGCAGGGCGAACACCTTGCCGGTCGGCTGCGTGCCCCAGGGCGCGCCGCACGCCATTGGATCGCATGCAATTTCTTCCAGGTACCAGACCCAGCCATTCCTCACGAAGAGCGCCTGGGTCCGGAGCTTGTCGACGAGCATGCGTGTGGTCCCCGCCTTCATGTCATAGACATAGACGCGGAGCTTGATCGAGCTCGGGTCGGCGTTCGCGGTATACGCAACCTGTCCGCCATCGGGCGACAGCCCGGCCAAATTGGTCCAGGCGCCCGCGCCGGCCAGGCTGGAGATCCCGGACTCCGGCGTCCAGACCCTGGCAGTGTCAGTGCCGTAACCGACGAGATACAAGCGATGGCCGGTCCGATCCCAAAAAGCAGTGGTCGCCTGGTCGAGGGTGGCCACCCGGGTGCGGTCGGAAAGGCGAAACACGGCCAGAGGGTCCCCGCCCTTGCCGAAGCCCCACCCTGCGACCAGGTACTGACCGTCCGGGGACGCGGCCAGGACAGGCTGTGGCAGGCCGAACCTGCAGATGCAGTCAACCGCACCCATCCGATAAGTGAAAAGCGGTATCCCAGCGCTTCGCCCGAACAGCCACACCTGCACGGTGGTTTCGCTCGCGCTTGTCGCTTCAAGCCGGGTGGAGTAGGCGACCAGACCGCCGCTCGGGTGCCAGGTAGCCTTGTTGGTCCACACGGGAAGCGTGCCCGCTGGAGTATCACTGCCGTTGGCGAACGAGTGGACGCGGATGTTGGTCAGGTCAGCCGATTGCGGATCCAGATAGGTGAAAGTGCTTCCACTGAAGAGGAGCGCCGAGGTCCCGAGGATGCGACACAGGAGTCGAGGGTGCACCGGATCGGTCACGTCGTAGATGAGCGACGTTCCGTACACCCCGCCGATCATCACGAGGTTCGTCCCGCCGGAGCTGTTGCGGCACGCGATCGAACTCGCCGGCAACGCGGCCGGTGACGGGGATGGGCTCGATTCAACCGGCGACGTGGTTGGGCTTGGGATCGGACCTGGCTTGGCATCCACCGGCGATGGCGATCGCGCTGCGAGTGAGCTGGGGGACGCCCCGATGCCGCATCCGCTCGCGCATATGAGCATTGCCGCGAGGCACGCCAGCCTTCGCATGCTGGTTTGCAACCCTAACCAGCCGGCCAGAACTCGCCAGGGGCGAAGCTCGGCCAGGTGATCGAGTCGACTCTCTCCTGGTAGAGAGGGTTTTCACCCGCGGCGAAGGTCACCTCACTCTCGGTGCTGGCGGAAACCTGCATGGCGAAGACCTTTCCGGTTGGCTGCGTAATCTGAATCTGACCGCATTGGTCGCAGGGCGCTTCCTCCAGGTACCAGAGCAACCCCTTCTTCACAAACAGAGCTTGCGCGCGGGGTTTGTCTTGAAGCATGCGTGTGGCTGCCGTTTTCACGTCGTACACGTAGACGCGCAGCTGGGTGGCCACCGGGTCGGCGTACGCTGAATAGGCAACTTGTGCTCCATCTGGGGACCACCCGGGCCGATACATCCACGCGTTAGCCCCACTCAGCGTCGAGATACCGGACTCTGGCGTCCAGGACTGCTCGGAATTTGGTTGCAAGCCTAGAAACAGACGGTGTCCGGCCGCGCCCCATATCCCTTGTGATGCAGCAAACGTGGTAACCAGGGTCCGGTCGGATACTCGATAAATGGTCAGGGGGTCCGGGCCTCTGTCGCGCCCAGCCGCCAGGTACTGACCGTCCGGAGACAAGGCCAGCACTTGCTGTGGCACTCCGAAGCGGCAGATGCAACCCCTTCCGCCCACCTGATAGGTGAACAAAAGTGTGCTTTGACGTTGGGAGTAAAGCCAGACCTGGACGCTGCCTTGAGGGTCAAGGGTTGTGTAGGCCGCGACCGACAGGTCTGGAAGCCATGGACCGTAGTCCAAGGGAAATGGGAACTTGCCGGCGACGGTTTCGCTGCCGCTGGCGAGCGAACGAATCATCACGTCCGTCTGAGTTGCCGATATCGGCTTCAGGTATTCGAGTGTGTCGCCGGTGAGGAGATGCGCCGACGTGTTGGAGATCTTGCAGAGGAGTCTTGGGTGGAGAGGATCCGAAGTTTCATACAGGAGCTGATTGGCATAGTTCTCCCGCATCAGGAGCATCGCGGCGCCACCACCACCACCGCGGCACATGACCGCCGCCACGGGTGGAGGTGGCGTTGCGACGGGTGATGGAGTCGGGCTCGGCACGGCGGGGGTTTCCGACGGACTTGGCGCGACAGGGCTCGGGCTCGATTCTTGCGACGCTGACGGGCTCGGTGCCGGCGAATGGAGCAAGGAGCCTTTCGAGGCACCGATGCCGCAAGCGCTCACGCACACGAGCATTGCCGCGAGGCAGGCCAGCTTTCCCATCCTGGAAAGGTAACGAGCGGCGCCGGAAGGCAGTTACTTCTGAGGGCCTTAAACTGGAACCTACAGCTTGAGCCAGTCGCTAACTGCCGTCATACTCGCCGCCGGTCACGGCACCCGGATGCGGTCACGTATTCCCAAAGTCCTCCATCCGATCTGCGGCCGCCCGATGCTCGACTACGTTCTGGACGCGGTCACGGGCGCCGGCGCCAAGGACGTCAAGGTCATCGCCAACCCGCATCACGCCGAGGTTGCCGCCCACCTCGACGAGAGGGGCATCGCGCCCACCTTCCAGCGCGAACCCAAAGGCACAGCGCACGCCTTGCAGCAGATCCCCGAAGACGAGCTCAAAGGCAAAGAGGTGCTCGTGGTCAACGGCGACTCGCCCCTGCTCACGGCGGAAACGATCACGAAAGTCGTCGACGCCCACCGCGCCGCCGGCTCGCCGGCCACCATCGCCAGCGTGGAGGACCCGACCAGAAACGACGGCCGCATCATCCGTGCCGCCAACGGCTCGCTCGAGCGCATCGTCGAGCGCAAGGACGCGACCGACGAGATGCGAAAGAGCGTCCACGAGTTCAACGTCGGCGTTTACGTCTTCGACGGGACCGAGCTCACCAAGGCCCTGAAAGAGATCAAAGACGACAACCAGGCCGGCGAGTTCTACCTCACCGACGTCTTCCTGCACCTGAAACCAGTGACGGTCGTCAAGCTCGACGACCCGAACGAGGCCATGGGCGTCAAGGATCGGACCAGGCTCGCCGCCGCCACCGCGACGATCCAGAAGCGCATCCTCGACAAGCTCATGCTCTCCGGCGTCACGATCGTCGACCCGGAATCCACCTTCGTCGATGCCACGGTCACGATCGGCCAGGACACCGTCATCGAGCCGTTCACGGTGCTGAAAGCGCACACGAGCATCGGCGCCGACTGCCGCATCGGCCCCCACGTGTATATAGAGGACGCGAGGATCGGCGACCGCGCCGACTGCGGGCCGTTCGCCAAGCTGCGTCCCGGGACGGAGATCGGCGACGACGTCCACATCGGCAGCTTCGTCGAGCTGGTCCGCACCAAGGTGGGGCGGGGAAGCAAGGTTCCCCACGTCTCCTACCTCGGCGATACCGATCTCGGCGAGGACGCCAACATCGGAGCCGGTACCATCACGGCCAACTTCGATGGGACCAACAAGAACCGGACCACGATCGGCGACCGCGCGTTCGTCGGCGTGGACACGATGCTGGTCGCTCCCGTCAAACTTGGTCGGGAATCCCGGACCGGGGCAGGTTCGGTCGTCACCAAGGACGTGCCGGATGGCGCGACAGCCGTTGGAGTTCCCGCTAGGGTGGTACGGAGGAAAGTCGTGAGCTCGGAAACCGAAGCAAAGTGATCGGGCGAATCCAGACTGCTGTCGAGTTCGCCGGGGAGGAGTCTTCCCCGTGGGGGGCCCTCAAGCTGATTGCCGGCTCCGCCAACCGCGAGCTGGCTGAACGGATCTCAACGATCATCGACGTTCCCCTCACCGACCCCCGGATTCGCCGCTTTCCCGACGGCGAGATCAACGTCAAGATCGAGGACTCGATGCGTGGCCACGACGTGTTCGTGATCCAGCCCACCTCGCCCCCGGTGAACGAGCACCTGATGGAGCTGTTCATCATCCTCGACGCGCTTCGCCGCGCCTCGGCCGGCCGCGTCACCGCGGTCGTCCCGTACTACGGCTACGCGCGCAAGGAGCGCAAGACGCAGCCCCGCGAACCCATCTCGGCCAAGCTGGTCGCCAACTTCATCACCCTCGCGGGCGCCGACCGCTTGCTGCTGCTCGACCTCCATGCCGAAGCCATCGAGGGCTTCTTCGACGTTCCGACCGACCACCTTTCGCCGCACCGGATCTTCGCCGACTACTTGAAGACGCTCAACCTGCGCCACCTCACGATCGTCGCTCCCGACGCCGGCGGTGGCCGCCGCGCCGAGGCCGTCGCCAACAACCTGGCCGCGCCGATCGCGTTCGGTTACAAACGCCGCTCGAGCGACGACGAGGTGGAGGTGATCGCCGTGTCAGGTGACGTGAAGGGCCGCGACTGCGTCGTGGTCGAGGACATCATCACGACCGGCAGCACCATCGCCAAGCTCGCGGTTGCACTGCGCTCGCAGGGCGCGAACAGGGTGCTGATCGCCGCGACGCATCCTGTGCTCACCGGCGACGCTGTCGAAAGGCTGAAGAGAGCAGACGTGGACGAAGTCATCGTGACCGACTCCGTCCCAATCTCCCCAGAGAAGCTGGGACCCCCAATCACGGTGCTGTCGGTCGCACCTTTGCTCGCCGAGGCGATCATCCGGGTGCACGAGAACCGGAGCGTCAGCGAGCTCTTCAGATAATCCTCTCGTCATGACCGGCCAGGAAACGATCGAGGTAATCGTTCTGCTCGTGTGCTTTGTCGTGGCCGCGATGGCGAGCGGCACCGAGACGGCGCTCACCTCGGTCGGCCGCCTGCGCGTGCGATTCCTCGCCGAGCAGGGCAGCAAGTCGGCGGCCATCCTGCAGCGCTTGCGGGCTGATCCGAACCGGTTCCTGTCGACCGTGCTGTTCGTCAACACGCTCGCGCTCATCGTCGCGTCGACCGCGACGGCGCTTCTCAGCGAGGCGTTTTTCAGCCAATGGGGCGTGCCTGCAGCATGGCGCCTCTGGCTGACGCTGCTGGTTTCCGTGGTGCTTTCGGTCATCCTTCTGATCGCGGCTGAGGTGACGCCGAAGACGCTCGCCATCACACACGCGGAGCGCGTTGCGCTGGCGGCTGCCGTCCCCGTCGACAGGCTCGCGAGCTTCCTGAACCCGATCCTGTGGATAGTCACGTTCGTCTCGCGAGGCCTCACCGGCGGTCGCGCGGCTCGGGCTCCGTATCTCTCTGAAGAGGAGCTGATCAGCCTGCTCCACGTCTCGGAGGAGCAGGGCGTCATCGAAGAGCAGGAGCACCAGATGATCCACGGCATCATCGAGATCGGTGACAAGACAGTGCGCGAGATCATGATTCCGCGCACGGATATCATCGCGGTAGAGCGGCATTCCGACCTGCGCGACGTCGTCAAGGTCTTCAAAGAGCACCGCCACACGAGGATGCCGGTATACGAGCACGACATCGACCACGTGATCGGCCTCATCCATACCAAGGACCTGCTGCTCTTCTACACGCTGTCGAGCTCGCAGAAGTTCGACATGGACAAGCTGCTTCGGCCCATCGAGTTCACGCCGGAGCAGAAAAAGGTCGACGAGCTGCTGCACGACATGCGGACCAAGAAGCAACACATGATGATCGTGGTCGACGAGTACGGTGGCACCGCCGGGCTGGTCACGCTCGAGGACCTGCTCGAGGAGATCGTCGGCGAGATTCGCGACGAGTACGACTCCGCGGAGGAGGACATGCTGGTCATCCTCAACGAGCACGAGGCGCGCGTCGACGCCGGCTTCCCGCTCGAGGAGCTCAACTCCAGGCTGGGTCTCGCGATCGAGGAGTCGGGCGACTACGACTCGGTCGGCGGCTACGTTCACTCGGTTCTCGGCAAGATCGCGCAGCCAGGCGATTCGTTCAAGGCCGGCAAGGCGAAATGGACCGTGGAGAAGGTGAAGGGCCGGCGTATCGAGACGATCCGCTTGACGGCGGACCAGCCCTGGCCGACAGACGTCCTGGTCGATTCGGGCCTCGCGCACCCGTCGCACTCGAACGAGACCGACGGCAAGAGTCACGAAGCAGTGGAGAAAGAGACTGGCCACATATCGTGACCAGGCGGTCGTGCTGCGCAAGCTCGACTACGGCGAAGCCGATCGAATCTTCACGCTGCTGACCCGGAACCACGGCAAGGTGGGGGCGATCGCGAAGGGAGTTCGGCGGCCGGAGTCGAAGCTGGGTCCATCACTCGAGCTGTACGGGCACGTGGACGTGCTGCTGGCCAAGGGCCGCGGCGAGCTGGATGTCGTGGCGCAGGTGCAGCGCATGCCCGGGCTGCGGATCGCCGGTGACGTGGAGCGCATGTCGCACGCGGCGTTGATCGCGGAGCTTGCGGAGCGCGTGTGCGAGGACAGGCACCCGGTCGACGGCGTGTACGAGCTGGCCGTGATGGCGCTGGACGAGCTGGCGCGCGAGACCGACCCCAGGCGCGCGTCCGCCTACTTCTTGATGGCCGCCCTCGATCTTCTGGGCTACTCGCCGCAGCTGATCGCATGCGTGTCTTGCGACAAGCCGCTCACTGCCAAGCCGGCGGCGTTCAGCCCGGAGGCGGGCGGCTTCCTTTGCGACAACTGCGCGATGCCGGGAATGCCGCTGGTGCCGCTGGCAGGTATCAAGGTGCTGCGGCTGATGGCCGCCGGCGACCTCGAAACCTACCGGCGCCTCAAGCTCGACGCGCCGCTGATGTCGTCGATCGAAGGAGTGCTGACGACGCAGCTGGAGCATCACCTGGACCGCCGCCTGAAGTCGCTACAGTTCCTGCACCAGATGAGGGGTTACGAACATGTTGAAAGTTGATCGAGCGTTCAGTGGGTTTTCGGTGAACGACCTTGCCGTGGCGAAAGAGTTCTACGGCGAGACCCTGAGCGTGGAGTTCGAGGAGATTCCGGCGGGTATCCGGCTGAAGATCGGGAACGGCATCCTGATCTATCCAAAGCAGGATCACGCGCCCTCGACGTACACGATGCTCAACTTTCCGGTCGACAACATCGACCAGGCGGTAGACGAGTTGACGGCCAAAGGCATCAAGTTCGAGCACTATGCCGGCATGACCGACAAGAAAGGTGTGGCCCGAGGCCTTTCGCACGATCGAGGTCCGGACATCGCGTGGTTCAAAGACCCCGCGGGCAACATCCTCTCCATCTTGCAAACAGAGGCCTGACCCTGACCGTCGCGCGAGAGCAATTGATGGAGAAGGTCGTCGCCCTCACCAAGCGACGCGGCTTCATCTACCCATCGAGCGAGATCTACGGCGGCCTTTCCGGCTTCTACGACTACGGTCCGTACGGCGTCGCGCTGAAGCGGGCGATCCGCGATCTCTGGTGGCGCCACATGGTCGAGCTGCGCGACGACGTGGTCGGCCTCGAGTCGACCTTGATCATGCCCTCCCAGGTCTGGGAGGCCTCCGGCCACCTCACCAACTTCGTCGACCCCCTCCGCCAGTGCCTCGGCCAGTGCAAGAAGCGCTGGCGCGCGGACCACGTGACCGGGGACAAGTGTCCCGAGTGCGGAGGCCCACTCGACGAGGCGCGGATGTTCAACCTCATGTTCAAAACGCACGTGGGCCCGGTAGAGGATTCCTCCTCCGAGGTCTACCTGCGGCCCGAGACGGCGCAGGGCATGTTCGTCGACTTCAAGAACGTCCTCAACTCGTCCCGCGTGCGCGTGCCCTTCGGCATCGCTCAGCAGGGCCGGGCCTTCCGCAACGAGATCACTCCCGGCAACTTCGTCTTCCGAGTGCGCGAGTTCGAGCTGATGGAGATGGAGTTCTTCGTCAAGCCCGACACGGACGACGAGTGGTTCAACTATTGGCGCACCGAGCGGATGCGCTGGTACACCGACGTGCTGGGAATCAAGGCTGACCGCCTCCGCATGTACGACCACCCGAAGGCAGGCCTGTCCCACTACTCGAAGCAGACCACCGACATTGAATACGACTTCCCATTCGGATGGGGGGAGCTGGAGGGAGTCGCGGATCGCACCGACTTCGACCTTCGCGTCCACCAGGAAAAGTCGAAGGTCGACTTGACCTACCTCGAACCGGAGACGAACGAGCGCTTCCTGCCCTGGGTGATCGAGCCTGCGGTGAGCGTGGACCGGATCTTCATCACCCTCCTGCTCGACGCATACGACGAGGACGTGGTCAACAACGAGCCGCGCGTGGTCCTGCACTTCCACCCGAATGTGGCGCCCGTACAGGTGGCGGTCGTGCCTCTGTCGAAGAAGCCAGAGCTCACCGGCCCAGCGCAAGAGGTCATGAAGTCGCTGCGAGGCGAGTTCAGGGTGGAGTACGACCAGACCGGTGGCAACATCGGCCGCCGCTACCGCCGGCAGGACGAGATCGGCACCCCGTTCTGCGTCACCATCGACTTCGACACACTGAATGACAAAGCCGTGACGATCCGGCAGCGCGACTCAACGGAACAGGAGCGGGTCCCTCTTGCGGCGCTTCCCGATCGCCTGAGAGCACTGACCAGCTAGAGCGCGTTTACTTGGACTCTAGGGCGGCGCTTATGGATTTGCGATCCGCTCCGCAGCGATCTTTTCCAGGGTCGCTTGCTGAGATGTCGAGATGGGTTGGTGCTGCATTTGGTTCGCCACCGGCGGCCAGTAGAAAATGAACTGCTCGAATCCAAGTTCCGCGTAGCGTCCGACGAAATCGTCGAAGGCCGCGAGCGACGAGAGGGGTTCCGTTTCGGCTCGGTAGGGCACTACCGAGCGCCGAATCTCGCCAGGGTTCCGGCCAAGTTCGCCGCAGTACCTGTCCAGAAGGTGGACCTGCTCGCGAGTTCTCTCAACCGCCTGTGCAAGAGGTATTGATGCACGGCCCGACTTCGACAGCGGCTGGCCACCAAGCGTGTTCCAGGTATCCGCGAAACGAGCGGCGAGACGAAGAGTGCCAGGGACTTGGCCCGCAATAACCAATGGCGGTCGCGGCTGCTGCACAGGAGCGGCAAGATGCACACCCTCAGCATGGTGGAAGCGACCCTGGTAATCGAACCGCTCGCCGCGCAGCGCCTTGTCAACCATCACGAGCTGTTCCTCGAGACGGTCCAGGCGTTCACTGAGCGGCCAAGCCTCGACGCCGACCGCGGCGTTGTCGGCAACGTAGTCCCCAGCCCCTATGCCGAGCTCGAGCCGGCCCCCCGAGATTCGGTCGACTGTGATCGCTTGAGCAGCCAGGAGCACCGGGTGGCGGAAAGTGATCTGGCTAACCAGCGTACCGATGCGCAACCGCGACGTAATCGATGCCAGGGCGCCGAGAAGAGACCATGCTTCGTAGTCCGCCGTGCCCCGGAGGCTCAGGGTGTCGACAAGCCAGGCGCTCTGGAAGCCCATTTCCTCGGCGCTTTTCCAGCGTTGCGCGATGTCCACGAAAGGGCCGGTCGCGAGCGTGAGGATGTCGAAACGAAGCTTCACTCCATCCAGATGATGAGGCACCCTCAATCGGCGACGGCTACCTCGTCATTCGCGTCGCAAGTCTGGCCTAACGTTATGTTGCAGAGGCGATGAGCGAATCCGAGAGCGGAACAGGTGGGGTTAGCTTCGCGGAGAAGGCTCAATTCGAGCTTCTCTGCCTGGCGAATCATGTCGAGGCTATCAACGGCCTTCTCTACATGACCGGAGGGGGCTGGACCGAACATCACCGGCCGCCCCTGCAGCCCAACGGATCGACGACGATCAGCCATATCGGAATCGCGGTAATGGTGCGGATACCGTGGAACGAGACCAACCGGCCGCATAGGTTCCAGGTCGAGATCCAGGACCTCGACGGGGAATCGGTTTTGAAGGTCGAGGGCGATCTCAACGTGGGCCGGCCAGCTCAAATCGTGCCGGGCACTGCGCAGCACGCCTGCCTGGCGATCAATGGCGAGCTGGCGTTTCCGCGGGCAGCGGGCTACGTGCTTCGAGGTGTCCTGAACGGAGAAGCGGCCACGTTGCGCACATGGGAGTTCCGCGTACACGACGTCCCGATCATGCCAACTCCACCGCAGCAGCTTTGACGCCGCGGATCAGCGAGGCGGCTTATGTGTGCCTCCAGGCGATGCGTGCCAGCGCTCGGAAAGCAGTCGAGTATGCGGAAGGTGCGGGCGACGGGTGGGATCGGGAGGATCTTGTAGTCGACGCAATAGCTAATCGCATCAGTGATGTCGCAGAGCTCGCGAGGTACCAATTTCCCGCCGAAGAGAAGGACACGTATCCGCAGGTTCCATGGGACGACCTGGCAACAGCGCGAGAGTTCTTCACCCACGAGTACTCGAGGCTAGACCCTGACCGGCTGCGCGAACTGGTGGAGCACGCGTTACCTGACCTGATCGAGATCATCAACGATCTCGGGATTTCGGTTGATACCGACGACGATGAGCCTGCCGACCTAGACGAGGTTTGAGACCAAGGTTCGCAGCTCGTCTAACCCGTGACGATATTTGCGGAGGCGATCCTTGGCCGTCGAGTCCGCGTGAAATTGGAATTCGATGTGACGGCCGCGGTCACGCCCGAAGTCGCGGATCTCCATCGACGGGATCAGCAGAAACTCCTCGTGGAACCGCGATTCGTCGCGATGCCAGCCGAGGACGACGAAATGGGTGGTCGGAAAGGGTCGAAAGCTGGACTTGTAGACGTCTACGGTGGCATTCAGCCTGCCGGGCGACACCTCCACGGTTTTGATTTGCAGTCCGACAATGCGCCGCGTGACGAGGTGCAGCACCGCCAACTCAACCGTCTCGTTGTCCGGAAAGGGGCGGAACAGGTTCAGGTCGAAGGCCTCAGTCAAATGGCGCACCACCTCGGACTCGCCAAGGACGCCGAGAGCGCTCCGCCACTCGGCTCGAGGCTCTGCGGGCGCCTCTTCGAGGACCGCCTCTAAAGAAACGCCAAACCGCTCGGCCATTCGCTCCGTCGGCACCAGCCAGAGCAGCCACCTGCTGTCCGACCGCGGATGCATGCCGAACCGCATCGTGTACACCGGCTCGCCCTCGTCTGATGACAGGTTGGCCAGATGCTTGAAGTCAGGCACTGGGACCACCAGCGTCGTCGGCCCCATTCCGCCCTCGACGAGCTCTCCTCCCACGATCACCACGTCGTCGTGGGCGAGGCTGTTGGCCCGGGCCACGATCTTGACCTCGCCGTCGACCAGCCCGGACCGGTCCTTCGCCTGGAGAAGGACATACGCCCCGTCGATCCGCCGGTGCAGCAGCCCATCTACCCCGCGATCCGCGGTCGGCAGGAAAACGTGGAGCTGTCCTCGCGACTGCTCCGTGAGCGCCGCCCAAACCCGGAATTCAAAGGCCTGGCTCGAGGCAGTGGTCTCCCGCTCGGTCCATGGGCGGGTCATGCGGCGGGATTCTAGGCTGAATTCCTCCTGCCGCCTTCCAAACCAAGCCCCACGCGAGCGATCTCGCGCGGGACTCGGGGGTAGGAAGGATTCGCGTTTGGGGTAGGCCCCCATGAAAACAGGACAGGGAAGCTATGTCGCCGTACGGGTGAGGTAGACGCCACCCCCTATAAATTAAGAGCCCCACGCGGGACTTTCCCGCGCAGGGCCCAGAGGAAGGGAGGGAGATCCGGTTAGCGTGAAAAGGCGGCTGCTTCCCCGTTTGCCGCGAACGTCTTTCCTTCCGCCCTATGAAATCGTGTTTGGTATCGGTCCGTCACCGTACAAATGAGGTAGACGCCGAAATCAGGTCTTCCAGTCGATCCTGACTACTTCGAGGGGCTTCGAGATGCCTTTGACAGCCACCTCACGAGGATCTGAGAATGAAACCCCGCTCGGGACCGTGATCCTGCTCGCCACTATCTCGTCGGGCCCAGCCAGCGCGGCGATTCGCGAGGCCTCATGAACGCCACGACCTCGGTACCGGCCTTCCGCCTGGCTCGCGCTCGTGGCGTGCACTCCGATCCTCACGCGGGGCGCAAATCCATGCAGCCGCCGCTGCTCGATGAGCCGCCGCTGGATCGAGATCGCGCAGTCGATGGCTGACGCCGAATCCGCGAAAGCGACGAAGAACCCGTCGCCGGCGTGATCGACCTCTTCGCCCCCGTGGTGCTTGAAGCAGTCACGCATCGCGACGTCAAGCCACGCGACGAGCCCGCTCCACGCCTCGTCCCCGATCGCTTCGACGAGCTGTGTCGATCCGACGATGTCGCTGAAAAAGAATGTTCGCTGCGCCAAGGCCGCCGGCGATTCCATTATTGCCGGCGTTTCGAGCCAAAGCTTGGCGCGGGTCGCGTCGGGTCCGGCGCCCAGCCTTTCGAAGACTCCAAGCGCAGCCTCGCCCTCGCGCCGCGCCCCTGCCTCGTCACCAGACTGGCGAAGCGCCCGTGCCAGCAGGACTCGGACAAGCGCCGCCTCATACGGCGCATCGATGTTCTGCCACAGCCGAAGTGTTTGGCGGAGCGTTTTCTGCGCCTCCGGATCGCCGCGGGCGAGCTGCACAGTGCCACGGGCCTGCAAGCCCAACACCTGAAGACCCGGCCCGCTCTGACCGGCCGCCAGCGCCTCGACTTGCTGGGCCGCCCGCTCTGCGCGATCAAGCAGGCCGAGGTCGCCGGCGATTCCGGCCGCGGCCACGAGCGATCGCATGTCGTCGAGGAGTCCCAGCTCGTGGGCGGCGACTGACGTCTCGAGTGACTTGAGCGCCGCGGCCATGTCGCCCTGCCTGGCGAGCAAGATCGCAGCTCCAGGCTGCGGGTCGCGACCCAGCTTGTGTGCATGCCGAAACGCACTGTCGGCTCCATCCAGGTCGCCGAGCCGCAGGCGTATCTCGCCAACCTCGTAGTAGGCCTCGGCAGCAATGCCGGGTTGCCAGTGCTCCATCTCTGAGCCGGCGCGCCGAGCCTCGGTTTCAGCATCTACCCACGCGCCGCGCAAGCGCATGAATTCGGCTCGATGCACACGGCAGACGCCGGGCCACCCGGTGATCGATTCCCGCTCGCACCACCTGCCAGCGGTCTGCGTCCACTCGCCGCCCATGGCGAACTCGCCGGCTTCGCGATAGGCACCGATGGAGTTGCAGTAGACGATGCCTGTCGCCCATGGGCCCAGCTCGCCGCCGACCGCCGCGGCACACGCCTCGTCGAGAAATGGAAACCCTTCCGGCCCCCGACCCATGATGGCCAGGCTCACGCCGAGCCACGAGAGGCTCATCGCGACGAGATTGGGGCTTCCGAGCCGATTGCCGAGATCAATCGCCTTGCGGAGCAGCTCGCCACCTTCGTCCGGCTTACCCTCGTTGAACGCCGCCCGGCCCTGGTCCCTCCAGAGGAATCCGAGCTCCACGCATTCGGAGTCACCTTCGAGCAGGCGCTCTGCTCGCTGCAGCCACCCACGAGCCGCGGCACCGTCTTGCCGCAGGTTCAGTGAGGCGCGCCGGAGCATGAGTGCGACTTTGGCAGCGCCTCGCCGATCGCCGGCCGCAACAAATGACGCGTACGAGCGCTCAAATGCGTCGAGGCACCCGGCCGGGTCCGCGCACCAGTATTTCGCCTTGCCAAGCTGCCGCAGGCCCTCAGCGTCGAGCCTGCCTTCGGCGTCGGCGAGGGACAGCAGGCGACGCCCTTCCTCCCAATCGTGGCGTCGCATGGCCTCGCGCCCGGCTTCGAGCGCGTTCTGCACCGTTCCACTCATTGGATCGGATTCTATGCCCGAACCCATAACTTTCCCTTCACCCCCCGTTGGTCGGGGCTGGGATAGGTTATTGGGCGCGGGGTTCCGCATCTCTGCAAATGGGGTTCATGGAGGAAGCAGATGTCTCGATCATTACGACGCCTTCTCGCTTTTGCGGTCGGTTCGGTCACAGTCATGGCGGCGGGACCGATCCTCACGGCGGTCCAGGCCGGCGCCAGCGACGGCAATAACAATGAGCGGTTGGGCGCGCTCGCCGGAATCAATCACCTCGTCGTGATCTACCAGGAGAACCGCAGCTTCGACAACCTTTACGGTCAGTTCGAAGACGCCAACGGAATCGAGGACCAGACCGCCACACAGGTGAATCTGGCCGGCCAGCCGTACACCGGATGCCTGCCGCAGCCCACCCCGCCATTCACGACCGCCTGCCTCGCCAACCAGCTTTTCGACATCACTCAGTACATCCCCGCGGACAAGAAGACCCCAGACATCGTGCACAAGTTCTATGAGGAGCAGGTCGCGATCGATGGCGGCAAGATGGACAAGTACGTGGCCGTCAGCAATGCGAAAGCCGCATCCGACGGCAGGGCGCTGTCCATCAGCTACTACCCGACTTCGCAGGTCGCGGTCGCCAGGGAAGCGGCGAACTACGTCCTGGCGGACAACTTCTTCCACGCAGCTTTCGGCGGTTCGTTCCTCAACCACCAATGGCTGATCTGCGCGTGCACCCCGATTTACAAGAAGGCGGTTAAAGATGGCGGCCCTAACGACTTGCACACGGTGCTGGGTGCGTACGGGATGTCGCAGAACTATGGACAGCTCACGACCCTCGCCGAAGGCGATTACGCGATCAACACGATCCAGCCCTCGAGCGCCCCATACGGAGGCGGGCCGAAGCTGCCTCTACTCGACAACGCCAACATCGGTGACAAGCTCAGCGAGAAGGGCGTCAGCTGGAACTGGTACTCCGGTGGCTGGGACGCCACGGTGGCAGGTCCTCCCGCGGCGAACTTCCAGTACCACCACCAGGCCTTCAACTACTACGCGAAGTACGCTCCTGGCACCACCGGACGGACCCACCTGCAGGACGAGACGAAGTTCTTCGCCGCCGCGCAGGCAGGCACCCTGCCCGCAGTCTCATTCGTCAAGCCGCTCGGCGCCAACAACGAGCACCCCGGTTACGCCGATCTGGTCACCGGTCAGCAGCACGTGCTCGACGTGATCAACGCCGTCCGCAACGGTCCCAACTGGAAGGACACCGCGATCGTCATCACCTACGACGAGAACGGCGGCCTCTGGGACCATGTCGCGCCGCCGACCAGCCCCAAGCACTCTGACATGTGGGGTCCCGGCACCCGCGTGCCGACGATCATCATCTCCCCGCTCGCCAAGCGGCATTTCGTCGACCACACGGTCTACGACACGACTTCGATCCTCACCACAATCGAGCACCGCTGGAACCTGGCGCCGCTCGGCTCCCGTGACGCCAGCGCCAATGACCTCCGCCGCGCCTTCACGCTCGGAGAGGCCCGCGACCAGTAACCACTCCTCCCAAGGGCCCCTCGCAAGTTTGCGGGGGGCTCTTTCGTTTACAGGGCCAAAGGAGGTGGTCCTGGCTTGATTACGACTATCGTCACTTTCCTCACGGAAAAGATCGTCGCCGTAGTCATCACGACGGTGGTTGTGATCGCAGCAGTGCCGACGCTCATCGTCGCGATCCACGGCGACACGATCACCATCACCCCCGGTACCGTCGCATCCTTCACTCGCCATGGCGACGACGAAGAGCGCGCCCGCCTGGTCCTCGAGATCAAGACTGCCGGCGACACCCTCGTCGTCCAGATCAACAATGAAGAGGCCAACTGCGACGCGCAGATCAGCCAGCTCTCGTCGCTCTCGAAACTCAACGCCACGACGACCAAGGCCGCGCTCGATAGGGGCAAGACAAGAATCCACGACGCCACGCTGCCCTACCTCAAGCAGATCAAGGCCGAACAAGACGAGTTCGAGCACCTCAGCGTGGTCAGCGTCTCGACCACGCAGACCTATCTCGTCCGGATCGCCAACATCCAGGTCACAGCGCTCGGCGAGGACGGCCATTCGGGCCTCGTGATCACCACGTGCCAGACGATCCTGATCGAGATCCGCCAGATCGTCATCGTGGTCGTCCCCACAGCCCACGACATCGACGACGACATTCGGACGATGCCTTAAATGACGACTACTACTCCCCCCCGGAGCAGGGCCTCGACCACCTCTACTACTCCAGAGGCCTTCGCTTCAACCGCCCCGGCGAGCCCCCTCCCTGATTTGCTCGCCGGGCTCCGGTGGGGGGCGCGCGAATACATCGCGGCCGCCGCCGCGCTAGTCCTCATCGATATCTTCGCCGGCTGGTCTTACCTGTCGAGCTATTTCGGCTATTTCCGCATACCGGTCGAGGGCCTCGGGTTGAGCATGCCCGAGGTCCTCGGCCAGGGCCTGCGGTCCATCCTTCTACCGCTGACTGTCGTCTTCTTTGCCGCCCTGGCGCCGAGTCGCCATCTTTACCAGGGGGCGATCGCCGTCGGCGCCTACCTGCTCTTTCTCACTGCCGTCGCGCTGGGCAACCACTGGGCCTCGCCGGGTTCGGTCGCCGCGCAGCTCGCGGCATCCATCGCCATCGGCGGCCTGGTGTTCTTGATCCGCCTGGGCTTCGGCAAGACGAGAGGCCAGCGCCTGCTCATGGGCGCGGTTGGCGTGCTGCTGCTGGTCTCGGTCCCGATCGCGACAGGGACTCTGGACGCTACTCAGAAGGCGAGCGCCAGGGACACCACCCTTCGCATCATCACGGGCACCCCGATCCTTCCCACGACCGCCCAGTCGAACGGACAGTGGACCGCGTCCAACTACGTCCTGTTGAGGGAGAGCGACACCCGCATCTGGGTTTTCCGGATCGGCGGTCAGAACGCCTACTCGATCTCGAAGAGCAACCTCCTGTACATCCGCTACTAAGGTTCCTGCCTCCCGTGCAGGGGAAGGGGCGCGGTAATCAGGGCAACGCGCCAAACGCGCGCGTTGACGCAGAGCACACCAAGTGGTAGGTTCGGCACAACTTCTGTAACAAACGTTTCGGGCGGCGAAAGCCGCGGGAGGGGTTGCAGTTGAGCGTGTCCGATCCGACCCACGCCGATGCTCAGGACCTCGCGAGGTTCGGTTACAAGCAGGAGCTCAAACGCGTCCTGGGGGTCTACTCCAGCTTCGCCGTCGCGTTCTCCTACATTTCGCCTTCGACCGGAATCTTCACCCTCTTCATCCTGGGTATCGGCCTCGCCGGCCCGGCCTTCTTCTGGAGCTGGCCCATAGTCGTCGTCGGCCAGCTGCTCGTGGGCCTCAACTTCGCAGAGGTCAGCTCTCATTTCCCGGTCGCGGGATCGGTCTACCAGTGGACCAAGTACCTCTCCAACCGGACCTACGCATGGTTCACCGGGTGGGTCTACCTCTTCGCCGGCGTGCTCACGATCGCCGCGGTCGTGGCCACCGTGCCACTCGTCCTCATCCCTCTGCTGAACAACCTCGGCCTGAACATACCCAACGACTCGAATGCTCAGCGCAACGTTGCCGCGCTCGTGCTCTTGAGCACCACGTTGTTGAGCATCTTCGGCGTGCGGATCGTCGCCTTCGTCAACAACACCGGTGTGGTGTTCGAGATTCTCGGCATGGTCGTATTCGCGCTGATCCTCTTGCTCTTCTACCACCAACAGTCGGCGTCGGTTCTCTTCGACACCAGCTACCTCGGGTCAAGCAACGCGCCAGGTGTCTTCCTCGCGGCCATGTTCATGTCGCTCTTCGTGATCTACGGCTTTGACACGGCGAGCACTCTCGCGGAAGAGACCAAGAACCCGCGACGCGAGGCGCCGCGTGCAGTCATCGCTTCGATCGTGGGCGCCGCCATCATCGGCGCGATCTTCCTGTTCGCCACAGTGATCGCCGTTCCGGGCGACATGGGCAAGTTCATAGCCGACATCGGTGCCGGCAAGATCCCGTTCCCGCTCGTGACCATCATCGAATCGAACTTCCCGGGTTGGGCGGCCAACCTGTACCTGCTGGTCGTCTTCGCGGCGATCTACGTGTGCTGCCTCGCCATCCAGACCTCGACCATCCGCCTCGCCTTCGGCATGGCGCGTGACGGCAAGCTTCCCCTGGCGAAGTACTACAACAACGTGCAGCCGTCGTTGCACACGCCAATCGGCACATGCATCGTCATCGGCGTGCTGGCGGGCCTTCCGCTCATCTACTACGCGGGCGCGGCCACCATCGCCATCGGTGCCACCGGGATGATCTACCTCTCTTACATCCTGGGCAACGTCGCCATCCTGATTGCTCGGTTGCGCGGCTGGCCGAAAGAATCGACTCCATTCAAGCTCGGCAGCTGGGGCACCATCGTCAACGTGCTCGCCCTCGTGTGGGGAGTCGCGATGGAGATCAACTTCCTGTGGCCGCGAGACGCCAGCATCGGCGGCCAGAACCCGCCGCTGAGCGCGCTGCCCAACATCACGATCGGCGGACCGATCGGCAACATCCCGGTCTTCGAGTTCACGCTGGGGCTGATCCTGCTCGTGGGCGCGATTTACTACTTCGTCGCTCAGCGCAACGCAACAGACACGCCGGCCGTCCAGGCCGCCCCGTCTCGCGCCTAGGTAACCCAAAGAGGCCGGGTGGCGTCACCCGGCCTCACCTTTAAGAGGTATCTGGTTGAATGGCCGCATGAGGGTGGAGAAGCGGTCCCTCGATTCGGAGCTGGCGGAGCTCCGCGCGAAGTACGTTCCCCGCGGCATCACGACCGCGCATCCGGTGGCCGCTGATCGCGCGCGTGGATCGGAGCTCTGGGATGTCAGCGGGCGCCGGTACGTCGACTTCGCGGGCGGCATCGGTGTGATGAACGTGGGACACAGCCACCCACATGTCATGGAAGCTGTCCGCTCTCAGCTCGAACGGGTCACCCACACGTCCTTCCAGGTGGTCATGTACGAGTCGTACTTGCGCCTCGCGGAGCGACTTTGCGAGGTGGCGCCGATGGAAGGGCCGAAGAAGGCGATCTTCTTCAGCACCGGCGCAGAGGCGGTCGAAAACGCGGTCAAGATCGCGCGCGCATACACGGGGCGCCCGGCGGTGATCAGCTTCCGCGGCGGCTTCCACGGCCGCACGCTCTTGGCGCTCAGCCTCACCGGCACGGTGAGCCCGTACAAGCAGAACTTCGGCCCGTACGCGACAGAGGTCTATCAAACTCCGTTCCCCTACGAGTACCGGGGCTGGAACACGGAGCGGGCGATCGCGTCGCTCGAGAGCCTGTTCGAGTCGGAGGTTTCACCCAAGCGCGTCGCGGCGGTGATCATCGAGCCGGTCCTCGGCGAGGGCGGGTTTGTGCCGGCCCCGCTCGACTTTCAGCGCCGGCTCCGCGAGCTGACCGAGCAGCACGGCATCCTCTTGATCGCCGACGAGATCCAGACCGGGTTCGGGCGCACCGGCAAGTTCTTTGCCATCGAGCACTCGGGAGTCCAACCTGACCTCGTCACCGTCGCCAAAAGTCTGGCGGCAGGGTTCCCGCTTTCTGGCGTCGTCGGTCGTGCCGACGTGATGGATGCTCCGGATCCAGGCGGCCTGGGCGGCACCTACGGCGGCAACCCGATCGCGTGTGCGGCAGGCGTGGCGGTCATGGATGTGATGCGGGACGAGAAGCTCCCGGACCGCGCCGCCCGCATCGGCTCCGTTCTCGAAGAGCGCATGCAGACGTGGGCCGCCGAGCACGAGATCGTCGGCGACGTTCGCGTCGTCGGAGCGATGGCCGGGATGGAGCTCGTACGCGATCGCGGCACCAAGGAGCCCGCAGAGAAGGAGACGGCGAGAGTCCTCGCGGTGGCGCGCGAGAAGGGCTTGATCGTTCTCCGCGCGGGTGCACATCACAACGTCATCCGCACGCTGATGCCTTTGAACATCCCGGACGATCAGCTGATGGAAGGGTTGGACATGTTGGGCTCGGCTCTCGCCGAGGTTGCGGGTGGTCCCGCAAGGAGCAAGGCATGAGCACCGCCTTGAAGCGCGAGATGTTCATCGGAGGCAAGTGGGTGCCTGGGAGCGGGCGCGATTACCAGGAGATCGTCAACCCCGCAACCGGCAAGGTGATCGCCGAAGTGCCGAAGGGAACCGAGGAAGATGTCAACCGCGCGGTCGCCGCCGCCCGTGACGCATACGACAGCGTTTGGTTGGACACCACTCCCCGCGAGCGCAGCGAGATGCTGCTCCAGCTCGCCGACGTCGTGATCCTGCACGCCGAGGAGCTCGCGCGGATCGAATCCGAAAACGTGGGTAAGCCTCTCGCGCCCACCATCTCGGAGGAGCTCCCGCCCACCGCCGACTGCTTCCGGTTCTTCGCCGGTGCGGCGCGCCTACTGGAAGGACGGGCCACAGGCGAATACATGAAGGGCTTCACCAGCATGCTGCGGCGCGAGTCGCTGGGCGTCGTCGGCTCGATCGCGCCATGGAACTACCCGCTGATGATGGCGGCGTGGAAGGTGGGCCCGGCCCTGGCGGCAGGCAACACCGTCATTTTGAAACCGTCCGAGTGGACGCCGCTCACAGCTCTGCGCCTCGCCGAGCTGTCCGAGGGCATCTTTCCTCCAGGCGTCTTCAACGTCGTCACCGGCGACGGCGAGCCGGTCGGTGCGTCGCTCGTCCGGCACCCGGGAGTCGCCATGGTCTCGCTGACCGGAGACGTCGCGACCGGCAAGATCGTGGCCCGCGAAGCAGCTTCCACGCTCAAGCGCGTGCACCTCGAGCTCGGCGGCAAAGCGCCTGTGATCGTCTTCGACGACGCAGACCTCCACGCGGTGGTGGAAGGAATCAAGATCGGCGGCTTCTTCAATGCAGGCCAGGACTGCACTGCCGCCACACGCATCATCGCCGGCCCCCGGATTCACGATCGGCTCGTGAAGGATCTCGTCCCCGCGGTCAAGTCTTTGAAGGTCGGCGACCCGGCTGCCGCTGACACGGACATGGGGCCGCTGGTCTCGGAAGAGCAGCTACAGAGGGTCTCCGGTTTCGTCGATCGAGCCCGCGCAGCCGGTTCCGAAATTGCGACCGGTGGAGCGCGCATCAAGCGCGCCGGCTCGTGGTACGAGCCGACCATCGTCCTGCCGCCGGGCCCCGACGCCGAGATCGTGAACCGAGAGGTGTTCGGTCCGGTGGTCACCATCCAGAGGTTCAGCGACGAGGACCAGGCCCTCGAGTGGGCCAACTCGGTCGACTACGGGCTCGCCGCCTCGGTGTGGACTCGCGACGTCGGCCGCGCTCTACGTATGGCCCGGCGCCTCCAGTTCGGGACCGTGTGGATCAACACGCACATCCCGCTGGTCAACGAGATGCCGCACGGTGGCTACAAGCAGAGTGGATACGGCAAGGACATGTCGATCTACTCGCTGGAGGAATACACCCAGATCAAGCATGTGATGGCGTCCCTCGACTGAGCCTTTTCCCTGTTGGCGTCGGAGCCGTCTTCCACGTTTTTGGCGCCATAAGAGTCAATGCTCTCAACGCAGTCCATGTTTTTGGCAAGTCGGCTCAAGGGGTCAACGCAACGCCTCGTGAGATCACGAACCAAGGGCGGCAATGAGCAGAGCGGAAAGAAAGGACAGTGCAATGAAGAGGGTGTTGGGTCTCGCCT
>Ga0209011_1000235_pt1 | contig 23575 bp, 26 predicted proteins | sample BlaSpr_A8_OM1_M3_FD_187986 | JGI IMG/M metagenome (GOLD analysis project Ga0209011, IMG submission 187986) | Forest soil microbial communities from Thunder Bay, Ontario, Canada - Black Spruce, Ontario site 2_A8_OM1_M3 (SPAdes) (version 2) | ecosystem: Environmental > Terrestrial > Soil > Boreal... | reverse complement strand
CGCCGTTGCGCACGCTGACTCTCGGCCTCGCCGCGAGCGCGCTCCTCGCCGGCACGCTGCCGGCGGCAGCGCAGGAGACGCCGGCGCCGGCGGGCGCCGGCGGCACGGTCTACAACGTCGAGATCATCGTGTTTCGCGCCGCCGCTGCGCTCGGTGGCGCCGAGACCTGGAGCGCGGAGGCCGGCGCCCGCAGCATCATCGCCGGCGATGACTCCACCAGCGGCTCGGCGCAGGTGGGGCATTTCGTCGCCCTGCTGCCCGCGTCCGTGTGGCAGCTGACGGAGCTCGAGAACCGCCTGCGCGCGAGCGGCAGTTACGTGCCGGTGGCACACGCCGCGTGGTCGCAGACGGCGAGCTCCTGGGGAACGCGCGCCGGCTTTACCGTGCAACGCCTGGGGCTCAATGTCCAGGGTCTCAGCGGCACGGTGTTTCTCGAGCGCGGCCAGTTCCTGCACTTAGGGATGTCGTTCACCTACGCCATGCCGTCCCCGCCGCCGGGCCTGGGTGCCGCGCCGGATACGCCGTTCACGCTCAACGAGAGCCGCCGCGTGCGCTTCTACGAGCGCAGCTACTTCGACCATCCGGCGTTCGGCGTGATTGCGCTGGTGACGCCTGCCCAGGGGGCGAGAGCGCCGGGGCGTTAGAGGCGGCGCGAAGGCCGGCGGCGAGCTTCAAACGAGTTGCTCGCTGGTGAATTCCCAGGTCGCCCCGCCACGCTCATCCTCGGCGCAGCGCACCCGCTCGCGCGAGGCGGCGATGAACCAGGTGTGCTGGGAGTGCGGCTTGCCGCGGCCGAATGCCACGGCGCTGAGCACCGCGGCGCAGGCGGCGTGTTCGGGATCGCGCACGGATTCGTAGCGGATGAGCTGAATCTGCGCCGCGCGCGCCATGGCACCAAACGCCTGCGTGCCCTGGTAGCTCACGCGGTGCGTCCACACGGGACGATCGCGCACCAGCGGTTCAACCGTCAGATCCAGGGCCGCTGCCGTGCGCACCGCGGCGCGAAACACCGTGTGCGGCACCGGCTTCAGGTCGGGCGTCGCGGGAGAGTCGAGCAGAAAACGCAGCCGCCAGTAGCTCTTCTCCGCCAACGCCGTGCGCAGCACCTCCGCGCCATACCAGACTCCGGCATCGAACCCCGCGCGGAAGCGCGAGCCGGTGTGCGGCCGGTAGCGAAACGGTGTCGCCAGCAGATAGTGAAGCCTGCGCGCCTCCGGCGGCAGCGGCGGCTTGCTCTCCTCGAGAATGAGCTCCAGGCTCGCCTGCTCCTCGAGGGAGTCGACCAGCCGCATGGTCGAGGCCGTGTGCTGTGCCTCGACTGCACGCCACAGCTCGTGGGTGTAGGGGCGCGCCTCAGATGCGAGCGCGGGCGGCGTCCAGGTAGTCAACCGTGCGCACCAGGCCGGCGGGTTCGCGGATGAGCTTCAGGGGCACGCCGCCCAGGGCATGGTTATCACTGCGCAACCAGGCACGCGCAGCAGCATCATCCGAGCCCACGATGGCATCGAGGGAGCGGAACAGCCGCACGAACAGCGCGGCGAGCTGCCAGGGCTTGGAGCCCGGCTCGAGTGCCTTCCGGCCATTGGCCACGCGCGATAACGTCGCCCCGCTGACGCCGATGACCTGCGCCAGGTCCGCCTGCGCCACGGCCAGAAAGCGCGCGGCACGCACCGTGGCCTGCGACAGAGTGACGCGCGGATCGGGCGCCGGGCGGGTTTTGACGGATTGGATGCTGGTCATTTCAGTAGAAATATTACCAGCAATTTATTTCTACAGCAACTTGCCGACCGCCGGCAGCCCGCTGCGGCGCTCACCGGCGCCGATCATGACCCGGGGACGCTCGAAATCGCGTGCCCGGACGCGCAGGGGTTCGGGTTCAGCCCCCCGGCTGAGGGTCAGTGAAAATCCCCCGCCTCCGCGTTCACGATCCCGTCCTTGCCGTTCTTCTTGGCTCGCTTCAGGGCTGCCCGGCAGGCCTTCAGTAGTCCCTCGAGCGGCAGTGCGCGCGGCGGCACGAGGCTCGCGATCCCGGCGCTGATGGTGACGTAGCGCCCGGCGCCCGCGGTGGGGTGATGCATGAGCAGGTCGCGTACGCGCTGCGACACCACCGTGGCGTACTGGGTGGCCTTGTCCGCGGCCTCGCCCTGGGTCAACACCGCGAATGTTCCGCCCTCCCAGCGGCCGACGAGATCCCCCCGCCGCTTGTACGCGGCGCCGATCAGGCGCGCGACGCGCCGGATGCAGGCATCGCCCGCCGAGCGGTCGAACTTCTCGTTGTAGGCGCCGAGATCATCGATGTCGAACAGGGTCAGGCCGATCTCGTGCGAGTCGCGCTGCGCGAGCACCCAGTCACGCTGCAGCAGCTCCTCGAAGTATGCGCGGGAGTGCAGGCCCGTGAGGCGGTCCTCCCGCAGCCAGGTCGGCAGCCCTCCAGGGGAGCGCTCCGCGGCCTTCAGGCGCTCGCTGGCATCGCGGTGGTAGCCGATGAAATGAGTGAGCACTCCGGCCGGGCTGCGCACCGGCTGCACCAGCATCTCGTTCCAGAACAACGAGCCATCGGGACGATAGTTGCGCACCAGCACGCGCGCCGGCTCGCCCTTGTCGAGCGCCTCGCGCAGGCGCGTGCGCGCCTCCTGGTCGCGGTCCGTGCCCTGCAGCATGCGCAGGTTGGTGCCCACCAGCGCCGCCGCCGGATAGCCGCACATCTCCTCGAACGCGCTGTTGACGAACAACACCGGGCGGTCCTTTGCGGCGGCATCGCAGATCACGATGCCCTCGGGCGAGCTCTCGACCACGCGCCGCCAGGCCTCCGCCGACCAGTTGTTGTTCATGTGTCGCGTCCGGCGTCCAGCGTCAGGGCAGGAGCGGCTGCGGTGCGCGCCAGCAGCTCGCGCGCGCGCGTCCACTCAGGCGAGGCCTCGAGCGCGGAACGCACGGTGCCCGCGCGCCCGTGCAGGCGTACCAGGCGCAGGCTCGATGCCGGCTGCGGCTCGGCGTCCAGGTGCTCGAGCAGCTCGATTACGCTCGCACGATTGTTACAGACCGGTAGCATGTCGCAACCTGCCGACAGTGCCTGCCGTGCCCGGGTCACTATGTCCCCGTAGGCAGCGGCGGCACCTCCCATGGACAGATCATCGGCAAACACTACCCCCTGAAACCTGAGCTCTCCGCGCAGCACGTCGCGAATCCAGCGGCTGGAGAGGCTTGCCGGGGCCGAATCCACCGCCGGAAACAGCACGTGGGCCACCATGACCGCCGGCAGAGCGTTGGCCATCAGCCGCCGGTAGGGGGCCAGGTCTGGGGCCAGGTCCGGGAGGGGGCGGCGGTCGATTGGCAGGGTGAGGTGGGAGTCGGCCACCACCGCCCCGTGTCCGGGAAAGTGCTTGGCCGTGGCCGCCATGCCCGCATCCCGCATCCCGTGCATCCAGGCGACGGCCAGCTGGCCCACGGCATCCGGCAGCGCATGGAACGCACGGTCCCCGATGAAGCTCACGCCGTGATCGAGGTCCACGCACGGCGCAAAGGAGATGTCGACCCCGTGCGCGCGCAGCTCCGCCGCCATCAGCCAGCCCATCGCGCGCGCCAGCGCCAGGCCAGCGCGCGCGTCCAGGTCAAATTCGTGGCCGATACGCCGCGCGGCCGGCAGCGGTGAGAATCCCTGGCGGAAACGCTGCACCCGCCCGCCCTCGTGATCCACGGCCACGATGAGCGGCGGCGTGCGCTCGGCATGGATCGCGCTGACCAGTGTGGTCAGCTGCTCCGGATCGGTGTAGTTGCGCGTGAAGAGGATGACCCCACCCACCAGCGGATGGCGCAGCAGCTCGCGCTCCTCCGCGGTGACGGCGCTGCCGGCGAGATCGATCATCAGGGGGCCGAGACTCATGCCGGGGACGCCGTGCGTTGAGCGCGCCGGCCGCCTGCCGTCAACAGCGCCAGCGATTCAACATGCGTGGTGTGCGGAAACATGTCGACTATACCCGCCGCCTGGAGCGCGAAGCCGTGCTCGTGCACCAGTACCCCCAGATCGCGCGCGAGACTCCCCGGGTGACAGGAAATATACAACACCCGCCGCGGCGCCAGCGCCGCCACCGCCGCCAACATCGCGGGCGCCCCGGTGCGCGGCGGATCGAGCAGCACGTGTGTATACGCCTGGCGCATCCAGGCGAGCGTCGCGTCGGGCGGTGTCGCAAGGTTGGCGAGGTGGAATTCGGCGTTGGCGATGCCGTTGCGACCGGCGTTGCCGCGGGCACGCTCGATGAGCGCGCCTTCGCCCTCCACTCCCACTGCACGCCCAGCCGAGCGCGCGAGTGCCAGGGTGAAGTTTCCCAGGCCGCAATACAGATCGAGCAGCCTTGACGCGCCATCGAGCTCCAGGAGCTGCGCCGCCCGCTCCACCAGGGCCTCGTTGACCGCGCCGTTCACCTGGATGAAGTCGACCGGCCCGAATTCCAACTCCACCCCGGAGCGCGCCAGCGTGTAGCGCAACGGCTCGACCGGCGGATCCAGCGGCACCACGGATGCCAGGCCGGCAGGCTGCAGGTACAGCCGCACCCCGTATGCGGCGCCAAATTGCCGCAGCCGCGCCGCATCCGCCTCCGAGGGCGCGCTCAGCACCCGCAGCACCAGCGCGGTCGCGTGGTCCGCAACCGCCACTTCGATCTGCGGCACCTGCTCGCGGATGCTGAGCTCGGTCAGCATGGCCGCGAGCGGCGCGATCAGCTCCCCTACGGGTGCTGCCAGCACCTCGCAGCGCGTCAGCTGTGCCACGTAGGGTGCGGCGCGCTCGCGAAATCCAACCACCACGCAGCCTTTCTTGCGCACGAACTTCACGCCCAGGCGCGCCCGGCGGCGGTAGGCCCAGACCGGCCCGGCAAGCGGCGCCAGCCACCTGGCGGGCTGGACGCGAGCCACCCGCGCGAGCGTCTCGGCGAGCTCGGTCTGTTTGGCCTCCAGCTGCGCCGCGGGCGCCAGGTGCTGCAGGGCACAGCCGCCGCAGACGCCGAAGTGCGCGCAGCGTGGCGCAACCCGCGCGCCGGACGGTTCCAGCACCTCGAGCAGCTGAGCGTCATCGTGCTGGCGGTGACGGCGCGTACGCCGCAAGCGGATGCGCTCGCCCGGCAGCGCGCCCGCGACGAATGCGGTCTTGCCGCCGCGCACCACTCCCTCGCCATCGCGGGTGAGTCCGGTGACGAGCGCGGTCTCTGCCGCGGCGGCGCTCACTTAAGCCGCCTCCCAGGCGCGCAGGAACTCGGCGAAGTGGGGTTCTGCCGCGGCCTGCAACAGCGTCTTCACGCGCTCGACTTCCTCAAGGTACTGCTCGCGCGAGAGCTGCCCGCGCAACTGCCCGAAGCGCAGGTAAATGAGCCAGGTGTTGAGCACATCGGTCTCGCAGTAGCGCCGGATGCCCGCGAGGTTGCCGCCCTGCCAGGCATCCCACACCTGGCTGCCCTCGAAGCCGAGCTTGCCCGGCAGCCCCAGCAGGCACGCCATGGTGGCCAGCGACACCCGGCCGCGGCTCTGGAAGCCCGACAGCACGTCCATGAGATCGGTGTGCCGCCAGTGGTAGCGGCTGAGGTAGTTGTTGTAGCGGAACTCGCGATCCTCCGCGCCGGTCTCCCAGAAGCGCGGCGCCTGCACCCCGGCGAGCAGCGCGCGGTAGGTCAGCACCGGCAGATCGAATGCCGAGCCGTTCCAGGACACCAGATCGGGCGAGAACTTCTCGATGCCGTCGAAGAAGCGCTGCACCAGCTCCCCTTCAGGGGTCCCGCAGTCCCCGAGACTCCACAGCCGCAAGCCCTCGGGCGTGCGCAGCGCGCACGAGATCGCCACCACGCGGTGCTGCTCCAGGGACAGGAAATCCCCGCCCGTGTCCTGGCGGCGCAGTGCAAACATGGCCTTCGCCACCTGCCCGTCGGTGAGACCGTCCAGGCCGTGGAGCCGCCGTCCGAGGGCGACGTCCGGCACGGTCTCGATATCGAACACCAGGGTGTTCATGACGCTCTCATGAGCACCGCCACCGCTACCACCAGGCCCGCCTCATCGGTGAGCGTCACGTGTGCTTCCCCGATCCGTAAGGCCCGGCGCACGCGCTCGCCGCGCGCCGAGAAGATCACTTCGGGCTTGCCCCACGCGTTCTGCACCACGCCCACGTCGCGGATCCACATGCCGTGCGCAAAGCCGGTACCCATGGCTTTGACGATGGCCTCCTTGGCGGCGAAACGCATGGCAAGAAAGCGCTCGCGGCGCTGGGTGCGCGCGAGCTGCGCGTGCTCCTCGGGCATGAGCAGATGCTCGATGAAGCGCGTGCCGAAGCGCTCGAGCGTGCGCACGATGCGCCCGCTCTCCAGCACGTCGACCCCGATGCCGAAGATCATGCGCGCGCCGCCGCCATCAGGGCCTTCATTTCACGCACCGCGGCGGGCAGGCCCACGAACAGGGCGTGCGCGATCAGGGCGTGACCGATGTTGAGCTCGACGATCTCGCGCAACGCGGCCACGGGGTGCACGTTGCGGTAGTTCAGACCGTGGCCGGCATGGACTTCGAGCCCGAGACTCGCGCCCAGGCGTGCGGCCGCGCGCAGGCGCTCGAGCTCGGTGGCCGCAGTCGCGCCGGCGGCCTCCGCGTACGCTCCGGTGTGCAGCTCGACCACCGGTGCGCCGGCGTGCGCGGCCGCTTCGACCTGCTGCGGGTCGGGATCGATGAACAGCGCCACGCGCACCCCTGCCTGGCGCAGGTAGGTGGTCGCATCGCGTATGCGCGCGGCCTGGGCCGCCACGTCCAGTCCCCCCTCGGTGGTGATCTCCTGGCGCCGTTCGGGCACCAGGCAGCAGTCGGCCGGGCGTATCTCGGCGGTGATGGCGAGCATTTCGTCGGTCACCGCCAGCTCCAGATTCATGCGCGTCTGCAGCAGGCCGTGCAGCGAGCGCACGTCTCGATCCTGGATGTGGCGGCGGTCCTCGCGCAAGTGCAGCGTGATGCTGTCGGCGCCCGCGGTCTCGGCGGCGAGCGCCGCGTGCACCGGGTCCGGATAGCGGCCGCGACGCGCCTGGCGCAGCGTCGCCACGTGATCGATGTTGACCCCCAGTGAAATGCCGCCGCTCGTCATCGCGCCACCTTTCGCGCCATCGACTTTGCCACAGCGCGGGTGGCGAGGGGGCGGCCCTCGAGGCAGGCGCCGAGCGCCGCCTGCAACACCCGCCGCGCATCCTCGAGCGCCCGCGCGCTGCTCAGGCGCTCGTGCGCCAGGCTCAGCAGTGAGCGGCCGGCGAGCGCGCCGGCGCTTTCCGCCGTCGCGGGAACCAGCCCCTGCCTGGCACGGAAATGATAGTACCCCTGCGGTTCGATGCGCTTGCCGGTGTGCGCCTCGGTGGCCAGATCCAGGCCGTAGCCGAGTACTTCGAGCAGCCGCTTCTCAAAGACGCGCAGCGCCGGCTCGAGCGGCGCCCCGGCGCGCAGCTCGGCAAGCGTGCCGTGATAGTGATCGAACAGTTCGGGCAGCGGATCGTGGCGCGTCGTGAGCCTGATGAGGAGCTCATTCAGGTAGAACGCGGCCAGCAGACACTCGGGCGGCAGCCCCGGGTCGTGCTGCGCGCGCTCCGCACCGGTGAGCTGCGGCGCCTCGCCCCGCCCGCTCCATGACAACAGCAGCAGCTGGAAAGGCTGCAGCACCGGAGCGAGTTTCGCGCTCGGCCCGCGCACACCGCGCGCGAACAGCGTGAGGCGCCCGTGGTCGCGCGTGAGCACCTCGAGGATGCGGCTGGTATCGCGCCACGGCCAGTGGTGCAGCAGGTATCCCGGAGTGAGATCGATGCGGCGGGTGCTGCGGGTCATTCCAATCCCAGCTCCCGCAGAGCGCGGGCGTTGTCCGCCCAGTTCTCCCGCACCTTGACCCACAGGTTCAGGTGCAGGCGCTGCTTGAGGATCTCGTTCAGCGCCAGCCGTGCCGATCGTCCCACGCGCTTCAGCCGTTCACCGCGCGCGCCGATGACGATCGGCTTCTGGCCCTCGCGATCCACCCAGATGGCGGCATCCACCGTCAGTTGTCCGTCCTGCTCGGCGAGACGCTCGACCTCCACGGCGATGCCGTAGGGCACCTCCTGGTTCAGTTCCAGCGTCAGCTTCTCGCGGATCATTTCCGCAATGCGGAAAGGCAGGCCGCGGTCTGTCAGTTCGCCATCCGGGAACAGTGCCGGCGCGAGCGGCAAGTGCGCCGCAATGGTGTCCCTGAGAGCCTCGATGTTGTCGGCCTTGAGCGCCGAGACCGGCACCATGGCGAGAAACGCATGCCGCGCGGCGAGCTCGCCCAGATACGGCAGCAGCCGTTCGCGCGGGCGCACGCGATCGATCTTGTTGACGGCCACAATCGCCGGGTGCGCGGTGCGCGCAATGCGCTGCAGCACAAGCTCATCGTCCGGCATCCACTTCGGCGCTTCCACCACCAGCACCGCGACGTCCGCAGCCTCGAGTGCGGCGCTCGCGGTACGGTTCATCGCCTTGTTGAGTGCGCGGCTCGCCTGGGCATGCAGGCCGGGCGTGTCCAGGAACGCGATCTGCGCCTGCGGCAAGGTGAGCACGCCCAGAATGCGGTGGCGCGTGGTCTGCGGACGCGGCGTGACGATGCTCAGCTTGTGCCCGACGAGCGCATTGAGAAGCGTCGACTTGCCGACGTTCGGCCGTCCCACCAGCGCAGCGTAGCCGCAGCGAAATTGCGGCGATGAGGCAGCGGCAGTCAAGCAGGCCTGTCCGGTTCGGGGTGTGTTTCGATCTCGTTGAGCATGCGCTCGGCCGCTTCCTGCTCCGCGCGGCGGCGGCTCGAGCCGTGCCCCTGCACGCAACGCCCGAGCTCGGGCACCTCGCAGCTCACCTGGAAGGTCTGCGCGTGGTCCTCGCCTCCTATGTTGAGGACGGCGTAGCGCGGCAGCGCAAGACTGCGCGACTGCAGGTACTCCTGCAAGCGTGTCTTGGCGTCCTTGAGCGCGGCGGGCTCGGGGAGCGCAGCGATGCGCGCCGCGAACAGCCGCGTGATCACCGGCTCGACGGCAGCGAGTCCGCCATCGAGAAAAACCGCGCCGCACACCGCTTCCAGTGCGTCGGCAAGGATCGACTGGCGGCGAAAGCCACCGCTCCTGAGCTCCCCGGACCCGAGTTGCAGGGTCTCACCCAGGCCCAGCGTGAGTGCCACCTCGGCAAGCGGCTCGCGGCTCACCACCCTGGCACGCAGGCGGCTCAGGTCCCCTTCCGCTGCAAGCGGGAAGGCTGCATACAGATGGTGCGCGATGACGAGATTGAGGACGGCGTCGCCGAGAAACTCGAGCCGCTCGTTGTTGGGACCTGAGGCGCTGCGGTGGGTCAGCGCCGCGCGAAACAGCGACAGGTCGCGCGGCTCGTAGCCCAGCCGGTCCTGCATCCAGCGCCCCGGCCAGTCAACACTCCCGCCGATCGGCATGCCCTTGAAGATGGGGTGCGCCGCTAATCGCCGCTGCCGCCGCCACCGCTGCGCACAGTCTTGTCGAAAAGCACGTGCAGCGACACGTTCCCGAACAGCGGCGCTTCATCCTCGTACTTGGCCTCGATCACCCACGCCCCCCCCTCGCGCCTGACCTGGATGTCCTTGGTGGTGGGAAACTCGACCATGTCGACCTCAAAATGCCTGTCGATCGCGGTACGGATCGCCGTCGCATCGCCGGCGCCACCCTTGGCGGTGCTCGCCGCATTGTCTATCGCCCGTACGACCTTCATGTAGTTCAGATACACCGGCGCCAGGCGGATACCGGCGTAGACCACGATCGCAAACGGCGCGAGCAGAAACAACCAGCCGATTGCGGTGACACCCTGCTGCCTGTTACGCATCGATGCTAACCCCCCAACTGCTGCCTGCAGAGCCAAGCGTGCGCCGCGCTTCGGTCATGGAATGGCGGAGCCGATGCGGCTCCAGATGGGACCGCCGGAGCGGCGCAGATCCCAATTGAACCAGATCCGGGTCGCCCTGCCGACCAGGTTCGCCTCGGGCACATAGCCCCAGCGGCGCCCGTCGTCGCTGTTGTCGCGGTTGTCGCCCATCATCAGATATTGCCCCGGCGGCACGTCGCCGACAAACGGCTCCATGCGGCTGCTGCCGGGGGCGTCCTCGTCCCCGCAGACGTAGCCGCGCACGCCGCGGCGGTTGCACGCCGGCAGCACCGGCTGACGATCCAGCGCCACCGGGCAGAATATGGCCTCGTGTTCATGGCTGCCGAGCCGCTCCCTGGCCAGCGCCAGGTTCACATAACAGCCGTCGGTGTACCTGTCTTTCTCGATGGTGAACTCGACCGGCTTGCCGTTGATGATGATGCGGTTGTCCTGCACTTCGACGTGATCGCCCGGCAGGCCCACCAGGCGCTTGATGAAGTTGGTCGAAGGGTCCACGGGCCAGCGGAACACCACCACATCGCCGCGCTGCGGCTCGCCGACGTCGAGGATCTTGCGATTGATCACCGGCAGGCGCAGCCCGTAGGCGTACTTGTTGACGATGATGAAGTCGCCGTCGAGGAGCGTGGGCATCATGGAATCGGAGGGAATCCGGAACGGCTCGAAGATGAAGGAGCGCAGCAGCAGCACCACCAGGGCGACCGGAAAGAAGCTGCGCGCGTAGTCGACCGTCCCCGGCTCCGGCACAGCGCTTGGGTCCTTGCCGGCTGCGCGCGCGGCGGCGGCGCGCCGCGGGCCCAGCAGCCACACGTCCAACGCCCACACCAGACCCGTGAGGAGCGTGATCGCCAGCAGCACCGCGCTGAAATCCAGCCGCTCCGCGAGCAGCAGGCGCAGCACCGCACAGGCGATCAGCACCGGCAACGCGCCGTACAGCACTCTCATCAGCGGCGCGTCGCGCCCGGCCTGCGCGCCGGCGGCTATCACCCGCCGTGGGCGCAGCAGCCAGTCATCGACGATACATACCAGCGTCACCGGCAGCGCCAGCCAGGACAGAAGAACGATCAACGGCATCAGCGTCTGTAACATGGCAACCCTTTGTTCTAGTGTTTGCGGCCAACCTGCAGAACCGCCAGGAACGCTTCCTGCGGAATCTCCACATGTCCCAGCTGTTTCATGCGTTTCTTGCCTTCTTTCTGTTTCTCGAGCAGCTTGCGTTTGCGGGTCACATCGCCGCCATAGCATTTCGCGAGCACGTTCTTGCGCAGCGCCTTGACCGTGGCGCGGGCGATGACGGCGCTGCCGATGGCCGCCTGCACCGCCACTTCGAACATCTGCCGCGGGATGAGCTCGTGCATCTTGTCCACCAGTTCGCGGCCGCGCTGGTAGGCGCTGTCGCGGTGCACAATGATCGACAGCGCATCCACCTTGTCGCCGTTGATGAGGATGTCGAGTTTCACCAGCGGCGCGGCTTCGAAGTGGCTGAACTCGTAGTCGAACGAGGCGTAGCCGCGGCTCGCCGACTTCAGGCGATCGAAGAAATCCAGCACCACTTCCCCGAGCGGCAGCTGATACTGCAGCGACACCTGAGTCCCCAGGTACTGCATCTTGTTCTGCGTGCCGCGCTTGTCGTTGCACAGTTTCAGCACCGCGCCCACGTGATCCGGCGGCACCAGGATGTTCGCCACGATGATCGGCTCGCGGATCTCGTCGACCTCGTTGACAGGGGGGAGCTTGGCCGGGTTGTCGACGTACACGACACTCGAATCGCGGCGCGCCACCTCGTAGACCACCGTGGGTGCGCTGGACACGAGCGTAAGCTCGTACTCGCGCTCGAGACGCTCCTGCACGATGTCCATGTGCAGCAGTCCCAGAAACCCGCAGCGAAAGCCGAAGCCGAGGGCCCCAGACACCTCCGGCTCGTAGTGCAGGGCCGAGTCGTTGAGGCGCAGTTTGGCGAGCGCGTCGCGGAATTTCTCATAATCCTCCGAGTTGACCGGGAACAGCCCGGCGAACACCCGCGGCTTGATCTGCTTGAATCCGGGCAGCGGTGCTGCCGCCGGCCGGTTCTCCAGCGTGATGGTGTCGCCGACGGGGGCGCCGTCGATCTCCCTGATGCCCGCGACCACGAAGCCCACGTCGCCGGCGGGGAGCTCGCGCTCCACCACCGGCTTGGGCGTAAAGCGCCCGAGCCGGTCGACGACGTGACTGCGGCCGGTGGACACCACGCGGATCCTGTCGCCGGTCTTCAGGCGGCCGTTCATCACCCGCACCAGCGACACGACGCCGACGTAGTTGTCGAACCAGGAGTCGATGATCAGGGCCTGCAGGGGCGCATCCTCGGAGCCGCGGGGCGCGGGAATGCGCCGGATGAGAGTTTCCAGCAGATCCGGAACCCCCTCGCCGGTCTTGGCGCTCACCCGCGCGGCATCGGTGGCCTGGATGCCGATGATCTCCTCGATTTCGCGGCTCACACGGTCGGCATCGGCCGAGGGCAGGTCGATCTTGTTGATGACCGGCAGCACCTCCAGGCCCTGTTCAGTCGCGGTGTAGCAGTTGGCGACACTCTGCGCCTCGACACCCTGGGAGGCATCCACCACCAGCAGTGCCCCGTCGCAGGCGGCCAGCGAGCGCGACACCTCGTAGGAGAAATCCACGTGCCCCGGGGTGTCGATCATGTTCAGCTGGTAGCGCTGGCCGTCGCGAGCGGTGTAGTAGAGCGTGACGCTCTGCGCCTTGATCGTGATCCCGCGTTCGCGCTCGAGCTCCATGGAGTCGAGCACCTGGTCGTGCATTTCGCGGTCGGCCAGGCCGCCGCACAACTGGATGATCCGGTCGGCGAGGGTCGATTTGCCGTGGTCAACGTGCGCGATGATGGAAAAGTTACGTATGTGCCGCATGAACCGCCGAGGTGCTGTCGCGTGCTGCCGCGCCAGAGCCAAGCGGCCGGCGGATTATAGGGAAGTTTGGCCTCCTGAGCGCAGCAGCCGCGCGAGCTCGCGCCGATCGAGGTGGTGACGACAGACCACCGCGCCATCGAGTAACAGCACCGGGACGTCGAGCCCGTGGCGGCGGCGAAGCAGCGGGTCGGAGTCGACGTCCAGCAGGTCGATCGGGGGAAGCGCGACAGTCCTGCCCAGGGCTTCGAGCTGCGCCAACATCTCGTCGCACAGTGCGCAGTCGCGGCGATGCACGAGCGTCAGGCGCGGCGCCGCCATGCGTCACGGGCGCCGTGAGCCGACCGACGGGGGTTCCTGGGCCTTGAGCTGGTTGGCGATGAATCGCACCGTGTCCGGCGGAACCTCGCCCACCGCCGTGATCTTGTGGCCGTCGATCACCGTCGAGAAGGCGGACGATGAGCCCACCGTGGCTGACTCGGGCACCGAAGGCTGATCGGCTTGCTCGCGCCGCTGCGCTTCGACGAACACCGAGACCGAAGCCAGCCCGTCGGTAAACACCAGATGGTCCACGGGATCGGTCGAGCCGGGCAGGGTCTGGGCCGAGCGCGCCGCGATCCGGAAGCCCGGCGGCAGGCGCATCGCATTCCAGGCCTGCGTCGCCGCCGCGAGCGCCGGCGGCGCCGATTCGTTGCGCAGCCATTTGAAGCCTACGGTCGAGACCTCGGGCTTGAACGCCGAGTCGGGGATATGCGCGGAGAGCGTGAGGCTCGCGAACACGATCTGCTCGATGACGTGCCCACGCGTGTCGCACAGCTGAGTCTTGAGCGGCATGGCGGTGGAATCGTCGATCCACAGCCGGTAGCCGTAGCGATACTCATCCTTGGGCGAAACCGTGATGACGTGAGTGTTGCGGCGGTTCAGGCGCGTGCGGCTGACTTCGCGGATGTCGTAAGAGCTCGCGGTCTGATCGTTGAGGGCGGGAAAGCCCACCAGGGATTCATCCGGCGGTCGCTGTTCCACCAGCACCGTGCGTTGGTCCGGCAGGTAGCAGGTGAGGCTCGCGCCGGTGCGGATGAACTCCCGGCCCGAACCGTCGAGTGACGCCAGCCGCTCCGAAACCGTCCCATCCTGCACGCGGTGGATGATGCGCAGCATTTCCACGTGACCGCCGTGCCAGTGCGAGAACGTACCGTCATAGTTGCGCGTGGTGAGCGCCTGGTTCATGCGCTCGAGCCACTGCGTCGGCGGCGCACGTCCGAGCGACGTGTCCTCGGCCAGCGCGGCCCCTGCGACCGCCCAGGCGAGCGTCAGCGCGACGAACCGCTCGCTACTGCACATTGCCCTGAGCATCGTCCCGTGGTTCCTCGGCGGCGGTGCCCGATTCGCCGGTCATGAAGGCCGACAGCAGATTACGGCGCGTGACGGGCGAGGAAAACACACTGTGCGCCACGACGTAGTTGGCGAGCTCGATGCTCGGCACGGCCATGGCGCGCGCCGCGGGGGCGCGCGGCACGACATAGCTGTCGGGGGCGCCCGCGGCAGCGGCGGGGACCACCGCTGCACCCGGCACGGTCGCTGTCGGGGCAGTCAGGTGCGCGCTCAGGGGAGCCCCGGCGAGCGGGGCCTGGGCGCGCAACCACAGAACCGAGACCGCGGCGACCCCCGCGGCGACCGCGGCCGCCGCAACCGGCTGCCACCAGCGCACCCCGGTGCGCCGCGCGCCGTGCGCCGCGGCGAGCGCCGGCTCGGCCAGGATGACGGCACTGACGAGGCCTGCCAGCGGCGCGTTGAGCCGCACGCCGCGCTCGGAGCGGATTGCCGCCCCGACCACCGCATAGCGACCCCAGCGCGCCTTCAGTTGCTCATCGCGCGACAGGCGCCGGGCGAGCAGCTCGCACTCCCCCGGCGCCAGCTCGTCGTCGAACATGGCCGATAACTGACTGTCGAGCTCCTCGTTCATCCGAGTTCCTCCGCGCGGCCCAGGCCACCCTCGAACACCTCCCGCAGGCGGCGGTCGATGGCCTCGCGCGCTCTGAAGATGCGCGAGCGCACGGTCCCCACGGGGCAGGCCATGGCCGCGGCAATCTCCTCGTAAGAAAGCCCCTCGAGCTCGCGCAGCACGATGGCGGTGCGCAGGTCCTCGGGCAGGGCGTCAATCGCTGCGTTGACGGTCGAGCGGATCTCGTCCGTCAGCACGAGACCCTCGGGGGTCTCGGAATCTTTCAGCCGGCCTTGCATGTCGTAGGACTCTTCGTTGTTGCGGTCGAGGTCATATTCGATGGGGCTACGGTCACGGGAAACCACGGCGTTCTTGGCGGTGTTGATAGCGATGCGATAAAGCCAGGTGTAGAAAGCGCTGTCGCCGCGAAACTGCGGCAGAGCTCGATAGGCCTTGATGAAGGCTTCCTGGGCGATATCCTCTGCTTCCGCCGGGTTACGCACGTAGCGCATGACCAGCTTGACGAGTTTGTGCTGGTACTTGAGCACCAGCGCATCGAATGCCCCCTTGTCCCCGCGCTGCACGCGGCGTACCAGGCTCAGATCACTTGCATCGGCGCTCATGCGCGCCCGCTACTCCCAATCAGAGGGCCGCCGTGCCGTGCGCTGAGTAGACTGTGACCTCACGTGAAAGTTCAGCATGCGTCGGCGGGAGTGCCGGTTGCTGTGGTGAGAATAGCGCCGACCCGCCTTGCATAGCGACATAAGTCCGAATCGCCCCCGCCAGGCGCGCCAATTGGGGCTCGGGTGGGGTGTTTTCACCCAGCAGGTACCCCGCCAGCAGGGGGTCAGGCAGCGCCAGCAGCTCTTCGAGTGCCCCCCGCTCCTGCGGCGAGGCGTGCGCCAGAGCGTCACGCGCGAAACGCTCGAGCATCACATCCAGCTCCTTCATTCCCCGGCGGCAGCGCCACAGCAGGCGCCGTGCCTGCGCATCCAGCGCCGCGGCGGGGGTGGCATCCACGGGGTGGCTCGGGGCGACACGCATCAGCTTTGCCGCTGCACCAGCATCTTCTTGATCTCGGCAATCGCACGGGCGGGGTTCAGATCCTTCGGGCACACATCGGTGCAGCTCATGATCGTGTGGCAGCGGTAGAGCCGGAAGGGGTCTTCGAGCTCATCCAGCCGCTCGCCGGTCGCCTCGTCGCGGCTGTCGATGATCCAGCGGTAAGCGGCGAGCAGTGCCGCAGGACCCAGGAAACGCTCGCTGTTCCACCAGTAGCTCGGGCAGCCGGTCGAACAGCACGCGCACAGGATGCACGCCGCGGGGCGGTCGATCCGCTCCTGCTCCTCTTTTGATTGCAGCTGCTCCCGATCCGGAGGCACCGGCGTGCGCGTCTGCAGCCAGGGCTTCACGGACGCGTACTGCGCGTAGAAGTTGGTGAGGTCCGCAACCAGGTCCTTCACCACCGGCAGATGCGGCAGCGGGTAGATGCGGATCTCGGCAGCCAGGTCGCGCGTGGCCGTGGTGCAGGCGAGCCGGTTGACGCCGTTGATGTTCATGGCGCACGAGCCGCAGATGCCCTCGCGGCACGAGCGGCGGAAGGTGAGCGAGGAATCGATGGCGGCTTTGATCTGGATCAGGGCATCGAGCACCATCGGCCCGCAGCTTCTGGCTTCAAGCTCGAAGGTGTCCAGGCGCGGGTTGCTGCCTGCGTCCGGATTGAAGCGATAGATGCGCAAGGTGCGCACCGCGCCCGTACCCGGGGGCGCTGAGTACCTGACGCCCTTCACGACGCGCGAGTTGGCAGGCAGGCGGAATTCGGTCATCACAGTCCTTCAGTAGGTGCGCGCCCTGGGCGGAATCGACTCGACGTCGCCCGTCAGGGTGTTGAGATGCACCGGGCGATAGTCGAAGCGGGCACGCTGCGGCCCCTCGACCCACACCAGCGTGTGCTTGAGCCAGTTGCGGTCGTCGCGCTGCGGGAAATCCTCGCGGGCGTGCGCGCCGCGGCTCTCGGTGCGATTCGCCGCCGAGTGGATGGTGGCCGTGGCCTGCAGCAGCAGGTTCTCGAGCTCGAACGTCTCGATGAGATCGGTGTTCCAGATGAGCGAGCGGTCGGTGATGCGTACCTCGGCAAAGGATGCGAACGTCGCCCCGATCCTTTCGATCCCCTGCGCGAGGCTCTCGCCGCTACGAAATACCGCGGCGTCCAGCTGCATGGCCTTTTGCATCTCCACGCGGATCGCAGCGGTTGCGCGCGCACCGTTGGCGTTGCGCAGGCGATCGAGCCGTGCCAGGGCCGGCTGCCCCGCATCCGCGGCCAGGGGACGGTGGCGGCTGCCGGGTTTGACGGTTTCGGCACAGCGCCGCGCGGCCTCGCGCCCGAAGATCACCAGATCCAGCAGCGAGTTGGAACCTAAGCGATTGGCGCCGTGCACCGACACGCAGGCCGCCTCCCCTACCGCCATGAGCCCGGGCACGATGCTGTCCGGATCGCCGTCCTTCGGCCGCACCACTTCGCCGCGGTAGTTGCAGGGAATGCCTCCCATGTTGTAGTGCACGGTCGGCTGCACCGGAATGGGCTCGTGGGTCACGTCGACGCCGGCGAATATGCGCGCCGTCTCCGCGATTCCCGGCAGGCGTTCGTGAATGACACCGGCCCCCAGGTGCTCCAGGTGCAGAGCAATGTGATCGTGCTCGGGGCCGACGCCGCGCCCCTCGCGGACCTCCACCGTCATGGCCCGGCTCACGACGTCGCGCGAAGCGAGATCCTTGGCGTTGGGCGCGTAGCGCTCCATGAAGCGCTCGCCCTTTGAGTTGGTGAGATAACCGCCCTCGCCACGCGCCCCTTCGGTGATCAGGCATCCCGCGCCGTAGATGCCGGTGGGGTGAAATTGCACGAACTCCATGTCCTGCAACGGCAGGCCGGCGCGCAGCACCATGGCATTGCCGTCGCCGGTGCAGGAGTGCGCCGAGGTACACGAGAAATAAGTGCGCCCGTACCCGCCGGTGGCGAGGATGGTCACGTGCGCGCGGAAGCGGTGCAACGTGCCCTCGGTAAGATCGAGCGCCACCACGCCGCGGCACACGCCATCCTCCATGATCAGATCGATCGCAAAGTACTCAATGAAGAAGGTCGCAGCGTGGCGGAGCGACTGCTGATAGAGCGCGTGCAGCATCGCATGCCCGGTGCGGTCCGCCGCGGCGCAGGTGCGCTGCGCGACGCCCTTGCCGAAGTGCGTCGTCATGCCACCGAATGGACGCTGGTAGATGCGGCCGGTTTCGGTGCGCGAGAACGGCACGCCGTAATGCTCCAGCTCGATCACCGCCGCGGGCGCCTCCTTGCACATCAGCTCGATCGCGTCCTGGTCGCCGAGCCAATCCGAGCCCTTGACGGTGTCGTACATGTGCCAGCGCCAGTCGTCCTCGCCCATATTGCCCAGGGCGGCGCTGATTCCGCCCTGTGCAGCCACCGTGTGGCTGCGCGTCGGAAAGAGCTTGGTGATGCAGGCGGTCGACAAACCGCTTTCGGCAAGGCCGAGCGTGGCGCGCAGGCCCGCGCCTCCGGCCCCGACGACGATGACGTCGTAGCTGTGATCGATGAGCTCGTAGGCACTCATGGCGCGGCCCCGAAGGCCACCTTGAGGACGGCAAACACGCCCGCCGCCCCGATCAGCGTATGCGCGAACATCACGCTGACGAGCGTCACGGTCCGGGCGCCGGCGCCGTGAACATAGTCCTCCACCACTACCCGCACACCCAGCTGCGAGTGCCACGTGCAAGTCAGCACAAAGAGAATGAGGAGCAGCGCCGTCCAGCTCTGACCCATCCAGGCCGCCACGGTCGCATGATCGAACGACGGCAGTGACAGCAGCGACACCACGAACCAGATCGACAACGGCACCAGCGCGACCGAGGTGAGGCGCTGCATCCACCAGTGATGCACGCCCTGCTTCGCCGAGCCGGCGCCCAGCACCTTGCCTAACGGGCTGCGCAGGCTCATGGGGCGCGCGCTCCGGCGAGCCACGCGCAGTAACCGACCAGCAGCATGAGGGCGATGCTGACCCCGACCACCAGCCACGCGCTCCTTTGCGCCTGCGCGCGCTCCAGTCCCCTGCCGGTGTCCCAGACGAGGTGACGGATGCCGGCGCTGAGGTGGTAGCAGAACGCGATGATGAGAGCCGCATACACCAGCTTCATGACCGGCAGCGACAGCAGCCTTGCGGCGCGCGCGTGAGCGTATGCTCCACTCGCCACCGCCATGAGCCAGTACACCAGCAGCAGCAGCCCGACCGACAGTCCAACTGCGGTTAAGCGATTCAGGATGGAAGTCGTCAGGGTGTACTTGAACTTGTACACCGACAGGTGAGGCGATAGGGGCCGCGGCGGCATAGACTAAAAATCGATGCAGCGGCCGTTCTTTTCCCAGTCCCCGAAACGTGTGGGCTCAGGTCCCACGGGGCCTGCGACCTCGCGCGGCCGTGGGGCGCTGGCGTCGCGGGCCGCGCTCGCGCTCGGCGCAGCGACTGCAGTGGAAGGCGGAAGATCAGCGGGCGGGATGAAAAAAGGTGCGCCTGGGTTCTTGCGATGCGGCGTCGGCATACCCATTAAGTCTGACAGAATTCGCAGACGGCAGCCATGTAAAAGTTAAGGAAAAACAACGGTCAACTTCATGTCCACCGAATGGAATTCACTATCGCTCGACTCCCTCGGCGTGCTGCGCGCGCGCGGCGCGGACGTGGTGTCGTTCCTGCAGGGACAGCTGTCGAACGATGTTGCGCTGTTGGGGCCCGAGCGCTCGCTGCTTGCCGGTTATCACAACCCGCAGGGCCGCGTGATCGCACTGCTGCGGCTGGTGCAACTGGCGCCGGATGATCTGCTCGCAATCCTGCCGCGCGAGCTGATCGCCGTCGTGGTGCAGCGTCTGGGCAAATCCGTACTGCGCGCGAAGGTGAAGCTGGCGGACGACTCGGCTGCGTGGACTGTGACCGGGCTCATGCGCTGCGCGCCGCCAGCGGGCGCGGCGGCGGCCGCGTTACCCGCGACGGTGAATGGCGTGACGCGGATCGATGCGTCGCTCGCGCTGCGCGTGGCGGAGGAGCCGGGACGCTGGCTGCTCGTCAGCCCGCTCGCGCAGCCGCCGCCGGTGTCCGGCTGCAGCCCCGTCGGGGCGGAGGTGTGGCAGCGCCTTGCGATCGCGGCGGGCGAGCCGCAGGTCTACGCGGCCACCTCCGAGGCGTTCGTTGCGCAGATGCTCAATCTCGATGCACTCGGGGCGATTGCGTTCGACAAGGGTTGCTACACCGGACAGGAGATCATTGCGCGCGCGCACTATCGCGGGAAGGTAAAGCGGCGGTTACAGCGCTTTCGCGCACGGGTTCCGGCCCAGCTCAATCCCGGAGATGACGGTGAGCTGGGCGACGGCCGTTCATTTAAGGTGGTGGATGCGGCGCAGCGGACGGACGGCCTGTGCGAGTTCCTGGCGGTGACGACGCTGGGGCATGTTGATGCGGAACCGGCTGGGGGGCAGGCGCCGGCTGAAGGAGCGCCGCTCAGCGCGGAGCGGCTCGCACTGCCCTACGTCCTGCCCGATTGAACGGGCGTGTCCGCGGGCCAGTTCGGCGAATACTTAAGCCGTCACTTTAGTTTTACGGAAACAGAGGGTTGCTGTGCGCGCCCGACCGGTCCACGCAGCCGCCGTCAGGCAGTTTCCGGCCGCAGGTGCGGGAACAGAACGACGTCGCGGATCGAGGGCGAGTCGGTGAAGAACATGACGAGCCGGTCGATGCCGACCCCGAGTCCCGCGGCCGGCGGCATGCCGTACTCGAGCGCGCGTATGTAGTCGGCGTCGTAGAACATCGCTTCCTCATCGCCCTGGTCCTTGCGGGCGGCCTGGGCGCGGAAGCGCGCCGCCTGCTCCTCGGGATCGTTGAGCTCGGAGAAGCCGTTGGCGATCTCGCGCCCGGCGAGGAAGAACTCGAAGCGATCGGCGATGAATGGATCGGCATCGTTCGGCCGCGACAGCGGTGACACCTCCGCCGGGTAGGCGTACACGAAGGTCGGATCGAGCAGCGCGCTTTCGGCGGTTTTCTCGAACAGTGCCATCTGCAGCTTGCCGGCGCCGTCTTCGGGCTCGACCTTGACGCCGAGCTGCTCGCAGCGCTTGCGCAGGTAGGTGAGATCGCGCAGCGACAGCGGAGAGATCCCTGGGCTGTGGTCGATGAGGGCCTGCTCAAGGGTCAAGCGCTTAAACGGCCTGGCGAGATCGTAGGCGCGCCCCTGGTAGGTGATCTGTTGCGAGCCGTGCAGCGCCTCGGCCAGTCCGCGGGTCGCCTTCTCGATCCAGTCCATCAGGTCACGGTAGTCGGCGTACGCGAGATACAGCTCGAGCATCGTGAATTCGGGGTTGTGCTGCGTCGATAGCCCCTCATTGCGGAAGTTGCGGTTGATCTCGTACACGCGCTCGAGCCCGCCGACGATCAGGCGCTTCAGGTACAACTCCGGGGCGACGCGCAGGTACATGTCGAGATTGAGCGCGTTGTGATGCGTGCGGAAGGGGCGTGCGCTGGCGCCGCCCGGGATCGGCTGCATCATGGGCGTCTCGACCTCGAGAAAATCGAGCGCATCGAGAAAGTCGCGCAGGTAGCGCACGATGCGGGCGCGGGTGCGGAACACATTGCGGCTCGCTTCGCTCACGATCAGGTCGACGTAGCGCTGCCGGTAGCGCGTCTCGGTGTCGGCGAGCCCGTGCCACTTGTCCGGCAGCGGTCGCAGCGACTTCACCAGCAGCCGCACGGCTTCCACGCGCACCGACAGCTCGCCGGTCTTGGTGCGGAACAGCACACCGCTCGCGCCCACGAGGTCGCCGATGTCCCAGCCCTTGAAGTCCTCATAGGCTGCGCCGAGCGCTTCCTGTTGCAGGTACAGCTGAATCTGCCCGGTGCGGTCGGCGATTTTTCCGAAGCTCGCCTTGCCCATCACGCGCCGGAACATCAGCCGTCCGCCGACCTTCACGCGCGTCGGATTGGCATCCAGCCACTCGCCGCTGCGCTCGCCGAACGAGTCGTGCAGCTGCCCGGCGAGCGCGTCGCGGCGAAAGTCGTTCGGAAATGCAGCTCCGTGCTCGCGCAGCGCCGCGAGCTTCGCGCGCCGCTCGGCGATCAGCTTGTTCTCATCGCCGCCATCGTCGGCCGCTGTAGCGTCTTTCCCCTGTTTCATGTCTCTATACGCCCGCCTTGAGCGATGCTTCCATGAACTGGTCGAGATCACCGTCCAGCACCGCAGTCGTGTTGCCCGCTTCCACCCCAGTACGCAGGTCCTTGATGCGCGACTGGTCGAGCACGTACGAGCGGATCTGGTTGCCCCAGCTCACATCCGACTTGGAATCCTCGAGCACCCTGGCCGCGGCGTTGCGCTTGTTGACCTCCAGCTCATAGAGCTTCGCCTTGAGCATCTTCATGGCGGTGGAGCGGTTCTTGTGCTGGCTGCGCTCGTTCTGGCAGGCGGCCACGATGCCGGTGGGCATATGGGTAATGCGCACCGCCGACTCGGTCTTGTTGACGTGCTGTCCGCCGGCTCCGGAGGAGCGGTAGACGTCCACCTTCAGGTCCGCGGGATTGATCTCGATTTCGATGTCGTCATCGATCTCGGGCGAGACGAACACGGAGGCGAACGAGGTGTGGCGGCGGTTGCCGGAATCGAATGGCGACTTGCGCACCAGGCGATGCACGCCGGTCTCGGTGCGCAGCCAACCATAGGCGTATTCGCCCCGCACTTCCACGGTGGCGCTTTTGATGCCGGCCACTTCGCCGGGACTCGAATCGATCACCTCGCAAGTGAAGCCGCGTGCGGCGCCCCAGCGCAGGTACATACGCAGCAGCATCTGCGCCCAGTCCTGCGCCTCGGTGCCGCCGGCACCCGCCTGGATGTCGAGAAACGCGTTGTGCGAGTCCATCTCGCCGCGGAACATGCGTTTCAGCTCCAGGTGCCGCACCTCGGCCTCGAGACGCTGCGCGTCGCGCTCGATGTCGCGCGCGGCGCTCTCATCGCCCTCGGCCTCGGCCAGTTCGAGGAGCTCGGCAGCCTCGCCGATGCCCTTGGCGGCGCGGTCGATCTCGCCGACGTCGCTCGTCAGGCGAGCGCGTTCACGGCCGAGGTCCTGCGCCCGCGCGGGGTTCGACCAGACGGCGGGATCTTCCAGCTCGCGCGCAACTTCCTCGAGCCGCTCCTGCTTGCGGTCGTACTCAAAGAAACCCCCGTAACGAGGTAATACGTTCACCCAGATCCTTGAGTTGGCGCTTGAGCTGATTGACTTCCATAGATGTCCTGCATGCTAACACCGCGGCGCGGATCTTAGGTAGCGGCGGGCAGCACGTGATCGACGAGCAGCTGCAGGCGCCGCTCGCCCTGGTACTCATTCACTTCCAGCCGGTACACCAGCTGTGCCAGACCCGACGGCGGCACGAACTGCGCACCCTCCTCGAGGTGGTTGAAGGCAATCGCATCGAAGGCGCGTCCGCTGCGCGGCACCTCCACCCACATCTTCACGTGCCGCTCGGCAATGAGGCGCGCGCTGCGGATGCTGAACAGGCCATCGAAACACGGTTCGGGGAATGCCTGGCCCCACGGGCCGCCGGCCCGCAGGGCCTGGGCGGTATCGAGTGCAATCTCCGCCGGCGCGAGCTCACCGTCGGTTTCGATCGTATCGGCGGCGGGAGCGCCCGCCGTCCAGCGGGCAACTTCCTCGTCGAACGCGCGTGCAAAACGATCGAGCTTCGCACGCTCGAGGGTCAGTCCCGCGGCCATGGCGTGACCGCCGAAGCGCTCGATG
>Ga0209011_1000230_pt1 | contig 23920 bp, 21 predicted proteins | sample BlaSpr_A8_OM1_M3_FD_187986 | JGI IMG/M metagenome (GOLD analysis project Ga0209011, IMG submission 187986) | Forest soil microbial communities from Thunder Bay, Ontario, Canada - Black Spruce, Ontario site 2_A8_OM1_M3 (SPAdes) (version 2) | ecosystem: Environmental > Terrestrial > Soil > Boreal... | reverse complement strand
CGGAGTTCGCCGAGGTCCTCTCGGAGATCACGGCAGGGGCGAAGCGCATCTTCAAGACGTCGAACGACCTCCTCCTTCTTACTTGTTCAGGGACCGGGGGCCTCGAGTCGGCGGTCGCCAATCTCATCTCGCCAGGCGACGAGGTCGTCGTTGCTCTCTGTGGCAACTTCGGCGAGCGATTCGCGGCGCTGGCGGCGGCATACGGGGCGGATGTGGTGCGCCTCGAATCCGAGTGGGGGCAGCCCTCCGACCCCGACGACCTCGCCCGCGTGCTCGAGCAGCACCCCAAGGCGGGCGTCGTCCTTTTGACCCACAACGAAACCTCGACGGGGCTCACCAACCCACTCCGGCAGCTGACGCGCGTGGCGCGCGACGCGGGAAGGATCGTGGTCGTGGACGGTGTGAGCTCGATCAGCTCGATCGCGATCGAGACAGACGCATGGGGCATCGACGTCGCGGTCAGCGGCTCGCAGAAGGGTTGGATGGCGCCGCCCGGAATCGCGCTGGTCAGCGTGAGCGAACGCGCGTGGGCTCAGCAGGCCAAGGCTCGTTCGCCCCGCTTCTACTTCGACTGGAAAGAGGCCAAGACCTGGGCGGACAAGGGGATGACCCCCTTCACGCCGGCCGTCGGCGTGGCCTTCGCACTGCAGGAAGGCGTGCGGATGCTCGAGGAAGAGGGCCTGGACCAGGTCTACGACCGCCACGCCCGACTCGCTCGGGCGGCGCAGTCAGGGCTCGAAGCGCTTGGTTTTCAGCTCTTCGCGCGAGCTGGATTCCGCTCCAACACCGTGACCTCGGCGGTGCCGCCTGCCGGCCTCGACGTCGCAGCCTTCCGTAAGCTGCTGAACACGAAATACGGGGTCGTGATCGCCGGCGGCCAGGGCAAGATGACCGGAAAGATGGTCCGCGTCGGCCACCTTGGCGCTGTCGCCGAGGGTGATGTCGTCCAGGTGCTCTGGGCACTGGAACTGGCACTCGAGGAGCTGGACATCGCACCGGCGAACGGGCGAGCGGTGGCCGCTGTAACCGCTTCATTGCAGGGCGTAGCCGCCACCGCCCACTAGTGCCCCGAATCCTGGTCGCCGACCCGCTGGCCGAGGACGGCCTGGAACGGCTGCGGCGGGCGGGCGAGGTGACGGTGGTCAGCAAGCTGCCTGAGGCGGAGCTGATCAAGCGCATACCCGAGTTCGACGCGCTGATCGTCCGGAGCGAGACACGAGTCACGGCATCGGTGCTCGAAGCGGGGCGGATGCTCCGCGTCGTCGGGCGTGCCGGCGTCGGTGTGGACAACATCGATGTCGACGCGGCGACGCGCAAGGGCATCATCGTGGTCAACGCCCCCCGCGGCAACATCATCGCCGCCGCCGAGCACACCATCGCGCTGCTCGTCTCGCTCGCCCGCTGGGTGCCGCAGGCGGACGCTTCGGTCAAGCGCGGGGAGTGGACTCGCTCGAAGTTCATCGGGACCGAGATCCGCGGCAAGACGCTTGGCGTGATCGGCCTGGGCAACGTTGGCTCCGAGGTGGCCAAGCGCGCTCATGGGCTCGAGATGGAGGTCATCGCGTACGACCCCGTCGTCTCGGTCGAGCGCGCTGAGCTGTTCAATGTCGAGCTCTTGACGTTGAAGGAGCTGCTCGAGCGATCCGACTTCGTCACCGTACACGTGCCGCTAGTCGACGCGAACCGCAATTTGATCGGCGGACCCGAGCTGGCGCTCATGAAGACGACAGCTCGCCTGATCAACGCAGCGCGCGGAGGCATCGTCGACGAAAAGGCCCTGTTCGATGCGCTCAAGGCAGGCCGGCTGGCGGCGGCCGCCTCAGACGTGTTCGAGACCGAGCCCCCTGGCGACAACCCGCTGCTGACGCTCCACAACTTCGTCGCGACTCCGCACATCGGAGCGTCGACGCTCGAGGCTCAGGTGTCGGTGGCCTTCGATGTGGCGGAGGAGGTGGCGGCGGTGCTTGCCGGCGACCTCCCGCGATTCGCGGTCAACGCACCCGCGCTGCCGCCCGAAGAGCTCGCTTACCTGCGGCCGTTCGTCAGCCTCACCGAGCGGCTGGCTGCCCTGCACGTGCAGCTCTTCGGTGGCCGCGTCAGCTCGATCGAGCTGGACTTCGAAGGTGAGCTGGCGGAGCACGACATGAACCTCCTCGTCGCGTCCGCCATTAAAGGTGTGCTGCAGCCGTTTACCGAGGACCGTATCAACTCGGTCAACGCGCGCTTGATCGCTTCGAGTCGCGGCGTGAAGCTGGTCGAACGGAGAAGCCCGGGCCGCGGCAGCTACGCCAGCCTGGTGACCATGCGCATCGGCGGGCACGAGCTGGCCGGCACCGTGTTGATGGGAGAGCTGCGCGCGGTTCGCATCGACTCGTTTCGGGTTGACCTCGTGCCCGAAGGTCGCTTCCTGGTCAGCCGCCACGAGGACCGGCCGGGCGTGGTCGGACGTTTTGGCACGATCCTCGGCGAGCACGACGTCAACATCGCGAGCATGCAGGTCGGGCGCGACGCGCCGCGAGGCAACGCGATGATGATCCTGGCCGTGGACGATCGCGTGGCGCCAGACGTGCTGGCCAAGCTGCGCGAGGTGGGCGGAATGGCGGACCTCCGCTATGTAGAGCTCGGGTCCTCGGGGTCCCCGCGAACTCAAGGCGAAGCCTCAGAGTTCGTGGGGTAAGGATCCGAGTCCAATCGCTGACGTTCGCGCCCTGCCTGGGATTCGGTACTACCTTGCGCAAGCCGGCGAGCCGAGCACGCTGGTGGCCCCACCTTATGACGTCATCCCCGACGCAGAGGTGGCGCGCTATGAGGCGCTCTCGCCGCACAACGCCGTCCGGCTGACGCGTCCGGGCCGGGACTACGACCGCGCCTCCCGCACCTTTAATGAATGGCTGAGCGAGGGCGTCCTCAGGGCCGATCCCCCCTCGATGTACGTCCACGAAGTTCGGTTCGATGGCAAGCGGCGGCGGGACCTGATCGCCGCCCTGCGGCTCCAGCCCTACGAAGATGGCGTCGTCTTGCCGCATGAGCGTACCCACCGAGGACCGAAAGAAGACCGGCTGGCATTGCTACGGGCCACCAACGTAAGCCTCGAGCCGCTCTGGTTCCTGTACGAAGGACGAGGCAGCGGGCTGCCGAACATTGTCGACGTCGTCAGCCAGCGCAGGCCGGCGGTCTCGTTTCGCGGACCCGAAGGGACCGAGCACCGCCTGTGGACGATCACCGACCGCGCCCTGCATGCCGCGATTCACAGCTCGCTGGAGGCGCTCCCGGTCCTCATCGCCGACGGCCACCACCGCTACGAGACGTCGCTGGCGTACGCCCAGGAAAAGGGCGGCGACCAGGACGCGGCTTCACGCTTCACGCTCGCGCTGCTGACCGACCTCGACGACCCCGGCCTGGAGGTGCTGCCGACCCACCGGGTGCTGAAAGCCGGCGTCACCGTGACCGGCGGAGAGGACAAGGCGACGCTCGAGGAGACGCTCGCCGCGATTCGCGGCCGGGTTGCGGCCGGGACCTACCGGGACCACCGTTTCCAGGTCCTGCCGTTGGAAGGGGAGATGGCCCTGGTGGAGTTACACGTTCAGGTGATCGACAACATCCTGGGCAAGAGGGACCCGGAAGGCTTCCTTCTGTACACCCGCGACGCGGCGGAAGCCGTCCGCTGGGTCGACGAGGGGGTTGGGTCGGCCGCCTTCTTCCTGGATGCGCCCGACCTGCGCCTGGTTTTGAAGGTGGCTCAGGAAGGGAAGACTCTTCCTCAGAAGAGTACGTATTTCCACCCCAAACCCCCTTCGGGAATGGTGTATTTCCGGCTCGATCAAAACCTCGATTTATAGTTAGGAACCCAAAAGAGATGCCAACTTACGGATACCGATGTGGCAGCTGCGGCCACCAGTTCGAGATCTCGCAGAAGATGTCTGACGAGCCACTGAAGACCTGCCCGAAATGTCAGGGCAAGCTGTCCAAGGTCCTGTACCCGGTAGGAATAAGCTTCAAGGGCAGCGGCTTCTATACGACCGACTACAAGGGGTCCGGCAAGGACTCCAGCAAGTCGTCGAGCAACGGTGTCGCACCGAGCAAGGAGGGAAGCTCGGAAAGTAAGCCAGAACTCAAATCGGAGTCGAGTTCCGAGTCGAAATCGGAGTCGAAGTCGGACACCAAGCCGCAGTCCAAACCAGATTCCAAGACGGAGAAAACGTCCTAGATGTCAACTACCCAAGCGGTCACCGACAGCGATTTCGAAAGTGTGGTCCTGAAGTCCGAGATTCCGGTGCTGGTGGATTTCTGGGCGACGTGGTGCGGTCCGTGCCGCATGATCGCGCCCATCGTCGAGCAGATCTCCGGCGAGCTCGGCGACAAGGTGAAGGTCATGAAGATGGACATCGACGAGAATCCTTCGACTCCGATGTCGCTTGGGATCATGTCCATCCCGACCGTGATCATCTTCAAGGACGGCAAGCCCGCGGAGCGAACTGTCGGCTACCGCCCGAACATGAAAGGCGACCTGAAGGCCAAGCTCGAAGCGCTAATCTAGCCCCGCTCTTCCGGGGGCTGGGGATGTATGGGGGCTGGTGCCTCCCGCGGTCTTCAAAACCGTTTGCGGGGCGCTGTTGAGGCGTCCTGGGTGGGTTCGATTCCCATCCATCCCCGCCAGCCTTGGCCGGAATGACAGCCAAGTTGACAGCCACAACAGCGGACTACTTCGCGCAGGATGCGCATTAAATGTGCAAGGCAGTCGTCGGTCTGAATGCCAAATTGACGGACGCCATCGTGGCGGAAGGTGAATAGGACAGTGCGTGGTTGGGGGGCTCTGATCGGAGGCATGTCGAGTGCGGTGGTCGGCAGCGTGCTTTTGGTGCTCGTCCTGGAACTGTCGCGTTGGCTCCGCATCGACTTGCCTCACCCGCGCGGGTTTTTGGTGCTAGCAGTGCTTGGTATACCTCTTGTCGTTGGCCTGACAGTTGGCGTAGTTTGGGCGCCTGCGGTAACGCAGTTTGGACAATCGTGGCTAAAACGCATCACCAGCCTTCTTCAGTGAATTGCCTGGCTCGTCGGCCGACAGCATGAATTGCCCTGGGTTGGCTGGAGGCTCCATTCTTATGGAGAATGCAAGAACCCATAGGTCCCCCAACCTCTTGTCGAGCCAGGTCAGCTGCGAGCGATCAACGCGGCTGATCTGGACTACCCAGTTCCAAGCCTCTGACCCGTGACAGCCAACATGACAGCCAACATCCTGGACAACTGCGGACGTCACCGGACGTCCATGGAATCGGCAGACTAGTTATCGAACTCCAGCGAACGCTGATGGACGGTAGTGGACGCAAAGCCCGCGGTCTTCAAAACCGTTTGCGGGGCGCTGTTGAGGCGTCCTGGGTGGGTTCGATTCCCATCCATCCCCGCCAGCATTCGGCGAGATGACGGCCACAGCTGCGAATGCCCGCCCGCACTGGCGCATCAGGCTGGAGTGTTAGGGCGCGGCTGCGCGCAGGCCGTGGCCGCCTAGCGGCGAGGCCACCTCTAGCGGAGCTGGTCCAGAGAAATTGATCCCTCGCCCACGCCACCGCCGACCGGCATGAGTCTCAATCCTGGCGACAGCCGCCCAAGGAGCTTTAGGGCACGGTCGTTGTCGAGCTGGATGCTGAAGCCGAACGCGTCGATGCCGTTGGCGGCGGCCACGTCGGCCAGGGCTGCAACGAGCCGGGTACCCACACCACGCCGTTGCCAAGCGTCGGCGACAACGATCGCCATGTCCGCCCTTCGCGAGCCTGGCTCGCGCGAATACTGTGCGACGCCGATGATCTCGCCGTGCTCCAACGCGGCGATCGCCTCACGCTCGTAGCGGTCTGAACTGAGAATCGCCGACAGGAATTGATGGAGCTTCACTGCGGGCGTGAAGAAGCGCCGGTAGAGGCTGTCGGGCGACAGCCGCTCGAACAGCCCGGCCAGCATTGCGCTGTCCGATGGCGTGATGCGCGCGTGAGGAGCGGCGATCATGCACCCCTCAGGTGCACCACCGGCGAGCGCAATCAGCCGGCGGCCCACCTCGAGCCGATCCGCCGCCACCGTCTGATTTGCAACACGTGGGTTGACCGCCATGTCATGTCGTGCCATTGATTGCATTGACCTGATACCAAGATGAGGCTGGCATTCGCGACCGGCAATCGGTCAGATCACGGAGGAATGGCGGTCGCTGGGGCGCCTGATCGCGCGTTACGGTGCAGGCATCGGGCTAACTACGTAGGGAGGAGCTCCTGCGTGCGGTCACCCAGGTCGCGATCTGGGCGCGGGATCGAAAACCGAGCTTCTGGCGGATATTCTCGACGTGCGTCTCCGCGGTGCGGTGCGCGACGTGGAGCCGCTGCGCGATCTCCTGGTTCGTGAGCCCCTCCGCGACAAGGGACGCGACCTCGAGCTCACGAGGGGTGAGCGCCGCCTTGCCGGCGTCCTCCGTGGCCAGGAAATCGAGCATGGAGTCGGCGATTGCTTTGGTATCGCCCTTCCAGAACAAGTGAGCCGTTCCACGCAGAGGGGCGAACGTGCCGTTCGGGATCAGGCTCGCCACCTCACGGCCCAGATCGAATCGCGTTGCGCGATCACCGTCGCGGTGCAGAACCAGTGTCGGCGCCGTCACCGCGCCAAGCGATGACGACACGTCGGTCCGGTAATACTCGGCGAGCATCTCGGCCGCAACGTCTGCGGTCGCGGAGGAACGCAGCATCAGCAGGTCCTTGCTGTCCTCGGCCGAGGCGTCGGGCACAAAGATGTTCGTGAGAGTTTGGGAGCCGAGCCCCCAATGGGCACGGACGAGCGACAACAGGGACTCGCGTACTTCCGGCGGCGCCAGGTCAGTGCCGCGCGCGCAGGTTCCATACAGGACCATCTTGCCGATGCGCTGAGGCCGCCGGGCAGCGACCGCGACCGCGACCTGGCCGCCCTGAGAGGCGCCAAACAGATGAAATTTCGCGGCACCGAGCGTGTCTGCAACCGCCACCATGGCCGTCACCTGGCCCTCGAATCTCAGGTCGACCCCGGTGCGGTCTGACAAACCGCACCCGGCCTTGTCGTAGCGCACTATGGTGAATCGGTCCGCGAGAGGAGCGAAAAACGCACGGAAGGACTCGATCTCGAGCATCTTCTCGAGGTGACTGACCCAGCCCGTGTCGCACAGCAGGATCGGTCCGCTGCCCATGACCGAGTAAGCCACCCGACCGGCAGGCGTCGCGCAGAACTTGATCCGCTGCCGCACGGCGCCAGTTTGCCGTTTCACGTGGCGCGGCGCACTTCAGGTGCTTGCCGACTCGACAGCCAAGGCGACAGGCAAGTACGCAGCCGACCGCGGACGCACGCGTCAGCCCCGCGGTCTTCAAAACCGTTTGCGGGGCGCTGCTGAGGCGTCCTGGGTGGGTTCGATTCCCATCCATCCCCGCCAGTTTGGCCGCAATCACAGCCAAGATGACAGCCACAGCAGCGAACATCAGCGCACCCCAACGCTCCTAGCTGGACGGGAGTCGGGCATCTTGCAGTTCTCGCAGGCGGCTCGGCAGAGACTGAAGCAGGGGATTGAGAGTTGATTGACCGTGCTTGTCAGGAAGTGTCAGGAGATGTCAGGACGTGTCTCCAGTTATTCGGCGGTCTGACGCGTGCGTGCCACACAGTGTCCTGGCTTGTCACAGACTGCCCTGGGTAGGCTGTCAAGCGTTTTACGGAGCGTCTCCGAACTGTCCGCCCGGTCCGCCAACTCGAGTCGTCTGATCCGGCTGGGGCGCATCTCCAATCTGGCCGCCCGGGCCGCCACTTCGAGGGGACTCAACGCTGGTCACGATCGGCGCCCGGACACCGGTAGAGAGGTTGACTGCGCTGATCGGGCGCATATACCAGCCGACGAGTGCCAGCATCAGTGCAATCAGTACCGCGACGACGAGTGCCATCGGCCTAGTCGCTGCGTGGCGCATGTTCTGTCGGAGTTCCATGTGTTTCGTCCTGGTTGTAATTGGGAGGCCTGCGTGACTCGGCACGGTAGGCCTGCTCGCGGATGGGTTCACCCGGAGAACTACGGGGTCAGCTACTGGTTGTTGGGCGTCTAGACTGGCCTCGGGTTTGGAGCATGAACAGGAAGCTCGAGCTGGGACTTACGCCCCGCGAGTTGCAGGTGGCCCACCTTGTGAGGGAGGGGCTGACCGATCGTGAGATAGCGGAAAAGCTGTTCATCACCCGCCGGACGGCGGAGTGGCACCTCAAACAGGTCTTCAACAAGCTGGGCTTCAACTCTCGCGCGCAGGTGGCTGCCTGGGTGGCGCACGACCAGGCAGTCGGTTCGCAGGCAGTCTCCTCTGAACGGCCCCGGCACAACCTCCCCCTCCAGCTGACGACATTTGTGGGTCGCGGGAAGGAGCTGGCTGAGATCGAGCGGCTGCTCGCGACGAAGCGCCTGGTGACCCTGACCGCGGTCGGCGGCGCGGGCAAGACTCGCTTGGCCCTCGAAGTGGCAACCCGGACGCGAGATGCCTATGTAGATGGCGCGTGGCTAGTGGATCTGACTCCCATCAATGAGGGCCGTCTCGTCCCCAGGGTTTTTGGCTCGGCGCTGGGGGTTCATGAGCTGCCCCGTCAACCAATGGCTCAGACAGTGGTAGAGCATCTACGCGGTCGGCGGCTCTTATTGCTGGTCGATAACTGCGAGCACGTAATCGAAGATTGCGCCGCTCTTGTAGATGCCATTCTGCGGTCCTGTCCCGCGATCACGTTTCTTGCCACGAGCCGGGAGGCTTTGCGCATAAGTGGCGAGACGGTGTGGCGAGTGACCCCGCTGGCGGTCCCTGAGCAGGTTGCTCGAATCGATTTGCATGAACTTGCGCAGTGCGAGGCGGTCGGCCTCTTTCTCGATCGTGCGAGGCTGGCGGCGCCGGACTTTGAGATGACTGCGGAGAGCGCTCCCGCAATTGCGCAGCTCTGTCGCCGACTGGATGGGATCCCGCTGGCGATCGAGCTCGCCGCCGCGCGCACCGGTTTGATGACCCCGGACCAGATCTTGAATCGACTGCAAGATCGATTCGGGCTCCTGACTGGCGGCAATCGCGCCGGACCAGCGCGGCATCGGACCCTGCAGTCTGCCATCGACTGGAGCTACGACCTTTTGAGCGACCCCGAGCGGAAGCTCTTCCGGCGGTTGTCCGTGTTTACGGGCACCTTCAGCCTCGAGGCAGTTGAACACGCCTGCTCCGGCGATGACCTGGAATTAGAGTCGATCACCGGATTGCTGGGCGGCCTGGTAGATAAGTCGCTCGTGATCGCAGCCGACGAGGCGTTGGGACGGATCCGCTTTCGACTGCTCGACACCTTGAATCAGTACGGAAGCGAACGACTGGTAGAGAGCGATGAATCGGAGCGTATCAAGGGCCGCCACTGTGAGTATTTCGTCTTGATTGCCGAAGAGGCGGTTCCTCATCTTCAAGGCCCCGAGCAGCGAGCCTGGCACCAGCTGCTCGCTCACGACCTCGGCAACCTGCGGTCGGCGCTCGAGTGGAGCAGCGGCCATGAGCCGCGCGCAAACGTGCGGATGAGCAAGGCGCTGACTGACTTCTGGTACGGCCACGGCCTGATTCAGGAAGGCGAAGGTTGGCTCAAGAGAGCGCTTGCCGGTTACCCAGTTCGCGATGAACTCAGGGCTCAGGCCCTAGGAATGGGCGGACAGATCTCTTTCTGGCGCGACGATTTATCTAGCGCCTCATCGCGCTGGAGTGAGGGCCTTGAGATTTACCGCGACCTGGATGACCGCCACGGAATTGGCCAGGCCCTGCGGTGGGTCGGGGAATTGGCAGATTGGCAGGGGGATTTGGAAACGGCGCAGGAGTGTTTCGACCGCTCCCTTGCAATTGCAAAAGAAGTAGATGACGCGACGTTGATTGCGCACATCTTCAGGCACCTCGGGCGCTTGGCCATGAAGAAAGGAAATCATGCCGCGGCGCGGACGTTCCTGGAGCAGAGCCTTTCGCATTACGAGGAGTCTGGTGAGCTTCGGACAATGACCTGGAATCTCGGTTATCTAGGCCTGAACGCCATAGAGAGTGGGGACTTCGCCGCAGCTCGGTCATATCTGGAACGAGCCCTGGCCATCGCTCGGGATCTCGACCTCTCCATCCCAGCCGCTTCGATGCTCATCTACTTGGGGGCGCTGGCGTCGGCACAGTCGCATCCGGTTCGAGCCCTGCGCCTTGCCGGCGCGTCCGCGTCGCTCGCTGCGTCAGCTGGCGCCGTTACCCTCCGGCTAACGAGGGCAATGGTTGAACGGTGGCTCGACACGAGTCGTCGGGAATTGGGCCAAAGGCGTTCTGCAGCCTGCTGGGCGGAGGGCCATGCAATGACTCGTGAACACGCCATCGAATACGCGCTGAATGGCTGAACCAGAACGTTTCCCAAGAACCGCCGCGCGATTTAGGACGAGCAAGCTACGACTGGGGTTGCGTAGATGCTGGTTTCCTTTCGGCCCGAGCAGATCTGGTCATCTACCACGAGCCGGTCGGCCTGCCGTGTAATCCACAGGTCGAAGTTCATCCTGCCCCCAAAGAGCACCACGTGCGCGATCGCTGTGTTGGGATCCAGCAGCTCGGCTGACGCGGCATACGTCAATGTAGGGTTCTGGGCGCTGCGCAAGAGATTCTGCTTGGTCTCCTTTAGCCGCGCCTTAAGGCGGTCGCTGTAGGGGCACGACTCCGGGTTTCCGTCTATGCCGCAGACGCCATAGGAGCCGTTCTGCTTCGGGTAGACCTGCGCAGCCACCGCGAGCACCTCCGCCTCTGTGATGCCTGGGTTGGATGCAGCGGTGCTCGGCGGAGCCGTCGGTGTGCTTTCGACCGGCGTCGCAGTGCTGCTGCAGGCGACGGCCACAGCAATCAACGAATAGACGAGCAAGAAGCGAATTCGGCTTTTCATTGCACTAATAAGACGCGCGGGCAGACCATTTCGTCGCAACCCCAGCAAAAAAACCAAGTGACCTGCGACGCGCGAGTCAGTTTGGGCGTCATACCAGGAGGGGCCCGCCAAGAACTCCGGCAAGTCCGGATGGCGCTCGCAGATCGTGCCCCGGGTAAAAGGACTGAGCTACAGGGCTCCGGCGCCAAGGTAGGGTGCTCAGATCAGGACGGGCGCCTTTCTTCCTTCGCCACCGGCTTCAGATCGCCCTTCAGCGCATCCTCATACGCGGCCCACAGCACCCCATACGCCGCCACCAGGCCTCCGGGGCGGGGCTGGCTCAGGGCCACTTCGAAGCTCTTTGTGTACGCATGGTCGCCGAGCTCATCTCGCAGCAAGGCCTGAGTCTGCGCCTCCCATTTCGACGCCGACGCGAGGTCCTTGCGCTTCTCAATCATCAGCCGGCCGCGGTTCATCATCTCCTCCAAGCGTGCGACGAAACCATGCCGGTCGAATCCCTTTGGCGCGCGCGGCGGCCCCTCGCGGCTTACCGTCGTCCATTGGACCGGGCGGCTATATGACGGGGCGGACGCGGAGGGGCGCCAGCCAACTGCTGCCCGCTGTCGGTCGTATGCCGCGCGCTTGGCGCCGTTGGTCAGAACCTCGTGCGCCAAGTTGATCAACTTCGCGTGCTCGAGCGCATCCGGATGGTTGCCGCGGTCAGGATGCCAGTACTTGAGCTGCCGCCGCCAGGCGGCGTGCATCTCCGTCTCCGTGGCGTCAGGCGGGACGCCGAGTACGAAGTAGTAGTCGGGTAGTGGACGGCGGTCGTTCGGCGAGGCCGAACCTCCTTCTTCTCACACGCAGAACTGGGCTGTCGAAAGCGCAGTCTCGCACGGCGGCCAGGACTTGTGGCAAGCCGCCTCGCGAGTGGATAATGGTTATGGAGACGGCCGTTTTTCGCAACGCTTTGCGCGACTTTGCCCACCGCCGTGTACCTCCTGCCCCGTCGCGCTTAACCCCCTCATGCGAGGGAGTTGTCAAGAATCAGCCGAAGGCCTTTTGTCGCCTATCAGCCGAACTTGCAAATCGTGATGGTCGCGCAGGCAGTCGAAATTCTGAACCTCGGGATTTACCCTCCCCAGGTTTGGCGAGCTTCCCTGACAGCCGACATACCGAACAACTGCGGACGATGATTGACGCTGATGGAATCTGCGATCGATCTGTCGAGCTCTAGCGGACGTTGATGGACCCTTACGGACCCAGCTTCGCGGCCCTCAAAACCGTTTGCGGGGCGCTGTTGAAGCGTCCCGGGTGCGTCCGATTCCAACCCATCCCCGCCAGATTTGGCGGTAGCGAGCGTTGACACTATTGCAGCAAGTTTGTTAGGGTGACCCCGGTCTTCCGCGTCCGGGGCACGCGCGAAGGAATCTGGGGGTAGACATTGCGCATCAATCGCTATTTGTCGCATGCCGTGGTGCTCGCGATAGCGCTAGCGGTATCCAGCTACACCGTTATCGACCGAAACTTCTTTTCGTTCCACGCGGCAGCAGTCACCGCGACCGCCGCCGCGGAAGGTTCGGTCGGCAACATTTCGCTGGGCCGCGACAGCGTCATCATCCAACCGCTTCCCATACCGACGAAGCCTCTCGTAAGCCGCGCTCCAATCGTTCACATCGTCACGCAGGGAGACACACTGGAAAGCATCGGCCAGCAGTTCAACCTCCCGTGGAGGGACGTCGTCTGGTCGAATCCGGGCTTGCGCTTACCGCTCGTGGTGGGACGGCCTATCAAGCTGCCACCGGTGCCTGGCGTCGTAGTCGTTGTCAAAAAGGGGGACTCGCCTGAGGACCTCGCAGCCGCCTACGGCGTGGAAGTCAGCACAGTGCTTGGCTTCAATGGAATTCGCGGCCCGCAGTTCACCCCCGGCTTGGTGCTTGTGATTCCCGTCGATCCCGCCCAAGGCCCAAACCTGAAGACAGGTGTGCCGGCCGACCCGGTCGACCCCGGCCAATTCCTATGTCCGATTCCCGGCGCTCAGATCATCCAGCGGTTTGGACCGACGTCATTCGCGATCGAACCGTCCTTCGGCGGTTATCTGCATTTCCACACAGGGTTCGATCTACTGGCCGGTTACAACACGCCGATCGTCGCGGCTGCCGGCGGAAGAGTGACCGCAGCAGGTCCCGCGGACTACTACGGGATCCGGGTTGAGGTCACCGACAGATTCGGCCTGGTCGAGATCTACGCCCACATGCAGCAGGTGACAGTTGCTGTTGGGCAGGAAGTTCAGCAGGGCGAGAAGGTTGGCTACGTCGGCAGTACGGGTCTATCGATCGGCGCACATCTTCACTTTCAACTCGAGGTCGGCGGCATGCCGACCGATCCAGGTCGGTTGATCGGCTGCTGAGGAGCCTCCAGCCTGCGGGTGGTCGGCGGCCGACACAAGTTGAAAGAGATGGGGGTATCGACATGCAGATCACTCGGAACAGCATCAAGACCATGGCAGGGTCGAGCGAGTGGTTCACCGGGGCCGTTTACGTGGACGCGGTTGCGACGCCGGTCGGTCCGTCGCGCTTGAGCGCGAGCAGCGTCCACTTCACACCCGGCGCCCGCACTGCCTGGCACACGCACCTAAACGGCCAGACCATTTGGGTCTCCGAAGGCGTCGGCCTCGCCCAACGTCGCGGTGGTCCGATCGAGGTAATCCGCCCGGGCGACCGTGTGTTCTTCGAGCCGGGCGAGGACCACTGGCATGGTGCTGCGCCGACGCGCTTCATGACGCACATCGCGATGCTCGACGTCGACAACGAAGGGACCAATGCGACGTGGGGCGACCATGTCAGCGACGCCGAGTATGCGGCGGCACCGTCGACGGAGGGCGCATAGCCGTGCGCGCAGCCGTCTTCAACGGACCGCGCTCTATTGAGGCAACCGGCCGATGACGCAGTGGACCAGCGACCAGCTCGACAAGATCGGAGCAGCTGAAGAAGTGGAGATCGCGTCAGTCCGGCCCGACGGCAAGCTGCGAAAGCCCGTGACGGTGTGGGTGGTCCGTCACGTCGACGACCTATACGTCCGATCGGTCAGGGGGCGCAGTGGTCACTGGTTCCGTGGTGCCCAGGAGAGGCACGAGGGTCGCATACGGGCCGGTGGTGCTCAGCAAGACATCAAATTTGTCGACGCCGACCACGAGATCGACGACGAAGTCGATGCTGTCTATCGCGCCAAATACCGCCGATACGCCGGAAGCATCCTCAATAGCGTGCTCACTCCTGAGGCGCGATCCACGACTATCAAACTGGTGCCGCGTTCCTGACGATGCGCCGCTGCGGAACTAGACAATCACGGTGCTGGTGAACGCGTAGCCCAGTAGGCCTCGGTAGGTGCAGGACACCTGGACTTGCGCGGGACCAACGATGGCCGTTGGTTCCACAGTCCAGGTCCACGTTGTGTCCCCGGCCGCATCGGTGATCTGCGGCCCCAGCCCACCAGCGGTGCTCGGCTTTGCGGGCACCGGCGGGAGGTCGAAGACGAGCACGGTGCATGTCGCGCCCGGTTGATTGGTGTGGACGACGAGCTTGGCCCCGTTCAACGCGCCTCGAACGACTGGATTGGTGATGCTTGTCACGCTGATCGAGACTGGCACCACCGCTCCGGTCGAGCGAATGAGCTTCATCACCATCAGGCCCCCATAGGCCGTGCCAACAGCGTTGGGGTCGAAGTCGCCACCGCTGATCGTGGCATGGACGAAACAGCCGGTGAAGCCCAACGGGGGACTGATCGAGGTCAAGAAAAAGGCGCGGTAGCGGACGAAGGTGAGGGTCCCGCCGCCGAATCCGCCCGGCACGACCGGCATCCAGACCACGCGCGGGCTGGGCGCCTTGAAGGTAGTACACGTCTCACCTGGTCGCTGGTCGATGCGGGCCTGCAGAGCGGCTGCGGTCTCCGGAGCCAGGGTGGTGTAGTCGAACGTGTTGACCGGATATGCAGGTCCCAGCTGGCTTGGCGGATTCATGCCTTTAGCCATCGCGTTCTTGTAGCAAGCGATGTCGTTGTATACGCAGCCCGGCGGCACGATGCTCCCGAGGTTGCAAGTTCCGAATCCGGCCCCGCCGTTGGCCGGCTGGGCGCCGACATTCACGTTGTAGGCGGCAATGCAGGTGTCATCTATCGCGAGTGGCACGGCGCCGGCGACAAGCGCGGCCCCGAACATTGCACTGGCGCGTGCGAAGACCGAGAAGAGCTGGAAGCCAAGCACCCTCGTAAAGGTGGCCGTCTGGGGTTTGCCCAGCTGGACCAACACGCCCCGGACAGTGTTGTCCAGAGTCGCCACGTGGGTGGTCCGGTCGGGCTTCACATAGTCCAGGAAAAAGGTGTCGCCGTTGGCGGAGCTCCATCCGTTGTACTGGGCGAACGCCTGGGCGGTCGCCCGCACCTCGGCATCCGTCAAGGAACCATAGTTGCCGGCCTCTCCGTTCCATTTCTGCGACATCAGGAAGGCTCCGGCGTGTGCGCCCGCCTCCGCGGCGGCCTCGAGGGACCGCTGATCCGCATAGGCCTTGCCGCCGTCGATGACGATCCCCGCCATGCCGATGAGTGCCACCAGACCGACCGCAAAGATCACCCAGATCTGCCCGCTCTGGCTCTTGTGTGTCACTCAGCGATCACGACTGTTATGGACGCACGGCTCCCAGCTGGGTTGACGACCCTGCCTCCGACAGCAACTACAACAGCGGCGGCGACGCGAAACCTTCGCTCCCTGCGTGCATGCATGCCGAATCGTTCGATCATCACCATCTGCTCTATCCGCAAACTCGGTCAGATCTTGCGTTTGCGGGCCAATCCGCCTCGGCGCCCCGACTCGGCCGCCACGACGTTCAGCTCGGCTCGGCCGCTAGATCGGACAGCCGCGCCATCGCCGCAGCCGTTGCCGGATAGAGATCTCGATAGATCCGTAGATAGCGGCTGTAGAGCTGAGCGCTTTCAGGATTCGGTTCTGCAACCTCGGGTCGAAGTCGGACCACCGAAACGGCATCGCTGACGGTCTTGAAGTGGCCGGCCGTCACACCAGCAAGCAGCGCTGCGCCATATGCGGGACCTTCATCCACTGAGGTCCGGTGCACCGGCAGTCCAAAAACGTCAGCCTGAATTTGCCGCCAAAGGTGGCTGCGTGCGCCGCCTCCGAGCGCGCGCACCTGGCGTACCTCGACACCGAGCTCGATAATCACCTGCAAGCAGTCCGCAAGGCTGTAGGTGACACCTTCCATCACCGCCCGCGTCAAGTGGTTCAGGCCGTGCCGTGTTGTCAGGCCAAAGAATGCGCCGCGAGCTGAAGCGTCCATGTGGGGAGTGCGCTCTCCGCTGAGGTAGGGAAGGAAGACCAATCCCTCCGATCCGATGGGAGCAGATTCGGCCAGCTCGATCAGAGCGTCGTACTCATGGTCTCCCAGCACGTGCCGCCACCACTGGAGGGACCCGCCCGCTGACAGAGTGACGCCCATGAGGTGGTATGCGCCCGGCACCGCATGACAGAAAGCGTGAAGGCGACCGGACGGGTCGGGCGTGAACTGCGGGGTGTGGGTGAAGATCACCCCGCTCGTTCCGATTGACGAGCTGGCGAGTCCGGCCTCAACGATGCCCGAGCCCACAGCCGCCGCGGCATTGTCGCCCCCACCCGCGGCGATCGGAATTCCGGCTGGGAGGCCGAGGTCGGCCGCAGCATCGCCCCGGAGGCGTCCTGTCTCGTCGGGGCCCTCGTACACCGTTGGGAACCATTTGCCACGCAGCTCGAGCGCGTCGAGAATCTCCGCCGACCAGCTGCGCTGCCTGAGATCGAGCAGCAACGTGCCCGAGGCATCTGATGCGTCAGTCGCGTATTCGCCCGCAAGACGCAGACGTATGAAGTCCTTGGGCAGGAGCACGTGGGCGATCCGTTTGTAGTTCGCGGGCTCAGCCTCCCTTAGCCACAACAATTTGGGTGCCTGGAATCCAGTGAGGGCTGGGTTGCCCGCGATGGCAAGGAGCCTTTCCCGCCCAACTCGATCCGTGATCTCGATGCACTGCGCCGCTGTGCGCTGGTCGTTCCAGAGCAGCGCGGGGCGGATGACCTGGTCGTTGGCGTCCAGGAACACAGACCCGTGCATCTGGCCGGTCAGTCCTATGCCGTCGACATTTCCCTTGGTGCTGGCGGCGACCTCGGACAGCACTTTGCGTGACGCCAGCCACCAGTCTTCCGGGTTCTGTTCCGTCCATCCCGGCCGCGGACTGAGGAGGGGATACTCCTGAGCCGCCTCCGCGACGACCTCCCCCGATTCGTTCAGGGCTACCGCTCGGGCGCCGGATGTTCCGATGTCGAGGCCGATTACCACGTCAGTTGTTCGGAACCATCATCTCCGACTTCCGCGGTGGATCGGCGCCGGCGCGTGCGCAGGTCAAAGCGGCTGCAAGGCACGCGTAGTCGAGGGCGGCCTTCAGCTGCTCTTCGTCGAGCCTCAGGTCTGGCCGGATGGCGTCGTGATCGTGCAGCCATGCGAGCAGGGCGGCTCCGAACGCGTCGCCTGCTCCGATGGTGTCGACGATGTCGACGGGCGGCGCGCTGACGCTTATCCGATAGCCGTCGTGGGCGCCGTACGCACCCCGCGCGCCGAGCGTGACGACGACCAGCTTCACGCCCTGGCCAAGAATCTGATTCGCTGCCTGTTCGTAATCGAGCCCTGGGCAAAGCCAAGCCAGGTCGTCCTGGCTGGCTTTGACGATCGTGCTCTGCGCAACGACCGAGAGGAGGCGCTCGCGGTAGTCATCATCGTCGGCCAGCCCAACCCGGACGTTGGGGTCAAGCATCACCAGGCGCTTGCCGTGCTCGCGAGCGACCAGTTCAACCAGCGTCGACGCTATAGGCTCAAGTACGAGTCCCAACGTACCGATATGAAGGGCGTTCACCTCAGGCGCGAACTCTCTCGGAACCATATCCATGGTGAGATTTGGCGCAGAAGTTCCCTCGACGAAGAACTTGTATTGGGCGAGGCCCTGGCCGTCCAGTTCGACCACGGCGATCGTGGTCGATTCGGGACCGAAGCTGGCGAGCTCGAGATTGACCCCGTCGGCGACGAGCAAGTCCTTGAGCTGGCGTCCGAAGACGTCTTCGGAAAGGCGCCCGAGAAATGCGGTGGGAACTTCGAGGCGGGCCAGGGCTCGTGCGGTGTTGAACGGTCCGCCACCCGGCATCGCACGGCGCGTGCGGTCGCCGGCATCGATAGTGTCCATCAAGGCTTCCCCACAGACAACGATCACGGGGCGATCTCGCCAGAGCCACGGGTGATCATGCGCGTCAGCACCACGTGGTGCTCCGATGGCGACCGATCACCGTCGAGTCGGCGGAAGAGAACCTCCGCTGCAGTCCGTCCGATGCCCGCCGGGTCCTGGGCGATGACGGTAATTCCAGGTTCCAGGAGATCGGCCAGCAGGATGTCGTCGAAGCCGATCAGAGCAACGCGTTTGTGAAGTTCCAGGCGACGGAGCACACGGAATGTGCCGATCGTGATCAAGTTCTGCCCCGCAAAGATTGCTGTCGGCGGCCGCGGGTTGGCCAACAGCTCCATGGTGGCCGCCTCGGCCTTTTCGATACCTCGCAAGTCGAGTCGCACCAGTCGTTCATCGACCTCGATCCCTTGTTCGGCAAGCTCTTCGAGATAGCCTCGATGCCGTTCCGCGGCGGTGACGATGGTGTGCAGGTCGCCGAGGTACCCGATGCGGCGGTGGCCCTGCGCGACCAGGTGCCGGATGCCGCGCCGGACCCCAGCAGCGTTGTCTGTCAGGACCGTATCGGCGTCGAGGAAAGCCGGCGGTCGGTCCACAAACACGATCGCGGTGCCCGCCCTGCGCTCGTGGAGCAAGTAGCTGTGATCGCGGCTCGAAGGCTGGATGATGAGGCCGTCAACCCGCCTGGAAGCGAACGCCGAAACGAGCCGGTGCTCACGGTCCTCGTCCTCGTCGGAGCTGCCGGCCAGAACCAGGACTCCACGTGCCACGGCAACATCCTCGATCGATCTATGTAGCGCGGCAGAGAAGGGATTGGCGAGATCCTCCAGGACCACCCCAATGGTTGCGCTCCTGCCATCGGACCGACGAAGGCTGCTCGCCGTGAAGTTGTGTTGGTAGTTGAGACGCTCGACCGCGGCCATGACCCGGTCGACCAGGCCGGGCCGCACGTTGGGTTCGCCATTCACGACCCGGGAAACCGTCTTGATGCTGACCCCCGCCAGCGCAGCGACCTCCCTCATCGTCGGCCGTCCCTGGTTCGCTGGAGGTGCTTCTGACAACGTAGGTCGCCTCACGCCAGATCCGCCTTCAGCCGAAGACAAGCTCAAAATTCTCCTGTTGCAGTCTAAACCGATCTGTGATATACCTGACGGCGTTGTCTTCTGACAACGTTGTCAGAGTCCATGGGGCCTACGCTCGGCCCAGCTATCAGAGGGGAGTGTGCTGATGACCAACGGAGACATTCGATCACCCAATCGAGGCCGCGCGACCCCCAGGCACGTCATCGCCGGCGTCCTGGGATTGCTCATCGCTGTGGTGGGCACGGCCTGTGCCGGAGCGAACAGTGGCGGGGCGACGACGACCCTCACTGTCGCGTCGGTCCAGAACGACGCAATGACCGACCTCAAGAAGCTCGTTCCCGACTTCCAGAGCGCGCACCCGAACATCAAGGTCAACATCGTGACCCTGCCCGAGGACCAGGTCCGGCAGCAGGTGACCCAAGACGTGGCGGCGAAGAGCGGCCGTTATGACCTGTTCACGATCGGCACTTATGAGGTGCCGCTGTGGGCCAAGAAGGGATGGATTGAGAATCTGGCTCCATACATCGCGAAGGATTCGGCTTATGACTCCAGTGACCTGATCCCTGGAATCAAGTCGGCTCTCAGCTACAAGAACGATCTCTACGCGGTGCCCTTCTACGGCGAGTCCTCGATGCTCATGTACCGCAAGGACATGCTGGCGGCGAAGAACATAACTATGCCCGACCACCCGACATGGGACCAGGTCGCCGCCGCTGCTAAAGCAGTCAACAGCTCTACTGTCAGCGGGATCTGTTTGCGAGGGCTCCCCGGCTGGGGCGAGCAGCTCGCTCCTCTCGACACCGTCGTCAACACATACGGTGGACGCTGGTTCGACATGAACTGGAACGCCCAGCTGAACACGCCGGCATGGAAGGACGCCGTGACCTTCTATGTGAACCTGCTCAAGACGGCAGGCGAGCCGGCGGCCGGAAACGCCGGATTCACCGAATGCCTCAACGCCTACAACGCCGGCAAGGTCGCGATGTGGTACGACGCCACAGTGGCGGCGAGCTTCTTCACCGGGGACGCTGCGAAGAACTCCGGCTACGCCTACGCTCCCACCAAGGTCAAGGACTGGTCGGGTTGGTTGTGGGCGTGGTCGCTCGGCATGCCTTCCAGCAGCAGCAAGAAGGACGCGGCCTGGACCTTCATGTCCTGGGCCACCTCCAAGGAATACATGAAGCTGGTTGGGACCAAGTTGGGATGGGCGCGCGTGGCGCCGGGAACTCGCACCTCGACCTATGCGATTCCCGAGTACAAGGCAGCCTCGGCCGGTTTCGCGCAAGTCACGCTTGATTCAATCGCGCACGCGGATGTAAACCACCCCACCGTCGACCCGGTTCCCTACATCGGCGTCCAGTACGTCGACATTGACGAATTCCAACAGCTCGGAGACCAGGTCTCTCAGGAATTCGCCAAGGTGATCGCCGGTAGTCAAACAGTCGATCAAGCACTGCAAAAGGCGCAGGCTCTAGCAGCAGCGGTCGGCAAGATCTATCAGAAATAAGACATTGATCTCGAATCGAGATCGTCCCAAGTGAATACCGGCAGCTCTCTCCTCCGTTCGGTCGTCGGGAGTGGAGGCGCGCGGGGAACCGCCGCCTCCATTTCCAGGCGGGAAGCCTGGCTGCGGCGACTGCCTCTCCTTCCAGCTTTTGTCTACGTCGTCCTCGTGACCCAGATCCCGTTCGCGCTGACGGTCTACTACAGCTTTTTTTCGTGGAACCTGCTCAAAGAGGGCAGTTTTCGTTTCTCCGGGCTCGACAACTATGCGAGGCTCCTGACCGACGAGGGCATCCGGACCGCGGTGCTGAACACCGTGGTTCTGACGTTCTCTGTCATTGCCATCTCGGTCGTCCTTGGCATGGCGGTCGCCACGCTGCTGAACTCCGAGGTGTTAGGAAAGGGTCTGATGCGAACGCTGATGATCGCGCCTTTTCTCATCATGCCTACGGCCGGCGCCCTGATCTGGAAGGACACGCTGCTCAACCCGTTGTTCGGTCTCTTGCCAAATCTGTTGACCCCATTTGGTCTTGGCCGAGTGGACTGGGTCAACAGGTTTCCGATGGCAACGGTCGTGGCGGTGGAGGTCTGGCGTTGGACGCCCTTCATGATGCTGATCATCCTCGCCGGCCTGCAGTCCCAGAACCCCGAGGTCCTGGAGGCAGCGCGCGTGGACGGCGCGACCCCCTTTCAGGCTTTTCGTCGCATCACCCTGCCCCTGGTCCGGCCGTTCGTGGAATTGGGAGCACTCCTTGGCTCGCTTTTCGTTGTGCAGACCTTTGACTCGATTTACATGCTGACCTACGGCGGTCCTGGGCAAGACACGACAAACATTCCTTTCTTGCTCTATTTCGTTGCCTTTCAAGGTTTCAACATCGGACAGGCGTCAGCGATTGGAGTGGTCGCCGTCATCATGACCACCATCGTCGCGACTCTTGGGCTGCGCACCCTTTTCTCCATCTTTCAGGTGGAGGCCAGGCGATGAGCGCCAAGGTCATGGCCCGTGGCGGGTTCCCGACTTCGAAGGTCGTTTGGTCGGTGGTTGGTTGGTTGGTGGTGTTCGTCTTCTTCTTTCCCGTCCTATGGATGTGGCTGGAAGCTTTCAAGACAGAGCCGCAGGCTGCCAGCTCCCCGCCGACCATCCTTTTCGTACCCACCTTGGCGGAATTCCAGGAGGTCCTGTCAGGCGACTTCCCACCGTTTTTCATCAACTCGGCAATCGCCAGCATCGGCTCCACGTTCTTGGTCTTGGTACTTGGGGTGCCCGCCGCTTACGCGCTGGCCATCAGGCCGGTCAAGCGGACGCAAGACGTGCTCTTCTTCTTCATCTCGACTCGATTCCTGCCCTTCGCCGCCAGCCTGGTGCCGCTGTATCTTCTTGCTCGCGACCTGCACCTCCTTGACAACATCATTGCCCTGGTTCTCATCTACACCACGATCAACCTGCCGCTCGCTGTCTGGCTCCTGCGCTCGTTCCTGCTCGAGATCCCACACGATTTGTTCGAGGCCGCTCGTGTGGACGGCGCGTCATTTCGAACTGAGATCCTGCGCATCGTGGTGCCGCTGATCGCACCTGGAATCGCTGCCACTTCCCTGATCTGCCTGATCTTCAGCTGGAACGAGTTCTTCTACGCTGTCAACTTCACCTCTTCAGCCGCGGCCACGGCGCCGATCTTCCTGGTCGGCTTCATCAGCGGCCGCGGCCTCTTCTACGCAAAGCTTGCAGCTGCCGCTACGCTCGCCAGCCTCCCCGTTCTGCTGGCGGGCTGGATCGCACAGAAGCAGCTGATTCGCGGTCTTACGATGGGTGCTGTCAAGTGAAAGCCGTCGTGATCGAAAAGCCGAACAGCATGGCGGTGAGCCGCATCGAGGATCCGACGCCAGGCGCCGGCGAGGCGGTCATCAAGGTCGAGGCCTGCGGCATTTGCGGCACGGACATCCACGTCCTCCATGGCGAGTTCGCCCCGACTCGCTACCCCATCGTCCCCGGCCACGAGTTCTGCGGCGAGGTCGTGGCGGTCGCCAAAGATGTGGGCAACGTGAAGGTAGGTGACTTTGTCGCGGTCGATCCCTCGCTGTTTTGCGGCAGATGCCGGCAGTGTCGGGCCGGCCGCTTCAACCTCTGCGAGAACTGGAACGCGATTGGTGTCGGCTCGGCCAACGGAGCCTCTGCCGAATTCGTCGCTGTCCCGTCGGCGAACGCATTTCGTTTGCCCTCCGATATGCCCCGCCACTGGGGAGCCCTCGTCGAGCCTCTGTCCTGCGCCGTCCATGGACTCGACCAGGTCGATCTCAAGGTGGCGGACAACTACCTCATCTATGGGGCCGGCACGATGGGTCTCCTGCTGGCCCAGCTTGCGAAGGATTCCGGCGCCAGCCAGCTCGACATGGTCGAGCGAAATCCCAAGCGCCACGCACTGGCGAAGAGATTGGCCGCGGACCGAATTGCCGTCTCGGCCGACGAGCTCGACAGGCCGCAGGGCTGGGACGTGGTCATAGACGCAACCGGCGTGGTGCCCGCCATCGAAGATGGACTGCGAAGGGTCGCTCGAGGTGGAACGTTCCTGATGTTTGGCGTGGCGAATGCCGACGCGACCGCCACCTTCTCGCCCTTCAAGGTCTACAACGACGAGATCAAGATCATCGGCTCGATGGCAGTCCTCCACAGCTTTGAGCGAGCGCTCACATTGCTCGCGAAGGGAGTCATCGACAGCGAGGCCATGATCACCAATCGGTTCAAGCTCGACGAGTACTCCAGCGCGATCGACACGTTCCTGGCCGGAACCGGGCTCAAAGTTCAGGTCGCACCGTGAAGGGCGAGAGGTAGGCAAGAGATAAGAGAGATGGCATCAGTCACTTACGACCATGTTGTGAAGCGGTACACGGCGGACCTGACGGTGGTCAAGGACTTCAACGTCGAGATCAAGGACAAGGAGTTCATGGTTCTGGTCGGTCCATCGGGTTGCGGCAAGTCGACAGCGCTGCGCATGCTCGCCGGGCTCGAAGCCATCTCCGAGGGCGAGATCCGGATCGGCGACCGCGTCGTCAACAACGTCGCCGCCAAAGACCGCGACATCGCGATGGTCTTCCAGTCCTACGCCCTCTACCCGCACATGAGCGTGTACGACAACATGGCCTTCCCGCTGCAGATGGCGCACATGAAG
>Ga0209011_1000229_pt1 | contig 23928 bp, 17 predicted proteins | sample BlaSpr_A8_OM1_M3_FD_187986 | JGI IMG/M metagenome (GOLD analysis project Ga0209011, IMG submission 187986) | Forest soil microbial communities from Thunder Bay, Ontario, Canada - Black Spruce, Ontario site 2_A8_OM1_M3 (SPAdes) (version 2) | ecosystem: Environmental > Terrestrial > Soil > Boreal... | reverse complement strand
CTCACAGCGCAACTGTTCAGGTGCCGCATAAGGAAGCGTGCCGAGGACGGTCAGCGGTTCGGTCAACGCCAGTGAAAGAGTTGCATCTTGGTCGGTTTGTTGGAGTAATTTTGCCAGTCCAAAGTCCAGCACTTTGATCTCGCCGCGTTCCGTCACAAAAATATTGGAGGGCTTGAGATCCCGGTGAATGATTCCTTTACCATGGGCAGTTTGCAGCGCACCGGCGATCTGAGTTCCCAGCTCGAGCACTTGCTTTACCGACAACGCTTGGCCATCCATGTACTGCTTGAGCGTCTGGCCTTCGAGCAACTCCATGACGAGGAACTGCTGCCCCTCGTGTTCTCCCACGTCATAAATGGTGCAGATGTGAGGATCGTTCAGCGCGGATGCAGTGTGTGCTTCGCGCTCGAAGCGCTGCTTCGCATTGGGATCAGCGGTGAGACCCGAAGACAGAATCTTGACCGCGACGTCTCGATTGAGACGCGTGTCAGTGGCACGGTAAACTTCACCCATCCCACCTGCACCCAGCGGCGAAAGAATTTCATATGGACCGACTTTGCTACCTGGAGCGAGGGGCATAAGTTGCTGCGATTATAGCTTCGGAAGACCTTCGCGGGACACCTTTCGCGTTGCGCCAAAGCTTTGACCACTTTGTTCGAGATTTGGACTTGAAGCACTGGAGCGGAACAGAACGGCAGCATGCCGCGAGGAAGATTTGGTGGTTGATCTGCGTTAGTAAGTGGCTACTGAATCGGGCTACGAACACACCAAACGAAAATATTAGCCCGGACAGTAGCCCGCCAGTTTTGCTTGACGCATCTTTACAAAGATGTGGGGAAAATGATTCTGGCGGAGAGGGGGGGATTCGAACCCCCGGTAGAGGTTTTAGCCCCTACAACGGTTTAACAAATTTCCCGATCCCCACGCCTGGTGTTCGGAACCAACAAGTTACGTTCGGATGGGATACCCTATTTTGGCGTAAAAGACCGGTGTTTGGCAGCATTTGTGCAACTATTGTGCAACCAGAAATATCGGTCCCTCCTGGACAAGAAAATAAAGTTCGACCGACGCACCCACCACCATTGACTCTGTGTCTAGACAAACAGGCCACCGGCTCAAATCCGGAACTCGTGATGTCTCCTCACGTCTTTTAAAACGCCAAGGCGCCAGCGACGTTACATTAATGCACCACATGCCTTCGGCTCAAAACCGAATGCCGGTTCCACTCCTCGGCCTTTCTCTTCAGGTGTAAATCGCCAGGGGCGGCATAGCGTCACAAAGCCGTCGCGCGTTATTAATTCTTGCTCTCGTCCCTGGTGCTAACGAATATCCGCTCTCCCGTTGCTTCATTGTCAATCACGCACTCGCCGGCCATACGTCGCCAAGTTCTCTTACACGTGCCGTTGCATCGTCGAAGGTTGGCAATGCCAAGTCTCCATCGCTTTGCACCTTGAAGATGCTAAAGGGCAGCAAACCAACTCCGATTGGGACGAACTACGGGGACAGTGGGGCGATTATCGCACGGATACGACGAATTGATGCGTGGCTCGTACTCTTGACCCGCTTATAAGCCAGATTGCTTGACCGAGTATTTCGATTCAGGCTCGTCGTTGCGCCGGGCAGTGAGTAGCGCAATTCTTGGTTCGCGTTAGGTCTGCACGCCCGCTTTGTTTACGGCGAGACGCTCATCATCTACTCCGTTCCAAACAGCGAGTTCCGTCCCGCGGACGCGCGAATCCCAAAAAACGATTTCGGTCAAGCCTGACTGGATGAACTTTCTTAAGACAGCTACCGTGACATTGGCCAAGACTGTCAGGGCAAAACTTTCTGGCTGCGAGCGGCGTTTACGAACGTTAGGAACCTACGTGCTAGTTCCCGAATTCGCCCCTCCTGTCGTTGTTCAAGGGCTTCTTTCGGGATCAACTCACGGCCTATGCCGAGTGCAACTGCTCCTGCCAGGATGAAATTGCCGGCGGTTTGTTGATTGACTCCGCCAGCCGCGATCAGGGGAACCTGTGGCAATGGTCCTCTCAGCGCCCGAATGTAACTATCGCCACCAACTTGGGCGCAAGGGAACACTTTCACAAAGTCAGAGCCGGCCTTCCATGCAGTGATCACTTCAGTGGGTGTAAGTGCGCCTGCCATCACGCACAGTTTTTCTTTTGCGGCGAACTCCACGATCTCTAGCTCGAGACCGGGACTGGTCAGGAATTGGACACCAACATCCACGCAGCGGCGCGCTGTATCCAAGTCCAAGAGGGTTCCCGCGCCGACGATTACATCGGGCACGTTTTTCACGAGATAGGAAATTACTTCTATCGCGCCCGGCACCGTCATGGTGATTTCCACGATAGGAATGCCACTCTTGGCGACTACTTCGGAGGCAAAGCGAGCTTCTTCAGCCGAAGACGTGCGAACCGCAGGAACTATGCCGACTTCCTGAATCTTGGCGCAGACTTTTTCCTTTTCCATGGAATTCTCTCCTCGCGATGCGTCTTCAAAATACAGGAAAGTCGGCGTAGAAGTGGACCTTTTCAAGCGCCCACTCGTCATCAGTCCCGATTGATGCTAGTTAAAGCGCAGAGGTTCCAGGAAGGTTGTGCGCTCCTTGACGTGGATGATATCCTCCCGATGCTGGCTGCGAAACCGTTCAGATCATGCGGATTGAAGGTTGGCCCGTCGTCTTGAGAATGCTATGTCCAGGCGCATAGAAGCATTGCATCAGTTGAATCTTTCTTGGCCTAGAGCCGTCAGTTTGCCGTTTGCACTCTTGTGCCTCGTGGGTTCTTCAGCCCCCGCACAGGCAGCGTCTGTCGGCCCGCAGACTTTGTCTTCTCCTCCACAAGTCAGGTCACAATTTGCCATAGCAGACTTCGATGGCGACAGACGGCCCGATCTTGCCACCGTTCAAGTCGGACAAAGCAGCTCCTGGGATACACACTATTGGATCGCGTTTCAGCTGAGTAGTGGCCCACGACAGACCCTGGGCATCACGGCGCCGACAGGCGGAGTCCAGATCACATCACGCGATGTAAACGGCGACGATTTTCTCGATGTCATCGTTACGACGGCGTGGACGAACCAGCCCGTCGCCGTCCTTCTGAACGATGGTAAGGGAAACTTTAGGGCTTCGAGCCCATCTGCATTTCGGGGGGCCTTCAGCACTTCTGAAAAATCTTGGGCCCTCACTACTGATGAGCTTAAGGACGCTAGCGCCATCCTTATTTCGCGCTATCCGGGGAATTGCTCAGAGGGCAGCAGGTTTTCGTCACCTCGCAACGTGACGGGGCTGCTTGTCCTATGGGCTTCTCGTAATTCGCATTTCTCTCCAGTCGTTTCTTTCCTTGGTCGAGCTCCACCTTCCTTCGTTCTTCACATCTAAACCCGCTGCTAGGGAATACGTAGACTGGCGCGCTCGCGCGCATTAGTGCAGCTTTACGAAGCGATGGACACACGTCGCTAATCACACTCTCACCTACGCGTAGCAGAGCGCCATCGCCTGTGGCGTCCGCAAGCGCTGTGTTTCAGTCGCTGCCAAGAGAGTCCGGGGAGGTTTCATGAAACGTTTCTTGAGTCGTCTGTGCGTTGGGTTGTTTGCGACCGCAGTCTTGGCGGAAAGCGGTTTTGCCCAAAGAGCACTGACCTGGCAGGAGGTTCGAGACGAGTTCGAGGCAGCGAATCCTACGCTGCACGCGGGGCAGATCGGCATCGATGAGTCGCGGGCGCAGGAAATCACGGCCTATTTGCGCCCGAATCCCGGGCTCACTCTGTCGACGGATGGGACTCAAATCTCACGTTACAGAGGAGTCTGGCAGCCGTTCGCCGGTACTCAGTTTTCAACCAACTATAGCTATCTGCACGAACGGCAACGCAAGCGGGAGTTACGCCTGGAAAGCCAACAGAAAGCGACTGGAATCGCGGTTTCTGGTCAGGCGGATCTTGAAAGAACTCTGGTATTCACATTGCGGATGGCCTTCGTGCAGACACTTCAGGAAAAGGCCATTCTTGAACTGGCGAAGGAAAACCTGGCGTATTACGACCATGTACTGGACGTGAATCGCGAGCGCTATAAAGCCGGCGCGATTGCCCAAGTGGATTTGGACCGGCTGGAGCTTCAACGAGTGCAGTATGAATCCGACCTGCAAATCGCGGAAGAGAGTTTGGAAACCGCGAAAATCCTACTTCTCATGCTCCTGAACGACCGGACGCCAGTGGATCAATTCGACGTGACGGGCCCCTTCGATTTTTCCAACCAAACCGCGCCGTTAGACGAAGTGCGGCAAATCGCTCTCGATAACCGCCCGGACTTAAAGGCGGCGCTCCAGTCCATCGAGAAGGCAAAGACCGATCACCGACTAGCGGTCGCGAACGGATCAACTGATCCGACCTTAAGTGGGTGGTATACGTACAACCCCTCGTTCAACAACCCGTTTGACCACCAAACGCTCGGCGCCAGTATCAGCATCCCCCTCCGCATCTTCGACCGCAACCAAGGCGAAAAGCTGCGCACACAGCTGGATATTGAGCGCAACGAGAAGCTGATGGCGGCTACCCAGGCACAAGTCTTCAGCGATGTGGATTCCGCCTATGCCGCGGTGACAAGCACGGTGACGCTCCTGCAGCCCTACAAGGACCGGTATTTGCAGCAGGCGTCCAGGGTGCGGGACACGATTGCGTTTTCCTACGAGCACGGCGCGGCATCGCTCCTCGATTTTCTAAGTGCGCAGGCGGAATACCGGAGCGTGCAAGTCAACTATTTGAACCTAGTTGCTTCGTACATGAGCGCGGCAAACCAACTGAATCAGGCAGTAGGTCGCGAGGCCATCCAATGAGATGCGCGGGCCTTGGGACGACGGGTTTACTTTTCATATTAGGACTGTTCTCTGTGGGCTGCGGCCACGGCAAGGCGGACCCGAAGGCTGAGTCACCGCCATCTCCTAAGGTTGAGCACGAGGAGGATGTGAACGTTGCGCAGGTGGACCATCCCGAGCAATTCCCCCTGGCCACTGCGATCGGGCATGTTGCTACGTCACAGTTGGTTGCGACCGGTGCAGTAAGTCCTGACATCTCCAGGACCGTGCCGGTTATCTCGATCGCAACGGGCCGCGTTGTGGAGATTCATGCGCGTCTCGGCGACACAGTAAAAAAAGGCCAGCTCCTCCTGCGCGTGCAAAGCGCTGACATGTCCGGTGCTTTTGCAGACTATCGAAAGGCCGTTGCCGACGAGCAACTCGCGCGTACGCAGTTGGAGCGATCACAGCTGCTTTACGACAAGGGCGCAGTCTCGTTGAACGAACTGCAAGTGGCTCAGGACGCGGAAGACAAGGCCAAGGTCGATGTGGAGAACACTTCGGAGCGCCTTCGCGTCCTCGGAGGAGACATCAATCATCCGGCGGCGATCGTTGAAATTCGCGCACCAGCTTCCGGAGTCATCACCGACCAGCAGGTTACAACCGCAGCTGGCGTAGCGGGTCTGAGCTCTCCCAATCCGTTCACCATCTCGGACCTGTCCCATGTCTGGATTCTCTGCGACGTTTACGAAAATGATCTTGCCAATGTTCACGTCGGCGAAACGGCAGAGGTTCGCCTGAACGCATATCCCGACAAGGTATTCACCGGGAGCATCAGCAACGTGGGTTCCGTGCTCGACCCGAGTCTGCGTACGGCCAAGGTGCGCATAGAGGTGCCCAATCCCGGACTAATGCGCATCGGAATGTTTGTTACTGCCACATTCCACGGCCAAAAGAAAGAAACACGTGCGGCCATTCCCGCCACAGCAATTCTGCATTTGCATGACCGGGACTGGGTTTACGTTCCCGCGGGTGGCAACAAGTTCCGCCGCGTGGAAGTCGCAGCCGGCGGCAATTTGCCAAACAAAATGCAAGAGATCGTGTCAGGAATACAGCCAGGGCAACAGGTTGTCAGCAACGCGCTGGTTTTACAAAACACCGTGGAGCAATAGGTGAGAGTTCATCCCAGCGATCAAATGGCGACCCGGCGATGAAAGGTCTGATCAATTTCGCGCTTAACAACCGGTTCATGGTGCTGGCCCTTGCTGTTCTATTGCTTCTCTGGGGTGCCATCTCATTTCATACCCTTCCCGTCGAAGCCTATCCCGACGTGGCGAATAATTACGTCCAAATCATCACGCAATGGCCGGGCCGAGCGGCGGAAGAGGTGGAACAGCAAGTCACGATTCCCATCGAAATTCAGATGAACGGCATGCCGCATTTGGCGCATCTACGCTCGGTCTCGCTCTTCGGACTATCCAGCGTCATGCTTATTTTTGACGATAGTTCGGGAAACGATTGGAACCGGCAAAAAGTACTAGAGAGACTGTCTCAAGTCACTCTTCCTGCCGGATTGCAACCTCAGATGGGCACGGACTGGAGCCCGGTGGGGCAAATCTATTTCTATCATCTGAAGAGCACCAATCCGAAATATGACGTTATGGAGTTGAAGTCGATTGAAGATTGGACGCTTGAAAAGCAGTTCAAGTCGGTTCCGAATGTCGTCGACGTTTCGAGTCTCGGGGGTGTGACGCGCGAATACCAAGTCCGCGTCGATCCCAACAAGCTCGTTGCATACGGTTTGAGCATTAGCCAGGTAGAGCAGCAGCTTGCCAATAACAACGTAAACGCTGGCGGAAGTTTCGTCGAATCGGGCTTGCAGCAGATCAATGTCCGTGCGATCGGCTTATTCAACAGCGCTCAAGACATCGGACAAACGCTAATCATGGCTAAAAGCGGCACGCCGCTGCGTATCCGGGACATCGCCAGCGTCGCGCAAGGGCCAAAAATTCGCTTGGGACAAAATGGAAAAGCCATCCATCGCGCAGATGGAACTGTCCTTGATAACGATGATGTAGTGGAAGGGATTGTCCTTCTGCGGAAGGGCGCTAACGCGGACGAGACGCTCACCGCGCTCCATGAAAAGGTCAAGGATCTGAATGACCATATTCTTCCCCCCGGCGTGAGAATCGTTCCGTTTCTCGACCGAAGCGACCTCGTTCACCTAACGACCCACACTGTTCTCCACAATTTGACTGAAGGCGTGCTGCTCGTGTCGGTCATTCTGTTCTTTTTTCTGGGCAATTTCCGCGGAGCCATGATCGTTGCGTTGACGATTCCGTTCTCGCTTCTGTTCGCCTCGATTTGTCTCGACCTTAACAAGATTCCCGCGAATCTTCTTTCGTTGGGCGCACTTGATTTTGGAATGGTCGTCGACGGAACCGTAGTCATCATTGAAAACATTGTCCGGCACTTTAGCTTGACAGCGAGTGCTCGCAAGACGCCATTGGAGCGCATTCGCGACGCAGTGCGCGAGGTGCTTCGGCCCGTATTCTATGCCCGAGCCATCATCATCGCCGCTTATCTGCCAATCTTCACCTTGCAGAGCGTCGAGGGGCGTTTGTTCAAGCCCATGGCTTGGACGGTCTCCTTCGCGCTCTTAGGTGCTCTGGTCTTTTCCATCCTGATTGCGCCTGTCTTTGCTCTCTGGCAGTTCCGCGATGGAGTGCGTGAATGGCACAACCCTGTCATGCAGTTCCTTAGAGAGAGGTATCGCATCAGGGTTCGTTGGGCAATCGAGCATCGCCGCGTAACGGTGGGTGCGGGAGCGGCCGCGTTTGCGGTTGCCATTTTTCTGATAGTCAGCGGCGTCATTGGTTCGGAATTCCTGCCACATCTCGATGAAGGCGCCATTTGGGTTCGGGGGACACTTGCCCCAAGCACGGGACCTACAGAGGGCGTCCGCGTTGCAAATCAGGCCCGCGTCATTCTGGCTTCGTTTCCCGAAGTCACCGTGGCGACAAGCCAGCTGGGAAGGCCCGATGACGGCACCGACACGACCGGTTTTTTCAACACCGAATATTTCGTAGACCTCAAACCGAAGGAAAAGTGGCGGCCTGTGTTTCACCAAGACAAAGACGAACTCATCGCTGCGATGGACCGCGAACTCAGCAAGATGCCTGGGATTCTTTGGAATTTTTCTCAGCCTATCGCGGACAACATGGAAGAAGCGGTTAGCGGCGTAAAGGGCGAGCTCGCCATCAAGTTGTACGGCGATGATTTGCGAGTCCTCGAAGAAAAGGGCGACGAGATTGTCGATGTCATGCGGCATGTCTCGGGCGTTGAGGATCTCGGCCTGTTTCGAGTCCTGGGACAGCCCAACCTGAACATTACTGTCGATCGTCAGCAAGCCGCGCGACACGGTATCAATGTCGCTGACGTTCAGGATGCCGTCGAGACTTCGGTGGGCGGGAAGGCGGTGAGCCAGGTTTTGCAGGGCGAACAGCGGTACGACCTTGTCGTCCGATATCAGGCACCTTTTCGCGAAACGAAAGAAGCCATCGAGAATATCCGCCTCTTGTCGCCCCCTGGAGAACGTGTTTCCCTTGCTCAGCTGGCTAAAGTTGAAGTCCGTGACGGGGCGTCCGAAATATACCGCGAAGAAAATTCGCGCTATGTGGCAATTAAATACAGCGTCCGTGGCCGAGACTTAGGCAGCGCTGTGGAAGAGGCGATGAAGCTCGTCCGCGACCAGGTGAAACTTCCCGTCGGTTACCACATCGATTGGGCAGGCGAATACGAGAGTCAAAAGCGGTCTCAGAGACGGCTGATGATTGTCGTGCCGATCACGATTCTGGTTATTTTCATCGTTCTCTACACGATGTTCGCTTCTGCAAAGTGGGCCGGCCTCATTCTCGCCAACGTCGCAATCGCTCCAATCGGAGGGCTGCTAGCTCTGCTCATGACGGGCACACATCTCAGTGTGTCTTCCGGCGTTGGTTTCCTCGCGCTCTTCGGAGTCTCCGTAGAGACCGGCGTCATCATGCTGGAGTACATCAACCAACTGCGTGCTACGGGCCACACGATCGAATCTGCGGCCATCGAAGGCTCCGTTCTTCGCCTTCGCCCCATCATGATGACAATGCTGGTCGCCACTCTCGGCCTGCTTCCCGCTGCACTCTCGCGTGGTATCGGATCGGACTCGCAGCGTCCCTTCGCGATCGTCATTGTCGGAGGCCTGATCGGGGCTTTGCTGCTGAGTATCTTTTTGCTTCCAGCTCTGTATGTGTGGGTGGCTCGCGATGGCGACAAGCTGCCAGAACCAGAGGCGGACTCTGGAGAGGGCAACTAGCAAGACACAAGTCTCGAAAGGACTGGGGAAATGGTTTGTCTCAATGCGAATACGCTGAAAAACCGGCATTTGAGGAACGCGCTCCTCGTTGCATTTTGCAGTCCCCTGTTTGTGACTCTCTGCTTGGCCGTACCGCAAGCGAACACCAGGAAAGGTGACAGCGATCAGAGGAAGGTCACGCTAATTATGCATGCCACAGATCAACGCGGGAATCCGGTCGCACCCGGTTCTGTGAAAGACGTTCTAGCGATGGAGCATGGAAAGAAACTGCAAATCGTGGACGGTCCGAAGAGCGCGGGTCCCAAACAGATCGTTCTGTTGCTCGACTCGAATTCTCACCAACGAAAAGTTCTGCCTCTCGAACAACAGACAGCCGTGGAGCTCGTCTCCGAATTCGAGAAGAGAAAAGCACAAGCTTTGGTGATGAGCTACGGAGCAGAGATTCATTCCTCGGGAGAACTCACCGCTGACTGGGTGAGCTTGAAGGGATTCACTGACTCGGTGCGGGTCGAGGTCGACAAGCACAATGAAACGGTGCTCCTATATGACGCAATGAAGCGCGCACTCGAAAAGTTGGGCGATGGGCCGGGCACAAAGGCTGTCGTTATCTTCGCGGAAGGAAATGACCACGGAAGTTCCATCGGGTGGGCCAGCCTGGCGCGGTTAGCGCAACGAGGGCATATCGCTTGCTATGTGGTTATGTTCGCGGACCACAGCTTTTATGGTCGGGAAGTGAGGCACTACGGGTACTACCTGGTAGAGTTGGCTCCCAAGACTGGCGGCAGGTTGTGGGAAGCGGGAGACAATCCACGAAAAGCTCGCGAAGCCGCTCAGCAACTTATTTCGGCTCTCGATTCGCAAGGCGTGATCAAAGTCCTGGTGCCAGACGTCCACGCAAATCGTTTTCATCCCGTTAAAGTTACTTCCCCTGGCTACCGGGTCAGCGCGCAGAGCGGATACTTTGACAATGGAATTCACTAATTATCTTAGGGCAACCGAATCAACCCCGAACCTTCCTTGAGCCTGGAAAGTCTCTCAGTCATACCGTGTCCGTTCGCTGATTCCTAGTAGTGAGATGGTTTATTTAGATTTACTCTTCATATTAACTGTGGTTAATATAAGTCGTCTCGGGACTCGAGACACCGTGCTCATGATCTTTGCCAGATCGGTTTTAGCAGGTTTGGTTCTACCTCTGTTGCCACTTGGGGCGTTCGCGCAGGGGGAGACCATCAGCGCCAGCGTTGGCCAAGCGACCGATGCGACCAACGCGGCCATTCCGGACGCGAATCCCGGGCGCCCCACTGTCTCAACGCCGGCAACGCTGACGCCGGTCGGCTATCTTCAATTCGAGTCCGGTTTCACAGTCGCTGGCGATTCGCCCGAGTTCTCATCCCGCTATGGCTTCAATGAAGTGATGAAGCTCTCCGTGACGCGGCGAGTCGAGCTCTTGGCTTCGGCGGAGCCTGTCGCGCATTTCACGGCACAAGGCACTACAGCCAACCGCATGGCCGATGTTTTCCTCGGCGCGCAGGGCGTTCTGTATCATGGCGAAGGTGCCAAGCCCACGTTTGCGGTCAGCTACTTTCATCGCGTCTACAATGGCGGAGCTCCGGAATTCGATTTCGGAAGCCCGACCAACTCGTTTCTGGTTCTGGCAAGCGCGGACGTCAAAGGCTTTCACTATGACGCGAACGCCTTCTTCACAGAGTTGGTGGAGGAGCCGGTACGGCGTGGTCAATTTGGGCAATCGCTGACCATCTCGCATCCGTTCCTCAAGAACTTCATTCTTTCCGGGGAAATCTGGCACTTCACCCAGCCGTTTCTTCGGAGCAATGCGGTGGGCAATCTTTGGGCGGTCAGCTATACGGCGCGGAAGACGCTCGTCTTCGATCTCGGCTTCAATCACGGACTGACCGGCACCTCGACGCAGTGGGAAGTCTTCGCCGGATTCACCTATCTGCTTCCTCACCGCCTTTGGAGCCGACATGGCTTCCATCTGAACACGAGTGGCACCCATTGAAGCCCTTCGCCCGAACGTCAACACGCGTAGGCCTCGTGCACGATGGACTCGCGACGTTTCGCTGGCCTGGCTTGGCTCAGCGCTTTACCCGCGTCCGCTTTCGACCGTTTTCCCACGCTGGCGACAAGGCGTTCCCACCGACCCGATTCGACTGAGTATCGATGGGCTCCCTTTTTCTGCACCTCATTTTCCTGGGCACTGCTTCAGGCTAAGTCCTGCGTCCGGCAGCTTCGCGTCTTCTGCTTTCCCGGTTCCTCCCGCGACACCATGCGTCCCTCCCAGAATGCAGCCGCTCGCTTTGGAAGCAGAAGCCCTCGCTTCTGGGTGCCCCAGGAAAATGGGGCAAGAAAAAGGAGATTCAAAAAATGTCTTACCTATATGTTAAGTGGAATAGGTCGGGGCTGCAGTTCGCCTGCTGACATTCGCGTCATTAGAGCATAGCTGTGTTTCGATGACCACTCCTAGAACGGAGGCTTGCGACGCCGTAGGCGGCGCGTTTAGGCCGAAGTGGAGGGAGTGGCCATCGCGGGCTATTAGGCGGGTCCTACCCGAGCGGGTGGCCTTTGGCATGCTGCCGGCTGCCCTCTTTGCATTGCTTCCGCATAGCTCGTGACTCGGGAGCAACGCGGAAGTGTTGGGCTTGTATGAAGCCTAATGAGCGCATTGGTGATTTCCACTTTTCGAGGAGCCGCACACGAAGTTACCCGCTTTCCCGGCGCGCAATTCATTTCGGCATGGGATCCAGAGACTTGATAGACTGCTCGCGGCGGGTTGCACATATGCTTCAGACGAAAATGGCGCCACCCAGTGAGGTGTTGCGGCCGTACGTCTGGGCATACGGCATGACTACGGGACAGGTCGGCTCCGTCCCGCTCGTTATCCCGCTGCCGGCACGACCGAAGCAACTCCTGACGTTCTCTTTCGAAGATACTTACCGCATCCGCCGTCCTGGTTCTGATCACAGTGATGCCTCGCCACGTGTCATCGTAGTGGGTCCTCAGACGCACTCTGGGGCTGGCCTTTTGGTCTGTGGACGTATTGACAACTTCACCATTCATTTCCAACCATCTGGCTTCAACCAGCTGTTCGGTATCCCCATGACGGAACTGACGGATGCCGCGTACGACGCGTACGCCGTCATCGGTCCTGGCATTCCGACGCTGGAACAGGAGCTTGGCGACACTCTCGGCTTTGCCGAGCGAATCCAGATCGTCGAAGAGCGCCTCATCCGTATGCTTGGTTGCCACGGTGCACTGGACCCGGTCGCCATCGCGGCGAACAGACTGTTTGCGAGCAACGGCATTCATCGCGTCTCCGTAATGGCAACCGATTCCGGGCTGTCACCACGACAGTTCGAGAGGCGTTTCCTCTCGCAGGTCGGCGTGCCGCCGAAACTCTATGCTCGAATTATCAGGTTCAACGCCGCTCTGGATCACAAGCTCCGATGGCCCAGCCGTGCGTGGACCCACATTGCCAACGATCACGACTTCTACGATCAGATGCATTTGGTGCATGACTGTCGTGCCTTCACAGGAGAGTCCCCTTCAAGGTTCCTGGCGCACCTCGAGGGCGTGCCGGAGTTCCATACGTTCTTCGCGACTGAAAACCGTCTGCGGCACGAGTGACAGTCCGCAAAGTGTCGCGTTCTTACTATCTGGCCGCGCCGCCATTCACTATCATCCTGGACGTGATCCCACTTCTCCACGATGGAGCGGTGGGGTGTTCGGGTGCAATCGGGCCGGGTCTCATATCTGCAACCTATGGAGGAGTTGTTCATGAATCGAACTGTTTTGGCGATGCTTGCTGTAGGTGTAATTGTTCTCTTAGGATTCACCACACGGGATTCTGCAATGACGAACACACCGCCGGTATTCAGTGCCGATGATGAATCGGCAGTGCGGGCGCTGGTAACCGAATTTGCGAACACCTGGAATCGGCATGACATGAAAGCGATGCACGAACTGGACACAGAGGACGTGGAGTGGATAAACGTGGTGGGCCATTATTGGCGCGGAAAGACGACCGTATACAAGGGACACGTTGCGATTCACAAGGGCATGAGTGCGACGACCAGCGCGAGCGACGAATCTGCGACAATCCGATCGATCGCTCCCACCGTGGCGATCGCCGTTGCGACCATGCATTTTGTGCCGGCCCCCGACCCTCGCTATCCGTGGTTGACTGCGGCGAAGACAAGAGCTTCATTTACGATGGTCAAGCGCGATGGCATCTGGAAGATTGCGCACTTCCAGAACACGGTGATCGACCCTAAAGCGGAGAGTGACGATATCCCCAAGTGGGACGGCACCGGTTTTCCACCTCCCGGCCATCCCTTATATAACCCAACTGCTCGATGACTCCAGGATAGTTCAATATTCGTGTCATGTGGTTCTATGATTGTGCGGCTAAGTTGCCGAAGGCGAGGCCGCACAAATCTCTGTTCCGAAGTTGTGCCCTCCCGATCCTGGGCACCGCATCCGAACAACTACAGGATGGCGCTATGCCTCTGATCAATGGCCTTGACAAGGCCAAGCTTCCAGCAAACCAGAAGAGCGAAAAGTTGTCTCGTATTGCTCTCAGTTGGCGCTAACAGGGCAATGCGCTCATCGAGAGCCATTGGTTCGTGTTCCGGGTGTATCGTCGGCCACCCGGAAGTAACCGCCTCAAAATGCAGGAGCCCCTCGAATCGAGTACCATTTTCGAATCTGTGATGATCGTCGCACAGCTGGCTTTTTCTCTTCTGCTTCATCTACCTGGCGTGAGGCCGCTCTCCTCAGTCATCACTGATCTTCGAGTTGTCTTCCGCTGTGCTTGCTGACGTGCGTCCGCTCCACATGCCGACTCTTATTGAGATCGATAAGTCCGCTCTTTTTCTGCCACTCATTTTCTCGGGCACTGCTTCGGGCTAATTCCTGCGTCCGGCAGCTTCGCGTCTTCTGCTTTCCCGGTTCCGCCCTTACACCATTGGGTTCCCTCCGATAAAGCAGCCGCTCGCTTTGGAAGCAGAAGCCACTCGCTTCTGGGTGCCCCAAGAAAATGGGGCAAGAAAAAGGAGAAAATTCAGCTATGTCTTACCTCAACTCTATAACTCTCGTCGGGTTCGTTGGTTCTGACCCGGAGCAACGTCAAGCGAAAGGCAACGGTTCGAAATTCACCGTGCTGTCCGTCGCCACACAGCGCTCTTGGAAGAACGCCGATGATGAAAGCCATCGCTCGCCGCGAGGATCTGTGCCGCACAACACTTGGTCATATCAAACACTTCCTGAGCGGTGTATTTCGCTACGCACGCCGCCAGGGCGTGTTGGACAATCCGAACCCCATGCATGATGTCGAAATTCCCAAGGCGCGTCCGGCGGGAGAAACCCACGCGTACTCGCTCGAAGAAGAAGCCCAGATGCTGGCTATTCTTCCCGCGCCTGCCGCAACGGTCGTCGCCACGGCAGCATTCACGGGAGCTCGTAAGGGCGAACTCAGAGGATTGATGTGGGAGGACTACGACGGTTCCGAAATACGGGTCATGAAATCCGTTTGGCGGAGCCACGTGGATGAACCGAAGCGTCCTAAGAGCAAGGCCGCCGTTCCGGTCATCGCCCCGCTGAAAATCCTTCTCGAGCAGCATCGGGCCATGTGGGGCAATCCACGGCACGGTTCATCTTTTCGAATGAACACGGGCAACCGATGAACTTGGAGGCGCTCGCTGTAGACGTCATACGACCAGCGCTGGAGAAAGCAAACCTACGATGGCATGGCTGGCATGCATTTCGCAGAGGCCTTGCCACGAACCTGCACAGGCTCGGAGTTTCCGATAAGGTGATTCAACAAATTCTGCGTCACGCGAACGTCACCACGACGATGAACATTTACGTGAAGACGGTGAGTGCGGACGCGGCGAATGCGATGAAGACCCTGGAAATGATGTGTGCAACTACTGTGCAACCAGGAACGCTCGAAGGTTCACGCGTGATGTAGAAGTTGTTCGTACGAGAAGTCTGCAAGTCTCGACGCTAGATGCAGTTAGAGGAATCTGGCGGAGAGGGGGGGATTCGAACCCCCGGTAGAGGTTTTGGCCCCTACAACGGTTTAGCAAACCGCCGCCTTCAGCCTCTCGGCCACCTCTCCGCGGCGTTGCCGGCAGGTTGTTGCCGGATTTGTGGAGTATAGCATCAAAGAGCGAAGCCAAGCCGCGCAATGACGAGAGGCGGAGTCCAGAATACCGATCATCGGCCAATTGCTGCATCCCAACGAGTGTCGACCTGGGACATCCCTTCGAAGCGAAGAGGAATCTTTTCTTTTGACCTCATTTGAAACTAAAATATGGCGGCTGAGATTTGGCTGATGCCGGCGGGACGCGTGCCCAACCGGCGGCTGCGATCGTCGTTAGACTGGCCTTGGGACGACGACCAAAGGTCAGACCGCGAAGGGTTTAGTCCTTAAGGCGAAACATTCTAGGGCGTCTGGGCGTATGTAATGTAGCGATGGGACGTAAGGGTTTGCGTAGCTGTATGGACTGTCCGACACAATAAATAAAGAGGAATCCAATGAAGACCTGGCAGAAAGTCGGGATCGGGGTGGGTGCCGCAGTTGTGCTAGGCGGGATTGTGCTATTCAGCGTCAATCAAGCCAATAAGGGCGTAGTCACGGTGCAAACGGCAAAGGTCGCACCGCAGGAAACGCTGGTGTCGCAAGTGACGGCTTCCGGGGAAATCAAGCCGACGACCTATACAAACGTGACCGCCCAGGGATACGGCAGAATCATCGAGATTCTTGTCAAGGAAGGCGACCACGTCAAGAAGGGCGACAGGTTGCTCCTGCAGGAAAATGTGCAGGCGAATGCGGACGTGCAAGCGCAGTCAGCGGCAGTCAATTCGGCAGAGTCTGGCGTAGAGGCGGCGGACGCGAGTTACCGGGCGGCGCAGGCGGATTTGTTGCTACAGCAGGCGAACTTGGAGAAGGCCAAGCTGGACTGGGAGCGCGGCCAGGGTCTGTACAAGGGCGGCTTGATCCCCAAGCAGGATTTTGACCAGCGAAAAACCGGCTATGACGCTGCGGTGGCGCAGGTGGATTCGTCGCGTGCGCGGGTGCTGTCGCTTAAGGCCACCCTGGACCAAACAAGGTCGCAGGTAAATCAAGGCCGCGCGGTACTGGTGCGCTCAAAGGATATTTTGCAGAAGACCACGTACACATCTCCGATCAATGGAATCGTGAGCTATCTGCCGGAGCGCGTGGGCGACTACGTCGTAATGGGCCTTCAGAATGCGAACGGCAGCTTCCTGATGACGCTTTCGGATATGTCCGTGGTAACGGCGGAAGTGAAGGTGGACGAGACGGACATAGTTAGCGTGAAGATGGGGCAAGACGCTGACGTCACAATCGACGCAGTGCCTGGAAAAGTGTTCAAGGGCAAGGTGACGGAGATCGGTTCGCAGGCGGTCCTGCGGACGTCGGGATTGGCGACGACGCAGTCCACAGCAAGCAATCAGGAAGCGAAAGATTTCAAAGTGGTGGTGACGATATCGAATCCCCCGGAGAATGTGCGGCCGGGCCTTTCAACTACGGCAAAAATCAAGACCGCGGAGAAGAAAAACGTGCTGGCCATTCCGATTCAAGCGCTGGCGGTGAGAACGCGCAAGGACCTGGAAGAGGCGGCGAAGAACGCGAAGAAGGATTCGGGTGTGACGCTGGCAGCGCCGCCGCCCCCAGCGCCAGGCGATCCGAAAAAGGATGAAATACAGGGCGTGTTTGTGGTGAACGGCAAGAAAGCGATATTCCGGCCGGTGGAGACAGGGATCACCGGCGTCACGGATATTGAAGTGACGAAAGGTCTGCAGAAGGGTGATGAGATTGTGGTGGGAAGCTACAAGGCGCTGCGCACGTTGAAACCGGAATCGAACGTCAAGATCGATAACTCCGCACCGAAAAAGCCAGAAGACAATCAGAGCTGATGTAAAGCGAAGCAGCGAGGAGAAACGCATGGCGGTGGAGACAACGTCGACGGATTCATATCGCGAGGATTTGGTCAGCTCCGGAATAGTCATCAAGACGGAGGATCTTGCCAAAGTCTACGAGATGGGATCGGAGCAGGTGCACGCGCTGCGCGGCCTAGACGTGGAGATTCACAAAGGCGAGTACGTGGCGATTATGGGGCCGTCGGGCTCCGGAAAATCAACGCTGATGAATCTAATTGGATGCCTGGATTCGCCGAGTTCCGGAAAGTATTGGCTTGCGGGACGACTGGTCAGCGATCTCGATGACGATGAGCTGGCGTACATCCGGAACAAAGAGATTGGATTCGTGTTTCAGACGTTCAATCTACTGCCGCGCGCGACGGCGTTGCACAACGTAGAGCTCCCGCTGATTTACAACGGCACTCCGTCGGAAGAGCGGCTGGAACGCGCGAAGAAAGCGCTCGAGCGCGTGGACCTGTTGGACCGCATGCACCACAAGCCCAATGAACTCTCCGGGGGACAGCGGCAGCGCGTGGCGATCGCGCGAGCGCTGGTAAACTCGCCGTCCATCGTGCTGGCGGACGAACCCACTGGAAACTTGGACTCGAAAACCGGCGACGAGATCATGGCGCTATTCGAGAATCTCTATCACCAGGGAAATACGATCATTTTGGTTACGCACGAACACGATATCGCGCAGCATGCACACCGCATCATCTTCATCCGCGACGGCAAGATCGCTTCCGACCAAGCCGTGAAGAAGTGACGCGAGATTTGGTCGCCGACAGCAGTACCCCCAAGAGATTGCCTTCCCCGCACACATTGCCTTCTCCGCACCGATTGCCTTTCCTCGGAAACTGAACCCATTTCCGCACAACCCTAAACTGGCAGACAATTCGGCTCTTCCCTTCGGAAAAGCGGGGTGTAGGTTTGTGGGGACGGGGGGTACCCCTCCCCCCTTTTTTTGCAAGTGCGGATTATAAAAGGCTTAGAGGAGGGCTATACCACAAGTGTTGATTCTAAAGGGAGTTGCGGTCCGACAATTTCGGCTAAAACCCGGCAAAACACGGTGTTGGCTCGTAAGTGCGGAAAACAAAGCACTTATCGCCATGATAGAACACCAAATCCGAGGGGTGAAATACCGGCAGGACGCAAAAGCTTACGGACCAATTGTAACAGACCCACTGAATTTGTCAAGAGTAAACCTATCAAGCGCGTAAACTGCTGAATACGAGGAAGATATGGAAACGAAAAACGAGGTGGTGCTAAACGGGACGGATGTGCTGAGCTTGGCCGCGGAACGCGCCATACGGTATGTGAGCGAGGTGCGGCAGCGGAAGGTGGCGCCGGAGCAGCGCGATATCCAGGCAATGGAGCAGTTTCGCGAGACATTTCCGGAAGGCTCGAGCGATCCGAAGAGCGTGGTGGCCATGCTGGACGAGCTTGGCTCGCCGGCGACGGTAGCCAGTGCAGGTGGAAGATATTTCGGATTTGTAATCGGGGGAGCGGTGCCGGCGGCGCTGGGGGCGAATTGGCTGGCGGGGGCGTGGGACCAGGACGCCGCACTGCGAGTGATGTCGCCGATCGCGGCGGAACTGGAGGAGGTGGTCCTGCAGTGGGTGTGTGAAGCGCTAGGACTGCCGGGAAATTGCGAGGGCGGGTTGGTTACCTGCGCGACGGCAGCAAATTTTACGGCGCTGGTTACGGCACGTTGTGCGCTGCTGCGAAAGGCAGGGTGGAACGTGGTGGACGACGGAATGTTTGGGGCGCCCCCGATCGAAGTAGTAGTAGGCGCGGAGGTACATGCTTCGGTGCTGAAAGCGCTGAGCCTGGCGGGATTTGGCAAGCGGCGGGTGACGATGGTGGAAGCGGATGGACAAGGACGAATGCGCGCGGAGAAACTGCCGAAATTGAGCGAGCGCGCGATCGTGTGCATTCAAGCAGGGAACGTGAACACGGGCGCATTCGATGCCGCCAAAGAGATCTGCACGCGGGCACGGGAGCAAGGCGCGTGGGTGCATGTGGATGGAGCTTTCGGATTGTGGGCAGCGTTATCGCCCAAATACGAACATCTCACGCAAGGATTCGCGCTGGCGGATTCGTGGGCGACGGATGCGCATAAGTGGCCGAATGTGAATTATGACAGCGGGATCGTGATGGTAAGGGACGGAAGCGCATTGCGCGAGGCCATGACGGTGAGCGCCACGTACCTGGCGCCGGGGGCGAGGCGCGAACCGATGCATCACACGCCGGAAGCGTCGCGGCGCGCGCGAGGCGTGGAATTGTGGGCGGCACTGAAGTCGCTGGGGCGCTCGGGTCTGTGCGCGCTAGTCGAACGCACTTGCGCGCTGGCGAAGCGGTTTGAAGCCGGACTGCGTGCGGCTGGATTCGACGTTTTGAATGACGTGGTGATCAATCAAGTGCTGGTATCGTTTGGCGGACCCGAGATCACGCGCGAAGTCATACGCCGCATCCAAGAAGATGGGACGTGTTGGTGTGGGGTTACAGAATGGCAGGGAAAGACGGCCATGCGCATCAGCGTTTCATCGTGGGCCACAACCGAAGCGGATGTCGATCGCAGTCTCGAGGTGATGGTGCGGATTGCGGACCAGGTCGGGCGCAATGGAACGGTTGCTTAACGACCCAGGTGGTCCGTCCGGATCGAGTTTCCTTCTATTTGTTGATTGCAATGGTCACGCGGTTTGACCTCACAACGCCTTTGCCCAAATAGGGTGGGACGCTGCGGGTGACTTGTACGACATATTTGCCTGGACGACTCAGATCGTAAAGCTTCGTCAGCACGGCCTCATCCGTAACAGATTCGCCCGATTCGATTATGCGCGTCACTCTGCTCCCACGGGGCGGAATACTACCTGTGAACTTTCTCCCGTAGGCAGTCAATGTGGCAAGTTGACCGTTGCTATCGCGGATCTCGATTGCGTATTGATATTCCGCCGGGGCCGGGTCTCCAGGGGCCTCAGCAAGTCGCAGCTGCTTGTGGGAGCTGTTCGTGAGGATGACTTGCAGATGTAGAGGTTCACCAACCCTAGCGACACTATTCTTCGTCTCGATAGTCAGTGAGAACGGTTGTTGATCGGCCTGGGTGAGAAACCCACCCAGGAGCAGGATACCAGCTAGTTTGATAGGTAACATCACGTTTGCCGTCATCGTTTAAGCTCCTGACCTATGGACATGGCGTTAGAGGCCCTAGAGTGGTGCTCCACTGAGGATACGAACTCGTCTGCACAAAAACCTAAATGAAACAGATATCGGTCTAATGAATTAGATCAGAAACGTCAACGCAGACCATTGAAAATCACAAGCGGTGAGACACACCTCTTACGCCACCCGTCGGTCCGAACTGAGTATGGATAGCCTTATTCGGTGACTCTTAGCGTGATCGTATTCGATTTGACCTGACCGTCGCCCATTTCTTTCGGAATTTTCCGGTTTACTGCTACGCGGTATTCGTCCGGGCGGGTCATATAGTACCAGTCGTTTAGGAACAGCAGATATTCGTGTTGCTCTCCAGGCTTCAGCTTGAGCTGGATGACCTTGCCAGCTACTGGCTCAGCGCACTTAAATCTACGTCTTTGCTCAGTTTCCCGGGCGAGCTGGCCTCTGCTGTCGCGAACTTCGACTGTGTAGTCACACCTTTGATCCATGTCAATCAGCGATATGACGTGATTCGTTTCGTTGGTAAGCTTAATCGTTAACTTAATTTCCGAGCCGATGCGTACCGATTCTTGCATCGTGCTAATGACCAGAGAGAAGCCCTGTCCTGCGGGTAGAACCCATGCCGAAGCGGGCGGGATAAGCAGAGTCAAGGCAAATATCGCAGCGGAAAATCCCATACGACCCCCTACTCTAATGACAAACTTCACCTGGGCCAAGCGTGCTGGACCACTGCGGGTATGAACTGCTTGGCGTAAAGGTGTTATTGCTACCGGCGCTCGACGATATTAGGGTCCACTGATTTGTTGTAGCGTCCACGAGGCAATGGTGCGAATCGCACGCGCATGCGGAGTGTAAGGGCGGCTACCAAACATAATCTACGTACGATTGCCCGACGCGGGAAGCCCGGGACGCAGCGCGCAGCGGGCAAATCGGGTCCGAGGGTAACTTCCGGGTTGACGACAATCCGGAAGTTATCGCGTGGAATTGAGAATTTGCGAAGAGGGGGAACGCCTCACGCCAACAAATTCTCGATCTTCACCGGCAGTTCCCGCACGCGAACACCTGTTGCGTGGTGGACTGCCGCCGTGATAGCGGCGGCTACGCCGGTCAAGCCAATCTCGCCTATCCCGCGTGCGCCAAGTTCGTTAATCTCTTTGTCGGGGAAGTCGAGGAAATGGACGTCGATCGGCGGCACGTCGGCGTTTACCGCCACCACGTAGTCGGCCAGATTACTGTTGATCGGCGCGCCGTTCTGCGGATCGTACGTCGTGTGCTCTAACAGAGCCATGCCGATCCCCATCACGACCGCGCCCTCGATCTGGTTCCGGCCGGCCAGTGGGTTGATAATGCGGCCCGCATCTATGACCGTCACAACGCGGCTGACGCGCAGCCGCGCGATTTCCGGCTGCCACGTAACCTCGACGAAGTGACAGCCGAACGAGTGCGTCGAGTACTTCGGCTTGGGATTGCCGATGGTCGCTTCGGATTTGCCGCTGCCCGTGACCAGGCGAAGGTTGGCGCGGCGGAGCAAATCATCGAACGGCACGCCTTTAGCAGCGCCATCAGCCTTCACAAAGACCCGGCCGCCTTCGAATGCCAGATCCGTGGGAGGGCGGTTCTCGAACGGCGAGCCCGGTGTCATCGTTGCGACGGCCAGCAGCGATGCGATTGCGTTGTCAGCCGCCGCAAAGACAGCCGGGACCACCGATGCGGTGGCCATCGAGCCGCCCGAGAGCGGGCCTTCCGGCAGCGCCGTATCGCCGAGTGCGACCTCGACCTTGACGAGCGGCACGCCGGTCTTCTGCGAGGCGAGTTGCGCGAGGATCGTGTACATGCCGGTGCCGATGTCCTGCGTGGCACATGCGACGCGGGCTGTGCCGTCGTCGCGGAGCTGCACGCTCGCGGCGGCGGAGAATCGTGCGGCCACCCACGAGCACCCAGCCATTCCCCAGCCCAGCGTCAGGCCGTCGCGCTTCATCGAGCCGACTTCAGGCGAGCGCCTGGACCAGCCGAACTTCTCCGCGCCGAGTTCAAAGCACTCGAGCAAATGGCGCGATGAGAACGGAACGCCCAACGACTCGTCGATTTTCGGCTCGTTGAGGATGCGGAGTTTGACCGGGTCGATCTTGAGTTGATCGGCCAGTTCGTTCATCGCCGACTCGATGGCGTAGAGCCCGGGCGTCCGGCCGGGGCCGCGCATGTCGGTCGTTGCGCCGACGTTGCGCCTGGCGCGTCCGAACGTCACGCGGAGGTTGGGCACGCTGTATTGGAACGGCGTGGCCTCGCCGCAATCTTCGTGGTGGGCCTCGAGCATCGACCGGTGGTAAACGTAGTCGTGCTGGAGCGAGACGAGCTTGCCGTCGGGCGTGGCGCCAAGGCGCACGCGCTGCTGGGTGCGCGCGCGATGACCGACCGACTGGAACATCATTTTGCGGCTGAGCACGAGTTTCACCGGCTTGCCCAACTGCCGCGCCGCAGCCGCGGCGAGCGGACATTGCGTCCATGGCCACAGCTTGCTGCCGAAACCCGAGCCAACGAACTTGGTGATGACGCGGACGTTCTCTTTCGGCAAGCCGAACATCTGCGCGAGCACGCCCTGCTGGTTGACCACTCCCTGCGACGACTCATACATCGTCAACGTCGAGCCATCCCAGATCGCGGTCGTGGCGTGCAGCTCAAGAGGGTTGTGCGTCTCGGCCGGCGTGACGTAGGTTTGGTCGAGCTTCACCGGCGCGTTCGCGAACGCGCCCTTGGCGTCGCCGCGCTGGCTTTCCAAGCGCGCGTATGGGCCAAACGTCGTTGCCACCACGTCGGGATCGTCGTCCGCCTTGAGGTCGTTCTCGACGTTCGGCTTGTCCTTGGCGTACGTCGCGCGGACCGCATCGGCCGCGGCTTTGGCGGTCTCGAACGTGTCCGCCACAGCCAGCGCGATGTATTGCCCGTAATACCGAATGACATCGTCCTCGAACGGCGGGCGGCGCTCCTCACAGACGCTTTCGAACCCCGGCTCCAGGACTGAGCGGAAGATTTTTCCGATGTTCTCGCGATGAAAAATCGCGCGCACGCCGGGCATCTTCTCCGCCGCGGCGGTGTCGAGCTTGACCACTCTGCCGTTGGCGATCGTCGCCTCGACCGGTACGGCATACAGCATCCCGGGAAAGCGGAAGTCGGAGGTGTACTGCGCCAATCCGCTCACTTTGCGCGGGCCATCCACGCGAGGTGTGTCGCGACCAACCGGAGAAACGATCGGTGTTTCTTCTGTTGTCGGCATGTTCGCTCCTTCGGTGGAATCAGCTCATCGTCGCCATTTGCAGGGCGTGCGCGAGGCACCGCTTCGCCAGTTCGATCTTAAACTTGTTCTCGCTCTGCGGTTTGGCGTCGCGCATAGCCGCTTCCGCGGCCTTGCGAAAGTTGGCTGCGTCGGCAGGCTTACCGACGAGAGCGGCCTCGGCCTCCCGCGATCGCCAGGGTTTGGTCCCCACGCCGCCCAATGCGATGCGCGCATGAGTCACATTTCCTCCCGCGATCGTGATCACGACGGCCGCAGACGCCAGAGCAAATTCGTACGACGCCCTGTCGCGCAGCTTCAGATACACCTGCTTGCTTCCCGACCTGGGCGCCGGGAGCGTGACGTGCGTGACGAGG
>Ga0209011_1000228_pt1 | contig 23946 bp, 24 predicted proteins | sample BlaSpr_A8_OM1_M3_FD_187986 | JGI IMG/M metagenome (GOLD analysis project Ga0209011, IMG submission 187986) | Forest soil microbial communities from Thunder Bay, Ontario, Canada - Black Spruce, Ontario site 2_A8_OM1_M3 (SPAdes) (version 2) | ecosystem: Environmental > Terrestrial > Soil > Boreal... | reverse complement strand
AGAATTTTCCCCTCTCCCCTTTGGGGAGAGGGCTAGGGTGAGGGGTCCGAAGCAAGAATCCCCGCTCCCCCACGGCAGGGGACTTCGAGGGGGGCTTTCCCCCCTTACCCAGAGGCCCCGGTTTGAGGCTGGCTGATCTGCGCACTTGTATGGAGTCTCAGCCGCCGACTCCTAACCAGTTAGGCGCGCCGCCGGTGGGCTCGGCGCGTAGTCGGAGCTGAAGACCACCAGAGGCAATGTACCTGTGAAAGAGAAGGTATCGGCGATAAACCCGCCAGTATGTTCGGTGCGGACGGCGGCTCGGGTCGGGATGTTCACTGCCGCGGACGGCGTGTAAACGAGCCCGATCAAGGCTGAGTTGCTCGCGGCGTCCAACAAGTTGGAGCATGTATTGGCGGGCGGATTGGCCCGCCCCGGCTCGTAAAGCACGATCCAGTTGTATTGGTACCCGCTGAATATGAAGTTGTCTCCGTTGTTGGTGTAGACAAGGCAGCCGCCGGAGGGAATGTAGAGAGAGACTGCTCCAGGCGTGATCGGACCTGGGCACGCGACCGGCGCGCCCCCCCCGCCGGCACATTGGTTTTCGTTCGCTCGATCCCCGCGAGGCGGGACCCCACGATTGGCGTTCGAGTTCACCTGCCTGGACCCGAGAGGCGATGTTTGACCGTCTGGCGGGTAAGCCCCGATGGTGCCTGGCGCGGCGAACGCACTGGGCGCCCAGGTCAAGGACAGGATGGTCGCGTCATAGCTCTGCGTCTCGTTGCCGAGGGTGCAGCCCGAGCCGGTGAAGCTCGGGCACAGGCTCGTGTCCGTGCTCTTGACCGGTCCCACGACGGGGATGCTGCCCACCAGTCCGAATGGCCCGTTGCACCCGTTTGGCGGCTTGGACGCGTACACGTTGTACGCCGTGGCGCCAGGCACATTGCTGATCTGGACCTGGAGGATCTGGCCGGCTCCGACGGACACCGTCCGGCACATCGACGGCGCGCTCTCGCGTTGGTAGTTATTGCCTGCGTAGGTATCAGTTCTTGTCGAGGTCACCTCGACCGCCCAGGTACCCGCCAGAATCGCGGTCCCGCCGACCGCGGACACGCGAAACGCGCCGGCGCACTGGACACCATTTATGTTCCAGAACTGCCGCGTGGCGAGCAGGGTGTTGTTCGCGACGTTGGGCTCGTCGGGTGGCTTCAGCTCATTGCTGACGAAGGGGCCGTCGTTGGTGAGGCCGCGCGTCCACTGATACACGCCGCCCGACAGGAAATAGCAGCTGTTGTCGTACGTGCCGAATTGCGGATCAGCGGCGTAGACGCCGGGGAAGAGCACGACATCAGTACTTGGCATGCCCCGGCTGGGCCCGGTGACAGCGGGCGGAGGGTAGTTCGGATCAACGAAGCGGTAGCCAGACCGGGTTGCTCCAGCGACGTCAGGAAAGGTGCACGGAGTAGACGCCCCGCTTGGATAGCAGTTATTCGTGACTGCGCCCGGAACCGGTGACTGACAGCGCGCATAGATGTCGCCCCCGACGCTGACGCTACCGGCAGTCACGGAGATCGCCCCGTTGGAGACGATGTCCCCACCGACCTTCAGGTTTCCGGCGCCAGAGACCGAGATGGCGTTGCCACCCACTCCGCCGCATCCATTCGGGCTCAGCGCCGCCAGGGTTGGGGTGTAGAGGAGGTTGTTCACCCCGCCCGAGGCCCTCGCGGACAGCAGCGGCGTAGCGCCGTTGGTCAGGATGCGACCGAACTGGAGAGGCAATGACTGCGATGCACTCATGGCGAACCGGCTGCCTTGAGGTCCCAGCGCGGTAACCACCTGCGTCAGCACGGTGCCGTCCTCGTACGTGCACGACACCGTCACTGGCGAAGCGCCGGGGCTGGCGTAGCCCGGCGCGCACGATGGGCTCACGTAGAGGCGCAGGTTGGTGCCGAAGATCGTGGAGGCGGCCTGTTCAGCGATGACGTAGTTGCCGGTCTGCTGCAAGCTGTCGGACGCGGCCAGCGCCGCGGCATCGACTGCCTCCTGGAGATCGCGGCGCAGCGCGTAAGCGCGCGATCCGTCGATGGCCAGGGCGGCCATGCCGACCACCACGGCGAGGGCGATCGCGATGAGGACTATGGCCTGCCCTCGCTGTTTTCCCCTCTCCCCTTCGGGGAGAGGGCTAGGGTGAGGGGCTGAAGCTGGTCTCCGCAGCTCAGTACTCCGTCCTGTAGATCGCCGCCGCCGTGATCAATATGCGATTCGCAGTGGCCTGTGCGACCACGGGCGTGATCAGGATCAGGTTGAACCGAACGGTGACCTGGAGTGGCTGGTTCCCACCGCTTGGGTTCACGGCGCTGCAGGAACCGGTGGCGATTGCCGAATACTCGCCGCCAGGCGCGTTGGGCGGTGGCGAGGCCTGCACGGCGGCCGGCGGGCTCACCTGTGTGATGTAGAGCCACGCCGAATTGTCGGGTGGTACCGCACTGGTCACCGGCCCCTGCGGGCAGGGCGCAGTCACCGGGGCCCCGATGATCTGTGAGATCACCATGTTGAGGACGTCCGCGTTGGTCGGCAGCGGGTTGGAAGCGCGCACCGCCACGCGGGCGCCCTCGCGCGCGGCGTGACTCACTGTGTCGTAGTAAAACACCGCCCGCCCGATGTCGATTATGCCGAACAAGAGCAGCAGCAGCACGGGCGACACCAGGGCGAACTCAATTAGCGCCTGCGATCGCTGGCCGCGTCTCATCCGTTGCCCTGGACCGTCAGGTGCGTGTTCGAGGCGACGCGGAAGATCCCGAATTGCGCCGTGATGAGCGGCGTGAGAGGGCCGTACGAGTAGAGCACTATCACGTTCAGGTCCTGCTGGCTCTGGTTCGTGGCGGGCAAGGTGGGAAAGTCCAATCCGGGCTGATTGTTGTAGCAGATGTACAGCCAGGCCTGGTTTGCCGTCGACGGGTACGACGCGTTCGTGTACGGCGGGTTGTGGAATCCGTTGCCGTCCGTCACGGCCGGACAAGTGGTCCCCGGGTTCTTGAGCACCGATGGCGGCAGGGAGATCGCCGCCAGCTCGGCGTCGACCACCGCCTTGATCTCGGCGTCGTACAGATAAGGATGGGTCCTGTTAGGGGCATCGAACCAGACGCCATGGCGCGCCCCCTCGCGGGCCGCGTTCGAGAGCGCTTCGCCCATGTAGATGGCCCGGCCTATGTCGACAAGGCCGCCGACCAGCAGGAGAAGGACGACCGAGGAAAGGGCGAACTCGACCAGAGACTGACCGCGCTGTGTCATGAAGAGGCCATGCAAGGGCGTCTTAGGGGGGCGCGGCACCGGACTATCTTGCCTATGATGGGTCGGCTGTGCGCCCCCTATTGGCTGGTCTTACGTTCAGAAGGCCGTTCACAATCCTCGGAATCCTGCTTGCGCTGCTTGTCATTGCTGCCTTCGTCCTCGTAGCTCTCAACGCCGGGGCGGCATCCAGCAGTCCCCAGCTCGAGGTGGTGGTGGCGACCAAGGAGCTCACCCCCAGGGTGCCGATCGAGCCGGGTTCGCTCGAGCTGAAAACGATCCCGGTGGCGGCCGGCTACCCGAAGGATTACTTCTTCGTCAAGAAAGGCGACGTTCAGGGCATGGTCCCGCTGGTTGCCATCCACCCGGGACAGGCTGTCATCGCCAATGACGTGGCCAAGCCAAACCAGGCGCTCGGGGCGCAGTCGGAGTACCTGCCCATACCGCAGGGCTACGTGGCGATCACGATCCCGACCAGCGAGCAGCAGGGCGTCGCCGGCTACCCTCAGCCGAACGACTACATCTCGGTGATCGCGACGGTCTCCGTCTCCGGCAGGGTGGCGTCCAAGACCATCTTCACCAACCTCCACGTGATCCGGGTCGGGACGCAGGCGACCGCTGCGGGCGCGAGCTCGAATGCGAGCAGCCTGACGGTGGTGGTGACCGAATGCCAGGCCGAGGTGATCACCTGGTTCTTGAACTACGCAGCATTGAAGTACACCCTCCAGTCCTACAAGGACTACCTTGTGCCGGGCACCCAGCAGCCTGACCCCAAGTGCCCGACCGTCGGCGACGCCAAGGGTGTGACTTTGCAGTTCATGCAGGCCACCTACCCAAGCCTCTTCTAAGGTGACGCTGCCGCCTCAGGTCATCGTCGCCGTGCCTATGGCCTTGGCGATCATCGTCTTCTTCTGGAGCCTGGACCGGATCCGTAAGGAACGAATCGCGAGGCCTCTGGTCACGGCTCCTCCCAGGGCCACTCCCCGCGAGCTGGTGGAGAGGCTTTTGCGCCCTGCGGCTGACAACCTCAGCCATCGGCGGAGCGCCAGCGGCAAGCCGACGCTGACCGAGGACCTCGCCCGCGCCGGCCTCAATATCACGCCGGCGGAGTACCTGCTGATCCGAATCGGGGCAGTGGCACTGGGGGCCCTGGTCGGAATCTTTCGCTTCGGCGTCTCACTGGGACCGGTCGTCCTGGCCGTCATCGGCTTCATCGCCCCGCCCCTTGTGATCACCTACCTCCAGCGCCGGCGTCAGAACAAATTCAACGAGCAGCTCACCGGCATGCTTCAGCTGCTCTCGAACTCTCTCAAGACCGGATACCCCATCGACCGCGCACTGGAGACCGTGGCGAACAAGTCGCCGCGACCTGTGTCGACAGAGTTCGAACGTGTCACCACCGAGATCACGCTGGGCACCACCGTCGAAGACGCGCTGAGCGCGCTGCTGCTGCGTATCAACAGTCCCGACCTCGAGTTCATCGTGACGGCCATCCTTCTGCACACACGCGTTGGCGGCAACCTGGCCGAGGTCCTCGACAACATCTCCGACACCCTGCGCGACCGGCTGCAGACCAAGCGTGACATGAGCGTGCTGACCGCGCAGTCCCGCGCGTCCGCAACCATCATCACAGGGCTGCCGATTCTATTGGCGTTCGGGCTCTATCTCTTCGTCCCCGGCTACTTCGCGCCGATGACCAGCACGTTCCTCGGATACGTCCTCCTTGGCATCGCTGGGGGTCTTGTTCTCATCGGCAACCTCATCATCCAGCGCATGACGACGCTGGAATCCTGATGTTCCTGATCGCGGTCTCCGCCGGAGCCATCTGCGCCGTGATCGTGGTGGCGTACTTCATCGCGATCGACCAGGTTCGCAATACCGCGACCGCCACCAACGGCAACTTCAGAGCCCGGCCCGCCAGCCCAGGCCTGATCAAGCAGCTCGAGGCGCTGGCCAAGCCCCTCACCTCGCGGATGCCGGCGCACGAGACTGCACCGCTCCGTCAGCAGCTGAGCCGCGCCGGCGACCCTGGCGGCCTGACCCCTGCCGGTTTTCAGGCCGTCCGCTACGGCCTCGCGGCTCTCATGGCGATAGTGGGTTTGGGCACGGGCGTGCTCGTCTCCACGCCTTTGCCCATCGTGATCGCCGCGCCGGTGTTCGGTGTCATTGCCGCGGTTATCGGTTACTTCCTTCCGAGCTTGTGGCTCGAGCAGCGAATCTCTTCGCGCCGGCACCAGATCCAGCGTTCCCTGGCCGAGGCCACCGACCTTCTGACGCTCGTCGTCGAGTCCGGCATGAGCCTCGATGAAGGATTGCTGAGCATCACCGAGCGTTTTCACAACGCGCTCGGAGACGAGATCGGCAAGGTGCTGCGCGAGATCCGGCTCGGCCGGCCGCGGATGGCCGCCCTCGAGCACATGGCCGAAACGACTGGCGTCGCTGACCTGCACCATCTAGTGGAGTCGATAGTGCAATCCGACCAGATGGGTGTCCCTATCGCGCGGCTGTTGCGGGTCCAGGCCATGGAGATGCGCCGGCGGCAGCGCCAGACCGCTCAGGAGCGGGCGGCGCAGGCCTCTTCGCGAATGGTGTTCCCGATGGTCGGCTGCATCTTTCCGGTCCTTTGGATCGTGCTGCTGGGGCCCGCCATCATCCAGATCATGAAGTCGCTTCATTAGGTCTGTGAGCACGCGACCGCCGCGCGGTGCACAGCCGTCGTTCGGCGACCTCGACAAGCCGCTCTACACGATCAGTGTCGCCGCGGAAATCCTGGAGACCCATCCCCGCACCCTGATGCTCTATGAAGACGCGGGGCTCATCGAGCCGTATCGCACAAGCACCAATCGCAGGCGCTATTCGCAGCGCGACATCAGCAAGGTGCAGGTCATCCAGCACCTGACGCGCGAGAAAGGCGTCACGCTCGCGGGAGTGCGTCACATCCTGAGCCTGTTCGAAGTGATGAAGAAGCATCGCGTGGAGCCCCCCGCCGACCTACGCGAGATCTACGACAGATACAGCCAAATCATCTGAGGGTTTTGGTATTGGTCCCCTCTCCCCAAAGGCGCCGGGCGCGCGCAGGGCGCATATAAACGAGAGGGCTAGGGTGAGGGGCTTAAGCTGGTTCCTTCAGGAAAGAACGAAAGACGCGCTCGGGAGCTAGCCCGCCGCCTTCCTCCGCCGCTTCGCCGCCGGCGCCCACAAACTCTCCAGGTCGTAGTACGACCTCTCACCCGGCAGAAAGACATGCGCCAGCACCGAGTCGAAGTCGAGAAGGATCCATGTCGCATCCTCATAGCCGTCGACGGCCAGCGGCTTCAGCGCTTTGGCCTTTGCCGCGTCGACCATCCCATCGGCGATGGCCCGGACCTGGCGGTCGGTCTCGCCCTCGCAGATCACGAAGTAGTCCGCGATGTCGGTCTGGTCGCGTACGTCGATGACCACCGAGTCCCATGCTTTCTTCTCGCTCGCCGCACCCCGCAGCAGGCGCGCGAGCTGCAGCGGCGTCAAACCTTTGGCCCCCTTAGCTACCAACTCTTCGATTATCCCCATAAATGTGATGCGCCGCGATGTAGCGCTCGACCGCAGCCGGCACCTGGCCGGCCACCGATTCTCCGGCCGCAATGGCGCGGCGCAGCTCGCTGCCCGAGATTTCCGGCGTGCGCACATGACACAAGGTCAGGCGCTCTGGGGCCAGGCCGATGGCCTGGAGCTCGGCTGGCGGTGGCTGCGATATGCCGCGGTCCACTATCGCGATCGAGGCTAGAGAGCTCACGCGGTCGGGTTCATGCCATGTGCGAAAGAGGCGCGCGGCGTCCCAGCCCAGGATGAGAAATAGCTGGTCATTCGGAAGAGAGCGATGCAGCTCCTCGAGCGTGTCCACTGTGTACGACTTTCCGCCGCGCTTGATCTCAACATCCGAGACCTCAAAGCGCGGATCGCCATCAACCGCCAGCTTGCTCATGGCAAGCCTGTCCTCAGCCGTCGCTTGGGCCGCCCCACGATGCGGCGGCTGCGCGCTGGGGATGAACAGCACGCGATCGAGATGAGCACATTCCATCGCGGCCTTTGCCGCGGCGAGGTGTCCCACGTGGATCGGGTCGAACGTCCCGCCGAGAACTCCGATTCGGCTCACGGTTGGTATTCGAACTCGATGCCGGAGATGCGCACGGTATCGCCCGGCTGCACGCCCTCGGCCTCGAGCGCCACATTCACCCCTAGCTTGTCCAGCTCAGACTGGAAGCGAGCGAGCGCGCCCTCCGACTCAAGGTCGGTGCGTTCGACCAGATACTCCACTCGATCCCCACGCACCAAAAAGCCAAATGGCTTCTTCTCGACCACAAGCGCGGCAGCACCGTCGCGCACCGGCAGCTTGGTCTTCTTTACTCGTCCTTGCGCGATCACCTCCGGCGCCGAAGCCAGTGCGGTCACCATCGCGTCCATCAGCTCGGGCAGGCCTTCCCCGCTCAGGGCCGAGATGAAATGCACACCCTTGCGTCGGGTCCGCGACCGAAGGCGCTGCCCCTCTTCGAGATCGACCTTGTTGACCGCCACGAGTGAAGGCCGCAACGCGAGCTCGGGCGAGAACTGCTCCACCTCTTTGCGGACAGTCTTCAGGTCCGCCCACGGATCCGGCCCTGAGCCGTCGAGCACGTAGACCAGCACCTTGGTTCGTTCGACGTGGCGGAGGAATCGAAGCCCGAGCCCCGCTCCGCGCGCCGCACCCTCGATCAGGCCGGGGATATCCGCGATGACTATGCGCCCCCCTTTCGACTCAGCAACACCGAGCTCAGGGTCGAGGGTGGTAAATGGATAGGCAGCGACCTTCGGATGGGCCGCGGTGAGCGAGCTCAGCAGCGAGGATTTGCCTGCATTCGGCGCGCCGACCAGTCCAATCTCGGCGATGAGCTTCAGGTCCAGGAGCAGCGACTTCTCGTCACCCTTGAATCCCGGTTCGGCGAAATCGGGAGCGCGCTTGGTCGAGCTCTTGAAGTGGACATTGCCGCGCCCGCCCACGCCACCCTTCGCGATCACGATGTCGGCGCCCGGCCGGTCAAGGTCGGCGAGCAGCTCTCCTTCCTCGTCGAGCACGACGGTGCCGACCGGCACGTCCAGGACCACGTCAGCTCCACCCTTCCCCGTCTTGCGCCCGCCGGCGCCGTTGGCGCCAGGCTCGGCATTCCACTTCGTGCGCTGCTTGTACAGCGAAAGGTCGGAGACTCCGGTGGTCGCCTTCAGGACTACAGAGCCGCCGCGACCCCCATCACCGCCGTCGGGTCCGCCGCGGGGCGTGAACGGCTCGCGCCGAAACGAAGCTGATCCTTTGCCGCCATGCCCACCGCGCACGACGATGCGGGCCGAATCGACGAACTGACGCCGGCCGTCAGTTCTTGTCGTTCTTGGCGTTAGCTGCGCCCTTGGTCGGAGGTGCCTCCTGCGCGGCTGCGTCGATGTTGACGCGCCGGCCGTCCTTGCCGACCCGCTGGTAGCGGACCTCGCCGGGGACGAGCGCGAACAGCGTGTGGTCGCGACCCAGGCCCACGCCCGTACCGGGCGCGATCTTGGTGCCGCGCTGCCGGACGAGGATGGCTCCGGCGCCCACGACCTGGCCGCCGTAGATCTTCACGCCGAGCATCTGGGGGTTGGAGTCGCGGCCGTTACGAGAGGAGCCGCCTCCTTTCTTATGTGCCAACTCAGCTCTCCTTCTTGCGCGGCGCGCGCTTGGCGGGCTTGGTTTCCGCGGTCTTCTCTTCAGGAACCTCGAGCTCGGCCACCGGGGCCGCCACTTCCTTTTTTGGTGCCTTCGCCCGCGGCTTGGCCTTGGTCGCGGTTTTGGCCTCGGCCTTGGCTTCTTTTTTGGCCTCGCCCTTCACCCCGCCGACCGCGATGATCTCGAGCGCGGTGAGGTCGGCGCGGCCCCCGCGATGAACGCGGACACGCTTCTTCGACTTGTAGCGGATGGTCTCGATACGAGGCCCACGACGGTGGTCGAGCACCTTGACCTCGACGTCGAGGCCGTCCACAGACGGGGCGCCTACCCTGATGTCATCACCGTTGGTGAACAGCAGGACACGATCGAGCTTCAGGGATGAACCTGGCTCGGCGGCTAGGCGGTCGACCAGGATGTGGTCGCCGGGAGCCACCCTGTACTGCTTTCCACCGCTGACGACGACGGCCGACAGCGAACTATCAGGCTTGGGCACGGCGAGTGATTGTACCAAGCTCAGCGACAGGCTCGTCCACGGTCCGGCGTCTCATGGCCACGGACTGGACGATCCCGAGCGCCGCGAGCATGGAAATGGTCGCTGATCCACCGTAGGAGATCAGCGGCAGCGGGATGCCCGCGATCGGCAGGACGCCGATGTTCATGCCGACGTTCTCGACCACCTGGACCAGGACCATCACGAACACGCCGCCGGCGAGAAGGTGGCCAAACCGGTCGGACGAGATGGCTGCCGTGCGGAGAAGCCGGACCAGAAGCGTGCCGAAAATGGCCAGGAGGACCAGGCTTCCGAATAGCCCGAACTGCTCGGCGAAGATCGCGAAAACGAAGTCGGTAGCGCGCTCGGGCACAAACCCGAGCTGACCCTGCAGGCCGTGCAGCCACCCCTGGCCGAAAAGGCCGCCCGACCCGACCGCGATTCGAGCCTGCATGAGGTTGTAGCCCGCTCCAAGCGGGTCCAGCGTCGGGTCGAGGAAGACCTCGAGGCGCCTTCGCTGGTAGCCGTGGAGCAGGTACGGCAGCACCGGCAACGCCACGCCACCGGCGAAAACGAGGGAAAAGAGCTGCCACGCGCTTGCGCCGGCGAGAAACAGCATGCCGAACAGGACGCCGACGAAGACGATGGTGGTCCCCAGGTCGGGCTGGGTGAGGATCAGGCACGCTGGCGGTGCAACCAGGAGGAGCGCGCCGCCGAATGACCGCCAAGACATCAGTCCAGAAGGACGCTCACCCCGGCTCAGGTAGGCGGCCAGCACGATGACGAGCAGGAGCTTGGACAGCTCCGAAGGTTCGAGCGGAAACCCCGCCACCGAAAGCCACCGTCGCGCACCGAGCGCGGTGTGGCCCACGAGATGCACGGCGAGGAGGATCAAGATCATCCCCGCGTAGAGACCGAGCGCGAGAGAACGCAAGCGGCGGTAATCGAAGGATGCCGCCGCGGCATAAGCACAGGCGCCGAGGACTACCCACAACACCTGGCGCCCCCATTCGGCGTGGGCGCTGAAGACGGTCATGAGTCCCAGGGCCGCCAGCATGCCGGCAAGCGATGGCTGGAGATGGTCGAGCCTGCGCCACCAGGATGTGGCGGTCACGACCTGATCGCGGCGACGTGGTCTCGATAGAACCTCATGAGCTGCACCGCGATGGGGGCCGCCTGCACCTCTGACAGCTCACCCCTCTCGACAAAGACCGACATCGCCACCTCGGGCTGCGCATAGGGAGCGAAGAACACGAACCAGGCATGCGTCGGAAGGTCGAGCCCGCTCCCGCCCCACTGCGCGGTTCCCGTCTTGCCTCCACCATCCGCAGGCACGCCTGAGGCCCGGAACCAGTAGTTCATGTTGTAAGGAGGATTGATCTCCTGACGCATCCCCTCGCGGACCGCCATCAGATTGGCTGGCGACGCGGGCACGCTGCCGGTCACCTCCGGGTGCAGCGACTGGATGGTGCGTCCTGACGGGTCGCGCACCTGGTGGATCAGGGTCGGCCGCATCGTCTGGCCTCCGTTGGCGAGCGCCGCGACGTACACGGCCTGGTTGAGCGGCGTCGTGAGCAAGTAGGACTGCCCGATGCCGAAGGTGATGGTGTCGCCGGTGTTCCAGCGGCACGCATCGGAATTGAGGTCGCTCACCCCGCACTCCAGCGCCTTCCAGATGCGGTCCGGCACCAATCCGGGCATCGCGCCAGGCATCTCGATCTGCTGCGCCTGGCCGAAACCAAAGGACCGCGCATACTTGGCCAGCGTCACGTCCCCGACCATCGCGGCGACCTGATAGAAGAACGTGTCGCACGAAGTCGCCAGCGCCTTGGCAACGTTCATCTGGCCGAGGTTGTAGTTCGCCCAGTTGTGAAAGATCCAGCCGTTGACATTCATGTACGGGGGACAGCCGAGCAGCGTGTTCGCGTTGATCTTGCCTTCCTGAAGGCCGGCGGTCGCGGTCACCATCTTGAACGTCGACCCCGGTGCGTACTGCCCGGCGATGGCCCTGTTCAAGAGCGGGCGGTCGGGGTCGTTGAGCAACTTGCTGTAGTCCGCCTTGCTGATCCCGTGGGTGAAGAGATTGGTGTCATACCCGGGGATGCTCACTAGCGCGAGCACCTCTCTGGTACGAGGATCGACCACGACTGAAGCACCCGCAGTCTTGCGGTCTCGGACGAGGCCCGCGGCAAGCGTCTGGGACGTCGCGCGCTGCAGGTCGAGGTCGAGGCTTAGATAAACGGAATTCCCCGGCACGGGCGCCTGTCGGTCGACAGTTCTGACGATCTGACCTCGCGCGTCGACCTCGACCTCCGCCCAGCCGTCCTGACCACGCAGCGAGGTCTCGAGGCCAGCTTCGATGCCGACTTTGCCGACGACCTCACCTGGTTGGTAGCCGAGAGGGCGCAGCCGCTTGAGCTCTGCATCGTTCAGCGGTCCGACGTAGCCGACCACATGGCTGAAGACCAACGGATCCACGTAGGTCCTGACGGCGCGCTGCACAATCAAGACGCCGGGCAGGTCCGGCAGCCGCTCGTTGATCGCCAGCTGCTGTACCTGGGAGAGATCAGGTCCTATGCGCACGCCGGCGTATGCGTCGGCCGCGACCAGGGTGGCGGCGATCTTTTCCTCCGGCTCGCCGGTGAGGCGAGCCAGCTCGGCCAGCTCCGCGGTTCGCGCACGCGCTTCGAAGGGAAGGCCGGCCCTCATCACCTCCAGGTTCCAGATGGGGCTGTTCGCGACAAGCGGCGTGCCGTGCCGGTCGTAGATGATGCCCCGGTCAGCCTCGAGCACGATGCGATGCAATGTGTTGTCGCGCGCCATGCCCGCGAGCTTTGCGCCATCGGTTACCTGCAGATAGGCGAGCTTGATCGCGAGCCCGCCGATGACGAGCACCGCGACGGCGGCGGCGGCGACCAGCCGCATCGACCATTTCGCTCGAGGCATTGAACCGCCGAGCTGGATCAAGCCATCTCCTTGGTTACCGGCGCCTGCAATCTGCGCACCACCCACATCGCGGCCGCCATCAAGACCGCGTTGTAGACCCCCGCCGCAATGACGAGCTGCACCGCGACGCCAAGGGGCGGTACCGGCAACGCGAGCATCTCGTCCACGACCACCAGGACCAGCGAATAGGCGACGGTGCTGACCGCGGCCGCAATCACCGGGTGCACAACGCTTTCGCGGTCGAGGTTTCGGGTCCAGAAACCGGTCAGATACGCGCCGGCAAGCAGCGCCACCGCGTGCGGACCCAGCGGCCCGGGCGCGGTCAGATCGAGCAGCAGGCCGGCGACGCACGCCCACGCCATCCCCTTTCTTGGGCCTGCTGTCCACGTGATCGCGATCACAGCGACAAGCGCGAGGTTTGGGAACACGCCCGCCACAGTGAGTCTCGGTGCCCACGTCACCTGGACCAGCACGGTGGCCAGCAGCAGTGTCGCGATGGCCAGTCGCTTCATGACGGTAAGAAAGCTGGTAAGTAATCCGTGATCACGAGCAGCAGGCTGAGACTCGTGGGTTCGTTGACCCATGCAAGCACCGCCTGGTCGCTGGTCGAAGCAGGTCGATAAGTGACCGCGGCCAGCTCGCCAACCGCCAGGCCGCGCGGATAACCGCCGCCGACGCCGCTCGTGAGCGCCCATTCACCAGTCGACGCTTGGAGGCCGAGTGAGTGCTCGATCTCGAGGTGAAGCGCATTCGGCCCGCCGGTGACAGTGCCTTGAAGTCCGGATTTGGCGAGATAGACGTTGACTCGGCTGCGCGGGTCGGCCAGCGTCTGGACTATCGCTCCGTGCGGCCCGGCCTCTCGAACGCGTCCGACCAGGCCTGCGCCGGTCGCGACGATCATCCCCGGGCGAACACCGTCCGCGGTGCCGCGGTCGATCTCGAGCGTCCGGCTGAATCCGTCAGGGCCGCGGCCGACGACCTGCGCCGCCACCGTGCTGTGACCGAAAGTGCGCTTGAACTCCAGGGCTTGACGAAGGTTCGCATTCTCCTTCGCGGCCGCGTCGAGCTCGATCACCTGGCGGCGAAGCGCGAGATCGGCCGCCATCAGGCGCTGGTTCTCAGCGCGAAGAGTGGAGATGTCGCCCAGGACCGAGGTGACGCGGTCGAAGTTGCGACCGGCCTGCGTCATCGCCGACTCGAGCGGTGCAAGCGTGCTCTTCGCGGCACCGCGCGCACCCGCCGCCCAGGATTGTTCGCTGAGCATCGCCAGCACGAGCATCGCCGCGCAAAGGGTCAGGAAGAGTCCCGTCGATCGAGACTGGCTCCTTCGCCCGTACACGAGAACCCCCTAGTAGCGGAGGGCCCTGACGCGGCGCGTCCGCAACAGAACCCGATTCAGGGTGTCGATCTCTTCGAGCACGATTCCGGTGCCGCGCACGACGCACGTGAGCGGGTCCTCCGCAACGCGCACAGGCATCAGCGTCTCGTGCGCGAGCAGCTTGTCGAGTCCTTTCAGCAGCGCGACTCCGCCGCACACGACGAGACCTCGCTCCATGATGTCCTCGACCAGCTCGGGCGGCGTCGCGCCCAATGTCGACCTGACTGCACGCACGATGTCGATAAGAACTCCCGCCAGCGCTTCGCGAACGTGGGCTGTAGTCATCTCGACGGTCTTCGGCAAGCCGGTCACCAGATCGCGACCGCGGATGAGGAACGATTGCTCATCGGGGATTGGAAATGCCGAGCCCATGGCGATCTTGATGTCTTCAGCAGTGCGCTCGCCGATGAGCAGGCCCATGTTGCGACGCACGTACTGGACTATCGCGTCGTCCATGCCATCGCCACCGATGCGCGCCGACGTCGCTGCGACGACTCCGCCGAGCGAGATGACCGCGACCTCAGTCGTGCCGCCGCCGATGTCGACGATCATCGATCCACCGGCGGCCTGGATGGGTAAGCCCGCTCCGATTGCGGCGGCCATCGGCTCCTCCACCAAGTGCGCCTCGCGCGCGCCGGCCATCGTGGCGGCGTCGGTCACGGCCCGCTTCTCGACTTCGGTGACGCCGGAGGGGATGCCGATCACAACGCGCGGGTGGCTGACATGCCACGCACGGTTGTGAGCGCGGGCGATGAAGTGGCGGAGCATCTGCTCGGTGTGCTCGAAGTCGGCGATCACCCCGTTGCGCAGGGGACGCATGGCGACGATGTCGGCCGGCGTGCGCCCGAGCATGCGCCGCGCTTCGGTGCCGACGGCAAGCACCTGGCCGGTCCGCTTGCTGACGGCGACGACGGAGGGTTCGTCAAGGACGATCCCGTGGCCCCGCACGTGGACCAGCGTGTTGGCGGTGCCGAGGTCGATGCCGACGTCGGCGGACCACATGCCCAAGACGGACGTGAGGAGATTCAAAGGGACACCGCCTCCCCACTTGTGGGGAGGTCCCCGGCGAAGCCGGGGGGTGGGGAGACCGCGCGCGGAGTCGCCTCCCCACTTGTGGGGAGGTCCCCGGCGAAGCCGGGGGGTGGGGAGACCCGGGGTTGCAAAGACGTGGTCAAGATGGGGGCGGGCTGGATGATACACCTGGTAGCGGTGTTTTCCACAGGCTTACCCCAGACCTAGTGCCTACCTGTAACGTGCGTTTGGCGCCAAAGGCACGTTCTCAAGTGACTCATTGCGCACTTTTGGCGCCAAACGCGCCGAATCGGCCCGCCGCTTTGCTACCGCATCAGGAATGAAGTCCCCACGACCATGACCAGCACGACCAACGCAAACGGCGTGATCACCCGCGTGTACAGCCCGCGCGCGACCACCGCGCCGCGGCGCTCCATCACCGCCCCCACCCCGATCAGGACGGCGGCCGTGAGCGCGGTGATGCCGAAGAACCGCAACAGGCCGAGCGCATCGTTGTCCGAGGGCGGAAAGAACAGCGTCGTGAATAGTCCGCAGTACGGAAACCAGCAAAGGACTCGCGCCGCGTTCAGCCGCTGGCGAGTCCGCCGGTCGCCCTTTGGCACGAAAGGCCACAGACGGAGCAGGGCGGGCAGGCAGAGCACGTAGAGCACTCCGCACGCCACCTTCAGCGGCAGAAGGGCGGGGACCAGCACGTTGCCGAGCACCTGTGGCCTCAGGCTCTCGGGTTGCACCGCGGGTCCAAGCACAGCCAGCAGCCAGCAGAACTGCACGATGAGCAGCAGTCGGGGTTCGGCGAGCAGCTCAACCGTCAGCGCAAGCTCAGCCCACGCGATGAAGGCGAGCGCGATGGCCGCGACGACCACGCTGCGCTCCTCCGACGGCACTGGGTTGAACGGAACCGCAAGCTGTACCACAGCGAGAAGCGAGCACACGAGCACCGTCGCGAGCACCGGCGTCGGCCGCCGCCGCGGCAAGTTGGGCCACGACCACCCGCCACTCGTGATCCTCGTCCATCCAATCTCCGCCAATGCGCCGAAAATGACTGTGGTCAGCGCGCCTGGATACAGCACGAGCGCGAGCGCATGGGTGGCGAGCGCCGCGAAAAACCGTGTCACAGGCCTGCCAGCCTCAGCAAGGGTTGTGGGTAGAGACCCAGCGCAACGTTTAGCGCGAGCACGATGGCGACGCCGACCGCCTGCCGGCCCCGCGGCATTCCCAGGCTGCGCCCGAGCCGGAGCGAAGCCGGAAGCCACAAGAGCATTGCCAGCGCCAGGACCAGCGCTAGCGGCCAGTACAGCTGCGTCGCGCCGCGCAGCAGCAACACGCGCGCCGCAAAGCCAGCGAACGGAGCCGAGCCTGCGAGCAATGCGGCGATGAGAAGGTTGATCGGCCGGTAAGCAGGCCTCTTGTCGCGCAGCGCCTGTCGCGACCAGAGGTACAGGGGCAGGCGGCCGATGACGATGCTCAGCAGCAGGATCAGCGCGCCGGCCATGCCGTCGGTGATCGCCATGCCGAATCCGCAAAGTGCAAGTCCCCAGTCGGCCATGAACGAGTAACGCCACGCGGCAGCGTCACTCTCCGTGCGCCACGAGGCCAGGCTTCCCCATCCCACGTTGAGCAGCCCAAGCCCGATGAGCATCGCCCCGAACGCGTCGCCCGCATCCGGCGCCACCACCTGCCTCGCCCACGACATCACCGTGACGCCGAGGAGAGGCCCGATGAATGCGATCCAGGGGATCGGTGAAGCGACCACCGATTCTTCTGGGTCGAATTCGTGGATATAGGGAAAGACGCCGAGCACCGCGACGAGGCCCGCCACGATGCCCACCGCACCGAATCGCTCGAGCATCACCGGACCGTCCACGCGTTCGAAGGCCATGCCGATGGCGAGCAGGACGACCGCCAGGATCGGACCGCGAACTCGCGTTGCGAAATCGCGGTGAGACGCGAGCCTCGCCTGCAGCACAGCAAGGATGAGAACTATCAGCAGGACAAGATCAAGGCTGGGCGCGAGCGCGATTGCGGCCATGCCGGCAAGCCCCGCAAGGCCCCAGGTCAGAAGGCTGGCACGCACCACCCGTGCCGGAGCGAAGACGACCGCCAGGACCAACGTGGCGGCCGCGGCCGCGAGAAGCTCAGCGTGCACTTTTGTCCAGTTCGGGCCCGTGCAAATGCACTGCTCGAGGCAGGAACATGATGCCCGCCGCGATCAGGCCGGCGGCAACGTCGGGAACGTCTCCGGCCGGCGGCACGTCCAAACCGGGCGCCGCGCCCAACGCAAGAGCCAGCCCGGCGATGCCGGCCAGCACCACATGGAGCTCGCGACTCGAGAGCGCTCGCGCCCCTATCAGTCCGAGCACCACGAGGACCGCGAAGCGCAGCGCTCCTCCTGGCCCGGCGGTCACTGCGGCGGCGATCCACAGACCCAGCAGGCCTGAGCCGATACAAAGAACAAGTCTCGGCGTCGAGCCTGCGGGCATGATTCCCCACCTCGCGGCCGGCGATCGCCAGCACTGCCACGCGGCGATCCCGCCTCCCGCGGCGACCACCGCGGCGCCGACCGGAAGGCCGGTGGCCACGGCGAAGACTGCGAAAGCGATGGTGAGGAGCGCAAGTCCAAGCGCTAATCCGCGCCGCCCATCGGCCAGCACGAGAAGCGAAGCTCCAAGCCAGGCAAGCCCCGCCGCTGTGACTTCGATCACCTAGATACTGCGAAGCCGAGAGCGGCGAGCGAGGCAAGCCAAAGCAGCGGCTGCCCGGCCGCGGCGGCAGCTTCGAGGGCGCGCGGATTGACGATGGAGCGGTACTGCTCAGGCAGGGATGCAGCGATCACCACGCTCCGAGCTCGCGCCATTACCGCGGCTCCTGGGATCGTGAACAGCGGCGGTCGCGACTGCGTTCGAATGACCGCAGTATTGGAAGCTCCGTAGGCCAGCACGGCAATGATCAACAGCGGCACGAAGAGCGCCACCACCGGGAGGACCGTCGAGACCGTGACCACCGACGTGAACCCGCCGGTCGCAGCTCCCGGGAGGCTGGGCATAACATCTGATTGCGCGCGTGCAAACACGTACTGGAATGCGGCCAGCGCCGGGCCGGCGGCCAGCGTGAGCGCTGCGATCACCATAGCCACCCGAGGAAAGCTCTCATTGAGCGGACGGCCGCGGCCGCCGGGAAGACCGATGGCACGCGCGCCGGCGACAATCCACAACACCCACGTGACCGCGCCGGCAATGCCGATCAGCCCGTAAAAGTCTCCAGCTTCGAAAGTGGACTCGAGACCGAGGATGCGTGCTCCGAACACGATTCCCGGTGGCAGCCCTATAGCCGCTGCGATGGCCAGGAGCGAGGCCGGTCCGGTGCGGTCGGGCAGCAGCGAAAGGCACGCTGTCATCGCGGCGGCGGCGGAAAGCGTGATCAGTCCCGCGACCAGGCCAAGCGGAGTCCCGAGCGCGATGGACATCAAGGCAAATCCGCCAATGCCGGGGATCACCTCACCGAGAAACTCACGGCGCGTCCCTGCCGCTTGCGCGCGAGCCGCGGCACCGAGCGCCACGACGACTCCGAGTGACGCAAGGATTGCGTTCAACGCGGCGTGTGGGTATCTGCCGCCGCCCATGTCATAGGCGCGGATGAGCAGGTAAAGCCCTAGGGGATACAGGGTTGCAATGACGAGTCCTGCCGCCCGCAGCGAAGGCCGCGACCAAACTTGCGCCGGCCACGAACGCCAGGGCACCAACCCGGACGCCATCAGTCCCGCGATTGCGATCAGTGAGAAGACCGAAACGGTGAGGGCGGATACCGGCAGGGCGGAGTAGGACGCGGTCCCGCCGCGGATCTGCAGGATTGCTCCCGCCCAGCTCAGCGCCAGCCAGGCTGCCAGCAGCATGCTCCAGCGGGGCCGGGGTGCGCGAACGTCCTCGGTGTCGAGCTGGATGACCGCCAGAGTCGCGGCGGTGCCCCCTGCGAGCGCGGTGAGCACGACGCCTCCCGCCTCGATCGCACCCATCGCCGAGCCCACCCCGAGCAAACCGACAGTCGCCTCCTGCCACGTACGCGGCTGCAGTGTCAGCACCAGCGCAGCCGGGAGCAGGACCATCAGCCCGAAACCGAACGCGACCGCGTCGATCCGCAGCTGGAGGTTGGCACCGAATCCGAGAGGGCCGAGGTTGAGCTCCTGTGTCGCTCGGAGCGGCAGCCAGATGACGAGCAATGCGAGCACCGCCGCCCACGCGCCGGCACCGACAAGGAGTGGACCGAGATTGAATCCGCTGAGCCCGAAAGCGGTGACGACCCCGGCCGCGACGAGCGGCAGAAGAACCGGCGCCAGCAAAGCGATGGACGGCATTCCGCCCTACCTTAGGCGGTCGATTGCGGCGCGAAGCTCGGCGGCTCGCTCCTCCAGCTTCCTGACGATCTCAGGTGGCGCCTTGGCCCGAAAGTCCGGGTTCGCCAATTTGGCTTCTGTCTTGGCAAGGTCGTCTGTGAGGCGCTTCAGCTCCGCCTTGCGGCGGCTGTCTCCTTCACCTCCGGAAGGGAAGCTCACCCGACCAGGAGTGACGGCGAGCGGAATTCCGCCAGCCACGTCATCGACGAGCTCGACCCACGCCAGGCGGGCCGCGAGCACAGCCACCGATCGATCGATCGGCTCTTCCAACCTCAAGCTGCCTCCACGCGACGACGCGCCCGCCGCCTGCCGGTGCGCGCGCACCTCCTCGACGATGCGCATCACGAGGGCAAACGATTCTTCCGCTGACGGGTCCACGAACTTGTCATCCAGCTGCGGCCACGGCGCGCGCATCAGGAAGTCTGGATGCCCGGGCAGTCGCGACCACAGCTCCTCGGTCACGAAGGGCATGAACGGATGGAGCAGCCGCAGGATGTTGTCGAGGCAGAAGTAGGCGACGTCCTGTGCGGCCGCGTCGCCTGCGCGCAGGCGATCCTTCGCGGCTTCGAGATACCAATCGCAAAACTCATTCCAAGCAAAGGCGTAAGCCGCCGCCATCGAGTCCTGGAAAGTGAAGCCCTCGATACCCGATGTGACGGCAGCGGTTGCATAGGAAAGCCGCGAAAGAATCCAACGGTCCTCCATGTGCTCGTGGATCTGGAGCGTGCCTGGTTCCCGGGTCGACGGCGTTCCCGGCGAGCTCAGCACCAGACGCGTCGCGTTCCACAGCTTGTTGCTGAACCGGCGGTAGCCTTCGACGCGGCTCTCGTCAAATCGCACGTCCTGGCTGGACATCGCAACTGATGCCGCCCACGCGCGCAGCGCATCGGCGCCGTACTTCGAGATGAGCTCGCGCGGGTCGACGCCGGTGCCGAGCGACTTCGACATTCGGCGACCATCAGCCGCCTGGACAACGCAGTGGATGGCAACGTCCGCAAAGGGCACCTCGCCCATGAATTCGAGGCCCGTCATGATCATGCGGCTCACCCAGAGGTTGATGATCTCCCGCGCCGTGCAGTTGATGTTCGTCGGATAGAAGGCCTCCAGGTCCTCGGTGTCATCCGGCCAGCCGAGAGTCGCGAACGGCCACAGCGCCGACGAGAACCACGTGTCAAGCACGTCTGGGTGCTGCGTCAGCGAGACGCTTCCGCACTCGGTGCATTCGACAGGGCGGTCGACGGCGACTATCTGGTGTCCGTTCTCGCAGTAGTAGACGGGGACGCGGTGGCCGAGCCACAGCTGCCGCCCGATGTTCCAGTCGCGCAACCCACGGAGCCAGTCGAGGTATGTGCGCTCGTAGCGTTCCGGGTGCCAGCGAACCTTCGCGGCGGCTGATGCGGCAAGAGCCTTGTCGCGCATGGTCTCCATGCGCAGCCACCACTGCTCGCTGATCAACGGCTCGATCACCGTATGGCAGCGGTCGCAGTGGCCGACCTCGTGCGTGTACGGCTCTTCTTTCACCAGAAAGCCTTGCGCCTTCAGGTCGGCGACCACTTTCTCGCGTGCCTCGAGCGCGGGCAGGCCATCGTAGGGAAGGCCCGGCACATTCATCCGGCCGTCCAGATGCATCCCGCTGATCACATCGAGTGAATGCCGCTGGCCGATCTCATAGTCCATCGGGTCGTGTCCCGGGGTCACCTTGAGCGCCCCGGTTCCGAAGTCCTTCTCGACCGCCGCGTCGGCGACGATGGGCAACCTTCGCCCGACTAGAGGGAGGATCGCAGTCTTGCCCACCAGCGACTGATACCGCTCGTCAGCCGGATTCACGGCGACGCCAGTGTCGGCGAGCATCGTCTCGGGGCGCACTGTCGCGACGACGACCTCGCCTCCGCCCTCAACTGGGTACCTGATGAAGTAGAGCGTGTCGTGGTGCTCTTGCCATTCGATCTCGAGATCGGAGATGGCCGATTGGTCGCGCGGGCACCAGTTCACGATGCGCGGCGCGCGGTAGATCCATCCGCGCTCGTAGAAAGCGACGAACGCAGTCATCACGGAGCGGACGTAACGCGAGTCCATCGTGAAGCGCAGCCGGCTCCAATCCATCGAAGCCCCAAGGAGGCGGAGCTGGTTGATGATGGTCGCGCCGACCTGTTCGTACCAGGCATCGACCCGCTCGGCAAACTTTTCGCGGCCGAGCTCCTCCTTCGTCGTCCCTTCGCGCGCAAGCTGCTTCTCGATCACGTTTTGAGTCGCGATCGCGGCGTGGTCGTAGCCGGGCAGGAACAGCACCTCATTACCGGTCATCCGCTTGTAACGGGCCAACAGGTCGTAGACCGCCGTCTGCAGGGCGTGGCCCATGTGCAGCTCACCGGTGATGTTCGGCGGGGGAAAAGCCATCGCGAACTTGGGCTTGTCGCTGGTCGGGTCGGCGACGAAGAGCTGCTCTTCTTCCCAGCGCGCGTACCAGCCGGCCTCGATGGCCTGTGGGTCAAACGCTTTGGGCATCTCGCTCGGGTTCATGTTCATAGGGGCGTGTTTGATCGCTCGGTGGAAATCAAGGTCGCCGGCGCGAAGGTCGCTTTAGCGCGACTGAGCCGGCGAGGGTACGTATACGCGCCCGTTTCGGCTCATGGTGCCTGAATCTTAGCGTTTATTTCGTTGGCGCTCGCCCAACTCCTCGCTCGGCTTCGAGGCGCCTGTCGCCCGCGCGACTGTAGTGAACAGGCCCGGCGCGAGGGCCTGCACCCTCAAACTCGCTTTCAGGTGCAGCGGCATCACGTCGATCTCGGCGCGGTTCCTGGTGATCGCATACCAGACAGCTTCGGCCACCTCCGCCGGCGAGACCTCACCCGCCAGCGGGTTCGCTTTGAGGCCCGTCTCGGCCCACATGCCGGCTTCGCTGACGAAGGTGGGGCAGATCACAGAGACGCCGACGCGCGTCTCGAATAGCTCCTCGCGCAATGCGAGGGCAAATCCGCGGACGCCGAACTTAGTCGCGTTGTACACGGTTGCGCCGGCCGCGGGCACTATCCCCGCGACCGATGACATGAACACCAGGTGTCCGCCTTTGCGATTGAGCATCGCCGGCACGAGCTGATGTGCAAGCACAATGCCCGCACGCAGGTTCACCGCGATGGCGCGGTCAAGCTCGGTGACTTTGAAAGTGACGAGCCGCCCGCTTGCCGGCACTCCCGCGTTGGAAACCAGCACGTCCACGTCTCCGGCTTCTCTTGCCAGCCGCTCGGCCTCACCCAATCGCGAAAGGTCCGCCACGATGACGCGAGCGTCCCCAAGCTCGTCAGCCAGCCGATTCAGGGCTTCCACGTTGCGGGCCGACAGCACGAACTTCGCGCCCGCTTTCTGCAAGCGTCGAGCAATGTGCGGCCCGAGACCTGTCGACGCGCCTGTCAGCAGGACGGTCTTTCCGCGAAGGTCTTCCACGGGGTTCAATTATGAAACGCTCACGTCACCCTACCCGCGGCCGCAGGCGCGCGGCGCCCGGGCTAGAACGTGATGACGCCGCGTCCGGCTTGGCTGCCTTGTAGGTCCGCGTATGCCTGGTTGATCCCCTCGAGCGGGTACCGGCGGGTCACCATCTCGTCGAGCTGCAACCGGCCGCGCCGGTAGAGGTCGAGGATTCGAGGCATGTCGACGCGCGGGCGGCTGGAGCCGTAGAAGCAGCCGAGCAACGCCTTCTCTTGCATGACCAGGCTGAAGGCGTCGATCGCCGTCGCTTCGCCGAAGCGCCCGATACCCACCACCACGGCCTTGCCGCCTGCCCTGACCATGTCGAGGGACTGCTTGACGGTGGCCGCCATCCCTATCGCGTCGAAGGCGTAGTCAGTGCCACCGCCTGTCAGCTTCTGCACTTGCTTGACCACGTCGCCGTCGTTGGCATTAACGATGTCCGTGGCGCCCATCGAAGTGGCGATCTCGAGCTTCTCGTCGAAGAGGTCTATGGCGACAATGCGAGCGGCGCCGGCGAGTCGCGCGCCCTGGATCACGCTCAAGCCCACACCGCCGCACCCGATCACAGCTACCGCGGCGCCGGGCTCGACCTTGGCCGTGTTGACGACCGCGCCGACGCCGGTGGTGACCGAGCAACCGACCAGCGCGGCCTTGTCGAGAGGGATCGAGCTGTCGATCACCAGCAGCTGCTCCTCCGCGATCACTGCATGCTCCGCGAAGCACGCGACCGCGGCCATGTGGGAGACCGGCTTGCCGCTGATCGACAGGCGATTGGTCCCGTCGAGCATGGTGCCCAGCGGCCGCCGGCCGTGGCCGTTGCAGAGCATCGGCCGTCCCGCGCTGCAGTAGGCACAATGGCCGCAGTTGGGGGCGAAGACCAGGATGCAATGATCACCCGGCTTGACGGTGGTGACGCCGGGGCCCACCCGCTCCACGACAGCCGAGCCTTCGTGGCCGAGCACCGCCGGCAGTGGGATGGGCCAGTCGCCCTTCATGAAGTGGAGGTCGGAGTGGCAGACGCCGGCGGCGGCGATGCGCACGAGCGCCTCCCGCTCATGGGGCTCGTCGAGCTCCAGCAGCTCGATGGAAAGCGGCGCCCCCACCTCGCGCAAAACGGCGGCTCGTGTCTGAATGCGAGAAGACTAGTGCAGGAGTGTTGGATTCGACACGTCTGGCGGGTCGGCTCAAGGGGTCAACGCAACACCTTGTCAGATCACGAACCAAGCGCGCCGATGAGCAAAGCAGAAGAAGGAACAGTGCAATGAAGAGGG